>Ga0302279_10008099_pt1 | contig 10449 bp, 8 predicted proteins | sample III_Bog_N3_3_FD_194541 | JGI IMG/M metagenome (GOLD analysis project Ga0302279, IMG submission 194541) | Peat permafrost microbial communities from Stordalen Mire near Abisko, Sweden - III_Bog_N3_3 | ecosystem: Environmental > Terrestrial > Soil > Wetlands > Peat | place: Sweden: Abisko...
CCGGGCCGGTCGAATTGGGCGTCCACACGGCTCCGTCGCGGGTGCTGTTCGGCCCCCACGAGACGAACCTCGGCCGCGGAAGGGCCCTGAGTGAGCGCCACCTCGCCTACTACGCCGCCCGCGCCGCGGGTGGAGCCGGGATCATCGTCACCGAGACCGCCTCGGTGCATCCTTCCGACTGGCCCTACGAACGGGCCCCGCTGGCGTCCGACTGCGGACCCGGGTGGTCCGCGGTGGCCGAGGCCTGTCACCCGTTCGGGACGGTCGTCCTGGCCGGACTCGGCCACTCCGGCGCGCAGGGCTCGAGTGCGTTCTCCCAGTCGGTGCTGTGGGCACCCTCGCCGGTGGCCGACGTGGCCAGCCGCGAGATGCCGATGCGCATGGGTGCACCCGAGATCGCCGCGCTCGTCACGGGCTTCAGCACTGCGGCCCGGGCGGCCGTGGCGGCCGGGCTGGACGGGGTGGAGATCGACGCAGGTCCACTGTCGCTGTTGCGGCAGTTCCACTCGGGGCTCACCAACCAACGCGACGACACCTACGGCGAGGACCGCCTGGCGTTGACCCGCGAGATCATCGACGCCGTGCGGGCATCGGTCGGCCCCGACCGCATCATCGGACTGCGCCTGTCGTGCGACGAGCTCGCCCCCTGGGCCGGCGTGACGCCCGAGCACGCCGCCGCCCACGTGGATGCGCTGGCCGACCGGGTGGACCTTCTGGTGGTCGTCCGTGGCGGTCCCTACTCCTCCACCGCCTACCGACCCGATGCCCACACACCAGCGGGTGTGAACCTCGACCTCTGCGCGGCCATGCGGCGCGCGGCCGACGGACGGGTGCCGGTGGTCCTCCAGGGCAGTGTGGTCGACACCGCCATGGCCGAGGCCGCGTTGGCCGACGGGACGGCGGACCTGGTGGAGATGACCCGGGCCCAGATCGCCGATCCGGACCTGGTCGCCAAGGTGCGCGACGGTCGATCGGCCGAGGTGCGGCCCTGCATCCTGTGCAACCAGGCCTGCCGGGTGCGCGACAACCGGAATCCCCTGGTCAGTTGCATCGGCGAGCCCCGATCGGGACACGAATCCACCGATCCCGATCCACTGACGGCGACGGCACCCGCCGGGACGGCACCCGGCGGGGCCCTCGTGGTCGGCGGCGGTGTCGCCGGACTCGAGTGCGCGCGGGTCCTCGCCCACCGGGGACACCGGGTGCGGCTGGTGGAGCGGCACGACCGCACCGGAGGGGCCCTGCGGGCGGCCGCCGTCGGACCGGGTCGTGAACGACTGGCCCTCCTGGTCGACTGGCTGGCGCACGAGTGCGACCGCCTGGGGGTCGACATCGCCACCGGCACCGGGTGCACCGCCGACGACCTGGACGCCGCCCGTGACGAAGGTGCCGCCGTGGTGCTGGCCACCGGGGGACGTCCCGCACCGTGGGCGTTCCCGAGCGACGGGTCCGTGGTGGTCGTCGACGCCGCCGCCGCGCTGGCCGACGGTACCGATGCGCTGGCGGCCGGTGCCGTTGTGGTCCACGACACCGTCGGCGGTCCTATCGGCGTCGGGGTCGCCGAGTGGTTGGCCCGAGCCGGCCGCCCCGTCTCCTTCGTCACGGCCGACCAGATCGCCGGCACCCTGCTGTCGCTGACCGGTGACCTCGCCGACGCCAACACCCGACTCCAGCAGGCCGGGGTCCGCCGCGAGCTGCGCGCCCGGGTGCGGAGGATCGAGGACGGACGGGTCCACCTGGAGGACGTCTGGACGGGCGAGGCCCGCACCCTGGAGGCCGCGGTCCTCGTCGACTGCGGCCACCGACTGCCCGACGAGGACCTCTACCTCGAGCGGCCCGGGACGCTGCGGGCCGGCGACTGCGTGGCCCCGCGGACGGCGCTCGACGCCGTCATCGAGGGGCGCCGCCGTGCCCTCGAGATCTGCGGGCTGTCGCCCGCCGGACGGATCCCCCTCACCACAGGAGCGAACCCATGAGCACGACCGCCGCCGACCACGACGCAGTGGAGGCCCGACCCGGGCGGGTCTCCGGCAAGGTCGTGCTCATCACCGGTGCCGCGCGCGGCCAGGGGCGCAGCCACGCGCTGCGCCTGGCCGCCGAAGGCGCCGACGTGATCGCCGTCGACGTCTGCGCACCGGTGGCCGACATCGCGTACGGGACGGCCACACCTGACGACCTGGCCATGACGGAGCGGCTGGTCGCCGAGGCCGGGGGCCGGATCGTGGCCCACGCCGTCGACGTCCGTGACCCCGCCGGCCTGGCCGATGCCGTGGCCGACGGCGTTGCGCGCCTCGGACGGCTCGACGTCGCCGTGGCCAACGCCGGGGTCTGCTCGATCCAGCGGTGGGACGAGGTCACGCCCGCGCTGTGGGAGACCGTGATCGGCGTCAATCTCACCGGGGTGTGGAACACCTGCGCGGCCTCCATCCCCCACCTCGTCGCGGCCGGGGGCGGGTCGTTGATCCTGGTGAGCTCCGCCGCCGGATTGAAGGGTCAGCCCTTCCTCACCCCGTACGTCGCGTCCAAGCACGGTCTGGTGGGGATCATGCGGAGCCTGTCCAACGAGCTGGCCAGCCAGCACATCCGGGTCAACTCCCTCCACCCGACCGGGGTCGACACCCCGCTGCTGGTCGGCATGGTCGGCCTGGGTGACCGGCTCGAGTCGCATCCCGAGCTCCGCCCGCTCTTCGACAACGCGCTCCCCATCGACCTGCTGCAGCCCGAGGACATCTCGGACGCCGTGCTCTTCCTCGCTTCCGACGAGGCCCGCTACGTGACCGGCCTGACCATGACCGTGGACGCCGGGACGACGTCACGGTGAGTTCGGGCGGCCGGTACCGGCACCTGTTCACCCCGCTCCGGTTGGGCCCCGTCACCGTGGCCAACCGCGTCGTGTTCTCGGCCCACCTGACCAACTACGCCACCGGCGGGTTGCCCACCGAGCAGCACGCGGCGTACTACGCGGCTCGAGCCGTCGGGGGTGCCGGGCTCATCATCACCGAGGAGCACTCGACCCACCCGACGGACTGGCCCTACGAGAAGCTGATCCACGGGTTCCATCCCGAGGTCGTCGACGGGTACCGCCGCATCACCGAGGCCGTGCACGCCCATGACGTGCCGATCTTCGCCCAGATCAACCACAACGGCGGCCAGGCTTCCTCGATGTATTCGCGCCTCCCGGTGTGGGCCCCGAGCCCGGTACCCGACCCGCTCTTCCGCGAGGTGCCCAAGGCCGTCGAGCCCCACGAGATCGCGGAGATCATCGACGGCTACGCCACGGTGGCCGCCCACTGCACGGCCGGAGGATTCGACGGCATCGAGCTGCAGTGCTCCCACTCGTCCATCGTCCGGGGCTTCCTCTCCCCCGCCACCAACCGGCGCACCGACGGCTACGGCGGGTCCCTGGTCAACCGGGCCCGCCTCCTGCTCGAGATCGTCGACGCCGTGCGGTCGACCATCGGCACCGACCGGGCCCTCGGCGTGCGCATCTGCGGCGACGAGCTCATCGAGGGCGGGACCGGCATCGAGGACGCCGTCGAGGTGGCCCGCATGGTCGAGTCCACCGGCCAGATCGACTACATCAACACGTCGATCGGGGTGGCGACGGCCACGTTGTACATGATCGAGGCCAGCATGCAGGTCCCGCCGGGCTACGCCCTGTTCATCCCGAGCGCCATCCGGGCCGCCGTGGACCTGCCCGTGGTCGGGGTCGGACGGTTCAAGGACCCGCTCCAGGCCGACCGGGCGCTGGCGGACGGCGTGTGCGATCTCGTGGGTGTGGTGCGCGGGCAGATCGCCGACCCGGACTTCGCCGCCAAGGCGCGTTCCGGGCACGGCACCGACATCCGCACCTGTCTCTCGTGCAACCAGGAGTGCGTGGGCCGTATGGGGCTCAACCGCTGGCTCGGCTGCATCGAGAACCCACGCACCGGACGCGAGTCGGCCATCGTGCCCCTCCCCCGCCGCCGGCGGAAGGTCGTGGTGGTGGGTGGTGGTCCCGGCGGCCTCCAGGCCGCGGTGACCGCGGCGGGACGGGGCCACCAGGTGGTGCTGTTCGAGCGCCACGAGCGCCTCGGCGGCCAGGTCCACGTGGCGGCCGCCGTGCCCAGCCGTGCCGAGTTCTTCGACATCGCCCGCAACCTCATCGTGGCGGCCAAGCGCGAGGGCGTGGAGCTGCGCACAGGTGTCGACGCCACCGTCGAGGTGATCCGGGCCGAGTCACCGGACGTGGTGATCCTCGCCACCGGGGCGCGGCCGGCGCGGCCGTGGTGGGCCGGGGACGACGACCGGGTGGTCGACGTGCGCGACGTGCTGGAGGGTCGGGTCCATCCGGAGGGTCGGGTGGTCGTCGTCGACGAACTGGGCTTCCACCAGGCCACCTCCACCGCCGAACTGCTGGCCGACCGGGGCTGTGACGTCGAGATCGTGACGAACGGGATGGTCGTCGGACAGGACCTGGGCATCACCCTCGACCTCGAGATGTGGAACGTGAAGGCCCACCATCTCGGCATCGGCCAGAGCGTCGATCTGGTGCCCATGGGCGTCACGCGCACCACAGGGGACGACGGCGCAGCCGAACTCGCACTCCAGCTGCAGCACCATCCGACCGGTACCGACCAGGAGCGCCGCTGCGACTGGGTGGTGTGTTCGGTCCACCAGCAGCCGGACGACGCCCTCTGGCGGGCGCTCGACGGCGCGCCGTTCGACGTCCACCGGGTCGGCGACTGCCTGGCCCCGCGTCGGGCCCACGCCGCGGTCATCGAGGGCGACCGGGTGGCGGTGTCGCTGTGACCGTGGCCGTGGTCGTGGTCCGTGGCGGTCTCCTGCCGGTCGGGGCGACCGAGGCGACAGCTGAAGCCATGGGACGCGTCATCGTCGTCGGCACCGGAGCGGAGGAAGCGCTGTGGTCGATGACCGGTGTCACCGAAGGTTGGTGGGCCGAGACGGAGCCGGGCCTGCGGCCGCGGGCCCTGGCCGCCGCCCTCGCGCCGGTCCTGGCCGAGGAGGCCCTCGTCGTCCTGCCCGCCTCACCCGACGGACGGGACCTGGCGCCGCGCCTGGCGGCGGCGTTGGGCCGGCCGCTCCTGGCCCGCGCCGTCGCCGCCGTCTACGTGGACGGCGCGGTGCGGACCGACCTCACCCGGATCGACGACCAGGTCCTGGTACCCGTCGAGGTGCCCGGATCCGCCGTCGTCACCCTGGCCGTCGGTGGACGCCACGCCCCCCACGCCGGCCCGGATCCCGCCTCGCCCGGCGCGTCCATCGGGGAGCTGGACCTGCGGCTCGACCCGGACCCGATCGGAGACCCCGAACTCCTGGAGCTCCTGGAGCCGGATCTGCAGACCATGGACCTGGCCGACGCCACGCGGGTGGTGGCCGGCGGCGCCGGCCTGGTCGCCGGCCTCGACGACCGCCACGCCACCGCGGTCTTCGACGTCCTCGCCGAAGTGGCGGCCGCCCTGGGTGGCTCGGCCGGTGCCACCCGGGTGGCCACCGACGCCGGATGGATCGGGTACGACCGCCAGATCGGCACGACCGGGGTCACCGTCGACCCGGATCTGTACCTGGCCCTCGGCATCTCGGGGGCGGCCCAGCACACCGGCGGGCTCGGCGCCCCCCGCCACGTGGTCAGCGTCAACACGGACGCCTCGTGTCCCATGACCGCCATGGCCGACCTCGGACTGGTGACCGACGCGGGTGCCCTGCTGGCCGAACTGGCCCACCGGTTCGGGGTTCCCGCCGGCACGACGGGGGGCGAGCGTGCCTGAGTCACTCGAGTTCGACGCCGTGGTGGTCGGAGCGGGTCCGGCCGGGTCGTCGGCGGCCCTGGCGCTCGCCCGGGCGGGACGGTCCGTCGTGCTCGTGGAACGGGGCCCGTTCCCGGGGTCGAAGAACGTCTACGGCGGTGTCGTCTACGGGCGGGTCCTCGATGACATCGTCCCACGGTGGTGGGAGGAGGTGCCCGTCGAACGCTGGGTGGTGCGGCGCTCCACGATGATGATGACCGGGAGCCAGTCACTGTCGATCGACTACCGGACCGATGCGTGGGGAGCAGCTCCCTACAACGGCATGACCACCAAGCGCAGCCTCTTCGACGCGTGGCTGGCGGGCAAGGCGACCGAGGCCGGTGCCCGCCTGGTCACCTCCACCGTGGCCACCGGCGCGGTGCGCGATGGTTCGGGACGGGTGGTCGGTGTGCGTACCGACCGCGACGGGGCCGAGCTCCGCGCCCCCGTGGTGATCGCCTGCGACGGCGTCAACTCCTTCCTCGCCAAAGAGGCGGGGCTGCTGCCCCGGGCCGAGGCCTCCCACCACACGCTCGGGGTGAAGGAGGTACTCGACCTGCCGCCGGGCGCCATCAACGAGCGCTTCGCCGTCCAGGACCACGAGGGCGTCGACATCGAGATCCTCGGCTGCACGCGGGACGTGCCCGGCGGAGGATTCCTCTACACCAACGCCACCTCGGTCAGCATCGGGGTGGTGCTCTCGCTCCCGGCACTGGCGGCCACCGGCGTGCGCCCCGAGGAGCTGGTGGCCGACCTCAAGGCCCATCCCTCCGTCGCTCCGCTGCTGCGCGGATCGACGCTACGGGAGTACGCCGCCCACCTGATCCCCGAGGGGGGCTACGACACCATGCCGCCGCTGGCGGCCGACGGCCTGCTCATCGCCGGTGACGCCGGGGCCATGACCCTGGCGGCCGGCATCTGGCTCGAGGGCGTCAACTTCGCCATCGGATCGGGGTACGCGGCGGGTCGGGCCGCCGACCGGGCCCTGGCGGCCCACGACTGCTCGGCGGAGGGGCTCGCCTCCTACCGGGCCGACCTGGAGGGCCAGTTCGTACTGGCCGACCACAAGCGCCTGCGCAAGGCGCCGGCCCTGGTGCTGTCCGAACGGGTCCAGCAGCGCTATCCCGGGCTGATCTGCGACCTGGTCGAGGGGATGTTCACCGTCACCAACCCGACCCCGAAGGCGGGTGGCCTCCGGATGACCCGGCGGGCCGCCGCCCAGCACGGTGTCAGTCTCCGCCAACTGGCCGGCGACACCTTGCGCGGCCTGAGGATCTTCGGATGAGCGCGCCCCCGGCCGGCCGTCGACCCTGGGACGGGATCTCGTTCGCCGAGCGCATGGCCACCGTCGACTTCCGCGTCGGGGCCCGGGCCCACATCTCGGTCGACGCCGACGTCTGCAGATCGTGCACCACCAAGGCGTGTGTGAGCGCCTGCCCGGCCAACCTGTTCGCCCCGACCTCCGACGGCGGCATCCTCTTCAACTACGAGGAGTGCTTCGAGTGCGGCACCTGCTACATGGTCTGCAACTCGGAGGGCGCACTCACCTGGACCTACCCCGACGGCGGCCACGGTGTCGTCTTCCACCACGGATGAGCGGGCCCGACGTGTCCGAGGACGTCACCGTGGAGGGGGGCGCACGGACGCTGATCGTCGCCTGCCTCCGCATCAACGACCTCCGTCCCCTCGTCGACCCGCTCGACGGCTCGATCTCCCGGGATCCGCTCGGCGTGGGCCTCTCCCCCGCCGATGCCGCGGCTCTCGAGCACGCCCTGCGGCTGGTCGACGGAAGCGGCGGCCGCGTGGTGGCCGTCTCGGTCGGTCCACCGTCCATCGATCCGGTGCTCCGCGAGGTGGCGGCCCTCGGCGTCGACGTGGTGCGGGTGCCGGCCGACGAGGAGGGCGACGGTCACCGCTACGTGGCCGAGCTGGCCGAGGACGAGCGCGCCCTGGCCCGGACGATCGTGGCGGCGGTGCGTCCCTTCGGTACACCCGACCTCGTCCTGTGCGGCGACCGCTCCACCGACCGCGGCACCGGCGCACTCCCCGCGTACCTGGCCCACGAACTCGGGTCGTCCCAGGCCCTCGGTCTCGTCGCGGTCCGGTCCGAGGGACCCGGGACCCTGGTGGTCGAGCGCCGCCTCGACGGCGGTTGGCGCGAGCGCCTGCGCGTGACGTTGCCCGCCGTCTGCTCGGTGGAGGGGGCGGGCGTGCGTCTGCGTCGGGCGTCCCTCGCCGGCGCCCTCGCCGTCGGGGGATCGCCGACGCCGGTCGACCGGTCGCTCGCCGTGGCGGAGGGGACCGGCGACGGCACCGGGCACCTGGCGTCCCACATCGGTGGCACCCGACCCTTCACTCCCCGCACCCACCTCATCGCCCCGCCCGTCGGCGAAGACCCACGCCTCCGCCTCCTCGCCCTGACCGGAGCACTGGTGGCCCACGAGCCGCCTGTCGTCGTGCACCCGGCCGACGCGGCGGAGGCGGCCGACGTCCTCCTCGCCTTCCTGGCCCGCCACGGCTACATCGACGGCGACGGCGACGGCGAGTCACTCGCCGCCGGAGGGGCGGCATGACCCGGCTGTCGGACGCCACCTGGCCGGACCTCGACCACCTGGCCGCCGGAGGGGCGGTACTCGTGGTCCCGATCGGTGCCACCGAGCAGCACGGACCCCACCTGCCGGTGACGACCGACGCCGACATCGCCGTCGCCGTCGTCGAGGCGGCCGCCGACCTCGATCCGCTGCTGGTCGTCGCCCCCGTCGTGGCCTACGGCTCGAGCGGCGAGCACGACGGGTTCGCCGGGACCCTCTCCATCGGTCGGGAGGCCACCGAGGGGCTCCTGGTCGAGCTCGCCCGATCCGCGACCCGCGACTTCCACCTCGTGGTCCTGGCCTGTGCCCACGGGGGCAACGCGGCCCCCCTGGCCGGCGCCCTGGGCCGCCTGGCGGCCGAGGGGCGGCCGGTCACCGGATGGTGGCCCCGCTGGTCCGGCGACCTCCATGCCGGCTGGACCGAGACGTCGCTGATGTTGGCCATCGCCCCCGACCGGGTGCGGACGGAGCGGGCCGCCGCGGGGGACACCCGGTCGTACTCCGAGTTGTTCCCACTCCTCGAGTCCGGAGGCGTCCGATCGGTCAGCCCGTCGGGTGTACTCGGTGACCCCGTCGGGGCCACGGCCGACGAGGGGCGCCGCCTGCTCGACGCCGCCGCGGCCGATCTGGTGGCCCTCGTGGCCGGACTCCGTCGTGATGCAGCAGAGAGTGAGGTCGTCCGATGACCAACGAGACCAGCACCCGGGTGGCCGTCGTGACCGGTGCCGCCCGGGGGATCGGGGCGGCCACCGTGGTCGGCCTGGCCCGCGCCGGATGGTCGGTGGTGGCGGTGGACCGGTGCGCCGACGACCCCCGCATCCCCTACCCGCTCGCCACCCCGGCCGAGCTCGACGACGTGGTGGCCCGGGCCGATGTGGCGCGGGACCCGTCGCGGCCCGGCGGCGTGGTGGCCCACATGGCCGACACCACCGACGAGGTGGCACTGTCGGCTGCGGTCCACCTGGCGACCGAGCGGTTCGGTGGCCTCGACGCCATGGTGGCCGTGGCGGGGGTCATCGCCGGGGGCGTCCCGCTGTGGGAGCTGCCCGCCGACCAGTTGGCCGCCCTCGTCGACGTCGACCTCTACGGGCCCATCGCCGCCGCCCGGGTGGGCATCCCCGCCCTCCTGCAGCGACCGGCCCCGCGCCAGGGTCGCTACCTGGCGGTGGCCTCGGCCGCCGCCCTTCGGGGTCTGCCCCTGTTGTCCGCCTACGGCGCGGTCAAGGCCGGCGTGGCCGGACTGGTCCGGGGACTGGCCGCCGAGCTGGCCGGCACCGGGGTGACGGCCAACGCCGTCTGTCCCGGCTCGACCGACACCGCCATGCTGGTCGAGAGCGCCCGCCTCTACGAACTGGCCGGTTCCGACTCCTTCGCCACCCAGCAGGCGGTCGGTCGCCTACTGGCGCCCGAGGAGGTGGCCGACGCACTCGTCTGGCTCGCCGACGCCGACCGGGGTGCGGTCACCGGGGTCGTCCTGCCGGTCGACGGCGGGCTGACGCTGTGATGCCGGTGGCGCGGTGACCGAGGTGCCGCGTTGACCAAGGTGCCGGGGTGACACCGGTGGCGGGCCGCCCCCACGGGCGCTGATGGGCGCGCTTCCGGACGGGTTCGGGCTGGTGTTCGATCCTGCGCTCCGGCGCTACCGCGACGGCACCGTGCTCGCCGGGGGACGGCCCGGTCGGGTCATCACCCTCACGCCGGACGGAGCCCGCTCGCTCGACGCGCTGGTGGCCGGCGGGCCGGCCGATGCCGCCACCCGTACACCCGGCCGGCGGATCGGTCGACGCATCGTCCGACGGCCCGGATGTCACCGTGGTCGTGCCGGCGCACGACCGGGTCGAGGCGCTCGCCCGCTGCCTCGAGTCCCTCGGCCGATCCGTGCCGGTGGTCGTGGTCGACGATGCATCCGTCGACCCCGGGGCCGTCGCCGACCTCTGCCGTCGGCACGGCGCCCGGCTGGTGCGCCGGTCCGTCAACGGCGGTCCGGGTGCGGCCCGCGACTCGGCCGGGGAGACGGTGTCGACCGCCCTGGTGGCCTACCTCGACAGCGACTGCACCGTCCCCGAAGGCTG
>Ga0302279_10008103_pt1 | contig 10439 bp, 8 predicted proteins | sample III_Bog_N3_3_FD_194541 | JGI IMG/M metagenome (GOLD analysis project Ga0302279, IMG submission 194541) | Peat permafrost microbial communities from Stordalen Mire near Abisko, Sweden - III_Bog_N3_3 | ecosystem: Environmental > Terrestrial > Soil > Wetlands > Peat | place: Sweden: Abisko...
AGATGGGCTTCAGGGCCGGCTGTGCGGTTGAGTTGGCGGCGGAAGTCTCTGGATTCGGGATGGTTTGGGGGCTGCTCACTGCTGGTTGTTGTCCTGTCTGTGCGCGTTGGGATAAGGCCGAAGGGCGAAAATGCGCGTCACCTCTAGTTTAGAGCATTTTCACAGTATCCGTTGTGTTGGAGAGATCCTGCGAGGTGGTTTTCTTTGAGAGAAAACCACGCAGACTTCTTTCGTCCCCACTGTATATCTACCGTGAAAATGCTCAACCGCACTGCGGGCTAAGACGGACACGGTCGCGCGGAGTTAAGCACGGCGAGATGCGCAGGCGGCGATGAGGTTAAAGACCAACGCGGCACACCTGGCAGGCGGCCGCGTGCATTCTGTCTGCGTCGAATGCCGGATGCATCCGGCAACTTCTTTGTCATCCGATTGGAGGTTCTGAGGAACTTTGAGAAGACCTCAGAACCTCCTCCGTCGGGTGCGGATGGTTTGTGAGCATTGGCCCTGCCTCACAAACCGAGGATCGGCGCGCATTTGCCCTGCGCCACCAACCTTGAAACGATGCAACGTGGTCTGCGCGCATTTGCCCTGCGACACCAACCTTAGACCGGCGCGCATTTGCCCTGCGACACCAACCTGGAAGCTGTGACTATTTTTCCTGAATTGAGTGGGAGGCGCTGTGATGCTTATCACATAGCATCGGTCCGACGCGGTAGGTTGCTTCGCAATGCTTCGGCGGGGATTCGCGGTGGACCAGGGGCGCGGCGTAGAGGTAGTGGCAGCGTTGAACGAGGCAAGACTTACTGCGCGGCGGTGGTGGCGGCCACGGGCAGCGGCTTGACTTGAAGGTTCACGCCGCTGGTCTCTCCCTTGACGATGAGGGACTGGGAAGCATCGGCGTAGGTGCGGACGGGCTTCTGGTCGCCCTTGCCGGGAATGATGTCGGAGGCGTTTGAGACTTTGAGGGTGTATTCGCCTTCGGTGACGTACGGAAAACGGAACTGGCCGGTGGCGGGGGTGATTTCAGTTACCGTGCAGGTGGAGTCGTCGTCGGCGTTATGCAGTTCAACGTTGGCGCGGTCGATGGGGTTACCGGTTTCGACGCTGAGGACAGTTCCCGAGACGGAGTGGAGCCGGGCGAGGGGTATCTCGATGTTGTTGCCGTTGGATTCCTCGCCGTCTTTGAGCTTGATGGACTTCGCGTCACGCGGACGGACGCCGTCACCGAGATAGATGTCCCAACGGTAGTCCGGATCGTGAGGCAAGTCCGTCCCAGGGGTCTTCACCTCGCCGCCCTCCAACTTGAGCGTGGTTCGGAGGAGGTATTCTCCGGCGGGAAGGCCGGTGAGGCGGAAGTTGCCCTGGTCGTCGGTGCGCGCTCCGGAGGAATAGAGGGCTTCCTGGGTTGCGAATTCGGTCCACTTTCCGGACTTGTCCTTGTGCAGTAAAGAGACGACGGTCTGGGAGTCGGGCTCGCCATCGTCGAAGCGGACCGTGCCGGCGATGATTGCGCCCTTGTTCAGGACGATGTCGGACGTTGACGTGCGATTTGCGGCAACAGCGACGGGAGTGAGCGCTGCGGCGAGTGCTTCCTTGACGTCTTTGGGAGCGTCATCGTAGGCGTCGGGTTCGACGTAAATGAAGGGAATGGGCGAGACGTAGCCAAGTTTTACAGCGATGACGTAATAGGCGCCGGGAAGGATATTGGGCATGACGTAGGCCCCGTCCAGCCCGGTCTGGACCGTAGCGGTGCTTACAACTGGCTTCGCGTTGCCTGCTTCCGCAGCGGTGAACGGCAGCAGGGTAACGAAGGCCATGCGCGCGGGCAGATGCGAATCGCCAAGGATGACGTGGCCGGTGATGCTGCCGGTGGCGGGCGGCTGTGCAGCCGGGGCGGATTGCTGCGCGGGAGCTTCGGGGGGTGTGGATGATTGGGCGTCAGGCTCGGACGATTGCGCCGAGATCATGCGCGACGCGAAGAGGAGCAAGGCGAGTAGACGAAGGAGTTTCAACGCGATCCCTCAGCCCGCAGATGCGGCGTAGAGATTGTAATCTCGGCGATGGATGGCGCGCAGGCAGCGAGGCTTACTGCGCAGCGGCCACTGGCTGAGGCTTGACCTGGATGCTCACGCCGCTGGTCTCTCCCTTGACGATGAGGGGTTGGGAGGCATCGGCGTAGGTGCGGATGGGCTTATTGGTGCCGGGGTAGACGTAAGGGTGAATGTCGCGGGCGTTCGTGACTTTGAGTGTGTATTCGCCTTCGGCGACGTACGGGAAGTGGAACTGGTCTTCATCGGCACTGATGCCCGCCTCCGCCACCAGGCTGTCGTCATCCGCGTAGTGGAGTTCGAGTTTGGCTGAGTTGACTGTGGCGCCGGTCTCCATACTGACCACGGTGCCCGAGACGGAATGCAGCTTGCTGAGCGGAATCGTGATATTGTCGCCATCGGATTCCTCGCCATCTTTGATCTGGATGGTCTTCGCGTCGCGCTGGCGCATGCCATCCCCGAAGAAGATGTCCAGCGAGTAGTACATGGCGTTCGGAGATTGCGGCGAAAAAAGCACGAGCGTGGTTCGGAGAAGGTATTCGCCGGGGGAAAGGTCGGCGATGCGGAAGTTTCCCTGATCGTCGACGGTGATTCCGCTATCAGCGCCGTCCCGAGACTCATCCCATTTGCCTGACTTGTCTTTGCGGAGAAACGAAACCTTGGCCTCGGCGGCGGGTTCCCCGTCGTCGAAGCGGACCGTTCCGGCGATGACTGCGCCCCGGTTCAAGGTGATATCGGCCACAGTTGTGCGGTTGGCGACAACCGCGATGGTCAGGAGGGCATCCTTCACGTCCTGGGGAGCCTTGTCGATATTCGAGAAGTCGCCGTTTAAATCGGGAGCCGGTAGCGAATAGCCGCGTTTCGTGGCGACGATGTAATACGAGCCAGGCAGGACATGGGGCATGAAGAAGACCCCGTCCAGCCCGGTCTGGGTGAGTTTGAGGGCCTGCTTCTTATCGCCTGCATCCGCAACGATGGCCGGCAGCAGCGTAACGTAGGCCATGCGCGCAGGGAGATGCGAGTCGCCGAGGAAGACGTGGCCGGTGACGCTGCCGGTGGCTGGCGGCGGTGCGGAGGATTGGGCCGGGAGCTTTATCGAAACGGCAAGAAGGATGGCAAGGATCGACAGACCAACACGCATTACGGGCGTCCTTCCGGCTACCCAAGAAGTATAAATACAGAGATTCCGGCTGCGCCAGAATGACGACGTTACGGAGGGTTGGCGCTGGTTACCAGAGGCCCCAGGCGCGGCTGATGTAGTCGGAGAGCGTCATGGTGACGAGGACGAGGAACATGAAGAAGCCCGCGCCGACCGTGACCTTGATGAGCTTCGATTGATACTTGACGTGCATGAAGAAGAGGATGACGATGACGCCCTTGAAGCTGGCGATGGCCAGCGCGATGATCGGATTGAAGACGCCGAGGTTGATGTCTGCGGCAAAGACGGTGAGCGCGGTACATGCGAGCAGCGTGGCGAAGACCATTGCGTACTGCGCCGGGGAGACGATGTGATGCGAGGCGTGCTCCGGGTTGGTGACGTTGGCGGGATCGTGGTGCGAGGGATGATCTGTCATCTTGGTTGACTCCTGTAGATGAAGGCCCGGGGCTAAAGCCCCTTCCTGCTAAACCTGCTTACCGCGGGCTAAAGCCCGCTGCTCCCTCCGAAAGGCAAAATGGGAGTTTTTCCGCAGCCTGTGAACCCGTTCCCTTAAGCAAAACAGAACAAATACGGTGATTCTTCGCTACGCTCAGAATGACAATTCTTGTGACACGCTACGCTCAGAATGACAATTCTTGTGGCAAGCTACAGCACTGCGAATCCGAAGGCTTCTAGTGCGCCAGCGGGTGACGGTTGATGAGGTAGAGCAGGGGAAAGAGGAATATCCACACAATATCGACGAAGTGCCAGTAGAGGCCGAAGTTCTCGATGGGCGCGACGTAGCCGGAGCTGAAGTCGCCACGCTGCGCGCGAATCATCAGCCAAAACAAGATTCCCAGGCCGAGTACCATGTGCAGCGCGTGCATTCCGGTCATGGCGAAGTAGAGGAAGAAGAAGAGCTGCGTCTTCTGCGCGGCGTCGGGAGCGAGCGGCTTCTCGCTGAGGCCGTAGGCGGCCGGGTTGATGAACTGCGACGTGTCGAAGCTGGCGCCGGGGATGTGGTGCTTCTCGAACTTCTCGTGGTACTCGTCGGCCTTGATGCCGAGGAAGGCGAAGCCGAAGAGCGTGGTGAGAACGAGGAAGAGGACGAGGAGGGATTTCTTGCGGACTTCAGCGGCCCAGACGGCGAGCGCCATGAAGAAGCCGGAGGAGATGAGGATTGCCGTATTGACCGCTCCCAGCGGCACGCTGAGCTGGTTCGACGCGGTGACGAAGGCGTCGTAGTACCAGTTGCGGAAGAGCAGGTAGGCGAAGAAGAGTCCGCCGAAGAACATGATCTCGGTGAGCAGGAAGAGCCACATGCCGAAGCTGCCCGCCTCGCGCTGCTGCTCCGGGGTGGCGAAGTGATGGCGGTGCTGCGGCACAGAGACGTGCTCGTGCTGCTGCTCAGCTATGCCCTGCTCGGCCTGCGTGGTTGCGATCGCGCTATCCAACGTGGGTCACCTCGTCTGCGGTCTTGTGCTCCAGCCAGTCGTAGTCGTATGCCTCGTGGTCCATGATGGGGATCTCTATGAAGTTTTCGGTGAGCGGCGGCGACTGGGTCTGCCACTCCAGGCCGGTGGCCTGCCAGGGGTTGTCGCCTGCAATCGCTCCATACTTCAGCGACCATGCGAGGTAGATCATCGGCATCAGGTATCCGATGCCGAGGATGGTTGCGCCCGCGGTGGAGAGTACATTGAGCACCTGAAACTCCGGCGGATACGCATGATAGCGGCGCGGCATTCCAAGATAGCCGAGGACGAACTGCGGCATGAAGGTGAGGATGAATCCGATGAATGTGACCACGGCGGCGAGCTTGGAGAGCGACTCGGGATACATGCGTCCGGTCATCTTGGGCCACCAGAAGTGCACGCCGGCGAGGAAGGCCATAAGCATTCCGCCGACCATCACGAAATGAAAATGCGCGACGATGAAGTACGTCTCGGTGAGCTGGATGTCCATGCCCAGCGAGCCGAGGAAGACGCCGGTGAGGCCGCCGATGGTGAAGAGGCCCATGAATCCGAAGGCGTAGAGCATCGGCGTCTCGAAGGTGATGGAGCCCATCTGCAGAGTGAAGCACCAGTTGAATATCTTGATGGCCGAGGGAACGGCGACCAGCATGGTGAGCAGCGAGAAGATGAGCGCCGAGTAGTTGGAGACGCCCATGATGAACATGTGGTGCTCCCATACGAAGAAGCCGAAGAGGGCAATCGCCACGGAGCTGAACGCGACCGCGGTGTAGCCGAAGATGCGCTTGCGGCTGAAGGTGCTGACGACCTCGGAGATGACTCCCATGCCGGGAAGAATCATGATGTAGACGGCGGGGTGCGAGTAGAACCAGAAGAGGTGCTGGAAGAGCAGCGGATCGCCGCCCTTGGTGGGGTCGAAGACGCCGATGCCGACGAGGCGTTCCAGAATGACCAGGACCAGCGCGATGGCCACCACCGGCGTGCCCAGCACCATGAGGATGGAGGCCGCGTAGTGCGCCCACACAAACAGCGGCATGCGGAACCAGGTCATTCCCGGGCAACGCATCCGGTGGATAGTAACGATGAAGTTCAGCCCGGTGAAGATGGAGCTGAAGCCGGCGACGAAGATTGCAGAGGCCGTGGTGATGACGTGGGTGTTGAGATAGTGCGTGGAGAGCGGCGCGGTGAAGGTCCAGCCGGTATCGACTCCGCCCAGCACCAGCGCGGTCAGGGTCAATGTGCCGCCGATTACATATAGATACCAACTGAGCAGATTGATCTTGGGGAAGGCGAGGTCGCGCGCGCCGATCATCATGGGGATCAGGAAATTGCCCAGCGTTGCGGGAACCGACGGCACCAGAAAGAGAAAGATCATGATGATGCCGTGCATGGTGAAGAACTTGTTGTAGGTGTCCGAGGAGACGAGGTCGGGCTGCGGCGTGAGGAGTTCCAGCCGGATGAGGCCGGCAAACGCGCCGCCGATGAAGAAGAAGAAGGTGATGGAGATCAGATACAGGATCGCGATGCGCTTGTGGTCGCTGGTGAAGAGCCAACTGAGCAGGCCGTGCTCCGCGTTGATGAAGTTGCGGCGGGGGAGCTGCGCGGTGCTCTGGTCGGGAAGATTGAGAATCGTGGGACTCGGTGCGCTCATGGTTTTACCACCCCTGACGCCTGAGGCGCCGCCTGGCCGGACTGCGATGTGGTTAGCGTCTGCTGCACGCGATCATTGGTGTTGAGGTTCTTCAGGTACTCGACCAGGTCGATCAGGCCATCTTCGCTGATCTGGCCCTGGTAGGTGGGCATGATGGGCGTGTAGCCCGACGTGACATGCTGCGACGGATTCAGAATTGCGTCGCGCAGATACGCCTCGTTCACCAGCACGTCCGAGCCATTGGTCAACCGCAGCCTGGAGCCGAAGACGCCGGCGAGATTCGGCCCGCGCGCCGCGGCGTTGCCGGTGTGGCAGGCGTTGCATCCCATGCTGGCAAAGATGCGCTCTCCGTTCTGCGCCAGCGACATGCCGCTGGTGGACTGCTCGGTCCATTTTTTGTAGTCGGCGGGCGAGAGCGCCGTGATGGTGCCAATCATCGCCGAATGATCGGTGCCGCAATACTGCGTGCAGAAGAGGTGATAGGTGCCCGGCGTGGTGGCCTCAAACCAGACCGTGCTGTAGCGGCCGGGAATCACCTCGCGCTTGATGCGGAACTCGGGGATCGAGAAGCTGTGAAAGACATCCTGCGAGATCATGGTGAGTTGAATGGGCTGCCCGACTGGCACATGCAGCGCGTTGATCTCGTGCTGGCCTTCAGGATGTTCCGCCTTCCACATCCACTGCTTGCCGACGATGTAGATGTTGCTGGAGTTGGCCGGCGGCGTGTAGATGCGGAAGTAAAGCAGCGCGCCCCAGACGAAGCAGATGAGGAAGAGGCCGAGCGGAATGATGGTCCAGGTGGCCTCCAGCAGCGTCGATCCTTCAACCTGCGTTGCCACCGGATGCACCGCCTTGCGATAGCGGATGGAGAAGGTGACCAGCAGGGCCGCCACCAGAAAGACCCCGACGAGCGTGATGGCGATCAGGAAGAAGTACAGCGAGTCCATGTACGGAGCAATGGTCGAGGCCTCGCGCGGAAAGAGCGCGGAGGCGTTGAGCCACTTCACCAGAAATTGCCACAGTACTGGACTAATCCCCATGGTTATCCTTCATCGTCCGTTCGCTTACTCGTAAGATCGTGGTTGCGGCCAAGCTGGATGTCGCGGCGAAACATCACAAACATGAAGCTGCCGAGGCTGACCACGGTCATCATCCCGCCCAACTGCACCACACGCGCCACGATCAGCGAGTGCTTGTTCGTCTGCGGATCGTAGTGGTAGCAGTAGGTGAGGATGTTGGCGACCGGCGAGCCGATCTTGTTGCCCGACGCCTCGATCAGGCCGAGCAGAATGTCCTTGGGCGAGAACTCCACGCCGAGGTAGTACTGCGCCAGGCGGCCATCGGTGGTCACCACCTCGATCGCGCTTGCGTGCGCGAACTGATCCAGCTTTCCGTCCGGCCCCGGCACGCGGACGTAGCCGAAGCCGGTGGCGTTGCATACGGCATCTATCGCCGCCTGCTGCCCGGTGAGGTAGTGCCATCCGTTGGCCGTCTCTGGCCGTCCATAGCGCTTCAGGTAGAAGGCCTTCTTCTTCGCGGCGATCTCCGGCGTCTCGCTGGGATCGATGCTGATGAGAATGATCTCGAAGTCCTTGCCCGGAGTCAGCCGTACCATCTCCAGCGCGCTGGCAATGCCATCCATCTCCTCCGAGCAGAGCATCGGGCAGTTGTAGTAGACCAGCGAGAGGATGGCGGGGCGCTTGCCGAAGTAGTCGCCCAGGCGCACGTTCTTGCCGGTGTCGTCGACGAACCGCGCGTCCAGCGGAAGCATCTGGTTCAGCCGCTGCGTGACGCCGACCTGCTGCAGCACCTGCGGCAGTTGATCGCCGGAGTTCTCGCCCGCCTGCTTGTCGCCGTAGCTGGATACCTGGCCGCGCGCGGAGGCAGCCAGCAGCGCGCAACAGAGCGCCGCGCCGATTCCGCCCTGCGATACCGTTCGCCGAATTGTCCGGCTGTACTTCATCTTCCGCCTACTCTCTCTCATCCGTTCTATTGCTTCCGAACATCTGTTGCGTTTATTTCGGAGGCTGTGCTTCCGGGTTCGCGGAGTTCTCCGCTCTGCCGTAGATCATCTTCTGCTGGCGCGCCTCGATTGTTGTCAGCTCAAATCCGGTGCGCGCAAAGCCTGTGGTCAACGGCGCTTGAATCTCCGGCCGGGTTGCGTAGGCAACAGAATCGGCAGCAGTAGTCGTTTGATTCACAACGGGCAGCCCACGCTGCACAATCAACTGCATGGCGCGTTCGATGGGAATGCGGATGGTTCCGGGCTGGCCGTCGATGAGGCTGTAGTGATCGAGCAGGAGGTCCTCGCGCGCGTGCAGGTCTGCCGTGGCCTGGTTGCCGTCGTCGATGTCCAACCGCGGCTCGGAGAATCCTGCGGCGATCTGCTGCAACTGCCTCTGCTCCATCTCCGGATTGCTGACCAGGTCCCTGCCCTTGCCGCCGGGCTGCGCCGCGCCGGATGCAATCGACCATTTGTTCGCGGGGCCATCCTGCTTCTGCCACTCTGCGTTGATGGCGCGGCCCATGTAGAAGCAGAAGAAGAGAAAGACGACGAGCGTTCCGGCGAGGCCGCCGAGAAAGACAATCACGCCGCCGACGTTTGCGTCCGAGGTCTCATAGCCCGGATGGCCGGCATCCCTCGGCCTGCTCTTGCCCGTCGCGCCGTTGCCTGTGTTGTGGCCGTCAGTATGCATGTTCAGGCTCCAAAAGCTCTTCCAGATGCGGATCGTTTGTGCTGACCAGAGGCCGCGCCATCAACTGCGTGATGTAGTACGCCGACCACAGCGCAAGCAGCGCGATGGGCACAGTGATGTACGCCAGCATTCCGCCGCCGATGTGCAGGTTTCCGGCCGATCCGGCGAAGTTCGGCTCGATGAGCCAGAACATGTCGACCAGGCGCGCGAAGATCATGAAGCAGGCAATCCAGATCATCCTGCGCTTGTTGCGCTTCAGGTCGCGCGAGAGCAGCAGGCAGAAGGGGATGAGCCAGTGGCAACAGAAGTCCAGCGTGCAGATGGTCCACCATCCGCCGTGAATGCGGTTGAGGTACCAGGGAATCTCGTCGGGAAGATTGCCCGACCAGATGATGAGGAACTCAGCGAAGCAGAGGTAGATGTTCAGCATGACGAAGGCGAAGGCGAACTTGCCCAGGTCGTGCTGCTCGGTGGCGCGCAGCAGCGTCTTCATTGGTTCGTAGCGTGAGAGCAGCACTACGCTGAGAATCCCCAATGCAAGCACCGCATAGCCCTGCGCGACGAGGAACTGAAGTCCCCAGATAGATGAGTACCATGTGACATCGAGCGACTGGATCCACACAATCGCCGCTGCGGTGAGCAGGATGACGTAGATCAGAATGCCCGGCCCGCTGAGGTTTTCAAAGCGTGTACGCCAGCGCTCGTAGCTGGCCTGCGTGCCGCGCAACGGGTCGGCGTCGCGATCGAGCGACCACTTGTTCAGCAGGAACATGAAGAGGAAGAGGACCGCAAAGATGATGCAGGACTCGACGATCAGCGCGTGCGGGTTGAGCATGGGACGCTTGAAGTTCGCCGTCAGCGCCTGCTCGTGGGTAATCAGGCCATTCGCGAGTGCGTTGTTGGTGGAGGCTGCATCGGGGTAGCGAATCCACTGATATAGATACTTGCCAAAAACGATGATCGGGATAAACATGAGCGCGACCAGCGGCAGGGTGCGCGTCATCGCCTCCAGCGGACGGCGCAACAGCAGACCCCACTTGCCGCCCGTTACATATTGCAACATCAGCATCGCAAGCGCGCCGCCGGCAAAGTTGAAGCAGGTCATGTAGCCCATCAGATAGGCGCGGAGGATGTGGTTGCGGCCCTCATCAGTGAACGCGAAGAACAGCGTCAGCAGCGCGAAGACCGCGGCGACCACGAGCGCTCGCCTGCGCCACGCCAGCAGAACCTCCGGCGCATCCAGCGCCCGCGGCAGCGCCCGCGGCCCGTGATCAGTGTGTGCTCCGTGCTCTCCGTGTTGTTCGTGTGCAAATGACATTTCGCTCGGCCTTGGTGAAAAAATCGTTCTCTATTGCTTGTTCGGGTTTGCGGACTGTGCCGCTGGATACTTGCCATTGGCGCTCGGTGGCAGCTCAGGTGGAATGCCGTTGTCCTGAT
>Ga0302279_10008107_pt1 | contig 10436 bp, 11 predicted proteins | sample III_Bog_N3_3_FD_194541 | JGI IMG/M metagenome (GOLD analysis project Ga0302279, IMG submission 194541) | Peat permafrost microbial communities from Stordalen Mire near Abisko, Sweden - III_Bog_N3_3 | ecosystem: Environmental > Terrestrial > Soil > Wetlands > Peat | place: Sweden: Abisko...
AAGGTCTCGGTCTCGGTGATCGCGCCGAGAACTATCCCGACCAACTGTCCGGTGGCGAGCGCCAGCGCGTCGCCATCGCGAGGGCCGTCGTGGGCGACCGAAGTCTGTTGCTCGCGGACGAACCTTCGGGCGCCTTGGACTCGGTCAACGGCGAAGCCGTCATGCGGATGATCCTGGCGGCGTGTCACGGTGGGGTAGCGGCCGTCGTGGTCACGCACGACGCGAAGCTCGCCTCGTGGGCCGATCGCGTCGTGTTCTTGCGTGACGGCAGGGCCGTCGACGAGACCTTGCCACCGCCGACGCCCGAGGAACTGCTGAATCCCAACACGGCGAACCCGGCATGATGGACGACTTCAGGGTTGCATCGGGTCGGCGACCGTCCGACGGCGGTCTCCCGGCACGTCGTGCCGTCACGCGTTGGGCGTGGCGTCTCTTTCGACGCGAATGGCGTCAACAGTTCCTGATCCTCGCGCTCATCACCGTGGCGGTCGCGGCGACGATCCTCGGCTCTTCGGTCGCGGTGAACGATCCACCGCCGAAGGATGCCGGTTTCGGCACGGCGCCGTACTCATCGTCCTTCACGTCCGACAACACGAAGGCGCAGACATTCATCGCGAAAGTCCAACAACTCGGCACCGCTCAGGTCATCGAGAACCAGACGTTCTCGATTCCCGGATCGATCAATACCTATCAACTCCGATCACAGCCTGCGCCTGGTCCTTTCGGTGGCCCGATGCTCACGCTCGTCAGTGGTCACTATCCTTCGGGCGCCAATCAGGTCGCCGTCACGAGCGGCGTGGAATCGGCATTCCATCTTTCGCTTGGCAAGTCCTGGCAAGTGGGCGGCGTCACGCGTGAGGTCGTGGGCATCGTGCAGAATCCACAAAGTCTTCTCGACGCCTTCGCGCTGGTCGTGCCGGGCCAGGTCACGAACCCTTCGCAAGTCACCGTACTGTTCAACGTCCCGGCCGGTGACATTCGGTCCCTCAGCAAGGGCGCTTCGATCATCACGCCCGCGTCGGTCGCGGCATCGAATCCCCTGAATCCTGAGACCATCTCGTTGGTAGCCCTGGTCCTCGGCATGCTGCTGATCGCGCTCGTCTCCATCGGGGGCTTCACCGTGCTGGCACAGCGTCGCATGCGCTCCATCGGGATGCTCGAGTCGATCGGTGCGACGGACCGTCACGTGCGTCTCGTCGTCAGCGCGAACGGCACCGTCGTGGGCATCGCTGGCGCGATCCTCGGTCTGATCGTTGGTTTGGCAGGTTGGCTGGCCTATCGTCCCAGTTTCGAGCAGAGCGCCCATCACCTCATCGGCATCTTCGCCCTCCCGTGGCTGGTCGTCATCCTGGCGATGGTCCTCGCCGTTCTCGCGGCGTACTTCGCGTCGTCTCGACCGGCGCGCGCTATCACCAAAGTGCCGATCGTGCACGCGCTGTCCGGTCGACCGGCGCCGCCGCGCCAGATTCATCGTTCGATGGTCCCGGGCATTGTCTTTCTCGTAGCGGCGTTCTTGTTGCTCGGTTACGCCGGAGGAACCGGCGGTGGCGACGGCAATGGTGGGGCGCCGGAACTGCTCCTCGGTCTCTTGCTGCTGATGCCCGGACTGATTCTTCTCGCGCCGTTCTTCTTGTCGTTGACCGGTCGCGTCGCGCGACGTGCGCCGATCGCCGCGAGACTCGCGCTGCGCGACCTCGCCCGGTACCGGGCGCGCTCCGGCTCGGCGCTGTCGGCGATCAGCATCGGCGTCCTCATCGCCGTCATCGTGATCCTCGCGTCGGCGTCACGCTTCAGCAACGTTCTGGACTACGCGGGACCGAACCTGGCCTCGAATCAACTCGCACTCCACACCGGTTTCCCGCCGCAAGGTGGAGTAGTCGTACATCGCAACGGCAAGGGTCAACTCGTCCCGGTGTCGCATCCCAAGACGGAGACCGCGTCCTCGGCGCAACTCGCGGCCGGCGCGGCCCAGATTGCCAAGGGGCTCGACGCGCAACTCATCGCGCTCGAATCGCCGAACGCCAATTTGAGCGGCCGCCAGGGCGGGCGCAGCTGGAGTGGCCAGATCTACGTCGCGACGCCGCGGTTGCTGCGCGCGTTCGGGATCAGCGCGTCCGAGATCGACCCGAAGGCGGACGTCTTGACGTCTCGTCCTGGCCTCTCCGGTGTCTCGGGTCTCAATATGGATTTCTCGAGTGCGAAACAGGGGCCCGGGCAAAACAGCCCCGGCGGAGGTATTCGGAATCCGTTGATCCAAGAGATCAGCGCTTTGCCGAGTGGCACGTCGGCGCCGAACACGGTCATCACCGAATACGCGATGAAGAAGTTCCATATCTCCGAGGACACCACCGACTGGCTGGTCGTGGGCAATCAGAGCTTCACCGCGGCCCAGATCAGCAGCGCACAACTCACGGCGTCGACTGCGCAACTCCAGGTCGAATCGAGGAACGACATTCCCTCGGGTTCGACCATCATCAACTACGCGACGCTCTTCGGAATCCTCATCGCCCTCGGGGTCCTCGCGATGTCGGTTGGTCTCGTGCGTAGTGAGACTTCGGGCGAACGACGGACGCTCGCGGCCACCGGTGCGTCGAGCTACACGCGTCGCACGTTGACGGCCGTCACGGCGGGCGCTCTCGGCTTTCTCGGTGCACTCCTCGGAGTGGTGGGCGGCTATGTCGCGATGATCGGATGGTTGAGGAGTAACTCCTTGAACGGCGGCATCTCCGCGCTCGCCAGCGTGCCCATCGGCGACCTGATGCTCATTTTGTTCGGCATGCCGGCTATTGCCGCGGTCGTGGGTTGGCTCCTCGCGAGTCGCGAACCGGCCGTATTGGGACGTCAACCGATCGAATGATGCCAACGCTGATGCGTTCGATCAGAAACTGCCCGCACCGGGTTTGAGGCCGAGTACGTTGCGAAGACCGAGCGTCGACTTCGTGATGTGCGGCGTCAACGCGCCCAAGGACCGCGATCGAACGGCGCCGCTGATGACGCCGGCGCCGTAGGCGACGTCATCGGCCACGCCGAGCGGTATGTCCGCGGCGCGTACGCGCGTCGACCTCCAGCGATAGGCCGTTCCCACGACGAACAGCGTCAGAGCCCGGCGGCGGAGCTTGGGATGGAGCGCGCTCAGCACGATCACGACGCCGAAGGTGCGCACCGCCGCGCGAGCCATCAACGGTCCCGCGCGAACCATCCCACGGCCGACGAGTTCGCCGGCGACCTTATCGGCGTTCTCCGTCGTCGCGAGGAGTCGCTCACGAAGTTGGTCGCGCGCGGCGTCGATGATGCGCAGTCCGACCATTGGCTTGCCGACCAGCGCGGTCACCCACGCCAGCAACGTCCACGTGTCCGCTCGAAAGGGCGCGAGTCGCGCTCCGTGGCGCTTGGCCAACTCGCTCGAGGACTGCCCGTAGCGAAGTCGCTGGCCCCACCAACCACGCCACGTGTCGCGAGCCCGATGCGTGACGGCGACGTCAGCGACGTAACGCACGAGCCATCCCTGGTCGTGCAGTCGCCACACCAGATCGACGTCCTCGCCGTAGCGCAGGGTCTCGTCGAAGCCATCGCCGAAACTGCTGCGTCGAATCAGCAGGCACGCGCTCGGAACGAAATGCACCACCGAGTTGGGGATCACGAGCGCGCCTCGGTCGCCCATGTCCAACGGACTGAATCGCTCTTCGAAGCGGTCACGTAGCGACGGGCCATTCGACCCCCGGATGCGCGGGGCGACGGCGCCTTCGAGGGGGTCGTCAAAATTCGGCTGCAGTCGCGCGAGGACGTCGAGTGCGTTGTCGAGACTGACGTCGACGTCGACGAACCAGAGGAGCGGTCGTGACGTGGCGCGCGCCCCGGCGTTTCGCGCGCTCCCCGGGCCGAGGTTCACCTCCAGGCGCACGACATCGACTCCGAAACGCACGGCGCACCGCGCTACGGCCTCGCCGTCGCTCGACGCGTCGTCGACGACCGTGACGTGGAGGCCCTCGAGGGACTCGAGCAGCGTCGTCAGCGATTCGACGTCATCTCGTATCGGCACGATGACGTCGACATCGTCGGGGTCCGCCACGCCGCGATGGAGGGGGTGCAGCAGTCCCTGTTGGACGAGCGTTCGGGCGAAGCGACCCTCGCCGGCCCGCACCTCGCCGCCCGCGACCCACCGTTCGGCGACGGCACGTGAGCCGCCCGGGAGACGCAGGAGGCGCCAGGGCGATCCGCCGGTCAACAGGTCGCGGTCGAGGAACTTCGCCCCGTCGTCGAGGATCACCTTCGTGCCCGCGGGGACCGGGAACTCGACCGGGAGCGGGGCCAGAGGGATGAGTTGGCTCACGGGTGGAGTCTGACACGATTTGATCCGGCCACGGGCGCGGCACCGGTCAGAATGGAGTCATCCGAGGAGGAACGATGCCGACCGAAACACTGATCGAAGAAGAGGTTGTCGAGACCGAAGAGAGCGAGGAGTTGCTCGTCGAAGAGGTCTCCATCGATGGGCTCTGCGGCGTCTACTAATCGTGACGACATCAACCGTCGCCGTCTTTGACGCGACCGCACCGTGGCAGTTGAATGAGCAGGTCTCGCTGCGCGACGAGTCCTTCGGCGCGTTGGCCTACCACCACGTGACCCGTCGACTGGTCTTCTTGAAGTCGCGCGAGCTCGTGGACGTCGTTCGACGTGTGGGTGAGTTCGAGAGCGCCGGGGATGCGCTCGACGCGCTGGTGCCCTCCGACCAACGCGGTCGCTACCTCGTGGCGCTGACGTCACTCGCACGTTCGGAGATCATCCGTGGGCGTTGACTTCTCGCTGCGCGATCGATTCGAACGTGGTCTCGCGGCGCCGATCTGTCTCACCTGGGAGCTGACCTACGCCTGCAACCTCGCCTGCACGCACTGTCTGTCGTCGTCCGGGCGTCGTGATCCCAATGAGTTGACCACGTCTGAGGCGAAGGCGTTGATCGACGAGATCGCCGCGATGCAGATCTTCTACATCAACATCGGCGGCGGCGAACCGATGATGCGCCGCGACTTCTTCGAACTGATCGAACACGCGGTCGATCAGCACGTCGGTGTGAAGTTCTCGACGAACGGTACGCGCATTGACGAAGCGGCCGCGCGTCGACTGGCGAGCATCGACTACCTCGACATCCAGGTCTCCATCGACGGCGTGGACGCGCAGACCAGCGACCGCATTCGCGGCGTCGGCAGCTACGACCAGGCCCGTCGCGCGATGGACAACCTCAAGGCGGCCGACTTCGGTCAGTTCAAGATCTCGGTCGTGATGACGAGAGAGTCCATTGAACAGCTCGACGGGTTCGAACGACTGGCCGCCCACTACGGCGCGGAACTGCGTCTCACACGTCTTCGGCCCTCGGGCCGTGGCGTCGACACGTGGCAGGAACTGCATCCCACGCTCGAACAGAACCGTCGTCTCTATAAATGGCTCATCGAGCGTCCGAACGTCTTGACCGGGGACTCGTTCTTCCACCTGTCGGCACTCGGCGAACCGCTGTCGGGACTGAACCTCTGCGGCGCGGGCCGCGTGGTCTGTCTCATCGACCCGGTCGGCGAGGTCTACGCCTGTCCGTTCGTGATCCACGACGAGTTCCGTGCCGGCAACGTGCGAGCGACCGGTTTTCGAGACGTGTGGCAGAACAGCGAACTGTTCCGTTCGCTTCGTGAGCCCGGCAACGCCGGCGCGTGCACGTCGTGCGGCTCCTACGACGCGTGTCGCGGTGGCTGCATGGCGGCCAAGTTCTTCACCGGTCTCGAGATGAGCGACCCCGACCCCGAGTGCGTCTTCGGTCACGGCGAGAGCGCGCTCGCCGCCAAGCGAGTGTCGCTGCGACCGACGCCGTCACCGGACCACTCACGAAGGATCCCGGTCGCCATCTCCGCGCGCTGACGGGGGCCGATTTCGGGCCCTCGGGTAAAGTCGCTCTGAGTCGGGAACGGGGAAGCGATGGCGAGCAAGTGGTTTGAGTCGGTGGCCGTCGCCCAGCGTCGGGCCGAGAGACGACTGCCGAAATCTGTCTATGCGGCCCTCGTGGCCGGATCCGAAAAGGGGCTCTCCTCACGCGACAACCTGGAGTCCTTCGACCTGTTGGGATTCGCGCCGCACGTGGCTGGGAACAAGCGCGAACGCACGATGGCGACGACCGTGATGGGCCAGTCGGTGTCGATGCCGGTGTTGATCTCGCCGACCGGCGTTCAGGCGGTGCACCCCGACGGAGAGGTGGCGGTTGCGCGTGGCGCGGCGAGTCGCGGCGTCGCGATGGGGCTCAGCTCCTTCGCGAGCCGCTCCCTCGAAGAGGTCTGCGCCGTGAACTCCCAGGTGCTCTTCCAGATGTACTGGTCGGGGGACCGCGACACGATGCTCGCGCGCCTCGAGCGAGCCCGAGAAGCGTGCGCCAAGGGGATCATCCTCACCCTGGACTGGTCCTTCGCCAACGGACGCGACTGGGGCAGCCCGTGGATCCCCGACAAGATCGGATTGAAGGCGGTCGTCAAACTCGCTCCGGAGGTCGCAGCGCGGCCGCGCTGGTTCTGGTCCTACGCCAAGACCGGTCACATGCCCGGACTGTTGACCCCGAACATGGCCAAGCCCGGGGAGAGACCGCCGACGTTCTTCGGTGCGTACTACGAGTGGATGCAGAGCCCGTTGCCTGATTGGGATGACGTCGCGTGGCTGCGCTCGAACTGGGACGGTCCGTTCATGGTGAAGGGCGTGAGCCGCGTCGACGACGCCAAGCGTGTGGTCGATCTCGGGGCGAGCGCGCTCTCGGTCTCGAATCACGGCGGCAACAACCTCGACGGGACGCCGGCACCGATCCGTGCGCTGCCCGCCGTGGCCGACGCCGTTGGCGATCAGATCGAGGTCCTGCTCGACGGCGGTGTTCGGCGTGGCAGCGACGTGGTCAAGGCCCTCGCGCTGGGTGCGCACGCCGTGATGATCGGACGCGCCTACTTGTGGGGACTCGCGGCCGAAGGTCAAGCCGGTGTCGAGAACGTGCTCGACGTACTGCGCGGCGGCATCGATTCGACGCTCCTCGCACTCGGTAAGTCCGACGTGAGCGAACTCGACCGCAGTGACGTCGTCGCGCCCGATGACTTCTTCCGAAGGTTGGGATCGTGAGTCGCGTCGCCATCGTCACGGGTGCCGCGCGAGGAATCGGCGCGGCCACCGTCGACGCGCTCGTGAACGACGGCTATCGGGTGATCGCCGTCGACCGCTGCCGCAACATTCCGGAGGTCCCGTACCAGTTGGCGTCGTCGGCCGACCTCGACGCCGTCGTGGCCCACCACGGTGACTCGGTGCTCGGACTCGTTGGCGACGTACGCAGCGCGTCGGACATGCAGCTCGCGGTCGAAACCGCTACGCGACACTTCGGACGCCTCGACGCCGTGGTCGCGTGCGCCGGTGTCGTCGCGGGCGGAGCGCCCATTTGGGAGTTGACCGACGCCGCGTGGGACGCCGTGTGGTCGGTGAACGTGCTGGGCACGCGCAGACTCATCGAGGCGGCCGCCCCGACGCTGATCGCGAATGGTAAAGAAGCGCACGGTCGCGTCGTGGCCGTGGCCTCGGCCGCGGGTCGCACCGGTCTGTACCATCTCGCCGCCTACTCAGCGGCGAAGCACGCGGTCGTCGGACTCATTCGGGGCACCGCGATGGACCTCGCGCCCTTCGGCGTCACCGCCAATGCCGTCAGTCCCGGGTCGACGCGTACCGCGTTGCTGGATGCCTCGGCGAAGGTCTACGAACTCTCGAGTGCCGAAGAGTTCGCACAGCAACAGCCGATCGGGCGTCTCATCGAACCTGGCGAAGTGGCCGCGACGATCACGTGGCTCTGCTCGCCGGCGGCCTCGGCGATCACGGGCGCCGACATCGCCGTCGACGGCGGCATGACCGTCGGTTGACCAATGCTGTGCGCGTTATGAGGGGAGATGGCGGAGGATCAGTTCGAGAAGCGTGGCTTCGTCGTGCGCCGTAGCGAGTCCCCGCTTGGGAATGTAGAGCGATCCGGTGCCGGGACGACCCACGAGGATGAAGTAGTCCTTCGTGACCTTCAAACGCCGAAATCGACCCCAATCGAGTCGCTCTTCCAATGACTCGGACCTTCGCACGACTCCCTCGTCGCTGACTGCAACTCGCTTCGCCTCTTGCACGCCGACGGCCGAGTTCCAGTATCGCCGGGGTGTGATCCAAGAGCTCGAGACGATGTAGCCCAGCGCGAGTATCGCAATCACGATTGCCCACGTTCCGCTGTGATCGGCGAATACCAGTGCGGACAGTCCGAAGAAGAAGGCGAAAAAGACGGCGAACGCCCATGCGTTCTTCCTCGCCGAGGCGCCCCAATAGATTGTGCGCCACTCTCTCCAGGTGAGTTGGTACTCGATGACGACCTCATCCATGAAGTGGTGCCCTTCGGGATCGAGTCGTGCACCGTCGAGCAGTATCTGTCATCGATCGTGGCTCCATGCTTGTAGTACAGCACCGACCGATAGGTCAGGTGCCCCGGAGCCGCAGAGCTCGGTGACGTCAGGGCAGTGGATGTGCCTGGAAGAACGCCCACATGAGTGCGTCCGCGCTCACGAGACTCGACTGGGGGCCGAGCAGTCCCGTGAGCGATGAGGGAAGCGTCGGGCCGCCGGGCCACTCGTGACCTTCACCGATGATCTCGTAGAGCTCGACCCGCGCCCCGTTCGCGCACGTGGCGTACGTCGTCAATTTGACGCCATTCACCGGCGTCGAATGCGCGACCGACGTACAGCGATCCTGCGTTGACCAATCCTTGGCCGCGGTCGTCACCGAATAGGTCCAGTAACTCTCACCGTTCCCATCGAAGGGATCGACGGGGTCGGCCGAACCGTGAAACGAGATCACCGGTACGGCGCGCGTCGTCGGACAGGGCTTCGCCCGGCGTAGTCCGCTCACCGGTGCGACCGCTGCGAAAAGTCCGGAGTCATCACAGGCGAGCTGACTGGTCATTCGTGCGCCGCCGGAGAACCCGGTCGCGTAGACCTCTTTGGGATTGACGCAGTACTTCGACTCCATGACTGCGACGAGCGACGTCAGGAACTTCACGTCATTGGCGGCATTCTTAGGTACCGGACGTCCGCCAATCAAGGGAACGCCAGGGATGTTCCAGTCGAAGCCCGTGCCGTCGGGAATCAGCGCCTGCGGGTAGGCGACGATGAAGTCGTTCTGATTCGCCGTCTTGTTCATCGCGGTGAACCCCTCTTGTTCGAGCGCGGTACTGCCGCTGCCGTGCATGTTGAGCACCAACGCGTGGGGAGTGGTGCCGGTCGATCGCTTCGGAACGTGCACGATCACGGTTCGCGTGAAGCCGTTCACTTTCAACGAGAGTGTCGTTGATCCGGGCGACGCAGCAGAGCAGCCGGATGACGTCGTCGCGGCCTGCGCCGGGGCGGCGACGCTGAAGGGAGTCGCTCCGAGCGCGACGAGCGCTATGGCGGTGGCCGTCACGAGGACCTTGACCGAGCCGGCCGAGCGCCTTCGTGAACGTCCCTTCATGAGGTCCTCCTTGACTGGCGATTCTCGGATCCCATTATATGCAACTTGGTTGCCTAAATGCTAGAGTACTTCTATGAGTCCTGATCCGGTGCCAAAAGTACTCTTCGGCGACATCCTGGCGATGGCTCGAGAACGCTGGATTCGCGCGATGGCCGAGCGTCTCAGCGTTCTTGGCTTCGAGGGATACCGCCGAAGTGATCCGCTCGTCATGCGCTCGCTGCGCGGTGGGGAAGTCCCGCTCGGCAGTTTGGCCGTGACGCTCGGGCTCACGCGCCAAGGGGCTCGCAAAGTGGTCAGCGGACTCGTCGAACGCGGCTACGCGCGAGTGAGTCCCTCCCCGTCGGACTCGCGCCGTCGGATCGTGTTGCTGACGCCGGAGGGTCGCGACTATCTCAGTGCGGTCGTCGCGACGCTTCGAGCGTTGAACGACGAGGTGGTGGCGCACGTCGACGCCGATCGACTGGCCGCGGCGTACTCCGTACTGGAGTTCATCAAGGACAACATCGCAGACTCAACACGGCCGGAGGTCGCACTCACGACGGGAGGCGAGACGCGATGATCAATCGATTGAGGTTCTCGACCCCTTGACTGGCGTCGTGCGAGTCGAGGAATTGGCGCAGCAAGATGACGGCACCGATCAGGACGCCGATGAGAATGACGATGACGAGGAGCTGGCCGATCGTTTCGCCGGGCGTTCGTTTCGGGGTCTCGGACACTCGTCCCACACTAAGTGTGGTCTTCTGATTTTCAGGGTCTGATGGAGCGAATGCGGTAAGGTCGAAAGTGCCTCGCGGCAGCGAAGTTGGTGAGATTCCAACGCTGTCCCGCAACTGTAAGTGGTCACGCAGCAAGACCATGTAGCCAGGTCGCCTTCCGCGAGGAGATGTGAAAGACAGCTCTCGAGGTAA
>Ga0302279_10008112_pt1 | contig 10430 bp, 4 predicted proteins | sample III_Bog_N3_3_FD_194541 | JGI IMG/M metagenome (GOLD analysis project Ga0302279, IMG submission 194541) | Peat permafrost microbial communities from Stordalen Mire near Abisko, Sweden - III_Bog_N3_3 | ecosystem: Environmental > Terrestrial > Soil > Wetlands > Peat | place: Sweden: Abisko...
GCGCGGCGAGCGCCAGGCCGACAAGCAGCCCCGTGACGGCACCAGCGGGCCTGCGGTCACCGGTGCGAATCACGCGGCACCCGCAGCCCGTCGACTGCGTGACGGCGTGAAGACCCGACCCTGCATCGGCAGCGCTGACGCTCCCGTCACGCCCTGCGTCCGCGTGAGCGACTCCGCCGTCGGTCGACGCGCCCGAGCAGCTCCCCGCCGCGCTCGTCGTGGAGGAACAGGTCTCCGCGCCGGGGCACTGGTTGCCTCCGCTTCCGCGGCAGCCCGGCGTGCACACGTGGGTCGTCCCGTTGCAGATGCGCCCCGAGCTAGCTCCGCCGCAGTCGGTATCGGACGCGCATCCGCACGTGCCCGATGCGAGGCACGCGGCCCCCGTCCCCGTCGCGACGCAGTTGCCCGTCTGCTTCTGCGTGCACTCGACGCACACGTTCGACGTGCTGCACACCTCGGAGCCCGGGCAGTCGGGGTCGTTCAGGCACTGCACGCAGACATGGGGCTGAACGATGGTGTCACACACCTTCGTCGGCGAGTGGCAGTCGGTATTGCTGTTGCACGGCTCTCCCATGCATGTCCCCACCGCGCCGCCGTCTGCGGTGCAGTAAGAGCCGGTGGCGCAATTGGTGGCCCCGGCTTCGCCGGCACGGCACCCCGTCGCGCAGACGCCGCTGCTCACCGCGCCGCCATCGGCGCCAACGGTGCTGCAGTAGTGATTCGCGCTGCAGTTCGTGTCGGCGACGCACCCACACGTGGCGGTGGCCGGAATGCAGACGGGGGTCGCAGGGAGCGAGGCGCACGCGGTGTTGTCGGTGGCCGAGCAGAGGCCGCAGGAGCCCGACGGCTGGCATGCGCCCAGCGCGGCCGTGGGGCACGAGAGCGGCCCTGGATTGTTCATCGCGTAGTCGTTCTGGCAGCCGGCGCACTGCGAAGAGGTGGGGTTGCACACGGGGGTCGCCCCCGAGCAGTCCGAGTTGCTGAGGCAGCCCACGCAGATGTTCGATGCGTTGCAGACGGGCGTAGAACCCGAGCAATCGCCGCTCGTGAGGCAGGCCACGCACTCGTTGGCCACCGTGTCGCACTTGGGGGCGGCCGAGCTCGTGCAGTCCGAGTCCTGCGCACAGACGACGCAGGAGCCCGCCTTCATGCCGGTCAGCTGGCACGCGGAGCCGCCGGGGTTGTTGACGCAGTCGGCGTTCGACGCGCAGGCGCGGCAGGTGTGCGTCGTGGTGTCGCACGTCGGCGTGTTGCCCGCGCAGTCCGAGTTGAACTCGCAGGAGACGCACGTGCCGGACGGGTAGTCGCACTCGGGGGTGCTGCCCGTGCAGGCCGACGAGTTCGACGCCGTGCACTGACCGCACGCGCCCCACACCTCGCAGGCCGGCGTGGCGCCCCCGCAGTTGGAGTCCGACGAACAGGCCTGGCAAGTGCCCCCGTTGCAGACAGGCGTGTCGCCGCCACAGTCCGAGCCCGAAAGACACTGCACGCAAGTGTTGGTCGTCGTGCATCGCGGCGTCGCCGGCGGGCAGTTCGCGTCGACGAGGCAAAGGACGCACTCGCCGCTATTGGGACCCGACGAAGCACACTCGGGCGTCGGCGCGCTGCAGTCCGCATTGCTGGTGCAGGCACGGCAGGTGAGGGCCGAGCTGTCGCAGATCGGCTTCTGGCCGCTGCAGTTCGCGTTCGTCAAGCACCCGACGCACGTGTTGGTAGGGACGTCGCAAAGGGGCGTCGCGCCGGTGCACTCGGTAGAGTTCGTGGCCGAGCAGACGGCGCAGATGCCGGAGACGGCGCAGGCGGGAGTCGCCCCGCCACAGGCCGGATCTCCCTCGCACGCACACGGCGTTCCGGAGGTACTGAGCTCGAGCTCGTAGACATCGTGCTCGTTGATGTTCGGGCTGGTGCCGGTCGAGGCCGTGAAGCCGACGTACATCTGACCGCCGCTCAAGAGCTGGGTGTAGAGGTTCAGCGCGTGAGTGAAGATCGGCGTCGCCGGCTTGGTGCTCGTCGGCGCGACGTAGACACTGATGGTGTCGGTCGTGCCGTTGTAGTTGACCCACGCAGAGAGCACGCCGCCACCCGCCATGGTGAACGCGGGGGTTCCGGTTGCCGTGGGCACCGCGGTCGCGACGCCATTGAGCATGAGCGAGACGTTGTTCGCGTTGGGATCGTTGGCGTCGTTCTTGTGGGTGTTGAACTGGATGACGACGCTCGGCGTGATGCCGCCGTAGCCCATCTGGAGTGCACCCGTACCGAGCGCAGCGGCGCCGGCTGCGCTGTTCTGCATGACGAAGGCGATGCCGTCGCCCCCCGCCGCAGCCGGGCCCATCTGCAATGTGAAGTACGCGTTGAGCGACGTCGTGGCCGCGATGGTGATGGGCGCGGTGAGCCACGCGCTGCCCGTTTCGTTCGCGATGGCGTCGGTGAGCCGGATCTCGCTGCCGAGCGCCTGGAAGGCGTTCTGGTTGTAGGTCCACGTCGGCGGCGCCGGAAAACTGCAGAAGGCGTCCGTGACCGCTCCGGCCCGAGTAGGGGCGAGCAGAATCGCGGCAAATCCGAACAAGGAAAGGAGGCGTCGGCTAGGACTGGTCATCACGTGCGTCTCCGAAGACGGGTCGGCAGCCCGTAGGGGAGAAGGCTCGGAACAAGCTCCGAGTGGGCGTCTCGCCAGTATTCAGGATTATCACAAGACAGGCAGCATCCATCACCAACCTGAGCGGATTGATGCCTGGCAGAGGTGCGATCGTCCGTACGCGCCACGCCTACTTCGATAAGGGCGTCGACTACGCGACTGCGACGCACATGCGCGCCCAAGGTGGGCGAACTGGCAGTGCGCAGTCGTGCGCGGTGTGGGTGCGAGCGCGAGCGCAGAGACTCCATGGATTGGCGTTGCCACCCGAAACGTGGGAGCGATAACCTTTAACGTTCCCGGCATTCGGCCCGCGCACGCGGGCGCACGCGCCGAGCTACTCGTTACAAGAGGTCACGATCCATGAAGTGGTCCGCCGCTCTCTTCGCTTGTTCCATGGCGGTCGTCACGTCGACGGCTCTTCTGCCTGCATGTGGCACCGCCGGCCTCGGAATCGACGGGTCGGGCACACTCGACGCGAGCCGTGATGGCTTCGTCACGCCGCAGCTCGATGGCGGGCACGGCCGCGATGGCGGTGGAGACACCGGCATGAGTCTCCACACCGGCCACGACGGCGGGAACACGATCGGCCTGTGCGTACCGAAGACGTGCATCGAGATGGGCGTCAACTGCGGTCCCCAGGGGGACGGCTGCGGTGGCCTCATCCAGTGCGGAAGCTGCACGGCCCCGGCGACCTGCGGCGGAGGCAGCAAGGCGAGCGTCTGTGGCGGCAGCAACAACTGCACTCCCAAGACCTGCGCTGCCAACGACTGCGGCCCCATCGGCGACGGCTGCGGCGGAGAGGTGCAATGCGGCACGTGCACGGCTCCGCAGACCTGCGGCGGAGGCGGTACGCCCAGCGTGTGCGGTGGAACCTCGGGCTGTGTTCCCACCACGTGCATGGCGGCGGGTGTCAACTGCGGCCCCATCGGCGACGGCTGCGGAAACCTGCTCCAGTGCGGCAGCTGCGGGTTGCCGCAAACGTGCGGTGGTGGCGGCGTGCACGGCGTCTGTGGCGACGGTCTCCGGCCCGACGCGGGAGACGCGGGGAACCACTGCGTCCCCAAGACGTGCATGCAGCAGGGAATCACCTGTGGTCCGGCGGGTGATGGCTGTGGGGGCGAGATCGTCAGCTGCGGCACGTGCACCGCTCCGCAAACGTGCGGCGGAGGCGGCGTCCCCGGAGACTGCGGCGGAACCGCGGGGTGCGTCCCGCAGACGGTGTGTCCCGCCGGTCAGAACTGCGGCCCGGCCGCCAACGGATGTGGCGGCGAAATCGCGAACTGCGGAACGTGCACCGCTCCGCAAACGTGCGGTGGCGGCGGCGTGCCTGGCCACTGCGGCGGCAACAACAACTGCGTCCCCAAGACCTGTAGCCAGCTCGGCTTCAACTGCGGCCCCGCGGGCGACGGATGCGGTGGCCTCCTCGAGTGCGGAGGGACTTGCCCGGCCGGAGAGATCTGCGGCGGAGGCGGCTCACCGGGCGTGTGTGGTCCCGCCGACGCGGGCGCGCTCGGCGCGTGCACCGGCCTGTGTACACAGCAGGTGGTCTGTCCTGGTCACAATGTCACCACCACCGTGAGCGGCACGGTCTACGCGCCCAACGGCACCGACCCTCTCTACGACGCGCTCGTCTACGTACCGAACGGCGCTGCGGGCGCCCCGACGTACGGCGTCACGGCCTTCCCGCCCGGCGTCCACTGCGACCAGTGCGGCACCGAGGTCAGCGGCTCGCCCCTCGTGAGCACGAACACCGGGCCCGACGGCACCTTCCAGCTTCAGAATGTGCCCGCGGGGACGAACATCCCGCTCGTGATCCAGCTCGGCCGGTGGCGCCGGATGATCCTCATCCCGACCGTCACGTCGTGCACCAACACCGCACTCGCTGTGGCTCAGACCTCGCTGCCCTCGCAGGAGGCGGTCCTTAACCCGCTCGACAACATCCCGCTCATGGCGTTCTCGACCGGGCAGGTCGACGGGCTCGAGTGCGTGCTGCTCAAGATCGGCGTCAACCAGAACCAGTTCAGCAACCCGGCGGCACAGGGCGGCAGCGGGCGCATCCGACTCTACCTCGGCGAGGGGGCGGCGGGGGCGCAGTACTCCGCGACGACACCGAGCGCAACGCAGCTCTGGGCTCAAGGGGCGGGGGCCGCGTGCGGCGGGAATGCGAACTGCAACTCGGGAGTGTGCACGGCCGGAGTTTGTGTCGGCGGCGCACCCGACATCGACCAGTACGACATGGTCTTCTTCCCCTGCCAAGGGAACGAGTTCCAGAAGACGGCGGCCGAACAGGCGGTCGTCGTCAACTACACGAACGCCGGTGGGCGCATCTTTGGAACCCACTACAGCTACGTCTGGTTCATCGACCCGCTGACCGGTGCGGCCAACCCGTTCGCTGGCACGGCAGCGTGGGCGCCGAACGGTGCCATCACGGGCTCGGATCCGCAGACGGGCTACATCAACACGTCGTTTGCGCGCGGCCAGGCACTCGCGCAGTGGCTCCAGATCGTCGGTGCGTCGACGACGTACGACCAGATGACGATCAATACGCTGCGACATGACTTCACCGGCGTGGTCGCGCCGTCGCTCTTGTGGGTCTCGCTGGGAGCTCCGCCAACGGGCGCGTTCACCGACCCGATGCACATGACGTTCGATACGCCGATCGGGAACCCGCCCGCGTCGCAGTGCGGTCGCGCCCTGTTCGACGACTTCCACGTCGAGAACGCCGGGGACAACACAGGAGTCACTTTCCCCAACGAGTGCCCTGCAGGAGCGATGACCCCGCAGGAGAAGATGCTCGAGTTCATGATCTTCGACCTCGGGTCGTGCATCATTCCCACGGTCCCGACCAATCCCACTTGCACGCCGACGACCTGCAATGCGCAGGGCTTCAACTGCGGTCCTGCCGGTGACGGCTGCGGCGGCCAGCTCGCGTGCGGAAACTGCCCCGCCGGCCAGACGTGCGGAGGCGGCGGTCAACCCGGTGTCTGCGGCGGTCACCCGTGCACTCCTGTCTCCTGCGCCACCCAGAACATCCAGTGCGGGCCGACGGGGGACGGTTGCGGAAACCTCGAGCAGTGCGGCAACTGCCCGAATGGCCAGACGTGCGGCGGCGGCGGCGTGCCGGGCCATTGCGGTGCTCCGAACTGCACGCCTATCACCTGCAACTCGCAGGGAATCCAGTGCGGTCCGGCGGGCAACGGCTGCGGCGGCTTGCTCGAGTGCGGCAACTGCCCGCCTGGAGAGGCTTGCGGCAGCGGCGGGCACCCGGGCATCTGCGGCGCTCCGGACGCAAGCACCTGCAGTGCCCTCACGTGCGCCGAGCAGAACATCTCGTGCGGACCTGCAGGCAACGGCTGCGGTGGACAGCTCAACTGCGGACCGTGCACCCCGCCCCAGACCTGCGGCGGGGGCGGCGTCCCCGGACAGTGCGGCGCTCCCCCGTGCACCCCGACGACCTGCAACGCTCTGAACATCAGCTGCGGCCCTGCCGGCGACGGTTGCGGTGGGGTTCTCCAGTGCGGCCCATGCCCCGCGAACGAGACCTGCGGCGGCGGCGGTACCCCGGGAGTCTGCGGCGCTTCCTGCGTGCCGACGACATGCGGTGCGCTCAAGCAGACCTGCGGCCCCGCGGGCGACGGGTGCGGCGGCCTCCTGCAGTGCGGCACTTGCACACTGCCCGACACCTGCGGCGGCGGCGGCATCGCCGGGCAATGCGGTAACCCGAATCCGCGCTGAGCGAATGCAGGGGAAATGCCTTTGACCGACGTTCGCGTCGGTCAGAGAGCGCCGACGGCGATCGCCTGGGTCACTGACAGGGGTCGCGCACCATGCCGTCGAGGTTCACATCGAAGAGCACCGCGTTCGTGTGATCCATGATCGCCTTGGGGCAGAAGCTCGTCGATGATGTGGTGTCATTGGTGTATTCGGCGACGAACATGGCTTTGCCAGCGGCATAGAGCGCCGGATAGAAATACCCAATCGTGTTCAGAAAGAAGGGCTCCTCGACGACCGCGAAGTCCACGTGGGGCACCATGTCGGGAACGAACGTGGACGGATCCCCTCCGTCACCGCCGTTCTTGAGCCCCCACGCTACGCCGAGCGAGTGCGCGTAGTCCGACAGAGTGGCGAGGTAGGCCACATTCTGGGCTTCCGTGATCGTGAAGCCGGTGTCGTCGGTGTAGGAATCATCGATGTCCGGCTCGATGCCGTCGAAGCCCTTCTGGGCGCACATCGCAACGCGCGCCTTCATGATCACCAGCACCGCCGACGAGTTGATGTTGATGTATTTTTCGTCCGGGTAACCCTGCTCGGTCTTACCCAGATCGGCCGCGGCGAACTGCCCGTAGTCCGGGCGGTAGTTCTCCGCAGCGCCGACTTCGACGTAGCAGATGACCTTCTTGCCGAGCGCGTGGAGCGCCGAGACGTCCGCGGCCGTATTGTCGAATCCGTCGATGTCGTAGACCACCGGTGCGGCAGCGGGGGCGTTCAGGTACGTGGTGTCGCCTGTTCCCATGTCGCTGCTGCTGCTCGTGACGATCTCGTGATCCAGCTCCCACTGCCACGGAAGCTCCGCCGTCCCGGGCACCCACCACGTGCCGGAGCCGCTGTCCGGCGCTTTCATGCTGGTGTCGGCCGGATGCGAGGCATCCGCCGGCGTCACGCCGCTGTCCTGATGCGAGTGCGCGTCCTTCCGCGAGGCGGAGTCGGGGGCGCCTTGCGCATCGTCCCCCTGCCGTGTGCCCGCGTCTGGTGACGCCGGCCCTGTTGCCGCCGTCGACGAACAGTGGCTACCACCGGCGATCAGGAGCCACGGGAGGACGAGGAAGCGGTCGGGACGCATACCGCTCGCATGTATCACCCGACGTGCACCGCCGCCACACGGCCCGGCAGGCGCCCCGCTCGTCGAAATCGTGATGGAACCGGGCCGCAGAGATACGGTCTCGGTTGCGATGCCCACGTCCCGGACTTCCCCGCGCGCTTTTGCGTGGATGGCGGCGAGCGCCTGCGGGTTCGCCCTCATGAACTTCTTCGCGCACGTCGCGACGCGCGAGGTTCATTGGACGCTCGTCGTGACGGTTCGCGCGCTCGTCGGAGCCTTCGTTGGCTATGCCATCGCACGCATGCGCGGCGCCACGCTCGTCATCCGCGACCGACGCGGCCTCGCGGTGCGGAGCGTGTTCGGCACGGCCTCGATGGTGTGCACCTTCTACGCGGTCGGCTCGCCGTCACTTCCTCTCGGAGACGCCGTGACGCTCATCAACCTGACCCCGGTCTTCCTGGCCGCGCTCGCGCCACTCTTGCTCGGTGAGAAAGGCGGACGCCGCGTCTGGGTGGCCTTGCCTCTGTCGCTGACCGGGCTCGCGCTCATCATGCGCCCCTCGTTCCTTTTTCACGGCGCCGCCCTGGCGCCGGGAGGCGTCCTCGCGGCCGGGGTTGCGTTGCTCGGTGCCTTCTCTGCCAGCATCGCCTGGGCGGCGCTCCGGCGACTGGGCCCCCACGAGAGCGCCGAAGGGGTCACGGTCTGGTTCTCTCTCACGGCTGCGGGCGTGACCGGGCTGGTGGCGCTTCCCCACCTGGCCCTGCCTTCACCGCATGCCACGCTGCTGATGCTCGCGGCCGGAGTCTCTGGTGGGCTCGCGCAGGTCGCCGTCACACGCGCTTACGGGCTCGAACGTGCGGCGCGCGTGGCGGGGCTGGCGTATCTCGCCGTCGCGGTGGACGCGGCGCTGGGCGCCTACGTGCTTCACGAATGGCCCGCGTGGATGACCCTCCTCGGAATGACGCTCATCGTCAGCGGCGGACTGCTCATCACCCTGGCGAGCCTGCGCGAGCACGTACAGAGAGGTGGGCTCGGCAAGAGCAAGCCCGCCTGACGTCAGCTGGCGGGTCGCGCGATCGCTCCGAGGGCGTCGTAACCGGCGTACTTGAACAGCTCGGAGAGCGTCGGGTAGTTGAACACCGTCTCGATCAGCGTCTCGAGGGTTCCGCCGAGGGCGATCATGAGCTGACCCATGTGGACGAGCTCGCTCGCCCGGTCGCCGATGCAGTGACAGCCCACGAGCCTTCGCGTCTCGCGGTCGAAGATGAGCTTCACGACGCCCTCCTTGTCACCGATGATCTTGCCGCGCGCGTTGTCGCGGTAATGCGCCCGGCCCACGACGACGCTCATTCCCTTCGCCTTCGCGTCCTCCTCGGAGAAGCCCACGCAGCTGACCTCGGGAATCGTATAGATGCCGTACGGCAGGAGGTGGCTCACCTGGCGCTTGTAGGTGAACTGAAACGCGTGACAGACCGCGACGCGCGCCTGCTCCATCGACGTCGAGGCCAGCGCCGGGAAGCCGATGACATCCCCCGCCGCGTAGATGCTGGGATGGCTCGTCCGGTAGTCGTCGTCGACCTTGATCGTGCCGCGCTTGTCGACCGTGACGCCGACCACGCCGAGATCGAGATCGTCGGTCCTCCCGCTGCGACCGGCGGCGAAGAGCAGCTTCTCGGCGGAGAGCTCGGTGCCGTCGCTGAGGCGGGTGACGATCCCCCTCCCCTCCTCGCGGGCGACCTTCTCGACGTTGACCCCCAGCTTGAACTGGATCTCGAGCGTGCTCATCGCACCCCGCAGACGCTCTCCCATCTCGGAGTCGAGGAACGGCAAGAGGCGGTCGCGGCCGTCGACCAGCGTCACGTTCACGTGCATCGCGGCGAACATTGTCGCGTACTCGCACCCGATGACCCCACCGCCGATAATGGTCATGCTCTTGGGGAGGCGGTCGATCTGGAGAATGGTGTCCGAGTCGTCGACGTCCTCGTCATCGAAGGGGATGTTGGACGGCTGGAACGGCCTCGAGCCCGTCGCCACGAGAAAGAACTCGCCCGTGACCCGCCGCGGCGGGGCGCCGAGCGCGGTCACCTCGATGGTGTGACCATCGATGAAGCGCGCCACGCCGCGCACCGTGTCGACGCCGTGCCGGTCGAAGTTCCACTTGATGCGCGCGACCTCGAGCTCGCGCACGGCGTTCTTGCGCGAGAGCAGGCGCGGCACGGCGAGCGTCGCGTCGAGCGCCACACGCACTCCGTAGAGCTCACGCTGCCGGTAGCCCGACAGAAAGATGGCCGTCTCGCGGAGCGTCTTCGACGGAAGCGTCCCCGTATGCACGGCGGCCCCACCGGGCTCGGCTTCCCGCTCGACGACGAGGACCCGCTTGCCGAAATACGCCGCCTGAACGGCTCCTTTCTCACCCGCAGGGCCCGCACCGATGACGACGAGGTCGTATTCGTAGCCCACGGGATCTCGCTCGATACCTTGGGTGCCTGGGGTCACTGTGTGCCGGCGGGCTTCACCACCTCGACCTCCCAGTCGACGGTGGCGTCTGAGCCTCCGAACGGCGGATAGAGCAAGCCAGAGAAGGCGCGCGCGACGCAGTTGCCCACGGGCTTGCCCTCGAACCCGCCCGAGACCGTGGCCCCCTTGGAGTGCCCATTGTGTCCGAGCGTCACGGTGACGGTGGTCTTTCCCCAGGGACCGGTCGCTTTCCCTTCCTCGTCCGTGGCGGCGCCACAGTTGACGTTGGCCTGATGCGCGGCGCGCTTGAGGCCGACCTCGACAGCGTCGCGATCGTACGGGTACTTGGTGGTCGACTCGGCCGTCTGCGGAGCCGACTTGACCGTCCCGACGGCACGCCCCGAATTGCTCGAGCTGGTCGATGCGCTCGCGGTGCTCGCGCTGCCCGAGCTGTCCGCGTGCGGCGGCGGGGAGGAAGGCTGGTCGTCATCGACGTGCGACCCCCCGTCCGACTTGGCC
>Ga0302279_10008114_pt1 | contig 10429 bp, 8 predicted proteins | sample III_Bog_N3_3_FD_194541 | JGI IMG/M metagenome (GOLD analysis project Ga0302279, IMG submission 194541) | Peat permafrost microbial communities from Stordalen Mire near Abisko, Sweden - III_Bog_N3_3 | ecosystem: Environmental > Terrestrial > Soil > Wetlands > Peat | place: Sweden: Abisko...
AGAGCGGACTGCTACTTGGAGCCGGCGTCCTTCTTCTTTTCGGCCGCGGCTTCGGCCTCGAGCTGCGCGACCCGCTCGGTCAGCCGCTTCACCTCGAGCTCGAGCTGCTGCCAGGGGAGAAAGCTCGGCAGTACCGCCTTCACGCGGTCGTCGATCTGGTGCTGCCAGTCTTCCAGCTTCTCCTTGGCCTGGTTGACGAGGCTCGGCGCTCGCACGGGCTCGGATTCAGGTTTCTTGGGCGGCACGTCGGACTTCTCCCCCTTCTCTGCCGAAGCCGGGTCCCCCGCGCGCCCCGGAATGAGGCGGCCGATCGGCCCTTCGCGCAGCTCCGTTAGCACCTGCTCGGTGCGCTGATGGATGAGCGCTTTCAGCGTCTGCAGCGGCACGTTGCGGCTGCGCGCCTTCTGCTCCTCGTAGATGATCTGCGCGAGGGTGACCTCGGTCAGGTCTTCCTTCGAGTTGTTGTCGATGATCTGCACCTCCTCGCCGCTGCGCACCATCTCGGCGATCTGGAGCAGCGTCACGTAGCGGCTGTCCTTCGTGTCGTAGAGCTTGCGGTTCGAGTAGCGCTTGATGACGCGTCGCGGTCGCTCGCTCACCGGCGTCGTATCGGAAGGGGTATCCACGGGGGCTCCTCGGGTGCGGGCGCACTGGGACCGCGTATTCGATCGCAAGCGTACATTCGTTCTGCGGCTCGTGGGGAGGTTTCGCGAACGCGTGTAAGCCTCGGACAGGGAACGGATGCGCGCGCGGGCATGACGCGACTTCAGCAAGGAGCGGGCCGGCAGGCTAAGAGTTCGGTCCCACCCGAATGGAACCTACGAACGCATGCCTTCGACCCGAGACTCGGCTCTCCACACCTACGAGTCTCTTTGTCCGTTCATCGCCGATCACCCCACGCTCGGTCGCGTCAGCTGGAACGAGCGTGTCGGTTCGTTCGAGGCGGGCGCGCAGCTCCTTGGCTCGCGCGAGCGGGTGCCGATCCTCGTTCATCGCGACGCGGGCGACCCGACCGAGCTGACGGAGGCGACAACGCGTGAGCTGTTCGACCGGGCCGCGCGTTTCATCGAGCGGGTCGTCTCGTTCGGCGGCGAGCTTCAGCTCGTCGGCAAGGAGCGCGCGGAGGCGGAGCTCGAAGAAGGGCGCACGGCGAGGCTTGGCTCGGTTCACGTTCATCGAGACTACGGCGAGGCCTACTGGGTAGAGCGCGACAGTCGCGGCGGAGCGGCCGTCGGTGTCGAGCTTGGTGAGGACGGGCGTCCGGGAGAGGCGTTCGACGTACAGGCAAGCTTTCGCCTCGTGCCGTCGCCGATCGCCGAGTGGCTCTACGCGGTCCCGGTTCACGTCGATCATGCCGCGCTCGGTCGCATGACCCTCGCGATCCGGGCTGCGCAGTACGTCGGTATGCGTACGTTCGACGCGGCGGTGCCCGTTCGGGTGGACCTCCGCGGGGAGCAGACCGCCGAGAGCCTTCGCGAAAGACTCGACTGCGCGGCGGTTATCGTCGATCGGATTGCCGATCAGTACGATGCGGCGAAGGGGTGGACGGTGAAGTCGCTCGAAGCCTCACGAACGCGGCGTGGCGTCCCGACGAAGAACCGGCTCGTCCCGTTCATGCTGGCTTTGCTGGCGGACGGAACGGCGTCGCTCCTCTTCAACGACACCGCGCGAAACGCCCGCGAGGCGATGAGCGCGTCGTTCGATCGGTCAGGCGAGCTGAACGGCGCGTCCGTGAGCGCGCCGGAGGAAGCGACGGAGGCGTTTCCGGTGCCGAAGGCGAAAGAGATACGACGCGTGAGCCACCCCAAGCTCGGCGAGGGGGAGATCGTGGAGGACCTCGACGACGGGAAGGTGCGCGTCCGGTTCGACGACGGGAGCGTGCGCGTGTTTCCGGGTGGGGTTTTGGTGGGAGGGCAGGGCCGCGCCGGGCGCTTGGATGCGCGTTAGCGGTGGACGTTCGTGACCTCACGCACGAACGCCCCAATCTCCTCGACGGCCCGTCTGCCGTCGCCGAGCACGGCGGCGAACAGCGGCCAGTCGTGGAAGCAGTCCTCCCAGACGCGCAGCCTCGTGTCGACACCGGCGGTTCGTGCGCGATCGGCGAACTCCGCGACTTGATCGAGAATCATCTCGGCACCGCCGACCTGCACGAGCAGCGGCGGCAGGCCGCGCAGATCGGCACGCGCAGGGGACGCGCGAGGGTCGGTCTCGTCTGCGCCCGCGAGCACCGTGCGCGCCCAGTGCTCGACGAGCTGCGGGGTGAAGAAGTCGTGCTTCTCGTGGGCGACGAGCGTCCCTCCGCGTGCGGCGAGGTCCACCCAGGGCGACACCAGCACGGCGCCGGCCGGCAGAGTCACGCCGCGATCGCGGAGGGCCACCAGCAGCGACGCGGTGAGCCCTCCGCCGGCCGAATCGCCCGCGACGACAATGCGCGACGCCGGGATCCCCGAATCGAGGAGCGCCGTATACGCGGCGATCGCGTCGTCGAGGGCCGCCGGGAAGGGGTGCTCGGGCGCCAGGCGGTAGCCGACGACGAGCGCGCGGGCATGTGCCTCGCGTGCGATGCGCGAGGCGAAGTCGCGGTACTCGTCAATCGTCCCGAAGAGGTACGCTCCGCCGTGGAGGTACAGGAGAGTCGTCCCCTCGTGTGCCTGCTGATCGCGCGGTAGATCACGCGGCGTGATCCATTCGGCCTCCATGCCCGCGAGGCGTGTCCGCTTGAAGCGGGCGCCGCGCACGGCGAACGACGGCAGCGCGATCGCTCGCCACGTCCGTCGCTGCAACGGCCACGCAAGTGGCGCCAGGCGCGCGAACTCGCGCTTCATCGCCGTCACGATCAGCTCGTGAGCCCACGTCCACCGCGGGCGGGCGGGCCCTCGACGAATACGTGCAAGGGTCACCGCGATGGCCGCGGCCCAGACCCTACACGCGACGCCCAAACGCAGGAGCACGCTTCCTGATTTGATATGAAGTGACCCGTCAAGTCTTGAGCGTTCGTTTCTCGTTTTTTCTCTCCGTTCTCTTCGGGATGAGCCAAGTAGTCAGCGGTCGAAGCGCAACGCGACGATTGATCACTCTGATATTCGAGGGTTGGTTACCTCAGGGTCATGATCCGTCGGGAGCTGCCTCGTACTAGGGTCGCGGGTTAGGCGGAAGCCGTACCGCATAAATCAAACGAGGGTTCTCCTCGTGGATGGTTCGACCGCTGGCTGCTGGACTCATCCTTCCTCCGCGCGCGTTCTTAGGCCGCGTCGAGCGCTGCCTCGATCTTGCATCCGATCGCCCAGACGAATCCGAGCAGCTCGCGACTGATCGCCGTAACGACTCGACCGTGATGCTTGCCCGCTGCGGAGAGCTTCTGAAAGCGCTTGTGCAGTCGGTGCTGGGCTTTCCAAGCGATGGCTTTCACGTCCTCACTTTGTCCCTCCTGACGTTTCTTCAGAGCGGGCCCGTTCGAAGGTCGATGCCGGTACGACCACGCGGCTTCGCCCACGACGTGGCGCATCCGAGCGTTGCCCGTTTTCGAGATGGATCCACGATGAGTGGAGCCGCCGCTGGAGTGCTCGCTCGGCACGACGCCGACGTAGGCCATCAGTTGGCGCGCGCTCTCGAAGCGAGTGAACCGACCGACCTCGGTGACCAATGTGGCCGCGCCGATCTTCGCTACACCTCGCAGTGTCTGTAGTGCGGCGATCAGCTCTTGAAGGTGCTTGGGTGCGCGGTCGATGCCTTCATTGATCGACTTCTCGAGCCGATCGATCCGCTCCTTCGCACGCTTCACCTCGTTCAAGTAGTCGACGAAGACCTCTTGATGGGAAGCGTGGACCATCGTCTGTCCGTCGAGCCATGTCATGTGCTTCGTTCCCCACGCCACCACCTTCTCCGGCCGACGAACATCCAGTTGAAGCAGGAACTTTCCAAGACGATTCCGATGGCGAAGCTGGTCCCGTTTGGCTGCGTGGCGCGCTCGAACGAGGTCCCGCAGGGCTTGCTGCTCGGCGTCAGGAACCCAGACCGCTGTCAGGTCACCGCTCCGAAGCAGGCGCGCGAGTTTCTCGGCGTCTCGCCGATCCGTTTTGACCCGGTCCCCGGTCTTGACAGGAATGAGGGTCGGCGCGACCACGTCGCACTCGATCCCCATCTCTGCGAGCTGCCAGTAAAGTCCGTACCCGCATGGGCCCGCCTCGTAGCATGCGTGCAACTTGCCACCGCTTTCCAGCTTCTTCATCGCCCGACGCACCGCCTCCGGACGGTTGGGAATTGTTCCCACCGACTGGACCGTCCCGTCCTTATCGGCCACCGCCACGGCGATCGTTTCCGCGTGCACGTCCAAGCCCACCCATCGTGTAACCTTCTTCATTGACCGGCTCCTTTCGCCTGTAGCTCTGCGCAGCTTCGCCGCCGCGTAACCTACGACGCCGCGACTTGAGCCGGTCACTTCATGTAACTAGCGCGCGCTGCGCGACGACGCGCGACGGTCATCCGTGGTCCGTCCAGGTTGTCGACGCGCTCGGACAGGCGGACGGCGCAGGAGGAGACCTCCTCGTCCATCTTCGAATGAGCCCTCCCGAGGGGGGCCAGCGCGCGGTCGTTCGTCCTCGGGTACGACGTCATCAGCCGCGAGGTCGTGAACCATGCTGGTGATCTCTTCCTCACGGACTCAACACCCGAGTACTGGGACACCAGGACGCCGGGACGCCGGGACGCCGGGACGCCGGGACGCCGGGACGCCGGGACGCCGGCTCCGCCCCTTGGAAGTGCGTAAGTCCATGATTCAACGCGAATTCATCGGCGTTCCACGCGCGACGCTGCTCCGCTGGCGGCCGCCCCTGCAGCTCGCCTACGTCCGGGTCGACGTCCCAGTGCCCCACTGCCCTAGTACTCCGGCACATACCTCCGAGCTTGCCGTCCCCACCCGCACCCACGTGGCCGGGAGCCCCCAATGCAGCGAACCCTCGTCGCCCTCCATCAGCCCCGCCGCGTTCACGACTTCGTCGTCTTCGAACGCCGCGAGGCGCGCCGGGAGAAGCCGGCGGTCGTCGATTCTCGAGGACCGCGTCTCTCGGCACTCGAAGAGCCGCCCTCGGTGTCGATGGAGCACCGGTGTAAGAGGTTCGACGTCGGGAAACCTCTCGCATCGCGCCTCTCGGAGCTCGAAGAGACGCTCCCCGCGTTCGAAGAGCACCGGTGCGAGAGGTTCGACGTCGGGAAACCTCTCGCATCGCGCCTCTCGGAGCTCGAAGAGACGCTCTCACTGTTCGCGGAGCCGCTCTCACTGTTCGCGGAGCACCGGTGCAAGAGGTTCGACGTCGTGAATCCTCTCGCATCGCCTCTCTCGTGATTCGAAGAGACGCTCTCGGTGCTCGTGGAGCACCGGTGTACGAGGTTCGACGTCGTGAATCCTCTCGCATCGCGTCTCTCGGTACGCCGAGCGTGACACTCGGTCTTCGAAGAGAGGCTCTCGGCCTGCGAAGAGCACCGGTGCAAGAGGTTCGACGACGGGGAACCTCTTGCATCGCGTCGCTCGTCGTTCAAAGAGCGGCTCTCGGCTCTCGAAGAGAGGCCCTCGGCACTCGAGGTGAGCCTCGGGTCGCTGTGTTTTCACGATAGGATTCATCATGGTGTTCTCACGACGACAGCGCAGGTCCGTCGCAATCGCGTGCAGCTTGGCTGCGAGCATCCCTTCCACGGCGCGCGCGGGTACGGTCGTCTGCGGTGCGGCCACGAACGGCGCGGTCCAGGGGGTGGACGTCTCCCACTACCAGGGGAGCTTCGACTGGGCCTCCGCCAAGGCGAACGGCACGGTCTTCGGCGTGGCGTCTGTCGGCGACGGCACCGGCTTCAGCGATCCGGCCTTCGCCTCGAACTGGGGGAACATGCAGGCGGCGGGGATCTATCGCGCCGCGTACCAGTACTTCGAGCCGGAGGACGACCCGGTCGCGCAAGCGAATCTGATGGTGCAAGCCGTCGGACAGCTCGGCGCAGGCGACCTGCCTTGCATGCTCGACGTCGAGACTACCGGCGGCCAATCGGGGGGGACGATCGCGGCGAACGTCCAGACGTGGCTGAACGTCGTGCAACAGGGGACCGGACGCGTCCCCTTCATCTACACGGGCCCCTACTTCTGGGACGGCTCCGTGGGGAGCACGGCGTTCGGGAGCACGCCGCTCTGGATCGCGGACTACGGGCCTTCGTGCCCGATGGTGCCGAACGGTTGGTCGAGCTGGACCATCTGGCAATACGGCGACAGCGGCGGGACGCTCGACCAGGACGTTTTCAACGGGACGCTCGCCCAGCTCCAGGCTCTCGCTGCGGAACCGGCCTGCACCCCGCACTGCGCGAGCTCGAGCACCATCGTCGGAAGCGACTGCAGCATGGGCGACTGCGCCGCGTTCGGATCGACGTGCGTCGACGATTCATTGGGCACGCGCTGCGTCTTCTCGGAGTGCCCTGCCCAGGGGAGCGCGACCATTTGCCTGAACGGCACGACGCTCGGCACGTGCGCCAACGGCCAGCTCTCGCAGGGGGACTGCGCCGACTTCGGATCGACGTGCGTCGCCGACGCGCTCGGGGCGCGGTGCGTCTTCTACGAGTGCCCTGCGGACGGGACCAAATCGTTCTGCCAGGGGGACGCCGGCACCATCGCGACGTGCAACAACGGCGCGTACAGCACCGGCGACTGCGCGGTCTTCGGCGCGTCGTGCGTCGATGATTCCCTGGGCACGCGTTGCGCCTTCGACAAATGCCCCGCCCAGGGGACCGCGACCATCTGTGTCAGCGCCACGACGATCGGGACGTGCCAGGACGGCGCGGTTTCGTTCGGCGACTGCAGCGTCTACGGAGCGGCCTGCGTCGCCGACTCACTGCCGGCCCGGTGTGTCTTCTCGGAGTGCCCCGCAGATGGCGACGCCACCATCTGCGTCGATGGCAACACGCTGGGGAGCTGTCACAACGGCGCCGTTTCCTTCCAGGATTGCACGGCGACCGGAGGCGCGTGCGTGACGTCCGGGGGGGAGGGGTACTGCTCGGGGGCGCTCGCCGCGATCGCCGTATCGGTCACGAGCGACGCGACGGCGGCGACGAGCGGTGTCGCCGACTACGACCTCTGCTCCGGGGCGCCGGTCACGCTCAAATTCAAGATCGAGAACGTGGGAATGCTTGGGTGGACGGACACGAACGATCTCGCGCCGGCCGACACCGGCAAGGCCGTTCGCCTCGACACGTCCGACGGGACGAACCACGGCGTCCCGGACCCGCTCACCGGCGCGTCGAGCGTTTCCCTCACGATGAGCAGCAACTCGATGGTCGACGCCACCGGTCCGACTTGCACGATGAGCGGCTGCAACCGGACGCTCTTCACGCTCACCGGCAAGGGACCGGCGACGACGGGCATCACCACGACGACGTGGCAGCTCCACGACGAGTCGCGGTCGTGGTTCGGTCCGGTCATGGCGCTGAAGCTCAACGTCCAATCGTGCCCGGGCGACGCAAGCGCTCCTCCGACGGACGCAGCTGCTCCTCCTCCGGAAGCGGGCCCGACCGACGCGATGACAGGGCTCACCGTCGACGGCTCGCCGCACGCCACGCGAGACGCGGGGGCACGCGACGGCGCGACACCGACGGAGGATGCGCAAGGCTCGTCCGGCGGGTGCTCTTGTGAGCTTGCGACGAAGCGCGAACGGGGCGGCGGGGCGGGTGGGGCGGGCAGCCTTGCGCTCCTCGTGTTCGGCACTGTCCTCGCTCTGCGACGCGGGCGGCGGGGCACGCGTCTCCTGCCTCTCGTTCTCGCGGTCGTCGCCGCTTCCGTCGCCGCGCTCGCCGCATGCTCCCCCGGTCGCAAGGGGTCGCACTCCGGCCCCGCAGGCTCTGCGTCTGGCTCCGGTCCTGCATACGTCGAATCGGCCCTCTCGCCGTCGTCGTCTGCTGCACGCGCGTGGCTGCACCCCGCGCCTTCTTCGTCCGCCGTCGTCATCCATTACCAGTTCGACGCCGGCACGAACGAGTGCCACCTCGTCTACGGCCCCGCGCAGCTGCCGTTCCTCGGGGAGGTCGCGCTCGTCCCCAATGACACAGGCGTGCTCGTCGTGACGCACCACGACGGCGTGCCGACCGTCACGCGCGTGCTCGCGAACGTGGAGGCAGGGGCTCCGTCGACCGTCGATGCGGGGCTCGCGACGGTGACGTCTCCGCCGTGCGCGGTCGCGGGGACGTTCTCGTACTGCATGGATCCGGCGGGGGCGATTCATCGACGGGTGCTCGAAGGGGAGGGGCGTGACGTCGTCGTGGCGCGGGGGCGACCCGGGACGGTGTTCGCGGCGGAGCTCCTCGACACGGCGCACGTGGTGGTGGCGTATCTGGCGCAGAGGAAGACGACCGAGGGGCTGGTGAGCGAGGCGTACGCGGTGCTCGACGAGGGGCCGCCGCTTCGACTCTCGGACGACGGGAGCGGCAGCACGCACCTCGCGCTCGCGCACCGCGGCTCGTCGCTCACGGTGCTCTTGATCGACGGACGCGTCGCGATGACGCCCGTCCATGCGCGCACGCTCAGCATCTCGCACGGAGCGCTGACCCTCGGGGAGGACGCGGTCATCTTCGTCGGCGGCGAGGCGGAATCGAGCACGCGCGGGGCGCTCGGCATCGCGTCGAACGGCACGGCCTACGCGCTCGTCCCCATCGTCGGCGAGGCAGGCTTCGGCATGGCCTCGGTCCACCTGGATGACCCGCCTCACGTCGAGGAGCCCGTCACCTGGTCCCCCTACCTGAACGGTCTCGACCCGGCCCCCATCGCCGCCACGCAGGGGACCACCCCCATTCGCGTCGCGCGCGTCCGCCCGCTCGAGAAGACGTTCGACGGCCCGCGCGGCCTCGAGCTCGGCAGGCTCGACGACAAGGGGATGTTCGTCCCGTACGGCCTCGTCGGCAGCAAGGGGCGCGTGAAGAGCGCGGCCATCGCGATGGATCACGCCGGCATGATGTGGCTGGCGTTCACCGACGGCGCAGGGACGTGGCTGGAGCGGCGTAGCTGCCCCTAGCAGGGTGTTGAAGAAGGAAGAAATAACCGAGTCAGGACGCAAGGAACGCCAGGAGAGAAGGAGAAAAATCCCGAGGAGTCTTCACCTGGCGCCCCTGGCTTCCTGGCGGTTTTCCCTTCTTCGAGGTGTTTATCAACAGCCTGCTAGTGAAGAGGCATCTGCGCTCGCGTGCGCAGACCTCATCCCTCGGTCCCTTCTCCCTAAAGGGAGAAGGGATGTCTCACTCCTCCTCGGACCCGGGAATCTCCCTCCCTCGCCCTTCAGGGAGAGGGAGGGTCGGGGAGGGTGAGGTCTGCGAAATAGCGTCCCCGGCCGAGCCGAGACCCATGCACTTGTCGCACGGTCGGGCTAGCTTCCCTCGCCATGAGCCGCCGCCGCATCCTCGTCGCCGCCGCCATCCTGTTTCTCGTTGCCCAGTCGGCCGCGTGCAAGGCGAAGGTCGGGGGCAAGTGCTCGGGGGCGACCGCGGTGTGCACCGACAAGGCGAGCGCGCTCTTCTGCGCCGACGGCACGTACACGGCGATGACCTGCCGCGGTGACAAGGGGTGCGCGCAGAACGGCGCCGTCATCGAGTGCGACGAGTCGGTAGCCAGCGAGCAGGACGCCTGCAACGCCCCGGACGCCATCGCCTGCACGCCCGATCACAAGGAGGCGCTCCGTTGCTCGAACAAGAAGTTCATCGTGGACGAGACGTGCAAGGGGCCGACGGGCTGCAAGATCGAAGGGGCGCAAAAAATCAGCTGCGACAACGACATCGCCGACGTCAACGACCCGTGTCACTTCATCGGCGACTACGCGTGCACCACGGACAAATCGCTCGTCCTGAAGTGCGAGGGGAACAAGATGACCCCCTACAACACGTGCCGGGGGCCGAAGCAGTGCAAGATCGTGCAGTTGCCGAAGCAGGACAAGGTCACGTACGAGTGCGATGATTCGCTTGCCCAGGACGGCGACCCGTGCGACTCGAACGGCGAAGAAGCGTGCAGCATGGACAAGAAGGGGATGTTCGTCTGCCGCGGCAACAAGTTCGGCTCGCTCAGGGGCTGCTCCGGCGGGTGTCTCTACGAAGAGAAGACGGACCACTACACATGCGTCGACGCGACGGCTCCCGCTCCCGGTGATGCCGGAGCGCCTCCTGCTGCTGCTCCTCCGCCGCCCGGCAACAAACGTCGCGGCCGTCACTAGAGCTCGCTCTGTCGTCCTGCGTCGACGCGACACGCTCGCGCTTTCCAGATTACAGCGGGCGAGCTGCTGGGTATACGTGAGCCGCGCGCTTCCAGCTCGCGCTCGCGTACGTCCTCACCCATCGCTCCAATGCTCCTCGAGAGGTTTGCTCATGGCTCATGCTCGTAGCGCTCGCCGATTCGGTCTCGCCGCGTTCTTGGTCGCAGCTGCAC
>Ga0302279_10008115_pt1 | contig 10428 bp, 10 predicted proteins | sample III_Bog_N3_3_FD_194541 | JGI IMG/M metagenome (GOLD analysis project Ga0302279, IMG submission 194541) | Peat permafrost microbial communities from Stordalen Mire near Abisko, Sweden - III_Bog_N3_3 | ecosystem: Environmental > Terrestrial > Soil > Wetlands > Peat | place: Sweden: Abisko...
TGGTAGGCGGTGCGCTTGCCGGTGGAGAGGTCGTAGCCGGCGAGGTAGAAGTCCTGACCCTTGATGGGCTGCCAGTCGTACCAGATGGTCTCGCCGTCGAGGCCCCAGAACTCATGCCCGGCGATCTCCATGGCGATGCGGCGTTTGTGGATGAGCGTGTTGTGGGTGCCGTCGGTGTGGATCATCCAGATGCGGTCGACTTTTTGCCAGGGGCCTTCGTGGCAGTACATGAGCAGCGTGGGGTCCTTGGGCGAGAAGAGCATGTGACCGATCCAGTCGGTGGAGTGGAAGAGCACGGTGAGCTTGCCGGTCTTGAGGTCGATGGTGTTGAGCGTGAGTGGCGTGCGGGCGGCGAGGCGGCGCTCCATCATCTCGCCCTTGTTGGCGGGCTGGACGAGCGGGCCGGAGGCGATCATGCCGGGAGGGTTGACGCGGTTGGCGCCGTACTCGGCGGTGCTGGGAGCGTCGTTGATGGTGCCGGCGCCGAGGGTCTCGTCGGCGTTGATGGTGGCGACGCTCATGCCGCGCGGCAGATCGGTGAGCTTGGTGATGGCACCGGTGTAGACGTCAGCCTTGTAGATGGCCGTGACGTGCGTGGTGGGGTCGGCCATGGTGTAGAAGACGGAGTTGGTGACGCGGCCGGCGATGATGGCGTGGACGCCGCCGAAGCGGAACTGCTGTGAGCCGTCGTCGGCGGGGCGCGGCGGGTTGGGGACCAGCAGGCGCGTCTTGTGCGTGGCGAGGTCGTAGGTGTGGATGCCGTCCGGCGCTGTGTAGATCATGGTCTTCAGGTCAGGCGTGTAGGCGTTGACGTTGAAGTAGAAGCCGGTGGAGTTGGGCTCGTCGGTGACGCGGACGATGCGGTGGCCGGTGTCCTTGTCGATCCAGGTCTTGGGCGGGATGGCACCGGTGGCGCTGGGCGGGACGGGGGTGGTCTGCGTGACTGCGGGAAGTGCGAGGGTGAGCAGGGTGGTGAGGGTCGCGAGTTTGGTGAGTTTGCGGACGAGCTGGTGCATGGGGACGTTCTCCTTGGTGCGTTGCGCGAGTGGCAGGGCGCAGACATGCCATCTTGCCACAGGCAACGTATGGGTCGTACGGGAGACGCGCGGGCTAGGGAAATTGTTTCGAGGAGGGAATCTATTTGCGGGTAGGTCGCGGGGGCGGCGGTAAAATGTGGGTGCGAGGTGCCGTATGGACTGGAGCGGATGCGAGCTGGTTGAGGTGGTGCCTGGGAAGGTGTCGGGGCAGCCCTTGGTCAAGGGGACGCGGATTCCGGCGGACTTCTTGGTGGAGGACTTCAAAAGCGGTATGAAGCTAGAGGAGATCGCGGAGGCGTTTCCTAGGATTTCAGAGGAGACGATTCGCGGTGTACTCACGTATGCCATCGAACGATCCGCGTGGGATGTGAAGACGCTGGTTGACTGGAAGGATTGTCCTCTGGTGGAGCAGGTGCCGGGAAGGTGTTCGGGTGCACCGACGATTGTCGGGACGCGGATCTTTCCCGATGTCGTGGCGGAGTACTACTGGTCTGGCTCGACGGCCGAGGAGATTGTGGAGGACTTTCCCAGTCTTTCTGTGGAGACTGTTACTGAACTGATCCGCTATGTGAAGGCGAAGGAAGCGCAGGCTGCATGAAGGTTTTTCTGGATGAGAACCTGCCTCATGCATTGCGGTCGACATTAATGGGGCATGAGGTCTTCACGGCGCAGTTCATGGGATGGGCAGGCATCAAGAATGGCAGACTGCTTTCGCTGGTCGAGGAAGACGGATTCGATGTCTTTGTTACAGCCGACCAGTCGATTCAGGATCAACAGAACTTCAGGGAGAGACGGATTGCGATGGTATATCTGACCTCGCAGAAATGGGCAGTTCTGTCGTTGCGAGTTCAGGAGATTTTGGCTGCTATTGAGACTTCGCAGCCCGGGTCTGCTCAGGTGGTGGAGTGTGGGAAGTTTCGGCCATAGTTAGCCCCCATCTCAAAGTCGAGATGTGGGACACCCGGCTTTTGAGCTTGGGTGAAGGCGGGGGCGTGGAGTCGAGATCAGGAAGCCGATCGTAGCGGCTTCGCCAAGAATGACGGGGATGAGGGCCGACCAAGGCTGGAAGTGGGGGAAGATGGTGGCTCCGGCGGTGGCGGTGATGGCGATGTAGGCGGCGAGCATCTTGTAGAGGTGTTCGTGCAGCCAGGCGCGCTGGAGCCAGCGCAGGGGAAGCCAGAGGCGGGCGAGGTCGTAGGCGCTTAGGGCGAGTATTCCGCCGAGGACGGACCAGGTGAGCGCCGGGGACCACGGCTTGTGCAGGACATGCATGGCAAAGAGGAAGATGCCGGGCGCCATCAGGGCGAGGGCGGAGGCCAGGATGTCCTGCGCTTGCGGGCGGCGTCCGCGCAGGCGGAGCGCGCGGTAGCCGGCGAAGACGTCATAGGCGCTGGCGATGGTGGCGACGGCGAGGAAGGAGCGGAACTCAAAGACGACGATGCCGAGGATGGCGGTCATGACGATGAGGATGTAGGCGTAGATGAAGATGCGGCCAGAGCGAATGTGCAGGCGGCTGCCCTTGCGGCTGAGGAGCGCGAGCAGGCCAGCGGCCAGGGCTACGGTTCCACCGAGGATGTGGAAGAGGATGTTGGCAACGTGCGCGGAGGTGTAGCCGTGGAACATGCAGACCATGATGCCTGTGTTTCACGGAGGAGAGAAGGGAAGATTTTCAGAGCCGCGAGTCAATCGAGGAAGCGCTTCGTGATTCCGCCGTAGGCGTCGATGCGGCGGTCGCGGAGGAAGGGCCAGTGCTGGCGGGTAGTTTCGACCTCGGCGGGGTCGAGGTCAGCGTAGAGGATCTCTTCGCGGTTGTGCGAGGCCTGGGCTAGGATGCGGCCGAAGGGGTCGGCGATGAAGCTGCCGCCCCAGAACTCGATGCCACTGGCGGGGGTGTGGTCGCCGGGGCCGCGGAGAGTGACGCCGTTATGGATGACGTCGCCATGCTCGTGGCCGACGCGGTTGACCGCGCAGACGAAGACGCCGTTGGCGATGGCGTGGGCGCGCTGAATGGTCTGCCAGGCGTCGTACTGGCGCTCGCCGAACTCGGCCTTCTCTGATGGGTGCCAGCCGATGGCGGTGGGGAAGAAGAGGGTCTCGGCGCCGTGCAGCGCGGTGAGGCGCGCGCCTTCGGGGTACCACTGGTCCCAGCAGACTAATGTTCCGACACGTCCTGCGGACGTGTTTGTTGCGAGGAAGCCGAGGTCGCCGGGGGTGAAGTAGAACTTCTCGTAGTAGAGCGGGTCGTCGGGGATGTGCATCTTGCGGTAGATTGCGGCGACGTTGTCGGGGGCGGTGCTGGCGAAGTCGAGTGTGGCGGCGGTGTTGTGATACAGGCCAGGGGCGCGGCGCTCGAAGAGGGAAGCGATGACGACGAGGGAGTGCTCGCGGACGACGGCGGAGAGCGCGGCGGTCGAGGGGCCGGGGATGGGCTCGGCGAGGTCGAAGAGGGCGTGGTCCTCGCGCTGGCAGAAGTACTGCGCGCGGAAGAGCTCGGGCAGGCAGATGAGTCTAGCGCCGTGCCCGGCGGCCTCGCGCACGCGGGCGACGGCCTTGGCGAGGTTGGCCTCGGTGGAGGGCTCGCAGGACATCTGGATGAGGGCGACGCGGGTGGGGTTAGGCAATTTCGGCGCTCCTGGTCTTCGTCACTTTGGTGACCTTCATCAATCCCTGTTTGCCGAAGCGAAGAAGCGAAGTATCGTTTGTAAGGAGTGTGAGATTTCCGACGATAGCAGTTGCAGTGATGATGCGGTCGCCAGGGTCGCCATGGAAAGATGCCGGGAGCTCAGCAGCTTTGAGCGAAATGGCGGGCGTGATATCCATCACACGAACGCTACGACCGCTGAAAGCGGCGGCAAACCATGATTTCGGATCGGGGCGAAGGTGAAGCCGTTTCTTTCTTACTGCATTGGCCACTTCATAGAAGGAAAACGAACTCACAAAGATCGCATTGCCTATTGCGGCCTGTTCCATCTGATCCTGCAACTCCTGGCTCAACTTTAACTCTTGATTTTGTTGCCAGAGCCAGGTGTGCGTGTCCAGCAGAAGCCCGGAAATTAACGCCATTCCGGCCCCCAGTCCTCCCAATTCGGACTGACGATATCACCCGTAATGGTCAACATGCCGGCAGTCCGTCCAAACATCTCATCAAGCGCCGATTTCCGGGGTGGAGCATCGGCTGGGATAAGCTGTGCGACAATTCGGCCGCGTTTGGTGATAGTGATTGGTTCACGGTCGCGCTGCACCTGATCCAACAGTTGCAGTAGCTGTGCTTTTGCCTTCGCGGCAGCAATGGGTTCGCGTGGCGCGGTACGCCTAGTCGTGACTTTGCGGGCGACGAGGCGCGGCTTTTTCGACGGGGTCTTCCCCAATTGCGATCCTGGAACCGGAAAGGATTTTGGATGAGCTGCCATGTGGTCACCTGTAGATGACTATATCGCTTACGAGTATCGGGAGCAAGGATCAGGGGCACCGTTGCCGGTGCCCCTCGGGTGCGTTCGCAGAAATCCCTACTTGTCGTCGAAGAGAAGAATAGCGGCGGCGATGGTGGTGGTCCAGGCGCCGCTCTTGGCGCCGACGGCGGACTGGGTGACGTTGGCGGTGCGGACGATCTTGTTGGAGATGCGGTAGATCTCCTTCTTCTCGTCCCAGCTCTTGTCGGGGTCGAAGTCGACGTCGAGGGTGGTGGCGAGCATCTCGGCGGCGAGTTCTTCGGCGTAGTCGCCGGCCTGGTCCTCGGTCTCGCCGAAGCTGTGGTGCTCGGAGAGGTAGCCGTAGGTGCTCTTGTCCGTAGGGATGGCGACGCCGATGCTGCTGACGACGAGGCGGTGGGCCTCGCGGGTGGAGTTTTCAGCCACGACGGCGAAGACGACTTCGCCGGGATGCAGATACTTCAGGCCCTCTTTGCGGGGGATCATCTTGCAGTGCGGCGGGAAGATGGAGCTGACGCGGACCAGATTCTGAGCGGCGATACCGGCGTCGCGTAACGCCATCTCAAAGGAGGTGAGACGCTCCTTGTGCTTGCCAACGCCCTTGGTGAAAAACAAGCGCGTAGGGACCATATTCTTGCCCAATTCGAAGACCCTCCGGGGGAAACTGCGGGATACGGCGGAAAACCATGCGACAAACACGGCCCACAAGAGAACTTTTCAAAGTTATCACAGGGGGGCGGGCTGATGTGTAAACGGAGAGTGGGGCCGAGTTGGCGGTATTCGGCGCGTGTAACGGCCCGGATGTAAGAAAGGCATAAAAACGGCATATAAGTTGGCGGTTCTGGAATCCCGTTGGGCAAAATCTCTGATACTTTTTAGATACACGCGGATATTCTCTCTGGCTCCCAAAACCACATGCAAGGATGTGGCTATGGGTGGGGTGCAGACCCCGCGTCAATCCCTAGAAATTGAGGAGACATCTGATCACTATGACAAAATACAAACTCGAGTACATCTGGCTTGACGGCAAGAAGCCCGTTCCTGACCTGCGCGGCAAGAGTCTCCTCAAGTCATTTGAGAAGCCACCTACCCTTGCCGATCTGCCCAACTGGGGATTTGACGGCAGCTCCACCATGCAGGCCGAAGGTAAGAGTTCCGACTGCGTGCTCAAGCCTGTCGCGCTGTATCCCGATATCAGCCGCAAGGATGCCTACATCGTTCTGAGCGAAGTCATGCACCCGGATGGCACTCCCCACTCCACCAACTACCGCGCCACCATTGAGAACGATCCCGACCTCTGGGTCGGTTTGGAGCAGGAGTACTTCCTCTATCAGGATGGGCGTCCGCTTGGCTTCCCGAAGGGCGGCTACCCGGACATCCCGCAGGGCCCCTACTACTGCGGCGTCGGCTACAAGTACATGGGCGACATCGCGCGCACCATCGTGGAAGAGCACTGGGAGCTTTGTCTTGCTGCCGGCATCAACCACGAAGGCATCAACGCCGAAGTAGCCAAGGGCCAGTGGGAGTTCCAGATCTTCGCCAAGGGATCTGCCAAGGCAGCCGATGACGTATGGACTGCCCGCTACCTGCTGATCCGTCTCTGCGAGAAGTACAAGGTGGATGTGCAGCTGCACTGCAAGCCGATCAAGGGCGACTGGAATGGATCGGGTATGCACTGCAACTTCTCGACCAAGTATCTCCGCGAGGTTGGCGGCAAGGAGTACTTTGAGGCCCTGATGAAGGCATTTGGAGCCAACGTCGCTGAGCACATTGCTGCCTATGGCCCGGACAACCATCTGCGCCTGACTGGCCACCACGAGACGCAGGCGATCGATAAGTTCAGCTACGGGCTCTCCGACCGCGGTGCCTCGATCCGCATGCCGGTCAACTTCATCAAGAACGGCTACAAGGGCTATCTGGAAGATCGCCGCCCGAACTCCGAAGCCGATCCCTACCAGATCGTCTCGCGTGTTCTGCACACAATCAACAGCGTGCCGAAGCCCTAATCGAACAGGAACTCTGCAAACACGACGCCCCGGAGAGGAATCCTCTCCGGGGCGTTATGTCTTGAAGATGCGATGGTTCTGCGGCAGGCTCTATTCGTGAGCGCTATGGAACGATGAAGCTCGAAGGCATCCGGATCAGGCGGATGCTGCTTTCGCGGCGGGGGCGGGGACGGACTCCGGCGGCTTGGACTTCACCTTCTTCGGCTTCTTGTGGTAGACCACCGGGATGAAGTTCTGGTTCTGCATGGGCGGGCGCACGTAGTCGGCCTTGTGGATGGGAGGCAGAGCCAGCGGTTCCGGCGTGAGGTCCTTGTAGGGGATGAGCGAGAGCAGATGGCGGATGACGTTGAGCCGCGCCGACTTTTTGTCTTCTGAGTTCACCACGTACCACGGTGCGTGCTTGCTGTCGGTCACGGCGAACATCTCGTCCTTGGCGCGGGAGTAGTCGGCCCAGTGCTTGCGGGATTCGAGATCCATGGGGCTGATCTTCCAGCGCTTGGTGGGGTTGGTCATGCGCTCCTGGAAGCGGCGCTCCTGCTCCTCGTCGCTGACGGAGAACCAGTACTTGATCAGGATGATGCCGGAGCGGATGAGCATGCTCTCGAACTCCGGGCAACTGTGCATGAACTCCTGGTATTGGGCGTCGGTGCAGAAGCCCATCACGCGCTCCACGCCGGCGCGGTTGTACCAACTGCGGTCGAAAAGGATGAGTTCACCAGCGGCGGGCAGGTGGGGAACGTAGCGCTGGAAGTACCACTGGGTCTTTTCGCGTTCGGTGGGCGTGCCCAGAGCGACGACGCGGCAGATGCGTGGGTTCAGGGACTCGGTGATGCGCTTGATGGCGCCGCCCTTGCCGGCGGCGTCGCGGCCCTCAAAGAGGACGACGACCTTCAGCTTCTCGTGCTTGATCCACTCCTGCAGCTTCACGAGTTCAATCTGCAGGCGCGCCTGCTCGGTGTCGTAGTCGACGTCTTTGCCGATGCGCAGGGCGACCGCGGGCACGGTGGAGATGTCGATGGGGTGGTGGACCTTGGGAGCTTTCTTCTTTTTCTTCTTGTCGGGACTTGCGCCTTTTTGCTTCTTCTTTTCGGCCATAAAGACTCCTCCGCGATGGACAACTGCATGGGTTGCAGTGACCCTGTGAAGCAAAGATGAAGTTGAAGATGGTAGAAGCTGTTGGTACAAAGTATCCCAATACCGCATATAAAACCCATGGAATCTGCATGAAGAAAGACAGTTTTAAGCCGCTCGGAAGAGGCGGCCCGTCCTTCTGGGGTAGCCGATTTCCGCACAGAGGACCATGGGGAGGCGCGAGAGCGTCCAGAGGGGACGTATCATGGATGTAAGCGGCGATGGCCTTGAGGCCACGTTCACCGGCGCAACGCGCCAATATTCTGGAGAGCCATACGAGATGCGTAAAAAGGTAACGATTGTGGGCGCCGGCAACGTCGGCGCGACGGCAGCCCATTGGATTGCGGCGAAAGAGCTTGCGGACGTGGTGCTGATTGATGTGGTCGAGGGCGTGCCGCAGGGCAAGGGGCTGGACCTACTGGAGGCGATGCCGATTGAGAAGCGCGACGTCTCCATCCTGGGGACGAATGACTACGCTGACACCGCGAACTCTGACATTGTGGTGATTACAGCGGGCATTGCGCGCAAGCCGGGCATGAGCCGCGATGACCTGCTGCAGACCAACTTCAAGATCATGAGCGATGTGGTGGAGAAGGCCGTGAAGGCTTCGCCCCACTGCATTCTGATTATTGTGTCGAACCCGCTGGATGCGATGGCGCAGACCGCCTACAAGAAGGCGGGGCTGCCGCGTGAGCGCGTCATCGGCATGGCCGGGGTGCTGGATTCGGCGCGCTTCCGGACGTTCATCGCGGAGGAGCTGAAGGTGTCGGTGGAGAATGTGACGGCGTTTGTGCTGGGCGGGCATGGCGATACCATGGTGCCGCTCTCGCGCTACTCGACCGTGGCGGGGATTCCCATCACCGAGCTGATTGAGCCGGCGAAGCTGAAGGCGCTGGAAGAGCGCACGGCCAACGGTGGCGCCGAGATTGTGAAGCACCTGAAGACCGGCTCCGCGTTTTACGCCCCGAGTGCTGCTGCGGTGGAGATGGTGGAGGCGATCCTGAAGGACAAGAAGAAGATCCTTCCCTGCGCGGCGTACCTGCAGGGTGAGTATGGCATCAACGGGCTGTACGTCGGCGTGCCGTGCAAGCTGGGCAGCAAGGGCCTGGAGCAGATCATCGAGATCAAGCTGACTGCCGAGGAGCAGGCTGCGCTGAACAAGAGCGCGGACTCGGTGAAGGAGCTTTGCACCGTGATAGGCGTAGCGTAGTTTTTGGGTTGATTCCAGAAAGGGCAGCGGAGAAGCTTCCGCTGCCTTTTTGCTGTGCTACCAACTACCGCTGGCACCGCCGCCCCCGGAGTCGCCACCGTCGCCGCCGCTGAAGCTGTCGCCGCTGCTGCTGTCGCTATCAGAGCTGGAGCTGTCACCGCCGCTGGACCATCCACCTCCGCCGCTCGTTCCTGTACCGTGACGTGCTCGGATGATGACCCACGCGACGAACCCAAAGAAGGCCAATCCGAAGCCGAACGGAAGCAACGCGAGGATGAACTTTCCGGTATGTGACTCCGAGGAGACCGGAGCATCGTCCGCCGGCGGCGGCGCCTGCTGGTTCTCGTCTGCCGATGAAGTGCCGGGCGCTTGCAGACCAGCGAGCTCAACCTTCGAGTCGTCGGCGATTGCCTGCGCCACGGAGTGCAGGCCGAGCGTGGCGGCAGCGTCGTAGTTGGCGGCGCGCAGGTCCGGTAACATGGCGCGGCCCATGTCACCAACCTTGGCGTCGTTCAGTATCCCCTCCAGGCCGTAGCCGACTTCATAGCGGTACTTGTGATCCTGGATGGCGAAGAGCAGCAGCACGCCGCGGTCAGTCTTCTTCTCGCCGATCTTCCAGGTATGGAACAGGTCGTTGGAGAACTGTTCGATGCTTGCGCCGTCGAGCGAGTGGATGGTGACGACGAAGATCTGCGCCTTCGTCTTGTCATGCACCTCAGTGCAGAGCGCATCCATATCCGACTTCGCTGAGTCGGAGAAGACGCCTGCGTAGTCGTCGACATAGCCGGTGGGAGCGGGCATCTTTGTTGCTGTCTCTGCGTGCATCGCAGGTGCGGCTAAAGCGAACAGCAGGAGGATAAGGGACCAGCGGAGGATTCGCATGGGGCATCGTAACGCGGACGGCAGCTTTTCGGGGATGGATCAGCGGCGTGGAGGCTGAATGTGCAAATGGGAAACAGTTTCATTATGATGGGGCGTCCGGGAATTCTTCTGGGCTGATGGTGAGGAGATCTATGCGCCGCTGGTTGGTTCTTGGGATGTTGGTGGGGTTGGTATTGGTGAATTGGGGTGGTCGTCTGCATGCTGCGACGGTGAGATCTTCGAGCGGCGCCAGCCGGCAGGTGACGGAGCTGGCATCGGACTGGCACTTTGCGAAGGGCGATGCGGCAGGTGCGGAGGCTGTCGGCTTCGACGATGCGTCGTGGCAGCACGTGAGCGTGCCGCAGGACTGGGCGATTGCGCAGCCGTTCGACAAGAACAGTAAGACCGGCGGCGCAGGCGCATTCCTGCCGGGGGGCGTGAGCTGGTACCGGCGGCATCTGAAGATTGCGACCGCGGACAGCGACAAGCGCATCTTCGTGGAGTTCGACGGTGTGATGGCGCACAGCAAGGTTTGGCTGAATGGGCATCTGCTGGGTGAGCGGCCGAATGGATACGTGAGCTTCGGGTATGAGCTGACGCCGTATGTGAACTTCGGCGGCGACAACGTGCTGGCGGTGCGGACCGATACCTCGCTGCAACCGGCTTCGCGCTGGTATGAGGGCGCGGGCATCTATCGCAAGGTGCGGCTGGTCGTCGACGACCCGGTGCATGTGGAGCGCTGGGGCACGTATGTG
>Ga0302279_10008117_pt1 | contig 10426 bp, 7 predicted proteins | sample III_Bog_N3_3_FD_194541 | JGI IMG/M metagenome (GOLD analysis project Ga0302279, IMG submission 194541) | Peat permafrost microbial communities from Stordalen Mire near Abisko, Sweden - III_Bog_N3_3 | ecosystem: Environmental > Terrestrial > Soil > Wetlands > Peat | place: Sweden: Abisko...
ACACCCGACGCCGGAACAGGCCATGATCGCTGCTGAAGCGAAGGCCCCTGCTCCCATCGTTTGGGACCAGGCGACTTCAGTCATTGCTTCGGCCCGCCGCCTTGCATTTGTATTTCGTCCACTACGGAATTTCTCCGACCCGATTTGCGCTAAACTAGGATGACCGAACCGTGCAGACCAGACGCCATTTCATCGGTAACGTAGCCACCGGCCTCGCCGGCAGTATCGCGACCGGCCGCGCCCTCGGCGCGAACGATCGCCTGCGCGTCGGCGTCATAGGCATGGGTGAACGCGGAGTTCAGCTTACCCGCGAAGCCACGGCGTGCCCGAACGTCGACTTCGTCGCCGCAGCCGACGTCTACTCGCGCCGTCTCGACGAAGCCCGCAGCATGGTTGCCAAAGCGAGTCAGCCGGGTTTCGCCGGATACGCCGACTATCGCGCGCTGCTCGAAGACAAATCCATCGACGCCGTTCTCATCGCCACTCCGCAGCACCTGCACGCCGAACACTTCATCGCCGCGCTCGATGCCGGTAAACACGTCTATCAGGAAAAGGCGATGGCGTTCACCGTGGAGCACGCGAAACTCATGCGCGCCGCCCACGAACGCGCGCCACAACGCGTGGTGCAAGTCGGGCATCAGGTTTGCTCCTCCGGCCAGATCGCAGACGCCGCGAATTACCTTTCGAGCGGCGCCTTGGGACAGGTCACATCCATCCACGCCCGCATGTTCCGCAACACTCCTTCGGGAAAGCCGCAGTGGACCCGCCCCGTTTTTCCCGATATGACGCCCGATAACGTGGCCTGGCAGACGTTTCTGGGCAACGCGCCCGCTCGCGATTTCGACCCGGATCGCCTGGTCAACTGGCGCCTCTTCTGGGATTACTCCGGCGGCAATGTGCATGAGAACATGAGCCACCAGCTTGCCTTCTGGAACAAGGTGATGGGGCTGAGCATTCCCGTGGCGGCCACCATGACCGGCGGAATCTATCTCTGGAAAGACGGCCGCGAAGTTCCCGATACCATGACCGTCTCGCTCGAATTGCCCGAAGAGATCCTCTTCACCTGGGATTCGGGTTTCGGCAATAACTACCTCGGCGTCACCGAAGACGTCCTTGGCACCCACGGCACCATCGCCCGGGGGCAGCAGATCCGCTACGTACCCCAGCGAGTGAATCGCCCTGGCGGCGCAGAACTGATGGGACAAACGCCCACCGTGCCGCGCGCCCACATGCAGAATTTCTTCGATGCCATCCGCACGGGAGTCGAAACCGCCTGCCCGTTTGAAGTGGGTTACCGCGTTTCGGTTGCCTGCCACATGGCGGTCGAAAGCTACCTGCAGCAGCGAACCGTTCGCTGGGACGCCGTGAACGAAGAGATCGTCTGACCCGGCGTATGGGACCAATCGGACCCGTGTTCGCATTAACAGCCGCAGGCGCGGCGGTTTCGGGTTCGGCGTGGTCGGTACGTGGAAGATCGTCCTCTGTCTTCGGTCCCTCGGTCTGGCGCGGCGGGACCGCCCGGAAAGCCATCGCGCTGACCTTTGACGACGGCCCCAGCCCGTCCACCCCCCTTTTTCTCGATGTCCTGGCGGAGCATCGCGTCCGCGCCACGTTCTTCCAGATCGGCGCCAACGTCCTCCGCTACCCCGAGATCTCCCGCGCCGTACTGGCCGCCGGGCATGAGATCGGCAACCACTCGCACTCTCACCTGAACTTCTCTCTGAAGTCGGCCGCCTTAATCCAGGACGACTTCACGCGCGCCCAGATCGCCCTCGCGGACACCACCGGAAAGCAACCCACCCTGATGCGCGCGCCCTACGGCGTCCGCTGGTTCGGCTTTCGCCCGATGCAGGCCAAACTCGGCCTCACCGGCGTCATGTGGACTGTCATCGGACTCGACTGGAAGCGGTCCGCAACCGAAATCGCGGATCGGGTTTTGTCGCACGCCACCGAGGGCGGAATCATCTGCCTGCACGACGGAAGGGGCCTTCGCGACAACCCGGACGTCACCCCGGCGCTCGAAGCCGTTCGTCGCATTGTCCCGTCGCTGATTGCGGCAGGATATCATTTTGAATCAGTCTCTGAATTGTTATGTCACCAAATCTGACGAGTCCCGAGGAAGTCGCGAGCCGCGTCCTGCGCATCATTGCCGATAATCAGCGAAAGGACGTGTCGCTCGTCACCATCGACAGTTCTTTCGAAGAACTGGGAATCGATTCCATGGATGCGGTCAACATCGTCTTCGCCATTGAAAACGAATTCAACGTCAACGTGCCGGACGCGGAAATGCAAAACATCCGCTCGGTGCGCGACATTGTGGAAGGCGTCCAGAAGCTCGTAGCCGCCAAGCCGCCCACCGGACCCGAAAAGGCCGCCGCCTGATGCATCGGGCGGTTGTAACGGGTATTGGCGTCACCTGCGCGATCGGACGCAACGTGGAAGAGTTTCGCCAGGCTCTTCGCGAAGGCCGCGACGGCAGGGTCCCCATGCACAGTCCGGACGCCAATGCCGAACCCTGGGATCTGCGTTTCACGCACGCGGCCCAGATGCACGATTACGTGCCCACCGAACACTTCGCGCCCAAAGAGGCCGACATGCTCGACCGCTTCGCGCAGTTAGCCGTGGTCGCCGCGCGCGAAGCCGTAAAGCAAAGCGGCATCGAGTGGACGCCGGAATTGCGCGAAACCACCGCAGTTGTGACCGGCTCCTGTATCGGCGGCCAGACCACGGAAGACCGCGGCTTCGTCGAAGTCTACAAGCGGGGCCGCCCCCGTCCGCATCCGATGACGATCCCCAAAACGATGGCCAACGCCGGGGCCAGCGCCATCTGCATGGAACAGGGCATCACCGGACCGGCCTTCACCGTGGCCACCGCCTGCGCGTCGTCCGCGCATGCCATCGGACAGGCGCTCAGCATGGTGCGCAGCGGCATGTGCGATGTCGCCGTCGCCGGCGGCAGTGAGGCCACGTTCAGCCCCGGCATTCTGATGGCATGGGAATCGATGCGCGTCGTCTCGCCCACTATATGCCGGCCCTTTTCGAAAGATCGTAACGGCATGATGCTCGGCGAAGGCGGAGCGATTCTGGTGATCGAATCGCTGGAACACGCTCAGGCGCGCGGTGCGAAGCCACTCGCTGAGATTGCGGGAGTCGGCATGTCGAGCGATGCGCATCACGTCACGCAGCCTTCGGCCGAAGGCGCGGCGCGCGCCATCGCGCGGGCGCTGAAAGACGCCGGCATCGGCCCGGAACAAATCGGCTACGTCAATGCGCACGGCACGGGAACGCTGGTTAATGACGTAACTGAGACTCGCGCCCTGCGTCAGGCCTTTGGCGACCACGCGGCGCGGCTCGCGGTTTCGTCGACCAAGTCGATGCATGGCCATACTCTGGGCGCGGCCGGCGCGATTGAATCCGCGGCGGCGATCCTCGCATTGCGCGAGGGCTTCTTACCGCCGACCATCAACTACAGCGAACCGGATCCCGAATGCGATCTGGACTACGTCCCGAACCAACTCCGCGCATGGGATGGCGAGTACGCCATGTCCAACTCGTTCGCGTTCGGCGGCCTGAACGCCGTGCTCGTGTTGCGCCGACTCTGACCGGCCTTCACTTCGCGGCTCGGCGGCTAACTGGTTTTACCGAGCCGTGACCGTCAGGGAGCGGCAACGGAAAGCTCGGAACACGGCAAGGCCAAGGGGCCAGTAGCCTCTCTCGCGGTGTAATTCACTTCGTGGCCGATTCGCTCGCCGATGCCGAAGGCCCCGTCGGCTTGCCGTCTTCGAGCACAATCCACGCCGCCTCCGTGGAAGCGGCATTCAGCGACAGCGCCAGTGCGGGAGCGCTGTTAGCGGCGTAAACCAGCACCATGCGCGCGGCATCCAGAGGATTGCTCGCCGAATACACAAGCGAGTTGCGTTCCGAAGCATAAACCTTGTCTTTGATGCGGAAATCCGCGGCTTCATAATTGAGCCCGATCTTTCCCGACCAGCCCGCCAAAGCCGAATTCGTCTCCGGCCTGCCGACAAAGATCACATCTTTATGCGCGAGCAGCGAGTCCCCCGCTTCAAAGTCCTTATAGATGGCAACCTCGCGCTGCGACTGATCGCGGAATCGCGTCTGCAACTGCTCGGCGGCATATCGATTCACGCCCGCCTCCCGCAGCGTGCCATAAACGATTACGGGCTGTCTCCATGCGTTTGCAATGTCGCCCGCAAGATACGCGGGGCCATCGCCCTGCGCGGGTTCCTCAAACGGCACTCCCGCCATATCCAGAAATGATTGCGCCCGAACCGTCTTCGTGGTATTCGCGGCGAAGTAGCCGCGCATCACCTTCAGGAAGGCATCGTCACCCATCTTCCTGCGCAGCGCATCCAGAAACAGCACGCCCTTCGATTCCTCCGTATTGAAGCGCTTGCGGGCGCTATCGGGAGCAAGCCCGAGCCCGCGATAAGCGACGCGTTCGCCCTCGATGGCCTTATCCACATCCGGGGTTTGCAGCAGGCGATAGTAAGCGGCCGCCCCTGCAACGAACCACGTATCCGCATCGGACGCGGGCAACACCCAACCCTTCCAAAGGTCGTCCGCGCGCTCCTTCCAGGTGACCGCCTTCGGAGTCTTCGCCTTCTCGGCGGGCTTTTCCGCCAAAGCCGTAATGCGCTTCGCCTCAACCGCCGTAACCGAAGCCTGGAGAGCCTCGGAAGCCTGCGCGCCAAACAGCGCGTAGCCGGATGGATACAATCCGCGATTCGGCCCATCCCCGGCCGGCGCTCTCCGCACACTCTGGTTCGGCCTTCCGAACTCCGCCCAAACCATCATGTTTTTGGCCAGGTCCGAAGTCACCACCTTCGCATCCATCGTACTGGCGCTCACCAACGGTGCGCTGTCAAACGCAAGGAACGCGAAATGCTCGTCGATTCGCCCCTTGTATTTGCCATACATTTCCTGCCACGCCAGATCGCGGACCGCCGGCACGAACGGCGCGTACTCCGGCGCGCCCTGTGGATCCGGCAGATACTCCAGTTTCACCGCGAGATCCTTGGCATTGTTATTGCCCCAGTAAAAACCCGTAGTGCCCCCGAACCATTCGTTCTTCGAACTGCGCCACAGCTTCGTATGGCTGGTGCCAAGTTCGTACATCGCGATCTCATCGGTCTTGCCGTCGCCGATCAGCCACTCGTTCGTATAGAGTCCGTTATTGCGCGTCCCCAGCTGCTGCACCACTTCATCGATGTTGCCGCCGTATTGGATCGCCATCCGCGCGCGAAATGCGACGGGCGTGCCCTGGACGTTGAACGGCGTTTGCCGGATCGTCGTCTCGGTCAACACCACGCCCGCATCGTTTTGATACCAGTCGGTGCCGCTTTCAATCCCGCCGGGATAACTCTGCATCAGTACGCGATGGCCCCGCTCGGGCTTGATATCCAGCATCACATTGGTCTGTTCCGCCAGCGTCTGCGGCCACCAGGTCACATGCCCGATCACCATTTTTCCATCGCGCGTGGCGGGACCGGTGGCCGCGAATGCGCTGCAATGCTCCGTCACCTTTGACGCGTCATTTGCATAGGCGGGCGCCGTAAACGTGGTGCCCTCAAGGCCTTTCGGCGTCATGGGCATCGCCGAGCGCAATGTCCCCAACTCCACTTCGGTATTCGCCACAATCAGGTCCACCAGATCCAGCTTCCGCCCCAGCCACTTCGCTCCCGCGGCGTTGGCCCCATCCGCGATCCCGCGCATCTCTTCCAGGATTTCTTTGTCGAAACCGCGCAGGAACAAGGCGTCCGCGGAGGTCCGGTACCAGTTCCAGGTCGCGGCATCGGCCTTGCCGCCCAGATCGAAGGCGCACCGCGTCAGATACTCCGGAATCTCCTTCGACATCAGGAAGCCGTGCTGGTAACCGCGGTCGTAAGGCTTGCCCTCGATGTGAAGATAAATCCATCCCGCCTGCGGATAGCGGTAGGCCGGACCGAACGTCCGGATCGCATCGCGCGCGGGCCAGCTGTCGGCCGCGGCAGCTTCGTTCAGGCTTACGCCCTCGAACCAGGCCTTGCCCTGAAAGGCGCCGCCGCTCCCGACGGTCAGCAGGATCCGATCCTGCGCGCGGCTCGCCACAAATCGCAGCGCCAGGCGGGTCCAGTCCTGCGTTCCGCCTACGGAAGCCGCGTGAACGTCGTAGGGCATCGACGCCATCGCGATCGTCGCTCCGAGCGCGATCGGCGTCCGGTCGAGGTCCCTGACCGTCAGGTCTTCCGTTCGCACCCAGCCGGCGACCTCATAAGTCTTGCCGATCGCGAGCGAAATGGGCGCCGACTCCACGCGCGCATCGCCACCACTGCCGGCTTCCACCCGCAGCGCTCTTTTCGATTCGTGCAGGTGAGTGGAGTCTGTAGTGGCGAGACCCCGCACCGTGGTCCATTCCGGACGCTCCACCGGCAAGCTGAAAAGCGGCGTGGCTGCCGAGGCGCACGCGACCGCGAACAAGCCCATACCTGCCAAACCGAATACCGCAGCGCGAATTGTCATGTTATTCAGGATAACGCCGGATCAGTCCGTCGCGCTACCCGCCAGCAACGCCCGGGTCCGCTCCAGCCCTTTACTGCCGCAGACGACCAGGCAGAGCGCTGCCAATATCGGGCACACGCCGGCCACAAGAATAGCCGGCCCAAAGTGTTTTTGAGGCCCCAGAATCCACCCGGTAACTACCGGCGCCACGATGCCGCCCGTTGCTCCGAGCGTATTCAGATAGCCAATGACGCGGCCAGCCATTTTCGATGGCGCTACATGCCCCGCGATGGCCCAAAAGCTGTAGTTGCCCGTGCCGGTCGCGCACATCGAAAACATCAGCACCGGCAACACCCACGCGCGCTCCGTCAGTACGAGCAGCAACAGAACCAATGCGGAAGCGACATAGCCCGCCACGGCAAACCATAAGCGCACGCGAAAGACTTCCGCCCGCGCCGCCAGACGATCCGCCACAAAGCCCGACGCAAGATTCGCCGCAGCCATGGCAAACAAGCCCGTCGAAACCACATGCCCCATGCCGAGCGTGGTGAACCCGCGCGCGAGGATCAGATAACTCGGCACCCAGGTCAGCACAAAATACCAATAGTAGGAAGAAAGCAGAATGCCGAGTGAGAGCATCCAGAACGTCTTCCCGTTGACGATTTCGCGCCAGGGAAAAGTCGCCACACGTTGCTTCTCAGGGGCGTGTCTCGCGGGCGCCGCATCGCGAGGCACCGCAAACCACCAACAGGGCAGCCACGCCAGCGCGCCCAAACCCGTTAACGCGAACATCATGCGCCATCCGAACCGATCCAGCAACATCGCGCCCACCAGCGCCCCGAAGGCCGGCCCCAGGCTCTGCCCGCCGATGTAGAGCGATGTCGGCAACCCCCGGTCCTTTCCCGCGAAATTGTTCCGGATGAAAGCCAGGCTCGCCAGCGGCGCGATCGATTCCGCCACTCCCAGCAACATGCGCATCCCGATCACGTGCCCCGGCCCGCGGCTCAGGGCAATCGATGCCGATGCGAGGGACCACAACAGAAAGCCGCCCGCATAAGCGCGCCGGATGCCGAAGCGGTCGATGATCGCGCCGGCCGGAATCTGGAACAACGCATACGTCCAGAAGAAGGCCGAAAGCAGCACGCCCATCGCGGGCGGCTCGATGGCGAAGTCGCGCATGATCGAGGGCGCGGCAATGCTCAGGTTGCCGCGATCCACGTAAGCGATCACGATTCCCAAACAGACCAGCGCAAGCACAAGCCAGCGGCGTGCGGGAGTCACGCCGCGGCCCGCCCGTAGACCACGCAGCCATCTTTGACCACGCTGATGATTCCCTGCGGCGGGCAATCCGGCGCTTCATACGTGGAGTGGCTGCGAACATCCGCCGCATCGAATATCGTCAGATCCGCGCAATAGCCCGCCTTCACCATGCCGCAATTGCGCAGACCCAGCCTCGCCGCCGGCTTGCCGGTAATCTTGTGCACGGCCTCCGCCAGCGTCAGCCAGCCGTGCTCGCGTACCACGGTTCCCAGCAACTCCGGAAACGTTCCGTACAGGCGGGGATGCGCCCGGCCCTTCACGTGAAATCCGTCGCTGATCACCGAACACAGCGGATGGGCGAGCAGTTGCCGCAGATTCTCCGGGCTCTGGTTGAACGAAATCACGTTGACCGCGGCTTCCTCTTCCAGCAGCAAATCGAGCGCGCACTCGGCGGGATCCGCATGCCGTTCCTCCGCGATTTCCGCGATCGTCTTTCCAACCAGCCCTGCATTCGCCCCTGTCGCTACACCGGAGACCGTGATGTCGGCCCACAACTGGGGGAGCGCCAGTTCCATCTCTCTCCCGATCCTGCTGCGTTCCTCGCGATTGCGCAGCCGCTCGGTCAGACGTCGGGTGCCGCCCTCCAGCGCCCAGCCAGGCAGCCATTGCGTCAACACCGTGCTCCCGCATTGGTAAGGATAAATGTCGAACTCGACATCCACGCCTTCCCCGCGCGCCGCTTCGATCTCGTCGAGAGCCTGCTGCTGCAAACCCCAGTTCGCCCGTCCCGCCGCCTGAAGATGGGAGATTTGCAGCCGGCATCCGGTGGCCCGGGCAAGATCCAGTTGTTCGCGAACGGCTTCCACCAGGCCATCGGCATAGCTGCGCATGTGGGTCGCATACAGTTTGCCGCTGCGCGCGACGATCCGGCACAGATGTTCCAACTCGTCCCGACCTGCACTGGAACCCGGAGCATACATCAACCCGGTCGAGAAGCCCGCGCATCCCGCGGCGAGCGATTCTTCCAGCAATCCCGAAACCCGGTCGAGTTCTCCGCCCGAAAGTGCCCGTTGCGCGTGACCGGCGACCGCAACCCGCAGGCTCCCATGGCCGACGAGGGGAAATACGTGCACCTTCGCGCTTCGAACCTCCACCGCCCGCAGATATTCGAACGCGGTCTGCCACCCCCACTGCTCTTCGCCCGGAGCCAGTATCCCGGCGGCGAACTCCTGAAGCGCATCGCGACTCTCGGCGCACGGAAACGGCGAGAAACCGCAATTGCCCACCACCTCGCTGGTGACTCCCTGGCGAACCTTTTCCGTGCGATTCGCGTCAAGAACCTGAAGATCCAGATGGCTGTGAAGATCGATGAAACCGGGCGCGATCACGAGGCCGGAGCAATCCAGCACTTCGCAACCAACTGGCGCCACGATGTCCCCAACCTCGACGATCCGCGCCCCGTCAAGCAACACCGACGCAACACGCCCCGAACTCCCGGAGCCATCGATCAACAATCCATTTTGCAGAAGGAGCATAAGAGGGTGGCGCGGTACTGGTATGGTAGCGAAACGGTATTCGCCCTTCCCTGCCCCGCAATTCCTATATACTGACTGAATAAATCCACGCGCGTAGCCGTGCCTACCACCATGCCTTCTCTTCGCCTTCTCACGCTAACTTACGCCGCTGCCTTCACCCTGACTGCCGCGCCCATCGACTTCCAGCGCGAAATCCGCCCGCTGCTCGCCGAAAACTGCTTCCAGTGCCACGGTCCCGATTCCGCCGCCCGCATGGCCGACCTCCGGCTGGACCGCAAAGAATCCATCTTCGAAGCCCGCCCGGATGGCTCCCCCATCGTGCCCGGCAAGCCCGCCGATAGCCTGGTCTACAAGCGCATCAGCGCCGCCGACGCCGGCGTTCGCATGCCGCCGGAGTATTCCCACAAAAGCCTGACGCCACCGCAGATCGCAAAGATCAAACAGTGGATCGAAGAAGGCGCCGAATGGAAGGAACACTGGGCGTACCGCGCGCCGGTGCTGCCTGCGCCTCCCTCCGTGAAAGACGCGCTCTGGGTCCGCAACCCCATCGACCGCTTCATCCTCGCGAAACTGGAAGCAACAGGCCTCGCGCCCGCCGCCGCAGCCGACCGCCGCACTCTGATCCGCCGCGTCGCGCTTGACCTTACAGGCCTCCCGCCCACCCCCGCCGAACTCGACCTCTATATAAAGGACCTCTCGCCCAACGCCTACGAACACATGGTCGATCGCTATCTCGCCGGGCCGCACTTCGGCGAACAGCGCGCTCGCTACTGGCTCGACGTCGCGCGCTACGGCGATACCCACGGCATCCATATCGATAACTACCGCGAGATCTGGCCCTACCGCGACTGGGTGATTCAGGCCTACAACCGGAACGAGCCGTACGACCGCTTCGCCACCGAACAACTGGCGGGCGATTTGTTGCCCAACGCCACTCTCGATCAGCGCATCGCCACCGGTTTCATCCGGTCCGGCGTAACGACGAACGAAGGCGGCATCATCGAAGACGAATACGCCGAAATCTACGCCAAGGACCGCGCGGAAACCGTAAGCGCGGCCTTCATGGGCCTTACCGTAGGCTGCGCCACCTGCCACGATCACAAATTCGATCCGATCCAGCAGAAGGATTT
>Ga0302279_10008121_pt1 | contig 10416 bp, 9 predicted proteins | sample III_Bog_N3_3_FD_194541 | JGI IMG/M metagenome (GOLD analysis project Ga0302279, IMG submission 194541) | Peat permafrost microbial communities from Stordalen Mire near Abisko, Sweden - III_Bog_N3_3 | ecosystem: Environmental > Terrestrial > Soil > Wetlands > Peat | place: Sweden: Abisko...
GCGCGGTTTCCACTCCGCAGACGGCGACGTTGCAGGGCTGGTCGGTGGTGGACAACACGACTGGGGCAGACTGGAACAATGTGCAGCTCTCGCTGATTGCGGGCGCGCCGCAGAGCTTCATTCAGCCTCTCTCGGTGCCGTACTACTCGCGCAGGCCAGAGATCGGTCTGCCGCAGGAGGCACAACTGACGCCACAGACGCACGAGAGCGGGGAAGCTACGAATCCACCTCCTCCGCCTCCACCGCCGCTAGCCTCAGCGGTTCCTCTAGCTAAAGCGAGGGCAGTCACGGGCATAGGCAATGGCACCGGTTCCGGCTATGGGGGTGGCATTGCTGGCGGAATCTATGGCGGCACCGGCCAAACAAACCTGAACGCAAACTTAGTCGAAGGCATGCCACTCTCCATGAACGGCGCGCCACGCGATCCCACTGCATTTCAATACATGATGCCCAGCGAGCAAGACGCAGTAAACTCCATCGCACCCAATACGCAGACGGCGAAGTTTGACGATTACTTTGCGTACAACCTTAGTGAGCCGATTACGATTCGCAAGAACGAGTCGGCGCTGGTGCCGATTCTGCAGACGAAGATCGATGCAGAGCGGGTGACGCTGTGGTCGCAGAGGCAGCCGACGCCGCTGCGCGCGCTGTGGATCACCAATACGTCGAAGCTGACGCTGGACCGCGGCTCGTTCTCGATTGTGGAGGACGGGAACTTCGGCGGGGAGGGGCTGCTCGACCCGATCCATCCCGACGAGAAGCGGTTGCTCTCCTACGCGGTGGACCAGGCGGTGCGTGTGACCACCGAGGAGTATTTCAGTAATTTGCGGGCAGACGCGGTGACCGTGGCCAAGGGCGTGATGATGCTGAACCACAGGCAGACGGCCGAGATCACCTATGTGGTACACAACGCGGCCACGGACGGGCGCACGGTGGTGATCGAGCACCCCATTCGTCAGGGCTTCACGCTGGACAACGGCAACGGCAGCGATAACAAGGACCCAAAGCCGGAGGAGACCACGCCGGCGGTCTACCGCTTCCGCGTGACGGCGGCAGCGGGCGAGACGGCGCGGTTGCACGTCAGCGAGCATCATGAGAGTGTGGTCAGCTACCAGCTCACCAACTTCAACGACGACAACCATCTCACGTTAGTCCTCAACAGTACCAATAACAGCGAGAAGATCAAGCAGTTGCTTCTGCCAATCCTGGATGCGCGGCGTCATGTGGCGGAGTTGCAGACGGCGCTGGACAAGGTGAACGAGCGGATGAGTGCGCTGCACTCGGACGAGGAGCGGCAGCGGGCGAACATCGCTGCGCTGGCGAATGCCGACAAGGCCTCACGCGAGCGGTTTGTGCGCGACCTGAACGCGACCGAGGACAAGATTGCGGCGGCGCAGAAGGACCTGACCGCGGCGCAGAAGAACCTTCAGGCGGCGAAGGACGACCTGGCCAACAAGATCGAGTCGCTACAGATCGACGAGAAGCTGTGACGGTGGCCGGCAGTCCGCGGCTGCTGGTTCCGCTTCTGGAAGACTGAACCCCGTTTCTTCGCAAGAGACTTGGCAACCCACCGGGCATCACCGGCGGGGGATTACAGTTTGCCGAGCTTCAGCCGATAAAGCCATTTGTGACGAATTGAGTGCCCGGGGCTTGATGCGATGAGGAGAGTCAGCGACTGTTTGAAAGGGCTTTTCCGTGAAGATTCAGGGCAGGATTTGATTGAATATGCCCTGGTTGCGGGACTGATCGGCCTTGCAGCCGTGCTGGCGATGTCCGGGCTGTCCACCAAGATCGGAAGCAGCTTCAACACGGTTGGAAATCATTTAACGAACTCGATCTAGCGACTGCGGCTCTACTGGGTGGCGGCGGGCTTTGCCGTGGCGGCGGGGGTGACGCGGGGGTAGTAGCCGCTGCGTGTGCGCACGGAGAGCTTGCCGTAGCCCTTGTCCCTGGCCTCGACGCGAACCACGCGGTAGCCGCCGAGTTCGGGCGGCTTGGTGGAGTGGTAGGCGATGGTGTACTGGGTGCGAATGTCGTTGGCCACCTCTTTGGTGATGGCATCGACATCTTTTACCGATTTGGGGAAATAGGCTGCGCCGCCGGTCTGTTCGGCGAGGGTTTCGAGTACGCGGCGGGCGTGGCGCGCCTCGGTTTTGTTGGTGTCGTCGCCGAAGAGCAGGCCGATGCAGTAGACGACGGGGCCGTCGAAGTCCTGAATGCGGCGAATGGCCTGCTCGAGGGTGGCGCTGGAGGCGTTGTCTTCGCCGTCGGTGACGATCAGCAGGACCTGCTTGGGGTGCTTGGCGTTCTTGGAGAGGTAGTCGGCGGAGGCGACCACCGCGTCATAGATGGCGGTGCCGCCGGAGGACTTGATGTAGCTGAGGCCCTGCTGGAGCTTGGTGATGTCGTTGGTGAAGTCCTGGTCGATGAAGGCCTCCCAGGAGAAGTCGACGAGGAAGGCCTCGTCCTCGGGGTTGGAGAGCTTGACCAGGTCGAGCGAGGCCGCGTCGACGGCTACGCGTTTGTCGTACATGGAGCCGGAGCTGTCGATGAGGATGCCGAGCGAGACGGGGAGGTCCTCGTGTCGGAAGCCGGCGATGGTCTGCGGGACATTGTCCTCGAAGACGCGGAAGGCATTCTTGTCGAGGGTCTGAATGGTGCGGCCTGAGCCGTCGAGGACGGTGGCGTTGAGGCGGACCTCATAGGCGTTGGCGCGCAGCGTGAACTGGCCGGTTGCGCCGCGCTGGATGGGGTTGATGGGAGTGCCTGGCTGGCTGTCGGCGGGCTCGGGCGAAGTGACGGGCGAGGGTGCAACCTGTGGCGAAGACTGGGCCGGAGCAGCGGCAGATTGCGCAGTAGCGGCAGGTTGTGCGGGCGTGGGCTGCTGGGCACGGGCGATTGCTGCGCAGAGGGTCAGCGACAGTAGCGCTATGGCGATGAATCCCTTGGGTGCACGCGAAAGCATCTTTTCCCTATTGCGAAGGCGCATAGTATCCCTCGCGGAAGTGTACGGTCAGCAGCGGAAGACCCGGCGGGGGCGCGAGCTTCACCTTGAGTTTACGCCAGCTTCCGTCGTGCTTTGGCTGGCTGGGGCTGTATCCCAGGACGTACTCGTTGCGCAATTCGTCGGAGATGCGCTCGGCGATGTCCGCGAGGTCGGCAGTATCGCTGCCGACGTTGAAGAGGCGGCCTCCTGTGCTCTCGCAGATCTGCTTGAGCAGTTCCGGGCCGAGCTGCTCCTCCGGGCTGGGGGCGTAGTTGTCGAAGATGCCGATGGAGTAGATTTGGACGCCGCTCTCTCGCACCACGCGCTCCAGTTCGTTCTGAGTGTAGCGGCTTCGGTTGTCGCCGCCGTCGGAGATGATGAGCAGGGCCTTGCGGTCGTATCTGGCCTGGCGCAGGTGGTCCACGCCGAGGTAGATGGCGTCGATCAGCGCAGTGCGGTTTTCTGGCTTGAGCATGACCATGCGCGCCTCCACATCGTCCACGTCGGAGGTGTAGTCGACGATGACCGAGGGGCGGTCGTTGAAGCCGACGACGAAGAACTCGTCCTGCGGGTTGGAGGTGCGCAGGAACACGGTGAGCGCCTTGCGCGCGCGGGTGAACTTGCTTGTCATGCTTCCACTCAGGTCTAAGACAACTCCGATGGTGATGGGCGCGTCCTGGCTGGAGAAGTAGCGGATGGTCTGGGGGACGTTGTCGTCGGTGACGCTGAAGTTCTCTTTTTCCAGGCCGGTGACGAGGCGGTTGAGGGGGTCGGTGACGGTGGTGGGGACCTGGACTAGGTTGACGTCGACGCGCAGGCGGGCATTGGGGTGCGCTGCGCCCTCGACGACGACACGGTCTCCGCCCTCGATGACGGGCTTCGAGGCTTCGGAGTCTGGCGGCTTTGGCGGAGGGGGCGCGGGCGTCTGGACGTTGCCCAGCGGGTTCTCCTGTGCGCGGCTGGGGACCGGAGGTCCCAGGGCCAAAGCAGCCAGAGCGAGAGCCAGGGCCACGCGCGCCAGCCGTATACAGCCCACTCTCTTCGTCCTGCCCATTGAAAACCGCATGATCGACCTTGACATACTTGCGCGACTTATATCATCTCGCAGTCCCTCTCGTCTTGTTAGACTCCGCATCGCAGGACAGGGATGCAGCGGCGCTGGCGGTACTCCCAGAACGGACGAATGCAGCGGCGGCAACGCGTACCCCGTACAATCGATGGCAGAACATTTTTGTCAGGAGCGCAGAGACCCCGCATGGCCCGCATCTATCCGTTCCGCGCACTTCGCTACGATACCAGCCGCGTCCGGATGGAGGACGTGGTCACCCAGCCCTACGACAAGATCACCCCGGAGATGCAGCAGCGCTACTACGAGGCGAGTCCGTACAACCTGGTGCGCATCATTCTGGGCAAGCACGAGCCGGACGACACCGAGGCCGAGGAGTTTCTGCCCGCAGGCTCGGAGGCGCACAACGTATACACCCGAGCGGCGGAGTGGCTGCGCGAATGGCGCAAGGAGGGAGTTCTGGCCGAGGCGGCCGAGCCCGCGCTCTACGGCTACACGCAGAGCTACACCGTGCCGCACAGCTCGGAGGTTCGCGAACGGCGAGGGTTCATCGCGCTGGGGCATCTCTACGAGTACGCGGACAAGGTGGTCTACCGGCACGAGCAAACCTTCCCCAAGCACAAGAGCGACCGGCTGGCGCTGTTCAAGGCGACCCGTGCCTACTGCGAGCAGGTGTATATGCTGTACTCGGACCCGGCGTTTACCGCTGAGAAGCTGATCTTTGGCAGCAAGGAGCAGGGCCACGAGACGCGTCCCGCCGACCTGGCCATCACCGATGAGTACGGAGTGGTTCATCGCGTGTGGAAGCTGACCGACCCGGCTCTGATCAACCCCATCCTGACCGCGATGGCGGACAAAAAGCTGATTATTGCGGACGGGCATCATCGCTATGAGACCTCGGTTGCATACGCGAAGGAGCGGTCGGCGCAGTTGCGGCTGCCGCTGGGCGAGCCACGCAACCCGGACGAGAAGCTGGGCACGGGCCGCCTGCCTGTGCCGCCCTTTCCCGAGGCGGCGATGATGATGACGTTCGTGAATATGGACGCGCCGGGAATCACGATTCTGCCGACCCACCGCGTGGTCTTCGGGCTGGAGAATTTCAAGGCCGCGGAGTTTCTGGCCAAGGCGGAGGAGTTCTTCACCGTGACGCCGTTGGATTCGGCGGATCTGAAGCCGCTGACTGAGTCCGCGGGTACGGCGTTTCTGGTGGCGACGCACGACGGAAACCATCTGCTGCGAGCGAAGCCGGATGCAATCAAAGCCGCGCTGACAGGTGTTCCCGCACGGCAGGCGCAGCTCGACGTGGTGCAACTGCACAGCATTCTGCTGGACCGGATTCTTGGCCTTTCGCAGGAGAGGATCACGCAGCTTGGCAACGTGCGCTTCATCCGCGAGGCGACCGAGGCGGTGGAGCAGGTGAGGGCGGGCGAGGCCGACGTTGCCTTCCTCATCAAGCCGGTCACGCTCGACCAGTTGCGCGAGGTATCGCTCTCCGGCGACGTGATGCCGCAGAAATCGACGGACTTTTATCCCAAACTGCTGAGTGGGCTGGCAATCTATGCGCTGGATTGAGACGTTATTGCATGGCTCGATGGAGACGCTATCTCTCCATTGGTCTAAGATTCGGTTGAAGAAAAACCGTTGATTCCTTCTCGCAAGTTCGCGGCCGTTCTGCTTGCCATCCTGGCGGGCGCGGCTGCTGCTGCGTTCTACCTCCGGGCGCAGCCGCAGTGGCAGGCCTGGAACCCCATGCAGGCGCAGACATCTGACGCATCGGCGATGAACCGCAATCTGGTGGTGCTGGACGCGGCGCACGGCGGGCCGGATGCAGGCGCCACGCTGGGCGACAAGATCTACGAGAAGGACGTGACGCTGTCGATTGCGGCGCGGATGCGCACGGCGCTGACGGCCGCGGGCTTTACCGTGGTCTCGACGCGGGAGGCGGACCCCGCCACTGCGCTGACCGGCGACCAACGCGCGGATATCGCCAACCGCGCGCACGCGCTGGCCTGCATTGTGATTCATGCCACGGCCAGCGGATCGGGCGTGCATCTCTATACCTCGGCGTTGCAGCCGCCGCAGGAGGACTCGAGCTCGAACGTTCCGCTCACCCCGCGTGCTGCATTCGTTCCCGTTCCGTGGGAGATGGCGCAGGCTGCCTCCGTCAGCCAGAGCCTGCGTCTTGCCGGCGAGCTGAGCGCGGCGCTGGGCAAGGTGAATCTTCCGGCAGTGGCTGGACGGGAACCGGTGCGGCCACTGGACAATCTGGAGTGTCCGGCGGTGGCGATCGAGCTGGCCCCCCTGGCGGTTGCAGGCAGCGACGCGATACCCGTGACGGATGCGGACTATCAGCAGCGGGTCGCCGCCACGCTGACTGCAGCGCTGCAGGCTTGGCGCAACGATGTGGACCCAACGGCTTCCAATTCATCGGCAACGAGCGCTGGCGGTGCGGCTGCTACCGATCCTGCTGCTGCGGCACAGGCAGCTGCACAGGCCGCGCGTGCGTCGGCGGAGGCTGCGGGGCGTGCGGCGGCCAGACTCGCGGCGGCCAAGGCCCATGCGCCGCCCGGCGTTCCGGCTGGCAGTCAAGCGGGCAGTCCGGCCAGCAGTAGCGGAGAGGCAAACAAGGGCAAGGCGAACAGCGCTGGCAAGACCTCTCCGGCCAGTTCCACCACCGGACCCGGCGCCAACGCGTCGCAGACAGGGGGAACCCAATGATTCCCCGCTACCAGCGCATTCTCTTCTGGTGCCTGAGCGTCGCGATCCTTGTGATGGCGCTGGTGCTGCTGCGCGGCTGCGAGCAGACACGCGAAAAACTGACCCGGCATCGCGACGAGACGCCGCTGGCTGCACCCGTGGCCACGCCCAGCGAGACGGTCCACCTGGCGCTGGCCAACGACGCCACCGGCTCCATCACATTGGTGGATCAAGAGGTCGCGCTGCCGACGGAGACGACGGCCCGGGCGCACGTTTTGCTGACGCGGCTGATCGCCGTGTATTCCTACAAGGGCTCCGCCCATCCGCTGGAGAGCGGCCCGGCGGTGGACGATGTCTTTCTGCTCGACCTGCCCCTGCGCTCGCCGGTCGCGCCCGGCGCTCAGCCGGTGGAGGCAGAGAAGCCGGCGGCGGGAAAGAACGCGGCGGCGCACAAGGACCACTCCGTGGTTGCGGGGTGGAGCTCGCCAGACGGCCCACCATCAAACGCCGAGCAGAACCCCGGGCCGCGCACTCCCGGCGGCAAGCTGGCGGTAGTGAACCTGCACGGCAGCTTCGCAGACCACCACCCCTCGGGCATCGAGGCAGAGACGCTGACCATCGACTCGATCCTCGGCACCCTCTACGCAAATTTTCCGAGCATCGAGCAGGTGCGTTTCCTGGTGGACGGCCAGCCGCGCGAGACGCTGAACGGCCACGCAGACCTGATGCGCACCTACGACGTGGTCGACACCACGACAGGGTCCGCACAGCCGGCCACGGAGGAGGGCCGCTGATGGGCGCGACGGGTTTGACCATAGGCGTCTTCGACTCCGGCTTCGGCGGGCTGACCGTACTGCGCGAGCTGCTGCCGCTGGTCGGCGACGCGCACTGCGTCTATCTGGGCGATACGGCGCGGCTGCCCTATGGGTCGAAGTCGAGGGAGACGATCGTCCGCTATGCGCTCTCCAGCGCGCGTTTTCTACAGCGGCAGGGCGCGGAGCTGCTTGTTGTCGCGTGCAATACTGCGACGGCGCTGGCGCTCGATGATTTGCGCGACGCGCTGACCATCCCGGTGGTGGGCGTGATCCAGCCGGGAGCTGAGGCCGCGGCCGACGCATGCAGGGAACAGGGAACAACGCCCGGCGTGCTGGTGCTGGCTACGCAGGCGACCATTGAATCGCACGCCTATGCGCGGGCCTGCGCGGCGCTCGGGCTGAAAGCGACCGAGAAGGCCTGCCCGCTGCTTGTGCCGCTGGTGGAGGAGGGATGGACTGGCGAGGATGGCGATGCGGCACGAGCTTCAGTGACCTCGCAGGTGCTGCGCATCTACCTCGGCGAGGCGCTGCGGGACGCTCCCGAGAGCCGCGCGCTGCTGCTTGGCTGCACGCATTACCCGCTGTTGCGGACGGAGATCGAACGCACGCTGGCGGAGCTTGGACGTCCGCTGCGCGTCATCGACTCGGCGCAGGCGACGGCGCGCGTGGTGGCGCGTGTTTTGTCGGAGAATGACGGAGCGCATGGAGTTTCGACGCGCATTGGCGAGGCAACGTGCGAGTTCTTCGCCACCGACTCCGTGCGGAAGTTCGAGCGGCTGGGCTCTCGCTTTCTTGGTCGGCCCGTCGGCGAGGTTCAACTCGTCGATCTGGGCGGGTAAGCAAATATTAATGTGTGGTGAGCTTTGCTTGCACCATTCCTCGCGCTCGATCCTCTAATCACCTATGCCGTATCTATTGAAAACCGAGCCGGGCAAGTATTCGTTCGACGATCTAGTGCGCGATGGCGAGACCGTCTGGGACGGCATCGCCAACAACCAGGCGCTGATGACGCTGCGCCAGATGAAGAAGGGCGAGCGGTGCGTGATCTACCACTCGAACGTGGGCAAGGCCGCGGTGGGAACGGCGAAGGTGGTCTCGGTGGACGCGAGCGACACCCGCAACCCCATTGTGCGCATCAAAGCAGGGAAGAGGTTGCAGCGTGAGAGGCCGCTGGCCGAGATTCGCGCGGCGGGAGTCTTTCAGGGGTCGGTACTGTTTCGCCAGTTCCGGCTCTCGGTGGTTCCGCTGACCGAAGAGCAGTACGACTGGCTGACACGCGGCTAGAGCGTCGCGTGGACGCAGGAACGGGCCGCCGCTGCTATCCTATTGATTGGAATCTCTTGGAAGATTTCAAGGAGTTGCATGATCGATCTGAAGGGCAAAGTGGCCGTCGTCTTCGGCCTGGCCAATAAACGCAGCATCGCCTACAGCGTGGCACAGAAGCTGGCCGAGGCGGGGGCGACACTGGTGCTGTCGTACCAGTCGGAACGGTTGCAGCGCGAGGCCGAAGAGCTGCTGGAAGACCTGGGCCAGAGCGGCACGGGGCGCGCATTTCAGTGCGATGTATCGCGCGACGAGGAGATCGACGCGGTTTTCGCGCAGATTTCCGCCGTGTTTCCGAAGATCGACATCCTCATCCACTCGGTCGCGTTCGCGCCAGCTGACGCGTTGAAGAACGATTTTCTGCTCACCAGCCGCGAGGACTTCCGCATCGCGCACGACATCAGCGTCTACTCGCTGATTGCGCTGGCACGCGGCGCAGCGCCGCTGATGACCGACGGCGGATCGATCCTGACGCTGACCTACTACGGTGGCGAGAAGGTCTTCCCCAACTACAACGTGATGGGCGTGGCCAAGGCCGCACTGGAGTCCGCGGTGCGCTATCTGGCGGCCTCGCTCGGCGCACGGAACATTCGCGTGAACGCCGTCTCCGCCGGGCCGATCCGCACGCTGGCCGCGCGCGGCATCGGCGACTTCAACCAGATACTGGACGCCGTCACTCTGCGTGCGCCGCTGCACCGCAACGTCGAGCAGATCGAGGTCGGTAACACCGCGCTCTTCCTCTGCTCGCCGCTGGCCAGCGGCATCACGGGCGAGGTCACCTTCGTCGATTGCGGCTTCAACATTACCGGAATCTAAAAACATTACCGGCATCGAATGTGGAGTTTCAGGAATCTAAAGCGCAAAGGAGACCCAGATGACCACAGCGGAAGTTTTGCTTCAGGACTATGACATGGAGATGGGCATGACGCGGCGCACTCTGGAGCGCGTCCCGGAAGATAAGCCCGACTACAAGCCCCACGAGAAGTCCATGGCCATGGGCAAGCTGACCATGCATGTGGCCACGTTGCCGAGGTTTGGCACGTTCATTCTGACCACGCCCAGCATGGACCTGACGACGGCCAAGTGGCCCGAGATGACCTTCAGCACGCGCGAGAAGTTGCTGGCCGACTTCGACGCATTGGCTGCCGAGGCCCGCGCCGCGCTCGTTGCCGCCTCCGACGCCGACCTGGCCACGCCGTGGAAGTTCTCTTTCGGCGAGCACGTCATCTCTAACGTCCCGCGCTCACTGGCCTTCCGCCACATGTTCGTCAACCACCTCATTCATCATCGCGCGCAACTCGGCGTATATCTGCGCCTGAACGACATACCCGTGCCGGGACTCTACGGGCCATCGGCCGACGAGCCCTTCAAGCCGTAGCGTCTTCGTTGCGCAAGACGCATTGCCAATTCCACAAGAAGAGTTTCAGGTTCAGGCAGCGCCGCAACGACGGCGCGCGGGCCTTCAGTATCCAGTTGACCCGCCTGCCAACGCCAGGTGCCAATTCATCATCTAACCCGGTGGTGGCGAA
>Ga0302279_10008125_pt1 | contig 10413 bp, 5 predicted proteins | sample III_Bog_N3_3_FD_194541 | JGI IMG/M metagenome (GOLD analysis project Ga0302279, IMG submission 194541) | Peat permafrost microbial communities from Stordalen Mire near Abisko, Sweden - III_Bog_N3_3 | ecosystem: Environmental > Terrestrial > Soil > Wetlands > Peat | place: Sweden: Abisko...
GAAAGGCAAGCCGGAAGTCAGGCCAGAAACCCATCCAAGGCCGGGCGGTCCTGGAGAAAGCTTGAAAGTCTGCTGGACCATGCCCGCTGTCAACCAGCTTGAGGGCATCTTCGAGTACGTCTCCGATGAAAATCCGGGGGCGGCAGAGCGCATCGTTCACCGCATCCACGAGGCAATCATGCGCACAGCTCGCATGCCCAACGCGGGCAGAACTGGTCGCGTGCCGGGAACACGGGAAATCGCTGTCTCCGGCAGTCCCTACCTGGTCGCGTACCGAATCGTCGAAAGGTCGATCCACATCCTCGCAATCCTCCATGGCGCTCAAGACTGGCCCCAAGCTTTCTAGCAATACCCATAAGTTTTTCCCGTAGAGCCAGTTGTCGCCTGTAAAATCGGCGCAACGAAATCATGCTTGTTGTGAGAGAGGCTCCATGGACTCCATTGCCCCAGGAACGGACCCGTCCGTCCTGAATGACCCAACCACAACCCTGGCCGTGGACTAGCCCATGCGCCTGTGGCTCAACCGCACCGGCGAGGTTTCTCTGCGCGAGCAGCTGGTCACGCAGGTGATTCTCGCCATCCTGTGCAAGGAGCTCGCCGCCGGCGCGCGGCTACCCAGCACCCGCGACCTGGGGCGCCGCTTCGCCATTCACGCCAACACGGCCAGCGCCGCGTACCGCGAACTGGAGCGGCAGGGGTGGCTGGAGTTCCGCCGCGGCAGCGGCGTGTATGTGCGCGCCACGCGGCCTGCCGCGCCCTCGCCAGAGATGGCCGCCGAGTTCGTAGTCGACCGGCTCATCGGCGACCTGGTGGCCAGGGCCCGCAAGCAGGGCGCGCCGGAAACGCTGCTGCGCAGCCGCCTGCGCCGCTGGCTCGCGCTCGAGCCGCCGTCGCGCTGGCTGGTGATTGAGCCCGACCCCGAGCTATGCCGGATCGTCATGCACGAGATGCAGCAAGTGCTTGCGTTGCCCATCCTCGGCTGCACGCCTGAGGAGTGCGCCGCGCCGGCGATGCTGCAGGGCTCCATGCCCGTGGTGCTGCCCAGCAAGGCGGCGAATGTGCGCAAGCTACTGCCCGCCGGCACCGAGCTGACCACGCTCGAGGTGCATCCGATCTCCGCCGAGCTGATGGCCTATCTGGAGCGCTATCTGCCCGAGCACGCCAAAGACCTGATCGGCATTGCCTCGCGCTGGCAGGAGTTTCAGCGCATCGGGCGCACGCTGCTGGTGGCCGCCGGCCTGGCCCCGGAGAGCCTGCTGGTGCGCGACCCGGCCCGGCCGGGGTGGAAGCGCGGCCTGGACGCAACCGCCGGCGTGGTGTGCGACTCGCTCACCGCGCTTGAGCTGCCCGCCGGTGCATTCCCCATGCGCTTCACGCTGCTCGACGCCGCCTCACTGGGCCACTTGCGCGCGATGGAAGCCGCACTCTCCGGTGATGCGGACTCGCTCCCTGCTTGACCGGGACCGTTGTTACACCTGCGAAACTGTCCCATCCCCACCGAAACAGCACCGCGCGTCTGCGTACGATTGCCTCCATGGACGAAAGAAAGGAGGCAAGCGATGCATCTTTGGCATGTGTTCCTCTTCGCGCTGATTTTCGTTTGCGTGATCGTCATTCTGGTCGCCTAGGTTGGGCCATATTTGGGCATTCGCAGCATCGCCAACTTATGAAGGGCAGATCCCGCCTGTTTACTCCGGCCGCTGACAGAGTCCATATTGCAACCCCCCGGTAAAGGCCCGTGGCTAAAGCCCTGCTGAATTGATGTGCCTTGTTCGTGAGGCTGAAGCCTCGCGCTCCCTCCGGAGAGACACCAGAGGAGCTTTCATCGGTCGGGGCTTGTTTGGTTTTTTCCTTTTGGGCGCTTTGCTGCCCGCCACCAAGCGGACGCAGGAGACACGATGATTCGCAAATTGCTTCAATCCGCGTTGTGCGTTTGCCTTTCGCCGCTGCTGGCGGCGCAGGAGGCTACCAGCGCCGTGCAGAGTCCAATCGCTCCTGAACCGCTCCCCAGCGCACAAGCGAAGAGCGCAACCATCACGCTTCGCCGTGGGACCATCGTGCCGTTGACTCCGCTGGAGAGCGTCTCTTCCGCGACGGCTCAGGTGGGCCAGGCAATGCGCTTCGCGGTTACGGAGGATGTAACGATCGATGGAGCGATCGTCGTTCCGAAAGGCACGCCGGCATCGGGCGTCGTCACCTATGTACGCAAGGCGATCCCCGAGCAACGCGACGGAAGGGTCGGGGGCGAACTGATCAGCCTCAATCTCCCCAACGGTTCCTCAGTCCCGCTCCGCGAAGTCCCTTATGCGGACCCGGAAGCTGAAGGCCTCTCCGGCGTAGTGCTGACTATAGCAGCGCTCCCCTTCTGGATTGGCGACCTGATCAAGAAGAAGCACCCCGCACCCGAGGCGGGGATCGACGAAACAATGTCGCTCTGCTGGCAATGGTGGGGCAGCACGACGAAAAAGGTTCGGATCAACCTCGCCATCCCGGCGCAAGCTCCGCCCTCGCATCCAGCCATTGACGTTGACTCCATCTGTCCCGCGCACTCAAGAAAATCACCTCCGCCCGTTCGTTTGGCTCCGCAACCACAGTAGAGCCTGTTATTAACTTTCCCGCGGGTCCACTCTTTGAATCCCGGACGAAAGGCTTCCGCGCATCGAAGTCCGCGGCGTTATCCTGTTGAAGACCGATACGCTACGCCGACTCGATGAATCCTTCCTACGCCGGAGTTCTTGGTTCGCCCCGCAGCCGCAAGCGACGCTGGCCGTGCGTGGTGCTGTGGTCGTTCACTGGGCTGCTCGCACTGGCTGTTGTGGCTGTTGCGGCAGGAGTCTTCTGGCTTCGCTCGGCAGAGAAAGCGGCGCTGCCCATGCTGGATGGCGACCTGCATATCAATGGCGGCGAGACGGCCGGGCTCACCGCGCCAGTGACCGTGCGCCGCGACCAGCACGGCGTGCCGCACATTGATGCGGCTAACGAGGACGACCTCTTTGTCGCGCAGGGCTATGTGACCGCGCAGGACAGGCTCTGGCAGATGGACAGCTTTCGCCGCAATGCCAATGGCGATCTGGCAGAGATTCTGGGTTCGTCGCTGGTTCGGCACGACACGGCGCAGCGGGTGTTGCAGTTTCGCCGCACCGCCGAGCGCGTCTACGCCAATTTGCCCAACGCAGATCACCGGCGGCTGGACGACTACGCTCGCGGCGTGAATCTCTACATCGGCCAGCACGGCGACGCGCTGCCGGCCGAGTTCCGCCTGCTGCACTACAGGCCGAAGCCCTGGGCGGGCGCCGATTCACTGTCGATCGGGATGATGATGGTGCAGATGCTGGACTCGCACTGGGACGTGAAGCTGGCGCGCGAGGAGATCGCCGCCGACCTGCACAACCCCAAGCTCGAAGCCGACCTTTATCCAGTCGGCTCGTGGCGCGATCACCCGCCGACGGGCACCGTAGTCGATCTGAGCCAGCCGCACCCGGAGCCCCCCGCCAAGACCGACTCCGATGACGACGATGATGACCGGTCGCAGGCGAGCGCTGAGGCGCCGGGCGGCGATGAGCGAGCATTCCCTCAGGGGCTAAAGCCCAGTCATTCTCTTGCGCCGTTTACGGCACGACTGAAGTCGTGCCCTGACACTTCTTGCCGCGCCCGGCGAGATTTTCAACAGCTTATGAATCCCGACTCAGTTTCCGGTGATCTGGCAGCGCGGCCGAAGCAGCGCTCTTTCAAAGCAGCCGGATCTGATGGGCACGAAGACTTCGCTGGCCTGCGCGCCGCCTTGGGGTTGCCGCACTGTCGCGGCTGCGCTCCGGGCTCCAACAACTGGGTGGTGGCGGGCGCCCACACCGCCAGCGGCAAGCCGCTGCTCGCGAACGACATGCACCTGCCGCTCACGGAGCCCAACATCTGGTTCATGGCGGACCTGAAAGCGAATAGCTCCGCGGCCGCACCCGGCTTTCATGCTGCCGGCGTCACGCTGCCCGGTGTGCCCTTCATCATTGCCGGGCACAACGAGCACGTGGCCTGGGGCTTTACCGCGCTCTACGCGGACGTGCAAGACATTTACCTTGAAAATCTTGATGGCAAGGGCAACTACCAGGCCGGCGATGGAAGTTGGAAACCGCTGGCCGTGGACCACGAGGTAATTCACGTGCGCGGCGGCAAGGATGTGAACCTGGATGTGCAGTTGACCGCGCATGGCCCGCTGATGGGACCGCTGTTCAAGCAGCAGATGCATCCCATGTCGCTCAAGTGGACGCTCTACGATCCCACGCTGAACGCGCTGCCGCTTTACCAGATGAACACGGCGGCCAACTGGACGGATTTCTCTGCCGCGCTGGGCGCATGGTGCTGGCCCACGCAGAACGTGGTCTACTCCGACGATCAGGGACACATCGCCTATCACGCCGTGGGCCGGGTTCCGCTGCGCCCGGGCGGGTTGCAGGGCCTTCCCATTCACGACGCGATCGGAGCGCCCAAGCCGCGCGAGTGGCAGGGCTACATTCCGTTCGACCAGATGCCCAACCAGTTCGATCCGCCCTCCGGGTTTCTGGCCACGGCCAACTCCCGCGTGACCACGGAGAGCTCGCCCTACCCGCTGTCTCTGGAGTGGGTCGATCCGTACCGCATTCAGCGCATCTACAAGGCGCTGCAAGGCAGAGACAAACTGACGCCGCAGGACATGCTGGCTGTGCAGACAGACATCTACAGCGAGGTGGATCAGGAGATTGGCCAGCGGCTGGCTTATGCCATCGACCACACGCCCACGGCGGCTGCCGCGGACCCTCGCCTCGGCAAAGCCGCCGACCTGATGCGCTCCTGGGACGGCAAGCTGACCACCGACTCCGCCGCCGCCTCCGTGGTGACCAAGACCCGCTCCGCGCTGTGGCCCATGATTCTGGAACCCAAGCTGGGCAAGGATGCAGCCGACTACCGCTGGTCGGAGTCTAACTTTGCCGAGGAAGAGATCATCATGCACGGCAATGCCGACTGGCTGCCGCCGGCCTACAAGAACTGGGACGCGCTGCTCACCGACGCCGTACGCAAGGGGATGGAACAGGGCAAAGCCCCGAGCGACGTGAGCTTCTGGCGCTACGGCAGCTGGCACGTGGTTGACATCGAGCATCCGCTGGCGGACTACCTGCCTCTGATCGGCCGCATGGCCGGCACCGGGCCGCAGCCGCTCTCGGGTGACACCACAACGGTCAAGCAGGTGGGTCGTGATTTTGGCCCCTCGCAGCGGTTCACCATGGATTGGAGCAACATCGACGGATCGACGGAAAACATTGCGCTGGGCGAGAGCAGCGACCCCTATAGCGCCTACTTCCGCGATCAGTGGAACGACTACTACGGGGGAACGACCTTTGCGTTGCCCTTTACTCCGGCAGCCGTAACCGCGGCGGCCCAGCACACGCTGCACCTGCTGCCATGACAAGAGCAGGGGCCAGGGATCACGGATCAGGGGACAGACCTGGGCGGGCGATCCGCCGGGTGCCCCTGGTCTCGATTCTGAGACCAGGGAATGGAACTGGCTCGGGTCACCTGCTGGGCCCGGCGCTCATCCTGGTCGCCGCCGCCGTTGCCACCGCGCCCATTCTGCTGCACGGCCCCTTCTGCGGAGACGACTTCGAGTTCCACGTCGTCTCCTGGCTCGACGTGCAGCAGAACTGGCTGCATGGCATTCCTTATGCTCACTGGGCGCCCAACGCGAACTACGGCGCCGGTGAGCCACGCTTCATGTTCTACCCTCCATTTACCTGGATGCTGGGCGCGGCGCTGGGCTCTCTACTGCCATGGCCGCTGGTCTCGGTTGCCATGGTCTTCTTGTTCCTGGCCGGCACCGGGCTGGCAACGCGGGCGCTGGCGCGGCAAGTCCTGCTCGATGCGCCGGCAACCCTGGCCGGCTGCGCCGCCATCTTCTCCGGCTTTGCTCTGTTCACCGCCTACAAGCGCACCGCCTTCGCCGAGCTTTCGGGCGGGTTCTGGATACCGCTGGTGCTGCTGTTCGCCCTGCGCGACCGCAACCCTTCGGCCGGCCTGTGGCGGCGCGCTCTCGATGGCTCTCTACTCCCGTTGGCGCTGCTGATGGCCGGCTGCTGGCTCTCCGACGGCCCGGTAGGCGTCATGGCGAGCTATCTGCTCGTCGCGATGGCCATCGCCGCCTGCGTGATTTTGCGCTCCTGGGCGCACCTGCTGCGCGCCGCGCTGGCCGCTGCGCTCGGCATCGCGCTGCCCGCCTTCTACCTGATCCCCGCGGCCTGGGAGCAGACCTGGGTTGACCTGCGCGCCGCCGTCGACTATCCCGTCTTCCGCATCGAGAACAACTGGCTCTTTGCCCACCATACCGATCCGCTGCTGGCGCCATTCAATGGGATGATCTACCGCACCTCCATGCTGACCGCCACAATCACCGCTGTGGCCCTGCTGAGCCTGCTGGCGCTCGTCTTGCGAGCAAGAGGGTTGCGCACCAGCTCCTCGATGCCCAAGCCGGATGCGGCCCTCAGACAACCGCTGGCCTTCGCCTGGTGGATTCCGCTGGCGCTGATCCCGTTTATGGTTCTTTTTCTCCAGTTCCCCCTCTCCCTGCCGGTGTGGAACCTGCTGCCCAAGCTGCGCTTTCTGCAGTACCCCTGGCGCTGGCTGCTGGTGCTGGAAGCGCCCATGGCCATCTTCTTTGCCGCAACCGCGTGGCCGCTGTTTACGGCAAAGCGCTGGCAGCGCAGGATCGCGACCGCGGTCTGCATCGGTTTCTTCTGTGCCGTGGCCTGGATTTCGGCGAAGAGCTTCTTGCGCGTCTGCACCGAGGGCGACTCAACCGATGACCTGCTCGCGATGTACGGCGGCGGCGGCGGCCTGGAAGGCACCGACGAGTACGAGGCGCCCGACAGCGACCACTGGAAGATCGCCATCGGGCTGCCAGATGCCTGCTTCACCACCGACTCCGACACCACGCTTGGCGTCCTTGCTCCGGGCGAAGCGATTCCCCACTGGCAGTCTTCGCAGGGCTCCTGCCTGGCCACGCCAGCCGCCCAGCATTCCACGCCGGAGCACCTGCAGATCACTACGGTCGCCGCGCAACCCGGCTTCCTGATTCTGCGCCTGGTGAGCTACCCGGCCTGGCGCATTACCGTGAACGGCCGCTCCACTGCCCCCGCAGACCCGCGCGATGACGGCTTGCTCGCCATCCCTATTCCGCAAGGCCCGGTCGACCTGCGCGTCGACTGGGCAAACACGTCTGACGTTTTCGCTGGCCGCTGGCTGAGCGGGCTGGCGCTTCTGGCATTCGCGGGCCTCGGATATTGGGAGCGCAGGCAAGCCGTACAGTGATCCGGCCGAGCCTCAATTATGATGAGTTGAATTCTCAGCGGTTCCCTTGCGCCGCTTGAACCGGGCAGCGCGAACTCGCAGCTTGAAAAGGAAGAAAAGCCGAGTGTCCAAGTTCGCAATGCCGCCCCATTCAGAACCTGCGCGCGCTGAACCCGCTCGCCAAGAACCCGCTGGCACGAGGCAATGGATCGGCGTCGCCCTCATCCTGCTCGCGGCGGCTCTAGCTGCTGCGCCCATCTGGCTGCACGGCCCGGTCGGCGCGGACGACTTTGAGTTCCACTTCATCTCCTGGCTCGACGCCGAGCACAGCTGGCTCAGCGGCATCCCTTACCCCCACTGGGCGCCCAGCCCCAACTTCGGCGCCGGCGAGCCGCGCTTTATCTTCTATCCGCCGCTAACCTGGATGCTGGGCGCGGCGCTTGGCTTCATTCTGCCGTGGAAGGTAGTTCCATTCGCGATGACCTGGTTGCTGCTTGCGGCCACCGGCCTCGCCACGCGCGTCCTGGCTCGACGCCTGCTGCCCGAGGCGCCTGCGACCCTGGCCGGTTGCGCGGCGCTGTTCTGCTGCTACGCCCTGTTCACCGCCTATAACCGCGCCGCATTCGGGGAGTTGGCAGGCGGGTTCTGGATTCCGCTGCTGCTGTTGTTCGCGCTGCGTGACCACGCTCCCACAGCCGGCCTCTGGCGGCGCGCTCTGGACGGCAGCACCGCTCCGCTGGCGCTGGTGGTAGCGGGCTGCTGGCTCTGCGACGCTCCGGTCGGCGTGATGGGCTGCTACCTGCTGGCCGCGGCCGCTCTTATTGCCGCGGTCCTGGCCCGCTCCTGGTTCCCCGTCCGGCGCGCGGCTGTGGCGGTTACGGTTGGCATTGCGCTGACCGGCCTCTACCTGGTGCCGGCTGCCTGGGAGCAGCGCTGGGCCGATATCCAGCAGGCCACCGGCGCCAAGGGCGACCGCGGCCTCAGAATCGAGAACAACTGGCTCTTTCCCCACCACGCCGACCCCACCCTGCACCTGCGCGACCTATCCCTGCACATGATGTCGCCGATCGCCGTGGCCATGATCGCGGTTGCGCTGCTCGGCCTGGGTGTCTCGTGGCTGCGCGGCAGGCTCGCAATGGACAGCACCCGCGTCTGGTGGATTCCGCTCGGGATCATCCCCGCCGCCGCGCTTTTCCTGCTGCTTCCGGTCTCGCTGCCCGTCTGGAATCTGCTGCCAAAGCTGCGCTTTCTCCAGTTCCCCTGGCGCTGGCTCCTGGTGGTGGAGGCGCCCATGGCCATCTTCTTTGCCGGCGCTGTCTGGCCGGCGGCCGCACGCAGCCGCTGGCATCGCAAGGCTGTGGCCTGGGTCTGCGCTCTGCTGTTTCTTGGAATGACCGTCTTTGCAGCGACGAGCTTTTTTCGCGACGACCGCGAGGACAGCGATCTGGGCGATATGCTGGACCGCTACTCGACCGACGCGGGCTTCATGGGCACCGACGAGTACCAGCCGCCCGGCACGGAGAACACGCTGGTCGCCATGGGCCTGCCGGACGGCTGCTTGACCGACGACTTCGACGACGAGCAGGGAGTACAGTCCACGCCGGACGACAACCCTGTCTGGCGGCCGGAGCAGCAAAGCTGTTTTGCAACTGCGACAGCGACCCTCAAGCAGGCGGAGCATTGGCGCATTGCCGGCTTTGCTCGGCGAGCCGGCTTTCTGGTTCTGCGTCTGCGCAGCTACCCGGCTTGGCGGGTTGCGGTGAATGGCCGGGTGTTGGACGCGAGCAAACTCCAACTGCGGCCGGACGGGCTGATCTCGGCGCCCGTCCCCCAAGGACCATTTGCGGTCACGGTGGATTGGACCACCACGCCCGACGTGGTTTACGGCCGCTGGCTGAGCGCGCTGGCTCTGATGGCGCTGCTTTCCATTGCCTTCTATGAGCGCAACGTCACGAATCGAACAGGACAATAAAAGCTCATTCCGCCCGGCGTGGGATATTCATAGAGCAGGCCCTTATGGCTTTTTTGAGCCCCCAATCCAACTCGAGCCGCGGTTTCCAGGAGCGCTTCACTGGCACGGCCATCGTTCTGCTGGCCGCTGCCGTGGCCACCGCGCCGCAGCTCTTCCGCGGCAACTCGTGCGGCCACGACTTCGACATCCACCTGGTCTCGTGGTTCGATTGCCTTGCGAGCTGGCGGCACGGCATCGTCTACCCGCAATGGACGCCCAGCGCCAACTACGGCGCCGGCGAGCCGCGCTTCCTCTTCTACCCGCCGCTGACCTGGATGCTGGGCGCCGCGCTCGGCCTGGCGCTGCCCTGGCAGCTGGTCCCCATAGCGCTGACATTTCTGCTGCTGGCCGCGACCGGCCTGGCTACCCGCACGCTGGCCCGGACCATGCTCGCCGACGCTCCTTCAACGCTCGCCGGCTGCGCGGCCATCTTCGCACCCTACGCCCTGTTCACCGCGTACGAGCGCTCGGCCTTTGGCGAGATGGCCGGCTTCTGGATTCCCCTGCTCCTGCTGCTCATCCTGCGCGACCGCAATCCCGCAGCCTCCTTGCTTCGCCGCGGGTGTGACGGCTCGGCCGCACCACTTGCGCTGGTTGTGGCCGGCGCATGGCTCTCCAATGCGCCATTGGGCGTGATGGCCAGCTACCTGCTCGCTTTCGTGGCGCTCGCCATCGCCATTCTGCGCAAATCCTGGGCTCCTGTGGTGCGCGCCGCTCTCGCGGCGTGTCTGGGAATCGGACTCACCGCGTTTTATTTGATCCCCGCTGCCTGGGAGCAGCGCTGGGTGGATATTACCCAGGCCACCAATGACCCCGGCCTCAGGATCGAGAACAGCTTTCTCTTCGGCCATCCCGCAGGCCCGGCCCTCCAGATGCCCGACGTCGATCTCCACTACCTGGAGCTCGACCGCGTCTCCATCATCGTTGTGGTCATGACCGCCATCGCCCTGGGGGGCCTGCTGGTGGCCTGGCGCCGCAAAACCCTCCGGGTACCCCCGGTCTCGATTTTGAGACCGGGGACACCAGCCTCCCACGCTGTGGCCATCCTCGCGCTCATCCCCCTCGCTGTCCTCGTCCTCCAGCTTCCTCTCTCG
>Ga0302279_10008129_pt1 | contig 10411 bp, 8 predicted proteins | sample III_Bog_N3_3_FD_194541 | JGI IMG/M metagenome (GOLD analysis project Ga0302279, IMG submission 194541) | Peat permafrost microbial communities from Stordalen Mire near Abisko, Sweden - III_Bog_N3_3 | ecosystem: Environmental > Terrestrial > Soil > Wetlands > Peat | place: Sweden: Abisko...
ATGCGTTCCCAGGCGACGTCGTCCGCCACCTGGCGGATGACGTCGCCGAAGAGGGGCACCGTCGCACCCAGATCGGCGAGGACGGCGGTCGGCGCATAGACGTCGTCGGCCTCCCGGCCCGTGATCGCCGGACCACCCCCGTCGCCGTAGTCGGCCAGCGGCTTGTACTTCATGAGGTTGAGCATCCACACCGCACCGTCGTCCCCGGGCGGGAGCTGCATCCAGCGGCCTGCGGTCCCCACGTCGATGGACCCGAAGGGGTACTCCAGCCTGTCTGCCATGGTGTCGTTCCTTTCTGCGGCCCGCGGGCCGGTGGGTGGTCGTGGTGGTCGGTCAGCCGGTCAGCAGAGCGCACAGGGCGTCGGCCAGCAGGACGCCCGCCTCGCCCGGCTCCAGCCCGAGGTGCACGAGGTACCGGTCCAGGGACTCGAAGGCCGACAGGGCGTCGACCGCGGCGAGCCGGGCCCGGGCCCGGTCCGGGGCCATGGCGGTGAGCTCGGGGGCGAACTGGCGCTCGACCTGCTCCCGCAGGCGGATGCGGTCGGCGTCGAACTGGTCGCGCACCACCGGGTCGAACGTGGCCCGGATCCGCGTGGCCCGCAGGGCCGGCCCGGCCGCGGCCTGGAGGCGGAGCCGGGCCTCCACGAACCTGGCGATCCGTTCGTCGAGGGCGCCCTCGCCGATGGCCGGCAGCAGCAGCAGCGGGCCCACCCGCTCGAGCTGACGCTCGATGGCGGCCCGGGAGAGCGCGTCGTGGTCCTCGAAATAGCGGTAGACGGACCGCACCGACAGTCCGGCCCGCTCCGCCACCTCCTCGGGTCCCGGGCTGAGGTTGTCCTCGGAGAACAGGTCGAGGACGGCGTCGAGCACGGCGTCGCGGTTGCGGTCGCGGATGGCCGACCGGCCGTCCACCGCCCGGTCCGGCGCCGTCGCGTCCTCCGGCGCCGTCGTCACCGCCGCCATCCGCCTAGACCCCGTGGCCGAACTTCGGATTGTGTCCCTGCTCGAGCCGCCGGTTCCGGTCGTGGACCCGCCCCAGCGTCACCTGATGGGTGAGGACCCAGAAGCGCCCGGCACGCACCGCGTAGGCCACATCGGCGGCCAGGTCGGCCGGGGCCATGGCCACCGTCGCCATGAACTGCTCCATCTGCTCGACCGGGACGACCGGGGGCGGCGGGAACCCGAGGGCCTCGGGGGCGTTGCGGGTGGACTCGAAGATCCGGGTGGCCACGAGCTCCGGGCACAGGCACGTGACGCCCACACCGGTCCCCTCGAGCTCCATGGCCAGCGACTCGGACAGCCCCACCACGGCGTACTTGGTGGCGTGGTACGGACCGAGCACGGGCGACGACGTGAGCCCGGCCTCCGACGCCGTGTTGACCACATGGCCCTCACCCTGTTCGAGCATCAGCGGGACGAACGCGCTCACCCCGTAGGCGGGGCCCAGCACGTTCACCCCCACCACCCACTGCCACGTGCCGGGCTTCGTCCGGTGGTTGACCTGCCCGTTGGCCACGCCCGCGTTGTTGCACAGCAGGTGGACGGCACCGTGGGCGGCGACGGCGGTGTCCCGCAGGCCGGCCACCTGGTCCGGGTCGGACACGTCGCACACCACCGGGAGCACCCGACCGCCGGCGTCGGCGATGCGGGCCGCCTCCCGCTCGAGGGCCGGCTGCTCGATGTCGGCCATGACGACCGACATCCCCTCGGACAGGAAGCGCTCGGTGAGCGCCAGTCCGATTCCCGAGGCGGCTCCGGTGACGACGGCGGTGCGTCCGCTCAACTCCATGGTCTCGTCCTTCCTGTGGCCACCCTGCGGCGGCGTGTCGATGGTGGCCGGGGTGGCCCGGTCAGACCCGGTCGATGACCTCGTCGCCGTAGGCGGCGAGTGCCGCGGCGGTGTCCTTCCAGAAGAGGAAGGACGGGATCACGATGCGGTCGACCCCGAGCTCGGCCAGGGCCGCCGCCTCGTCGAGTGCGCCGGGACCGAAGACGCCGTTGCCGCCGCAGGTGATCTCGATGGTGGCCGGGTCACGTCCCGACTCCTCCGCGGTGCGGCGGACCACATCGAACAGACCGCCGAGGACCTCGTGGCTTCCCGACGCCGGGAAGAACCCGTCGCCGATGCGACCCGCCCGCCGCGCCGCCACCTCCGTGTGGCCACCGATGTGCACGGGCACGGTGCCACCGACCGGGCGCGGCCGGCAGATGCAGTCCGTGAACGAGGTGAACTCCCCCTCGTAGGTGGCCTGGTCCTGGCTCCACAGCGCCCGCATGGCGGCGATGCCGTCATCGGTGCGCCGTCCGCGCTCGGTGAAGGGGATGCCGATGGCGTCGAACTCCTCCTCCAACCAGCCCACGCCCACGCCGAGCTGCACGCGCCCGCCGGACAGGTGGTCGAGGGTGGCGACCTCCTTGGCCAGGACCACCGGGTTCCGCTGGGGCTGGATCAGGATCCCCGTCGCCAGGTTGATGGTGGTGGTGGCCGAGGCGAGGAAGGCCAGCCACACCAGCGGGTCCGGGATCGGCGCGTCGTCGGAGCCGGGCATCCGCCCCGAGCGGTCGTAGGGGTACGTCGACTCGTACCCGGCCGGCACCACCGTGTGCTCCACGGTCCACAGCGACTCGAACCCCGCGGCCTCGGCGGCCCGGGCCAGTCCGACGGCGCCCTCCGGGTCGACGAAGGGGCCGGTGTTGGCGAAGACGATGCCGAACTTCATGCGGGGACCTCCCGGGTCGCGAGGGTGCAGATCGTGCCGACCCGTGGGTCGACGCGGCCGGACAGATAGGTGCGGAAGACGTCGATGACGGCGTCGGGGCCGGCGACGTGCTCCAGGGTGAGCCAGCCCGCCACCCAGTCGGCGTAGGTGCCCCAGGCGGCGGCCAGCCGGCGGTCCAGCTCCTCGGGACCCCAGTCGCCGGCCCGCTTGGTCATCTGGCCGGGTGCGAAGAAGAACGTGGGAGGCGGTCCGGGCAGTCCGCCGGCGTCCGCGTCCGGCGGGTGGTCCCAGTGGGTGTCACCGACGATGAGGGAGCTGGCCAGCCCGGCGCCCAGGCGGCGGTGCACCGCACCGACGACGTCCTGGTTCCCGGCCACGTCCACCAGCACCGAGGGATCGGCGGCGATCGAGTCCACGTCGTCGTAACCGAGCACCTGGTCATAGACGCCGAGCGACCGGCAGAAGTCGGCGTTGCCGGCCGAGGTGAGGCCGACGGCGTGCCGCCCACGGGCCCGCAGCCGGTGGGCGAGACCGATCGAGGTCTTCGCCGAGGCGCTGGTGACGATGACCTGCGTCGCCCCGGGGCCGTCCGGGTCGGCCAGGAAGTCGTCGATGAGGTACGAGGTGAGGAAGAGCGGGAAGAGGAGCATCTGCAGCTCCTCCCGGTCGGGGCGCCAGGTCGGGTCGGCGGCACACCGCCGGAGGCTGTTGTACGCAGCGGCGAGACCGGCACGGTGGGGCGACACGTCGGAGACGGTGGCACCGTCGGCTCGGCCGGCCAGGACGACCAGCTCGGTCGACATCGGCACGAAACCGAAGAGCCGCTCCCCCACCACCACGTCGGGGGAACGGGTCTCGACCACCTCGGTGAAACCCCAGGCCGGCACCCGGCCCCAGTTCGTGTCGTCGCCGGTGTCCGCCGGGGACGCCGGAAAGAAGTCCCAGTAGTGGAGCATGTCGCCGATCACCGCGTACGTGACGTTGTTGGACGAGAAGCCGAACCGCTCGACCCGCAGTCGGACCTCCCCCTCGGCGAGGTCACGGGGGGCGGACTCCACCGCCCGCCACCGCTGCAGCTGGCCACGTGCGACTTCGATCTCCATTGCCGGTCCTCCCCCGGATGGCCGCCCGCTCGGGCGGCCACCACTTCTGTCAATCCCGATGACATGTGTCAAGGTAGCTGACAGAAGATACACTCGCCAACCGGACCCGACGGCCGGCCACCCACACCGCGGCAGCCGACCGTCCCCACGGAACAGGAGACCCGTCATGGACCCCTACGTCCTGTACGCCATGCCCGCCTCGCTCTACTCGGGCAAGGCCCGCTCCTACCTGCGCACCCACCGCATCGGCTACGTCGAGCGGGCACCGGGTGACCCCCGCTACAGCGGCGAGATCGAGCCGGTCATCGGCCGGTGGATCATCCCGGTGCTGCAGACACCCGACGGCACCATCGTCCAGGACACCGTCGACATCATCGACCACCTCGACGCCACGGTGCCGCCCGAGCGCTCCGCCTACCCCGCGACCGCGGTCCAGCGCACCGTGGCCCATCTGCTCGAGCTGTTCGGCGGCGAGGGCCTACTCCGGCCGGCGATGCACTACCGCTGGGACTTCGACGACACGAACGTGGCGTTCCTGTCCAAGGACTTCAGCGCCGCCCTCACCGTGGGGGCCGACGACGCCACGCGGGACGCCGTGTTCGCCTTCGCCTCGGAGCGCATGCGCGGCGCCACCGCCGCCTTCGGGGTGACCGAGGAGCTGGTGCCCGAGATCGAACGCTCCTACGAGGAGTTCCTGGCGCTCTTCGACGCCCACCTGGCGGGCTCCCCGTTCCTGCTCGGCGGGCGGCCGACGATCGCCGACTACGGCTTCGTGGGGCCCCTCTACGCCCACCTCGCCCGCGACCCGTACCCGTCCGTCCTGATGAAGCAGCGCGCCCAACGGGTCTGGCGGTGGGTCGAGCGGATGCACGCCCCCGTGCTCGACGCCTCCGAGTACGGCGACTGCAGCGAGGACCTCTTCGCCGGGGACGCCGTGCCCGACACGCTGCGGGCGCTGCTGTCCTACATCGGCGACGAGTACCTCGACGAGGCCATGGCCCAGGTCGTCGCCGTCGACGGTTGGCTGGCCGAGCACCCCGACGTGGTCGACGGCGAGGTCGTCCTCGGCAAGCCCAAGCGTCGACTCAGCGGGACCACCACCTTCTCCTGGCGCGGCCGGGACATGACCGTGGCCGTCGTCCCCTACCGGATGTTCCTGGTCAAGCGCCTCCAGGACGCCTACCGCACCGGGTCGCCGGACGAGCAGGCGACCGTCCGGGCGCTGTTCGCCGACGCCGGCCTCGACCCGCTGCTCGACGTCCGGCCGCGGCGCTGGGTGGTCCGGTCCGACAACCGCGAGGTGTGGGGACCGGCCCAGGAACCGGTGCTCACCGCCTGACGGGCGCCACCGTCGGTTCCCCCTCGGCGGAGGTGCCGTCGGGGGCCCGCCGGTGTGCCCGGTACGCCTCGAACCGACCGACGAACTCGTCGGTCTGAGCCGTGGACCAGGCCACGGCCCGACCGCCCGCCAGGTCGGCGACCCGGGCCGCGTGGGCCGACACCCGGGGGTCGACGACGCCGTCGAACCCGAGGCGGACGAGGCCGTCGAGGCGGACGTAGACGGGCACGACGGTGGCCTCGGCGAGGGTCGGTCCCGGTCCGACGAGCCAGGGCCCGTCGACGAGCCGGTCCCCCAGCACGGCCAGGGCGGCGGTGAGCGCGGCCGCCGCCTCGGCGATGCGCTCCGGTCGGGTGCCGTAGTAGACGCCGATCATCGGCGGGAACACGTTCGCATCGATCCAGGACGTCATGTCGTGCACGCGTTGGCGCTCCGTCGGATCCGACGGACGCAGGGGTGCCCCGGCGACCTGGTCTTCCAGCCAGTCGAGGATGGGCAGCGAGTCCGCCCGGTACTCCGCACCGATACGGACCATCGGGATCTCCCCGAGGGGCGAGTGCTCGACGAACTCGGTCGGGACGACATAGCCCGGTGGCCGGGCGGCGGTGGGCGGCACGTCCACCACGTCGTGGGCGACGGCGCGCTCGGCCAGGGCGAACGACACCCGCACGGAGTAGGGGCAGAGCCAGTGCCCGAACAGGGTGACGGCGCCCGAGTCACCCGGCGGGGTGCGGTGTGTGACCCGTTCCGCCCTCACGGCCGACGCCCGGGCACCCTTCGGTCCGGACGAGTGTCGTGACCCATGCCCGGACCCTAGCGGCCACCCCCTCGGGTGCGGAGGGAGCACCACCCCACCGGGCCGCGTCACCGGCCCGGCCCGGTCGGAGGGGCGATCGCCCGGCAGGCCGCCCGGCACTCGCGGAGTCTGCCCGGCCACGCAACGGTGCGTGCGGACAGCCCACGGTGGCGCCGGCCGCGGACACGTGCTGACCCCGCTAGCCGTCCACGAGTCCGCCCCACGACCAGTGGGGGATCACGAGGCCCTCGGGGACGTCGCCTTCTGATCGGTGATAGCGCGACATCGAGTTGGTCGTCGCCCACTCGAAGTAGTCGTGCAGGACGGCGGCCAGCCGATCATCACCGGCCAGTCCGGTGTCCACCAGGGCCGCGTCGAAGCAGGCGACCGCCCGTCGGTCCATCTCGTCGTGGGGCCCCTTCCCGCTGTGCATCCGGACGACTCCGCTCTCGTCGCCGTACCGATCCGAATAGCGATCCGGACCTCCGAGGGCCTCGGCCCAGTAGGCAGCCAGTCGCTCCGTGTGCTGTGGGTGGAATCCGTGGCTGAACGCATGGCCCACCACGTCGTCGGCCATCACGCGTACATGCCACGCCTCGGCCAACCGCAGGATGCCGTCGTCGCCGCCTACGGCTCCATAGACCGTCTCCATGATCCGAAATGCTATGCCGCGGGGGACCGGGACCGCCCCGATCACCGCGTGGGCGGGTCACCGCGGCGTCCCGGGTCCACCGGTGTCCGGCCGGTCCGAACCAGCTTCGGGAGCGCCGCCCCCGACCTCGATCCGGACAGCCGCGTTACAGTCCGGGGCCGGCCCGTACCCCGAGGTGGGGCGCATCCCGGGCCGCCCCGAGGAGACCTGATGTCCGATGCCCCGCAGCTGACCGCGCTCGAGATCGCCCGCAAGGCCACGCTGCGACCCATCACCGAGGTGGCCGCCGCCATGGGCATCGGCGAGGACCAGCTCGAGCCGTACGGCCGCTACGTGGCCAAGGTCTCCCTCGACGCCGTGGACGCCCTCGCCGACCGGCCCCGGGCCCGCTACATCGTCGTGACCGCCATCACCCCCACCCCGCTCGGCGAGGGCAAGACCACCACCACCATCGGGCTGGCCCAGGGCATGAAGAAGATCGGCAAGCGCGCCACCTCGGCCATCCGCCAGTCGTCGATGGGCCCCACGTTCGGCATCAAGGGTGGCGCGGCCGGTGGGGGCTACAGCCAGGCCGGCCCCTTCGAGGCGTTCAACCTCCACCTGACCGGCGACATCCACGCCGTGACCGCCGCCCACAACACCCTGTCGGCCATCGTCGACAACCACCTCCACCACGGCAACGAGCTCGAGCTCGACCTGCACGCCATCTCGTGGCGGCGGGTGCTCGACGTCAACGACCGGGCGCTGCGCAACATCGTCCTCGGGCTCGGCACGGCCGAGGACGGGGTCCCCCGCCAGTCCGGGTTCGACATCACGGCCGCCTCCGAGGTCATGGCCATCCTCGCCCTGGCGACGTCGCTGCGCGACCTCCGTCGTCGACTCGGTGAGATCGTGGTCGGCTTCGACGTCCGGGGCCGTCCGGTGACGGCCGAGCAGCTGCGGGGTGCGGGGGCCATGGCGGTCATCCTCCGGGACGCCCTCAAGCCCAACCTCCTCCAGACCCTCGAGCACACCCCGGTCCTCGTCCACGCCGGACCCTTCGGCAACATCGCCCACGGCAACTCGTCGGTCGTGGCCGACCGGATCGGCATCCACACGGGCGACTACCTCATCACCGAGGCCGGCTTCGGCGCCGACATGGGGGCCGAGCGCTTCTTCAACATCAAGTGCCGGGTGTCCGGCCTGACCCCCGACGCGGCCGTCGTCGTCACCACCGTCCGGGCGCTGAAGGCCCACTCGGGGGCCCACCGCATCGTGCCCGGCAAGCCGCTGCCGCCCGCCATCCTCCGGGAGAACCCGGACGAGGTCCGGGCCGGCGGGGCGAACCTGGTCAAGCAGATCGAGAACGTGCGCCTCCACGGCGTGACCCCGGTGGTGGCCATCAACGCCTTCCCCGGCGACCACCCGAGCGAGTACGACGCCATCCGGGACATCGCCGCCGGACTCGGCGTGCGCTGCGCGGTCACCACCCACTTCGCCGACGGCGGGAGCGGCGCCACCGAGCTGGCCGAGGCTGTGGCCGCCGCCGCCGAGGAGCCCGGTGGGTTCCGGTTCCTCTACCCGTCGGAGGCGCCGCTGCGCCAGAAGATCGAGACCATCGCCACCCGTGTCTACGGAGCCGACGGCGTGGACTACGCCCCCGAGGCGGCCCGGCGCCTGGACCAGCTCGAGGCCGAGGGGTTCGGCGGCCTGTCGGTCTGCATCGCCAAGACCCACCTCTCCATCTCGTCGTTTCCGGAGCTGAAGGGTGCGCCCACCGGCTGGCGGCTGCCGGTACGCGAGGTCCGGCTGTCCGCCGGCGCCGGCTTCGCGTACGCCATCTGCGGCGACATGCGGACGATGCCGGGTCTCGGGTCCCACCCGGCGGCCTTCGACATCGACCTCGACGACGAGGGCAACATCGTCGGCCTCTACTGACCGACCGTTCGCCCGCTCAGTGCGGGAACGGCTCGGCGGCGGCCGACAGCTCCTCCTCGGCCAGGTGGACCTCCACGGCGCTGCCCGTCGGCCGGGGGCCCGACTTGTCGAGGGACACCGCGGCCACGACGGTCCCCACCCCCACCAGCACGGCGGAGATCAGGAAGGCCAGCCGGTACCCGTCGGTGAGCGCCACCTCCACCGGGTGACCGGCCGCCTCCAGGGCGTGGCTCCGGCCCGTGGCGATGGCACTGAGGACGGCGAGGCCGAGGGCGGACGACATCTGCATCGACACGTTGACGATGCCGGAGCCGAGACCGGCGTCGGCCACCGGCACGTCGGCCATGGCGATCGACAGGAGCGGCGCGAACGCCGTGCCGGCCCCGAGGCCGATCAGGATGAACGCCGGCAGCATGACCGAGACGTAGGAGGAGTCGGTGCCGAGCGTGGTGAGCAGCAGCAGGCCGAGCGTGCCCGCCACCATGCCCGGGAGGAGGACCCGCTTGTCGCCGAACCGGGTCACCAGCCGCGCCGTGATCCCGGCCGACAGGATCCCCATGGTCACCGACATCGGCAGGAAGGCGAGTCCGGTCTGGACGGGGCTGTAGCCCAGCACGCCCTCGAGGTAGAGGGCGCCCAGGAAGAAGGTCGTGAACATGCCCGTGGCCAGCATCCCCCGGATGATGCTCGACCTCGTCAGGGTCCGGATCCGGAAGATCCGCAGGGGCATGATCGGGTTGGCCAGCCGGGACTCCAGCACCACGAAGGCGACGAGCAGCACCACGGCCGCCCCCACGAACCCGAGGGTGTGGGCGGAGACCCAGTGGTACTCGGTGGCCGTCGAGATGCCGTAGATCCCGAGCATCAGCGCCACGGTCACCAGGACCGATCCGACCACGTCGACCCCGGTGCGGATGCCCAGTCCGACGTTCTCCACGATCAGGACGCGGCCGAACGCGAAGGTGAGCACCCCGATGGGCACGTTGATGAAGAAGATCCAGTGCCAGCTCAGCGCCTGGGTGAGGATGCCGCCCACCAGCAGTCCGATGGAGCCGCCGCCGACGGCCACGAAGATGTAGGCGCTCATGGCCCGGCTGCGCTCACCGGCCGCGGGGAACTCGGTGACGATGATGGCGATGATGACCGAGGACGAGAACGCCCCGCCGATCCCCTGCAGGAAGCGGCCGACGATGAGCTCGCTCTGGCTCTGGGCGACGCCGCACATGATCGACGCCCCGGTGAACAGCACGATCCCGGACAGGAACACCTTGCGCCGCCCGATCAGGTCGCCGAGGCGACCCGCCATCAGCAGGAAGCTGCCGAAGGTGATGAGGAAGGCGTCGACCACCCAGGCCAGGCTCGACGGGGTGAAGTGCAGGTCCTTCTGGATGGCCGGGAGCGCCACGTTCACGATCGACGAGTCGAGGGCGTTCATGAACATGGCCAGGCACACCACCACCAGCGCCCACCAGCGCAGCCGGGCGGACCGGGGCGCGGCCGGGGCGACCGGTGGGGACGCGGAGGCCATCTCCCCATTCCACCGGCACTCGGACGTCACCGGCAAGTCCGGGCCGCGATCCCGGATTGCCCCGCACCCCGGCCGGTGCAACACTCCGCCGATGCGCCTCCTCCCGTTCCCGCCGGCCCGGCCCTCGCTCCGACACGCCCGGACGGCCACGGTCGTGTCAGTGCTGGTGGCCCTGGTCCTGGCGGGCACCCTCACCGGCTGCTCCTCGTCGTCGACCTCCACGTCGACGACGAGGGCCGGGGCGACGACCACGGCGGCCACGTGCCACCGGGGAGCGCCCTCCACCCCGGTGACGGCCACCGCGGTGCCCGGGTCGACCACCGACTGGGACATCACCTCCTTCGACGGCACGGTCA
>Ga0302279_10008133_pt1 | contig 10410 bp, 6 predicted proteins | sample III_Bog_N3_3_FD_194541 | JGI IMG/M metagenome (GOLD analysis project Ga0302279, IMG submission 194541) | Peat permafrost microbial communities from Stordalen Mire near Abisko, Sweden - III_Bog_N3_3 | ecosystem: Environmental > Terrestrial > Soil > Wetlands > Peat | place: Sweden: Abisko...
TGCCCTGGTCGGCGACAACGGCGCCGGCAAGTCGGTGCTGATCAAGACCATCGCCGGCATTCACGAACCGGATGCCGGCGAGATCCTCTGGGAAGGCCGCCGTGTCCGCATCCGCAGCCCGCGCGACGCGGCGGCGCTCGGCATTGAGGTCGTCTATCAGGACCTCGCGCTGTGCGACAATCTGGACGTCGTCGAGAACATGTTCCTCGGGCGCGAGCGGCTCAGCGGCGGCATGCTCGACGAGGACGACATGGAGCGGGCGGCTTCCAGCACGCTCTCGGGCCTGCGCGTCACCACGCTGAAATCGGTGCGGCAGGCGGTGGCCTTCCTCTCCGGCGGCCAGCGCCAGTCGGTGGCGGTGGCCAAGGCGGTGATGTGGAACTCCAAGCTCGTCATCCTCGACGAGCCGACCGCGGCACTTGGCGTCGCGCAAACCCGGCAGGTGCTCGAACTGGTGCGGCGGCTGGCCGACCAGGGCCTCGCCGTGATCATGATTTCGCACAATCTGAACGACGTGTTCGCTGTCGCCGACCGGCTGGCGGTGCTGCGCCTGGGCCGCATGGTCGGCGCCGGCGAAGCCTCGGCGTTCGATCCGCAGCTCGCGGTCGAGTTGATGACGACCGGCACCTCGGCGCGGCACGTGACCACGGCCGGCCGGCCGGCGGTGTTCGTGCCCGACTACAGTGCGCCGCCGTCGGCGGTGCCTGAGACAGGCAGCGTGCCCGCGATCCCGGAGCCGCCGGCAAGCGGCGCCACGGCGGTCGCGCCACAATCCTTCGCGGCGTATGGGCGCGGCGCCTGGACCAGGGTGCTCGCCGGACAAAGCGGCGTGCTGCCGGTGCTGCTCGGCATGCTGCTGATCGGGGTGATCTTCCAGAGCCAGAACGGCAAGTTCCTGTCGGCCGGCAACCTCGTCAACCTGATGGTGCAGGGGGCGGTGTTCATGCTGATCGGCATGGGCGAGGTGTTCGTGCTGCTGCTCGGCGAGATCGACCTGTCGCTCGGCTACGTCGCCGGCATCGGCGGCGTGGTGGTGACCGAGTTGGTGCAGCCGGAGGTCGACTGGCCGTGGTGGGCGGCGATCCTGGCGGCGATCGCCGTCACGGCGGCGCTGGGCGCGCTGCAAGGCACGCTGGTGACGCGGCTGCGCATCCCCTCGTTCATCGTCACGCTGGCGGGGTTGCTGGGGTTCGAGGGCGTGATGATCGCGCTGCTCGGCACCGGCGGCACCATCCCCATCGCCGACGATACCATCAACGATCTCGCCAACGGCACGCTCAGCCCGGGCGGCGGCTGGATCCTGACGGCGGCGGTGCTGGCGGTGTACGCGGCCATCACCATCGGCCGCGACGTGCAGCGGCGGCGGCGCGGGCTGACCACGGTGCCCGCGACCCTGACGGCGCTGAAGCTGGTGGCCGCCGCGGTTGCCGGGGCGGTGGTGGTGCTGGTCAGCAACGTCGATCGTGGCGTGCCGGCGTTTCCGCTGAGCGGCATGCCGTGGGTGGTGCCGATCGTGTTCGCGGTGCTGGTGGCGTGGTCGTTCCTGCTCGGGCGCACCCGCTTCGGCCGCTTCATCTACGCCATCGGCGGCAACGCCGAGGCGGCACGGCGGGCCGGCATCAGCCTCGCCTGGATCCGCACCGCGGCGTTCACGATGGCGGGGCTGACCGCCGGCATCGGCGGCATCGTCTATGCCTCGCGGCTGCGCTCGATCTCGACCAGCTTCGACGGCGGCACCATCGTGCTCTATGTGGTGGCGGCCGCCGTGATCGGCGGCACCAGCACCTTCGGTGGCCGCGGGCATCCGCTGCACGCGGTGCTCGGCGGCGTGGTGATCGCCGGCATCGTCAACGGCATGGCGCTGCTGGGCCTGAGTGCGGCGATCCAGCTGATGGCGACGGCACTGGTGCTGCTGGCCTCGATCACCGTTGATGTGGTGGTGCGCCGCCGGGGCGATACCGCGCGCTGATTGCGGGCGGCGCGGTTAGCCTGCCCGCGCCAGCACTTCGGCCACTTCGTCGATCACGGCTGCGTCGTCGATGGTCGGCGGCGCGTTGGCGGGTTCGCCGTCGGCGAGGCGGCGGATGCTGGCGCGCAGGATTTTTCCCGACCGCGTCTTGGGCAGGCGCTGCACCACCAGCGCGGTCTTGAACGCCGCCACCGGGCCGAGCTTTTCGCGCACCAGCGCCACCAGTTCCCTGGCGATCTCGGCATGGTCGCGCGCCACGCCCGCTTTCAGCACGACGAGGCCGAGCGGCGACTGGCCTTTCAGTTCGTCCTTGGCGCCGACCACGGCGCATTCGGCGACATCGGGGTGGGTGGCGAGAATTTCCTCCATCTGTCCGGTGGAGAGGCGGTGGCCGGCGACGTTGATGATGTCGTCGGTGCGGCCCATCACCCAGACATCGCCGTCCGCGTCGATCGTACCGGCGTCGCCGGTGCGATACCAGCCGGGGAAGTCGCTGATGTAAGAACTGCGATAGCCGGCCTCGTTGCGCCACAAGGTCGGCGCGCAGCCGGGCGGCAGCGGCAGGCGGACGGCGAGGTTGCCGCTGTGTCCGCGCGGCAGCACCGCGCCGGCATCGTCGAGCGTCTGCAAGTCGTAACCGGGGCAGGGGCGGCCGCCTGAGCCGGGCTTGGTGGGAAACAGGCCGAGGCCGGCGAAATTCGCGGTGATCGCCCAGCCGGTCTCGGTCTGCCACCAGTGGTCGATCACCGGCCGCGCCAGCTTCGCGTGCGCCCAGATCGCCGTCGGCGGGTCGCAGCGTTCGCCGGCGAGGAACAGGCGCTCGAACGCGCCCATGTCGTGCTGTGCGAGCAGTTTCGCGTCCGGGTCCTGCTGCTTGATGGCGCGTAGCGCGGTCGGCGCGGTGAACAGCACTTTGACGCGGTGCTGCGCGCAGACCCGCCAGAACGCGCCGGCATCCGGCGTGCCGACCGGCTTGCCCTCGTACATCAGCGTGGTCGCGCCGGCCAGCAGCGGCGCGTAGACGATATAGCTGTGGCCGACCACCCAGCCGACGTCCGACGCCGTCCAGAACACGTCGCCCTGGCCGATGCCGTAGATCAGCGACATCGACTTCAGCAGCGCCACCGCGTGGCCGCCGACATCGCGCACCACGCCCTTCGGTTTGCCGGTCGTGCCGGAGGTGTAGAGGATGTAGAGCGGATCGGTGGCCGACACCGGCACGCAAGGGTGCGGCGTGGCGGCGGCTTCCGCTTCGACGAAGTCGTGGTCGCGGCCGGGCAGCATTTTGGCGGCTGCCTGCGGGCGCTGGAAAATCAGGCAGGCGTCGGGCTTGTGCGCGGCGAAGCCGATGGCGGCATCGAGCATCGGCTTGTAGGCGACCACGCGGCCGGGTTCGAGGCCGCAGGACGCCGAGACGATGATTTTCGGCTGCGCATCGTCGATCCGCTTGGCGAGTTCGGCCGCGGCGAAGCCGCCGAACACGACGGAATGGATGGCGCCGAGCCGGGCGCATGCCAGCATTGCAATCGCCGCCTCCGGCACCATCGGCATGTAGATCACCACGCGGTCGCCGGCGCGCACGCCGAGGGCGGCCAGCGCCCCCGCGACTCGGGCGGTGCGGTCGAGCAGTTGCTGGTAAGTAAAACGTTCAATCCGCCCGGCCATCGGGCTGTCCCAGATCAGCGCGGTCTGCGCGCCGCGCCCGGCCTGGACATGCCGGTCCAGCGCGTTGAAGCAGGTATTCAGCCGCCCGCCGGCAAACCACTGGCCGAACGCGCCGAGCGAGGGGTCGAACACGCGGCTCCACTTGGTGTCCCAGGCCAGTGAAGCGGCGGCCTCGGCCCACCACGCGGCGGGATCGGCCTGCCAGCGCGCATATTCGGCGGCGTAGCCGCTGGCCTCTGTCAACGACTGCATGGATTGTGCGTTCCCATGTAAATTATTTTCTTCGGTAATTGCCATATTGCCATGATCGCGCGATGCGGGAATAGAGTGCCGGTGTTCCGCGCAGGCGGATGCGTTGCACCGAGACCGGTCGTGGCGGTCGAACTGGGGAGAAACGGCATGGCGACCGACACAGCAAGTCGGATCAGGAACAATCCGTATTTCGTCGAGTTGGAGGCGAAGCGCGGGCGATTCAGTTGGTGGCTCACTGCCATCATGCTCGTTGTCTATTACGGGTTCATCCTGCTCGTGGCATTCGCCAAGGGTTTCCTTGGGATCAAAATTTACGGCGTCATCACCTTGGCGTTTCCGATCGGAATCGGCGTGATCGCCTGCGCCATCGCGATTACCGGCATCTATGTGCTGCGCGCCAACGGCGAATTCGATGCGCTGACCGCCCGTATCATCAAGGGAGAACGCTGATGCGAGGCTGGACTCGACGCGCCGCCGCGGCGGCGCTGCTGCCGATGTTGGCCACGCCCGCGTTCGCCGCCGAAGGTGTCGGCCAGATCGACATCTCGCAGACGAACTGGACGGCGATCGCCATGTTCGTCTTCTTCGTGCTGATCACGCTGGGAATTACCTACTGGGCGGCCAAGCGCACGCGCTCGGCCTCGGCGTTCTACACCGCCGGCGGCCAGATCACCGGGTTGCAGAACGGGCTCGCCATCGCCGGCGACTACATGTCGGCGGCCTCGTTCCTCGGCATTTCCTCGCTGGTGTACAACAACGGTTTCGACGGTCTGATCTACTCGATCGGCTTCCTGGTCGGCTGGCCGATCATCATGGCGTTGATGGCGGAACGGCTGCGCAATCTCGGCCGCTTCACCTTCGCCGACGTGGTCAGCTACCGGCTGAGCTCGACGCCGACGCGCACGCTGTCGGCCTGCGGCACCCTCGTAACCGTGGCCTTTTATCTGATTGCGCAGATGGTCGGCGCCGGGCAGTTGATCAAACTGTTGTCGGGCAGCCTGCTGGACTACTGGCAGGCGGAGGTGCTGGTCGGCATCCTGATGATCCTCTACGTCACCTTCGGCGGCATGCTGGCGACGACCTGGGTGCAGATCATCAAGGCGCTGATGCTGCTGGGCGGCGCCAGCTTCATGGCGCTGATGGTGCTGATCTATTTCGGCTTCGACCTCGGCGCGCTGGCGGCCAAGGCCGTCGAGGTGCATCCCAAGCACGACGCCATCATGTCGCCCGGCGCGTTCGTCGCCGATCCGGTCAGCACGATCTCGCTCGGCATCGCGCTGATGTTCGGCACGGCGGGGCTGCCGCACATCCTGATGCGCTTCTTCACCGTCTCGAACCAGAAAGAAGCGCGAAAGTCGGTGTTCTGGGCGACCAGCTTCATCGGCTATTTCTACATCCTGACCTTCATCATCGGTTTTGGCGCGATCACCCTGGTACGAACCAACCCGCAGTACCTCGACGCCAAGGGCGGGCTGCTCGGAGGCGCCAACATGGCGGCCGTGTGGCTCGCGCACGCCGTCGGCGGCAACCTGCTGCTCGGCTTCATCTCGGCCGTCGCGTTCGCGACCATCCTGGCCGTCGTGTCCGGCCTGACGCTCGCGGGCGCGTCGGCGATCAGCCACGACATCTTCGCCAGCGTGATCTCGCGGGGCCGGGTGAACGAAAAGGTCGAAATGCGTGCCTCAAAAGTCGCGACCGTGGCGCTCGGCATCGTCGCGATCTTTCTCGGCATCGCCTTCGAGAAGCAGAACGTCGCCTACATGGTCGGCCTCGCCTTCGCCATCGCCGCCAGCGCCAACTTCCCGGTGCTGATCACCTCGATGTACTGGAAAGGGCTGACCACGCGCGGCGCCGTGATCGGCGGCTTCCTCGGGCTGGTCTCGGCGGTTGTGCTGACCGTGCTCAGCAAGGGCATCTGGGTGACCGTGATCGGTATGCCGGCGGCGATCTTCCCGTACGACAACCCCGCACTGTTCTCGATGCCGCTGGCGTTCCTGGCGACGTGGTTCTTCTCGATCACCGACAGCAGCGTGGGTGGCAAGCAGGAAGCGGACAAGTTCGAGGCGCAGTATATCCGCTCGATGACCGGCATCGGCGCGGAGGGGGCAAGCTCGCACTAACCCGCAGCGTCACGACGCGAACGGGAGGCGTCCGGCCCCGGCCGGGCGCCTCTTTTTTTGGGCGCGGTCATGGTTTCGACATCTTTGTCCACTCCACTGCTATCGTCTCAGAGATGGAGAGAGCCATGCATGCGAACAGTTTTCGCCGGATCGCGCTGGCGCAAGGCTGCCGGCTCGCCGCGCCGGAGCCGCCGCCGCCGCTGCCGCCCAAGCCGGCCGCGCCCCTGCCTGCCGCCCGCGCGCCGGAAACATGCGAGGTGCGCGACGCCGCTGCGTAACGGCCGCTTGATCCATTTCGGTCATACGTCTACGAACAATAAACCCTGGCGTGCGGGGTGATATTGGCGGAGATCCGGGTGGAGCAGCCCTGTCTGGCGGACGACGTCGCCGCTGCCGGCGCGGGCAAGCCGCGGGCCGGCGAGCCGCTCAACGGCTATCTGGTCGAGGACCAGGTCGGCTTCCTGTTGCGCCGCGCGCATCAGCGCCACGCCGCGCTGTTCCAGGAAACCATGGCCGACGCCGACCTGACGCCGACGCAGTTCACCGCGCTGATCAAGGTGGTGGAACTCGGCCGGGTGACGCAGAATCAGCTTGGCCGCTTGGTGGCGACCGACCCCGCGACGATCCAGGGCGTGGTGCAGCGGCTGATCGGGCGCGGCCTCGTCGGCCGCACCGCCGACCCGATGGACCGCCGCAGTGCGGTGCTGGCGGCGACCGCGACCGGCCTGGACCTCGCCCGCCGCGCCGTGGCGCTGGCAAGGCGCATCAGCGACGCGACGCTGGAACCGCTCGACGCCGCCGAGCGCGTGCGCTTCCTCGCCCTGTTACGCAAACTCTCCTGATATCGCCGCGCGCCCCCATGTGAGCCGGGCCGAACGAGGACTGACGGATGGACGCCGAGACCCCGACCCACACGCCCGATCTTGCCGCCCTGGCGACCCGCGCCGGGCTGGTCGGGCTCGACATGTCGTTCCTGGCGGCGCTGGCCGGCGTGGACAGCGAGTTGCATGGCCGCCTGATGACCGCGCGCGCCACACCGGAGGCGTTGGACGCCAAGGCCGAGGGCGACCTGATCGTGGCACTCGGCCCGCATCTGGAACACTTCGTCGGCGCGTGGTTCGGCATCGGCGCCGAGCTGGACGCGATCGCCGGGCAGACGCGAAACCTCGACCCGGTGCATGCCTGCAAGCGGCTGTTCGTGCAGCGGCAGGCGGTGAAGAAATTCCCCGACCCCTCCGGCTTCGACGGGCCGGCGCTGCGCGCGGCGCTGGTCGCGGCGATGGGGGCTGCGCTGACGGAAACCGGCTTCGCCACGCACGTCGCCGCCTGGGAACAGGCGCAGGACGCGGCCAACCTCGATACCGCGCTGCGCTACGCCGCCTGGGCGACACTGACGCCGGAGGGGCGGCACGCACACCCCGGCTTCACGCTGTTCCGCGTGCCCGGCCGCCCCGATCCGCTGCACCTTGTGCCGGTCGAGACCATCGCGCGCGATGGCGTGACCATGCTGCGGCTGCCCGAGCACGAGTGGCGGCACCGCGAGGGATTTTCCCTCACCGATGCCGGGATGAGCACGGCGCAGGCGCTCGACCAGATCAACTACTGCATCTGGTGCCACACGCAGGGCAAGGATTCGTGCAGCAAGGGCCTGAAGGATCGCAAGACCGGCGCATTCGCGAAAAGCCCGTTCGGCGTCACGCTGGCCGGCTGCCCGCTCGACGAAAAAATTTCCGAAATGCACACGCTGCGGGCGCAGGGATTCCTGCTCGGGGCGTTTGCGACGATTGCCGTCGACAACCCGATGATGGCGGCGACCGGCCACCGCATCTGCAACGACTGCATGAAGGCGTGCATCTACCAGAAGCAGGACCCGGTCGACATCCCGCAGGCGGAAACGTCTATCCTCAAGGACGTGCTTGGCCTGCCCTGGGGTTTTGAAATCTATTCTCTGCTCACGCGGTGGAATCCGCTGGATATAAGGCGGCCGTTGCCGAAATCGGACAGCGGCAAGAAAGTGCTGATCGTCGGGCTTGGCCCGGCCGGCTTCACGCTGGCGCATCATCTGATGAACGATGGCCATACCGTCGTCGCCATCGACGGATTGAAGATCGAGCCGCTCGGCTTCGACCCGCGCACGCCGGTGCGCGACACGGAAACGCTGTACGAAAACCTCGACGACCGCGTCATGGCCGGCTTCGGCGGTGTGGCCGAGTACGGCATCACCGTGCGCTGGAACAAGAACTATCTCAAACTCGTGCGGTTGCTGCTGGAGCGGCGGCCGGAATTCGCCATGTTCGGCGGCGTGCGCTTCGGCGGCGGGGCGACGCTCGGCATCGACGACGCCTGGGCGATGGGCTTCGACCATGTCGCGCTGTGCATGGGTGCCGGCCGCCCGACCGTGATCGACATGCCGAACAATCTGGCGCGCGGCGTGCGGCAGGCGTCGGACTTCCTGATGGCGCTGCAACTGACCGGGGCGGCAAAAACCTCGTCCATCGCCAATCTGCAACTGCGCATGCCGGTGGTGGTGATCGGCGGCGGACTGACGGCCATCGACACCGCGACCGAAAGCCTCGCCTACTACGTGCGGCAAGTGGAAAAGTTTTCCCTGCGTTATCGCACGCTGGCGGCCGAACGAGGCGCGGCGGCGGTGCGGGCGCGCTGGAGCGACGAGGACGCGCAGATCGCCAGTGAGTTCCTGACTCATGCAGAAGCGATCCGCTCGGAGCGGGCGCTCGCGTCTGTGCAAGGTCGTAGACCGAACCTGACAGAATTGCTGGAAAGCTGGGGCGGCGCCACCGTCGCGTACCGGAGAAAGCTGACGGAAGCGCCGAGCTACACCCTCAACCACGAGGAAGTGGCGAAAGCGATGGAGGAGGGCGTACGCTTCGCCGAGGGGCTGACGCCGCTCGCCGTCGAGGTGGACGGTTTTGGCCATGCCGCCGGCCTGCGCTGCAAATCGGCCGACGGGACGGAGCATGTGTTGCCGGCGCGCGCGGTCATCGTCGCCGCCGGCACGCAGCCGAACACCGTGCTGGCGCGCGAGGACGCTCGCGTGATGCTGGACGGCAAATACTTTCAGGCCATCGACCTTGCCGGCCACAAGCGCACGCCGCAGCGCGCGCTGAGCAAGCCCGACAGCGCCGACGTGCTGATGCACCGCGCCGACAACGGCCGCTTCCTGAGTTTTTTCGGCGATCTGCACCCGAGTTTCTTCGGCAACGTCGTCAAGGCGATGGGCAGCGCCAAGCGTGGCTATCCGGTGGTCAGCGCGCTGCTGGCGAATGCCGAACCGGCATCGGACAAGTCCGGCGCCGAACTGATCGCGGAATGCCGCAGCCAGTTGGCCGCGACCGTGCATGCGGTCAACCGGCTGACGCCGACCATCATCGAAGTCGTGCTGCGGGCGCCCGCACAGGCGCGCGCGTTCCGTCCCGGCCAGTTCTACCGGCTGCAAAACTACGAAATGCACGCCGCGCGGGTGAGCGAGGCCGGTATCGGTGCGACGCTGCTGGCGATGGAGGGGCTGGCGATGACCGGCGCCTCGGCCGACCCGGAACGCGGCCTGGTTTCCGTCATCGCGCTGGAAATGGGCGGCAGTTCCGATTTGTGCGCCACGCTGAAGCCGGGCGAGCCGGTGGTGCTGATGGGGCCGACCGGCACGGCGACGCATATCCACGCCGACAGCACGGTCACACTGGTCGGCGGCGGCCTCGGCAATGCCGTGCTGTTCTCCATCGGTGCGGCCCTGCGGGCGGCGCGGTCGAAAGTGATCTATTTCGCCGGCTACAAGGCGATCCGCGACCGTTACAAGGTGGAGGAGATCGAACGCGCCGCCGACGTGATCGTCTGGTGCTGCGACGAGGCGCCGGGTTTTCTGCCCGGCCGGCCGCAGGATTTTACCTATGTCGGCAACATCGTTCAGGCAATGGCGGCCTATGCCTCGGGCAAGCTCGGCACGCCCACGATCCCGCTGAGCGACGCCGAACATCTGATCGCCATCGGCTCGGACCGGATGATGCAGGCGGTCGGCGCGGCGCGGCATGGCGTGCTGGCGCCGTATCTGAAGCTCGGCCACAGCGCCATCGGCTCGATCAACTCGCCGATGCAGTGCATGATGAAGGAAGTCTGCGCCCAGTGCCTGCAACCGCATGTCGATCCGGACACGGGCGCGCGTACTGTGGTATTCTCTTGTTTCAATCAGGATCAGGCGCTCGACCGCGTCGATTTTCCGGCGCTGAACGAACGGTTGCGCCAAAATGCATTGCAGGAGAAGTTGACGGCGCAGTGGATCGACCGTGCGCTGCGCGTGCTGCACGCGCGCCCGGCCATCGCGGCGGAGTAGCGACAACCCGACAGGACAGATGATTTTAGGACCCACCCCGTTCGAGAAGGAGTTGGCGG
>Ga0302279_10008134_pt1 | contig 10410 bp, 8 predicted proteins | sample III_Bog_N3_3_FD_194541 | JGI IMG/M metagenome (GOLD analysis project Ga0302279, IMG submission 194541) | Peat permafrost microbial communities from Stordalen Mire near Abisko, Sweden - III_Bog_N3_3 | ecosystem: Environmental > Terrestrial > Soil > Wetlands > Peat | place: Sweden: Abisko...
TCCGTGAAGCTCCTCACGCAGCCCGCGAACACCTGCGATCAAACGATCAGCACCGTGCAGGTCAATTACACCATGCAGTGCACGATCCCGCTGGGTAACTCCATCGCGTGCCCCTCGCCTATTTTGGGCTCGATCTTGGGAATCTACACCCAGAAGCTGACCGCAACGGCGTCGTTCCCGAATCAGGGATCGTATTACCAGAGCGTGTGGGGCTCCACAATCGGCGGCAAGGCCGCTTGCCAGGCCGTGACGGGGTCATGATGAGCATTCTCAATCTCTTACGCGACGACGGCTCGCGGGTGCAGGACGGGCAGGCCAGCGATGCGCCGGTGGGCAGCCGCCTGGCAGCGTTCGCCCGCGACGATCGCGGCGTCATCATGATCATAGGCGTGTTCTTCACGTTCTTTTGGGTCGGGATGATCTGGTACCTGTTCGGCATCGGGACGGTCATCACGTACCGCGAGAACATGCAGAACGCGGCCGACACCGCCGCGTTCGCCGGTGCGATCTACAACGCGCGCGGAATGAACATGCTGGCGCTCATCAACAACCTGATGGGCATCGTCCTGGCGGCGCTCCTCGTCATGAAGGTCGCGCAGATCGCGAACCTCGTCGCGCGAGGGAGTGACTGCCATAGCGCCGAAGAAGAGTGCGACGCGCTGTTGGTCGGCGCGCCGCTCTGCTGGGTGACGTACGCGCTTGCGACGTGTCTGTACGACTGTGACAAGGTCAACGACTTCAAGGACACGATCAAGAGCTTCGACCAGGGGGTGCACACCGCCCTGTACGGGATGCACACGGTCGAGACCCTCATCGCGAAGTATTACGGATGGCCGTCGATCGCGATGGGCAAGTCGGAGCAGGCGGCCGGGTTCTACGGCAACAATGGTACGACGGGCCAAGTCTCGACCGGAACGGTCAACAGCAGCGTGCTCTCCACGATCGGCACGGCGTACTCGCAATACCCGAACAGCGTCGACAAAAACCCCAGCGCCCCCTCGACCTCCAGCAGCAACTGCCCCAACTTCAGCGGCGGCGGTAGCTTCGACACGAACGACCTTTGCCCGATTGGTCCGCGTTGCGGGCTACCGGTAACGTCGGATCGGTACGGCACGCTGTGTCAGGTCGCGATTGACGACTTTACGACGGCCGGCGGAGCGCTCCCTGGTGCGGCGGGCAAGATCGGTGGGCTCGTCGGTGGCGCGCTCTACGACATCGGCGGCGAGTGGCTCTGCGACGACTACAGCATGAGCGGCGTGCCGAAGGTGATCAACAAGCTGTTCACCGTCGTCGGGACCGAGGCGATCTCGATCGCAGCCTTCTGGGAATGCGCGGCGGTCGACGGTATCGAGGCGATCTTCAAGGGCGGCGGCGGCTTGTCGGACGGCGCGGCCAGCGAGATTCCGATGTCCGGACCGGACATCCCCGCGAGCTGCCCGGCGTGGTCGCCGATGGCGATCTACTCGCCGGCGACGATGGGGCTCGACTACTACGGCGTCTGGGCCACAGCGAACGGCTCGTTCAAGGACGTCAACTCGAACAACATCCAGATCGCGGCACTGGAGCTTCAGGGGCAGAACCCGCAAGTCGGCGCCATCGCGACCGACGCCACGCTCGCAGTTGCACGTGCCGAGTTCTATTACGACCCCAGGGGCTCGGCCGGCGCACCGAGCACTAGCGACTCCACGACGGCAGAGTTCCAGCCGGCCGGGTCCTCGAACACGGGCCGTGGCCTCGGATTCACGATCGCCTACAACGTCATGTGGAACATGCGCTGGCGAGCGCGCCTCCGCCGCTTCCACTTCATGCCGGGCTACCTCGGCGACGCGGACTACATATTGTACGGCGTGAACCTTGCCGGCAATCCCTCGATACTTCAGCTAGGCGAGGCGCTCTTGCTCCACGGGGGGCTCACGACTCCGAGCGTTCCCGACGTCTCGAAGTATACGAACGCCCCGCCCGAAGCCATGTTTCACTGATGGAGACGCCATGACACTCCTAGTTCGCAGCAAGCGTCGGCAGGGACACGGTCGCGGAGCGCGACGTCGTAACGAAGGCGGGGCCACGCTCGTCGAGGCGGCCTTCATGCTGCCGATGTTCATCATCCTGTTCTACTCGTCGCTCTACGCGCACAACTTGGGCTTCGGGTATATGCAGGAGCAGCGCCTCGCGCGGAACAACGCGTGGGTCTACGCGATGACCAACTGCAACGAGACGGGGACCGGCATGACCAAGGAGGAGTCGGAGGTCTTGCCCCCGGTCGACACCAGCGGCGACGCAGCCGCCGCGGTAAAGCTCTCCCCGCTACCGGAGAACGTCGTGAGCACGTCCGGCGGCTCCGGAGCGACGGGGCTGATCTTGAGTGTCGGAGGCCCCATCATGGGCGCGCTCGCGAAGATCGTTCCCAACGGCGACGGGTCACAGTCGACGGCGACGCTCAACCTGAGTTGGCGCCTGCCGAACCTCTACGCGGGCGGAGGGATCCTGGGCTCGTCGAGCGGGTCCAACTCGACGACGATCACGCAAATTGTGACGATCCCGTGCAACGTACCGCCTAGCGATGGCGGCGCCATCAATGCCGTGATTGCACTTGGTACAGACATTTTGTCGCTCTTTTGAGCTCGCTCCCATGAGCGCCCCCCGAACTTTCAGGCTGAAGACGAGGAGAGCCCTATGTCCACGGTGAAACGACCGTTCACGACGATGCAGCGCGTGTCCCAAGCGTGCGCGCGTTGGGCCTTCCGTGTAGTCCGCGTGTCCATCGCGTGGATCGTCGTGATGCTTTGCCTCGCCGTCGTCTTGGTCCGCGTCAGCATCGCCGGCGCGTCGGACGTCGGGCTGCGGTTCGGCGACGAGCTGATGCGCGTCGGAACGCACCACGGCAACGGTGACGTCGACACCGACGTCTACACGATCCGAATGAACGGCCAGGTCTTCCAGTCCGCGAACGCCGCCACGATGCGCTCGAAGGAGGAGGTCCTCGACTACTTCCAAGAGCAGTGCCGTCACCACGCGGGGGGCCTGCGGGACACGTTCGGCAACTTGACGCCGGCGCTCGAGACGCTTGCGCCGACGACCGGGACGGATGGGGCCATGACGGTTCGCCGCGACAGCGGTGACCACGGCTATGTCTTCTGCGTTGCGCCGGATCATGCGCTCACGACGACTGAGCGCCTCGAACGCCTCCACGTGCTCGCGAAGACGTCCGACCTGCACGATGTCGGCGACATGCGCTACGTGAGCGTGAAGAAGACCCCTGAGGGGACCCAAGTCGTTACCGCCTGGACCGAAGGCCCGTTCGTCCTCACGAACCTCTTCAACTCGACCGGCGACGCCCTCGGCGAAGACTTCGGCAATGTCCCGCGGCCCGACGCAGCGCGACGGACCTTCAGCGGAACGATCGACGGAGCACCGTTCGGCGTAAATATGTACGAGGTGCGCGGCGAGGTCCCTGGCGTGCTGAACGGGCTCGACGCGAAGCTGGTCTCGGCCGGCTGGCGTCGGCTGAAGGCGGGCAAGGAGGCTCCCGACAACGGGCGCTTTTACTCGCTCGGCAACACGATGGACCTCATCCTCAGCGTCGACTCCGTGGGCGACAAGCTGACGCAGGCCACGTACGTCGTGTCTCGCAACACCGATCCGCTGCCCATGTAGCCCTCAGGTCGCCGTCCCGTCGCCAGCGCGGCTCGGACGTCCGGCGATAGGAGCACGACGATGCGACTGGTCCTCAACGTCCTCTGGGTCGTGCTCGGCGGTGGCTTCGTCATCTGGCTCCAGTACATGCTGGGCGGGCTCCTGCTCTGCCTGACGGTGGTGGGCATCCCGTTCGGCGTGCAGTGCTTCAAGATCGCGGAGATGGGGCTCCTGCCGTTCGGCAAGGAAATCGTCGACCGCTCGTCGTCCGAGCCGGAAACGGACGGAGTGCTCGGCTTGGCGATGAACGTCCTGTGGTTCCTGGTCGCCGGGATCTGGATCTGCATTAGCCACCTCGGCCTCGCGCTCGCCTGCGCGGTGACGATCATCGGATTGCCCTTCGCGCTTCAGCACGTGAAGCTCGCGGTGCTTGCCCTCGCCCCGTTCGGCAAGAGCATCCGCGTCGTCTGACCTGCACGACTCTAGTGACGCGTAGGAGCCAAGGCGTGCGCGAGCGTTTCCGCCGCCTTTAGCCAGAGCGTCGCCATGGCGTCGGGCGAGGCGAACTGGTGCGTCTGGCCGGCGAATGGGAGGAACGTGAAGTCCCTCCCCGACTTCTCGAGCGCATCGACAAGCTCGAGAGAGTTGAAGAAGTAGACGTTGTCGTCCGCTGTCCCGTGCGCGAGCAGCAATGTCGGCGAACGCGAGCCGGGACCGAGCGCGGGTGCGACGGCGGCAGCGCGGACGACCGAGGCTGCGTCGTACGCGGCGACGTTCGCGTCGGGGAGGCCCATGTAGCGCTCGGTGTACGCGGTGTCGTAGTTGCGCCAATCGGTAACCGGCGCGATCGAGACGGCAGCGGAGTACACCTCGGGGTGCCGCAAGACGGCCAGCGCCGCGAACGTGCCGCCGAAGGACGCACCGTAGACGCCGATGCGCGACGCGTCGATCTCGGGATGCGACGCGACGAGGGCGCGGATGACGTCGACATGACCCTCGAGAGGGACATCGCTGAGCCTGCCGCGCAGCGCGCGCTCCCATGCGCGACCGCGGTTCGGGGTCCCCTTCGAGTCGATCGAGACGACGATGGCCCCCGTAGCGTCCGCCATCCACTGCTTGAAGACAATCGAACGCGGGTCGAGGTCGACGACCTGGACGTGCGGTCCGCCGTACGCGGAGTCGATGAGCGGGTACGCCGCACGCGAGCCTGCGACGTACGAACGCGGGCGGACGAGAGCCACGTGGACGCCGTCCGGTCCGACGCTCTCCATCTCTACTGGCGAGGCAGGCACCGGGGGGAGCGCTGCCACCGAGGGGACCTCGCGCGACGTACGACCGTCCAAGGTTCGAACGACGAGTCGATGCGCGCCGGACAGCGAGCCTTCGCGCGCGAGGAATACGTCGTGCGACCCATTGAAGCTCCCATGGACGGCCCCGTCTTCGAGCTTCGCGATGGCCACGGGCTCGCCCCGCTCGAGGGACACGCGAGTGACCTCGAAGTGCAGCGCGTCGCGGGTCGTCTCAAGGATCGCGGTTCGCTTCGGGGCGTCGATATCGAGGATCGAAACCACCTGCGTCCCCGGGGGCGTTAGCCACGTCATCTTCGACGCATCACGCGAGGACACGAGGGCAACACGCGCATCGCCGTCCCGTTCGCTGCGCCAGAGGAACGCGCTGCCGTCGGGGAGCCATCGGAGGTGACCGTCGCTGTTGTAGTTCACCCACGCGTCGTCGTGCTCGCGCACGGCCTCGCGCGTCTTGCCCGTCCGCGGATCGACGACCAGAAGCACCTCGTTCTGCTGGGCACGATCGAGCGCCACGAGACTGGGCGGGGCCCCGTCGTTCCACGTCACGGTGGCGATGTACGGCAGGCTCGTCCGTTCCCAATCGATCCATCGGACGGAGCCAGGTGATGGGCTGGACATTGCCACGCGGACGATGCCGAAGCGCAAGACGGCGTTGCTCGTCCCCGCGCGTGGGTACCCGACGCGGTCCGCCGGTCTCTCCGGGTGCGCGGGATCGGCGATGGTGAACTGGGGCAACGCCGCGGCGTCCGCCTCCTCGAAGAGGATCGACGTCGAATCGGGAGACCACCAGAACCCACGCGACCGACTGAGTTCTTCCGCCGCGGCGAAGTCCGTGAGGCCGTGCGGCTTGCGCTCAGTGCCCCCGGTCGTGATGGCCCGAGGCTTCGCGCTCCCGTCGACGGACGCCACGTGGACGTCGTCGTTCTGAACGTACGCGACGAGCTTTCCGTCCGGCGACAGGTGCGGGTCGATCACGGCCCCTTTGCCCGTAGCGATCACGTGCGTCGTCACGCTGCCGTCGTTGCGCGTGCGGTCCACCGCGTAGAGGTTGCCCGAAAGGGCGACCACGATGGTCTTGCCATCGAAGCTGAGCTCGAACGCCGTGAAGCCGCTCGCCGTGACGCGCATTCGCTCCCGACGCGCCCGCTCTTCGGCGGTGAGCTGCTCGGCTCCACTCGCGAGCGACTCAGGGGTCACCAGCGTGCGAACGGAGCCAGACGCCACATCCATCTCGTAGAGCGATTGCTTGCCGTCCTTCGGTCCCGAGCGGAGAAACAGCACGGCCCGACTGTCGGGGGTGACGGTCGCGCTCCGTGGGGCCCCACGCGTGAACCCGCGACTGTCGGCGTACGCACGCAGGAGCTCCTTGTCGATCCTGGGAGGAGCCGGCAGCGGCGGAGTCACGGAGGGCCCGATCGCAGGAGCGCTCGCGACGGCGTTCGTGGGCGCGGCGGCGGCTGGAGGCGAGGCCCGGCACGAGAGGGCCGCAAGGCCAAGAGAGACAAGTGCCCCACCACGTCCCGAACGCTTCATTGCGCGCACGCTACTCGATCGCGCGCCGAGCCCGCACCAGCCTTGCCTGGTCGCACCAGAGTCCATACGCTCTGGTTACCTTCGTCGTGCCCGACGCCGCCACGACCCCTTACGATCGACTCAGCACTCCATGCGCTTTCGCTCCGCCATACTCGCCCTCACGACCGCGCTCGTTCTCGCCGCGTGCTCCTCGACGCAAGCCACGACGACCTCGAGCGACGGGAGCGCATCGCAGGTCCCCGACGTGGTGATCGTCAACGCGTGCCTCAGCTACGGCCCCACCGGCGCCGTCTGCAAAGGGGGCGGCCTGTGTGGACTCGGATTCACGAGCCAGTCGCAGTACCTGTGCGCCTCCAGCGCGGAAGTTTGCTGCGCGCCGACGGTCGACGGGAGCGCGGCAACGGGCCCCGACGCAGGGGATGGCACGGTCGACGCGGGCGGAGGGCATGACGCTGGCCACGATGCCGGACGCGACTCTGGCCTCGACGCAAGCCTTCCGCCGAGCGGTGACGCCGCGAGCGAAGCGTCAAGGCCCGACGGGTCAGGCGCGGATGCTGGCCACGACGCGGGTCACGACTCTGGCCTCGACGCGACAGTGGACGCCGGTCACGATGCCGCGCACGATTCCGCAAGCGACGTCGCGAAGCCCCAACCGGATGGATCGGAAGACGCGGCGCACCACGAGGCTGGCGTCGACGGCGGGACGGACGCGAAGCCTGGCTGAGCGGATGCAACCGGACGACCACAACGCGACGGCGAATCCAACCACGCTGACCGAGGGGACGCGCCGTGCGGCCCTCGGCTTCATCTTCGCGGCCGCGCTGATGGACATCCTCGCCATCGGCATCATCATCCCGGTCCTGCCCAACCTGGTGAAGCACTTCACGGGGGGCAACACGGTCGAGGCCGCCCACTACGTCGGCATCTTCGGCGTGATCTTCGGCGTCATGCAGTTTGTGTTCTCTCCCATCATGGGGGCGCTTTCGGACCGCTTCGGGCGAAGGCCGGTGCTCCTCGTCTCGATCTTCGGCCTCGGCTTCGACTACGTCATCATGGCGCTCGCCCCCTCGATCGGCTGGCTCTTCGTCGGGCGAACGCTCTCGGGGATCACGGCAGCGAGCTTCTCGACGGCGAACGCGTACATCGCAGATATCACCCCGCCGAAGGAACGCGCGAGAGCGTTCGGCTTCATGGGCGCCGCCTTCGGGATCGGCTTTGTCATCGGGCCTGCGATGGGGGGCTTCCTCGGCAGCGTCAACCTCAGGCTTCCGTTCTGGGTCGCCGCAGCGCTCGCGCTCGTGAACGGCGTCTACGGCCTCTTCATCCTGCCGGAGTCGTTGCCGCCCGAGCGGCGCGCGAAGTTCGTCGCGGCGAAGGCGAACCCGGTCGGCTCGTTCATGCTCCTGCGATCGCACCCCCAGCTGCTCGGGCTCGCAGGGGTGATCTTCCTCTATTTCCTGGCGCACCAGGTCTTGCAGAGCACGTTCGTCCTCTATACGGGCTATCGCTACGGCTGGAACCCGTCGATGATCGGGCTCAACCTGATGGGCGTGGGCGTCGGGAGCGTGATCGTGCAGGCGCTCATCGTGGGTCCGTTCGTGAAACGATTCGGCGAGCGGGGCGCGCTCTTCGCGGGGCTCTTCGCGGGGGTGGTGGGCTTCCTCGTCTACGGCGCAGCGACCACCGGTCTGCAATTCTGGATGGGCCTCCCCATCTTCGCGCTGATGGGGCTCGTGCAGCCGGGCTACCAGGGGATAATGACCCGTCGCGTCGCGCAGAACGAGCAAGGGCGCCTTCAGGGGGCGAATTCGGGGCTCATGGCGGTCGCAGGCATCGTCGGTCCGTTGCTGTTCACCGGCGTCTTTGCCTGGTCGATAGGCTCGCCCGACCGAGGGCTCGGGCTCGGCACGGCGATCTACATGGCCGCCGGGTTTCTGATGCTGGCGTTCGTTCTCGCGGTCATCGCCGACCGAAACGCACGAGGTGCATCGAACGCCACGAACGCTTCGGACAGCTCGGACGCCGAGCCGGCCGCCGGGCCACCCTAGTCAGCCTTTCGCGAGGCGTGCGTCTCGGAGGTCGAGAAAGCGGCCGCGCTCGGCAGGCGTAGGCACGTGGCAGGTGTCGTACTTACCGAAGAGGCGATACCGACGCTTGGCAAACGCCTGGTAGCCGAAGTCGAGTATCGGCAACGGTATCCACCGGAGCCATGCCGCGAACCAGAAGAGGCGCGGCCATATCGCGCGAGACGCGCGACCGTCCCAGAGCAACTGCTCGTTCGGTGTGCCAGCGTCGAGCAACACGTAGACGCTATCGACGTCGTCCGCGTTGCGACCGTGTCGCCCGAGCGTGCGCTTCGCGAGGTCACCTTGCAGGCGCGCAAAGCGAAAGAACCCTCTCGCGTCATGGGCGAGGATGAACGACACGACGCGGTTGCAGAAGATGCATTCGCCGTCGATGAAGACGACGTTCGCGCCGAGGGGGATAGCGTCGCTCATGGGCTCGCACCCGAAACATAAGGCCACCCGTCGCGAACGGAAAGAGGCAGCGCGGTTCGTCAGCGGCCGAAGAGCTTGAACAGCTTGCCGAGGACCGTCCCGATGCGCGACGGGGGGGGCTTCCAGAGCTCGGCCTCCACGGGGCCATCGTACTTGCCGAGCTCGCGCAGGATATCGTCGACTGAGCGGGTGCGGTCGACCCTGACGGAGAGCGGTTGCCCGCTCCGGGCGTCTCGCGCTTCGACCGTGAGGACGCAATGCTCATCGAACGAGAGCGTCATGATGACGCGGCCTTTCTCCCAAAGGGACTTGTCCTCGACGATGGCCGAGAAGAGATACTCGTTGCGGCTGACATCGCGCGATTCGCCCTGGAAGATGGGCAAGGTCACGGCGCCGAGGAGGTCGGCAGCGAGGGTCAGGTCTCGCTGCACCGGGAGTCGGGTGTTCCTTTCGACGATCGGTACGAAGCGGAGGCCGGAGGCGCCCTGCCCGACGCTCATTGGAAGAATGTCGATGAGCGTGGGGACGTGCGCCGAGCCGATCTCGTCCGCCAGGAGCGCGGCTCCCATCGCCACGGCTTCGTCCGGGTTGATTCGCTTGCTCGGCCGCCGCTGAAAGAGATCGCCCACGGCCTTTTGCACGGCCGGAATCCGCGTCGTTCCGCCGACGAGCAGCACGTCGTCGACGGCAGTCGGAGAGATCGACTGGGCGGTCAGGACCTCCATGGCGATCGCGAGGGTGCGATCGATGAGCGGCTTCGTGAGCTCGTCGAAACGTGCGCGCGTGACCTCAACCTTCAGGGCGCGCTTCGGCTCGCGCGTGAACTCGGGGAGCTCGACGATGTATTCTGTCTCGACCGAGAGGGCGAGCTTCGCGACCTCCGCGGCTTCGCGCAGACGCGCGATCTGCTGGGGCTCCGGGTCGACGTCGAGCCCCTCCGCGCGCTGGAACTCGGCAAGAATGTGCGAAGCGAGCAGGTCATCGAAGTCGGAGCCTCCGACGAAGTTGTCGCCGCCGGTCGCCACCACCTCGAGATGGCCGTCGCTCACGTCGACGACCGAGAAGTCGAACGTGCCGCCGCCGAAGTCCCACACGGCGACGCGCGCCTGCTGGCCCTGCTGCTTGTGCCCGTAGGCAACGGCCGCGGCCGTCGGCTCATTGACGATGCGGTGGACGACGAGGTTGGCCTCGCGCGCCGCTCGACGCACGGCATCGCGCTGTACCTCGGAGAAATAGGCCGGGACGGTGATGACGGCGGCATCCACGGTGACCCCCAGCTTGGCCTCGGCGGTCGCGCGCACCTCGGCGAGAACACGCGCCGCGATGGTATCCATGCTGATGACGTTATCGTCGATGCGTACGCCGAAGCGCTGACCGTCCGCCTCGGCGAGAGGGTACGCGAACCGCTTCTGAAGCTCGGCGGCGAGCTCGGGCCGGTA
>Ga0302279_10008136_pt1 | contig 10408 bp, 5 predicted proteins | sample III_Bog_N3_3_FD_194541 | JGI IMG/M metagenome (GOLD analysis project Ga0302279, IMG submission 194541) | Peat permafrost microbial communities from Stordalen Mire near Abisko, Sweden - III_Bog_N3_3 | ecosystem: Environmental > Terrestrial > Soil > Wetlands > Peat | place: Sweden: Abisko...
GCGGCGCGAACGCGATCGATCGCGGCGTCCGAGCCGCGGAACTGGAACGATGACCCGCGCGCGATCACGAACAGCCAGCGAAGCCGTGAAAGCTCGACGATCAGGTCGTGCGGCAGCGCATCGGCGATAGCGCCATAGGGGCCGGCGACTCCGACGAGCGTGAAGGGCAGGACCGCGATCGACGGCCTGCGCGCCGGCTCGTCCGCCACCGCAACCGGCGCTATGTCGGTGATACCCGTGATCGAAGCCCTCGGCGGGTGCGTCGACTCCACCTCGGCCACAAAGCGGAAGCCGAGTTTGTGGGTGGTGCGGATCAGACGTTGCGCCTCGCCGCTGTCGCCGATCGCCTGCCGCGCCGATTTCACTCGGCTGGCGACGGCGGAGTCCGAGACGATCCGGCCGTCCCAGATACGCTCGATGATCTCGTCCCGGCTGACGACGCGCTCACGGTTCTCGATGAGCAGTTGCAGCAGCGCGAACACCTGCGGTTCAACGGGCGCCAACCGATCGCCGAAGCGAAGTTCGCGCTTGTCGGTGTCCAGCCGATATCCGTCGAAGCTGTGGATCATGGCCCGCGACCATACATCTCCACCACATCTCCGGAAAATCTCCACGCCAGCGCCAAGGATCGGGCGGCGCCCGCGGCTAAGTTGCGGTGGTGTTCCGGGCGCGGCGCCCGGGGCGGAGAACCGGAGATATCGAGATGCCTCTCGTGACCATCGACGTGATCAAAGACGTCTTCACGCCCAGCCAGAAGCGGGACCTCATCGAGAAGGTCACCGACGCCATGGTCGCGGTGGAGGGCGAGGCCCTGCGCGGCGTGACCTGGGTTCGCATTCAGGAAGTCGAGCAGGGCGACTGGGCCATCGGCGGGAAAGTGCTCACAGCCGCGGACGTGCACGCTCTGGCGGGTCGAAAAGCCGCCTGATCCGGCGACGCGCCTGGCGCCGAACGGCGTCAGGCGGCTACCCCGCCGCGTCCGCGGCCTGGGCCAGCGCGGCCAGCAGGGCTTCGGGGCGGATCGGCTTGCCCAGGTGCCCGTCGGCGCCGGCGACGCGCGAGGCGGCGACGTCCTCGGCCGAGGAATTGGCCGACAGCACGATGATCGGCCGGCGCGGGCGAATGGCGTCGTGCTCGTTCCTGCGAATCTCGCGGATGGCGGTCAGGCCGTCCATCACCGGCATCTGCAGGTCCATCAGCACCAGATCGAAGCCGTCGGCTTCGGCGGCCGCCACCGCCTCCGCCCCGTTCTCGACGCTCTCCACCTCGGCGCCTACCGCCTCCAGGATCAGCTCGACAACCTTGCGGTTCGTGGCGTTGTCGTCGGCCAGCAGCACCCGCAGCGGACGATCGGAGGGCGGTGGCGCGGCGGGGCGGCCGAGGGGCAGGGTGATCACGAACCGCGCCCCCTTGCCGGGCTCGCCGAAGGCCTCGATCCGTCCGCCCATCAGCACGCTCAGCCGCCGGCAGATGGCCAAGCCCAGGCCCGCGCCGCCGTGCTCGCGGGTGGTCGAGGCGTCGCCCATCTCGAAGCCGCCGAACAGCCGCTCGGCCTGGCCAGAGTCGAAGCCGACGCCGGTGTCGGCCACCTCCAGCCGCCAGTGATCGGCCTCGCCGGCGGCTTCTTCCACGGCCAGGGTGACGGTCACCGCGCCCTCGGCGGTGAACTTCACCGCATTGCTGAGCAGCTGTTCCAGCACCTGGCCAAGCCGGTCCGCATCGCCGATCGCCACGCCCTCGGCGCCGGCGGCGATCTCGACGCTGAGCGCCAGGCCCTTATTGGCGGCGATCGGCTCGAATACCGCCGCGGCGCGGGTGACCACGTCGGCGGGGGTGAAGGCCGCGCGAGCGATCTCCACCCGACCGGCCTCCAGGGTGTTGAACTCGAACAGGTCGCCGATCAGGCCGTTCAGCCTGCCGGCGGAGTCGAGGATCTCGCTCACCAGAGTCTTTTGCGAGGGATCCAGCGGCGTGCGGATCAGCACCTGGGCCAGTCCCATCACCCCGTTCAGCGGCGTGCGCAGCTCGTGGCTCATATTGGCCAGGAACTCGGACTTGGCCCGGCTGGCGGCCCCGGCCCGCTCGAGCGCGTCCTCCAGCGCCTTGGCCTGGGCTTTCATGGCGGTGATGTCGACCCGCAGGCCGACGACCCCGCCGTCGGCGGTGCGCCGCTCCTCGATCATCACCCAGCGGCCGTCTAGAATCTGCTGCTCGTGCCGCTCGGCGGTGGGGTTGCGCAGCAGCTCCAGCCGCTCGGCCAGCCATTCCTCCTCGCGGCCGATGGCGGCGGGGTAGTCGCCGCGCTCGACCCCGATGCGCAAAGTCTCCGACAGCCGCCGGCCCACCGCGAACAGGTCGGCAGAGCGGTGATAGATCTCGGCGTAGGCCTTGTTCCACAGGATGTAGCGGCCCTCGCCGTCGAGGAACACCACGCCTTCCGGCAGGGCATCCAGAGCCTCGCGCAGCCGCCGTTCGGCCCGCTGGGCGTCCGCCTCGGCGCGGGCCCGCGCGCCCCAGGGATTGAGGGCGTCGACGAGGGCGCGAAACCGCGCGCCCGGGCCTTCTTCCGACGCCATCTGACCCACGCCCCCCATTACCAATCGGCCGGCGCCGACCATGCCGAGCGTCGCTCCCGACGATGACCGGGGCGCCCGGCGCCGGGCTGGCTTGCCCCTCGGCGCCCGAGAATTAGGCGCCGCGCCCGCCGCCTGGGCGCCCGGCGCCTAGGTTTTGCGAGAAACATCGCTGTGGAGCGTCGCCGATCGGCGGATGCGACTCTGTCCCTTGTGGCGCTATGATCGCTCCGTGCGCTTCGACGAAAACTTCCTCGATGAGCTGAAATCGCGCCTTCGCCTCTCCGACGTGATCGGGCGGACGGTGAAGCTTCGGCGTCAGGGTCGCGAATACGTCGGCCTCTCGCCCTTCACCAAAGAGCGAACGCCGTCGTTTTTCGTCAATGATGACAAGGGCTTCTACCACGACTTCTCATCCCAGAAGCACGGCGATCTGATCAGCTTCCTGCAGGAGACAGAGCGACTCAGTTTCGTCGAGGCGGTGGAGCGGCTGGCCTCGGAGGCCGGGCTGGTGTTGCCGGAGCCCGACGCCCGCACCGCCGAGGCCGACAAGAAGGCGCTCGGCCTGATCGACTGGCTGGAGACCGCCGCCGACTGGTTCGAGGGCGAGTTGCGCCGGCCGGGCGGCAAGGAAGCGCGGGACTATCTGGCGCGCCGCGCCCTGCCCGAGGATCAGTGGAAGCGCTTTCGGTTGGGCTACGCCCCCGGCGGGCGCACGGGCCTGAAGGACTATCTGGTCGCCAAGGGGGCGCTGCCGCAGGCGCTGGTCGAGGCCGGGCTGCTGATTTCCCCGGACGACGGCGGCGCGCCCTACGACCGCTTCCGCGAGCGGATCATCTTCCCCATCGCCGACAGCCGCGGCCGGGTGGTCTCCTTCGGCGGCCGGGCGCTCGATCCACAGGCTAAGGCCAAGTACCTCAACGGCTCGGAATCGCCCATCTTCCACAAGGGCCGGGTGCTCTATGGCTTGGCGGAGGCCCGCAAGCTGATGCATGCGGCCGGCGAGGACGCCGCCCTGGTGGTGGTCGAAGGCTACATGGACGTGATCGCCTGCCAGCGGGCCGGCGTGGCCGCCGTCGCCTCCATGGGCACGGCGCTCACCGAGGAGCAGATGGAGGCGCTCTGGCGGCTGCATCCGGAGCCGACCCTGTGCTTCGACAGCGACCGGGCCGGCCGGGCGGCGGCGTTCCGGGCTATCGACCGGGCGCTGCCGGTGCTGAAGCCCGGCCGCAGCTTCAAGTTCGCCCTCACCCTCGGCGGCAAGGACCCCGACGACGTGCTGCGCGAAGAGGGCGCGGCGGTGCTGAAGAGCCGGCTGGCGCAGACCACCTCCTTCGCCGAGCTGCTGTTCGTGCGCGAACGCGACGCCGAGCGGCTGGACACGCCGGAGCGCCGGGCCGGGCTGAAGCAGCGCCTGCGCAAGGCCGCCGCCGCCATCGCCGATCCCGATCTGGCCGAGGGCTACCGCGAAGACCTGCTGCGGCGCTTCGACGCGCTGCTGCCGCGCGAGCCGAAATTCCAGCCGTTCCAGAAGTGGAAACCGGGCGTCCAGCGCTTCGATCCCAGGATCACCGACGAGGGCAGGGCGGGCGCCCGCCGGCTCTCCCGGGACATCGATCCCCTGGCGGCGGCGATGGCGAAACAGGCGATCGCCGACCCGGAGATGCTCGACGAACACCTGGAAGTGCTGGAGGCGCGCGGCTTCGGCGATCCGGGCCTTGACGATTTGGCCAAGGAAATCATCCGCCTGCGGCTAACCGCTGAGCACCTTGACACCGCGTCGCTTGCACGCCATCTGGCTGCTAGAGGATATAGCGCGCAGCTGAATGACATCGACCGGGCCGCCGCGAAATCGGGCGCGCCCTTCATTGGACCGGATGTCACCCTCGCCGCCGCCAGATCCCAGTGGACGCATGCCTTTGAGGTTCTGAACCGATTGGCTGCGCTGGACGAAGCTTCCGAGTCAGCCAAGCGAGACTTGGCCGGAGGCGCCGGCGCGGCCCGATTCATGGAGCTGAAGAGTCAACGCGACGCACTGCGGCGGGCGGTCAAGACAGGAACCATTTGGAGTGAGGGCGGGTCGTATTGACGCGTCGTCTTTAATTATTGGGCACGTAAACCATCTTCGGCGCCGGCCCTGTTAAGGCCAACGACCGAGTTTCGGAGAGCTAGATGAGCGAAACCACCACCCCCGAGACGCCGGAAACGCCGGTCAGCGACGGTCCGTTGCTCGACCTGACCGACGCTGGGGTCAAGAAGTTCATCAAGCAAGCGAAGACCCGCGGCTACGTCACCATGGACGAGCTGAACAAGGTGCTGCCCTCCGAGGAAGTCACCTCCGAGGCCATCGAAGATACCCTGGCGATGCTCTCGGAGATGGGCGTCAACGTGGTCGAGGCCGAAGACGACGCCCCCGAGCAGGAGGGCGGCGAGGTCGCCGTGCGTGAGGAGCAGGCGGTCGTCGAGACCACCAAGGAAAGCGCCTACGACCGCACCGACGACCCGGTGCGCATGTACCTGCGCGAGATGGGCTCGGTGGAGCTGCTCAGCCGCGAGGGCGAGATCGCCATCGCCAAGCGCATCGAGGCCGGCCGCGACACGATGATCCGCGGCCTCTGCGAAAGCGCGCTGACCTTCGAAGCCATCATGGTCTGGCGCGAGGAACTCGGCCTCGGCCGCATCCTGCTGCGCGAGGTGATCGACCTCGAACAGACCTACGGCGGCCAGGTCGCCCAGGCGCTCAGCGACGAGGCGGTCGCCGGCGAGCAGATCGAGGCGGAACCGGCCAAGGAACGCGACGAGGACGACGAGCTGGCGGCCACCCCGCCGGCCGGCGATGACGACGACGATTTCGACGATGGCGCGGGTCCGACGATCAGCGCCATGGAAGGCGAGCTGCGCGAGGGCGTCATGGCCACCCTCGACGCCATCGCCGGCGAGTTCGAGGCGTTCCGCCGCCTGCAGGAGAAGCTGGTCGAGCACCGGCTGAAGGGCGAGGACCTCACCGAGGCCGAGCGCAAATCCTACGACGTCGCCACCTCGACCATCGTCAACCACCTGAAGACGCTGAAGCTCAACAACAACCGCATCGAGGCGCTGGTCGACCAGCTCTATGCGATCAACCGGCGTCTGGTGGCGCTGGAAGGCCGCCTGCTGCGCCTGGCCGACAGCTACGGCATCAGCCGCACCGAGTTCCTCAAGGCCTACCTCGGCTCCGAGCTGGATCCGACCTGGTCGGAGAAGGTGACCGCGCTGGGGGTCCGCTGGACCAAGTTCGCCGAGAACGACGCCAGCCAGATCGGCGAGATCCGCCAGGAAATCGCCGCGCTGGCCACCGAATCCGGCCTGCCGATCGACGACTACCGCCGCATCGTCCAGACGGTGCAGAAGGGCGAGCGCGAGGCGCGTCAGGCCAAGAAGGAAATGGTCGAGGCGAACCTGCGCCTGGTCATCTCGATCGCCAAGAAATACACCAACCGCGGCCTGCAATTCCTTGATCTCATTCAGGAAGGCAACATCGGCCTGATGAAGGCGGTGGACAAGTTCGAGTACCGCCGCGGCTATAAGTTCTCCACCTACGCCACCTGGTGGATCCGTCAGGCGATCACCCGTTCGATCGCCGACCAGGCCCGCACCATCCGCATCCCGGTGCACATGATCGAGACGATCAACAAGATCGTCCGCACCAGCCGCCAGATGCTGCACGAGATCGGCCGCGAGCCGACCCCGGAAGAGCTGGCCGAGAAGCTGGCCATGCCGCTGGAGAAGGTGCGCAAGGTGCTGAAGATCGCCAAGGAGCCGATTTCCCTGGAGACCCCGATCGGCGACGAGGAAGACAGCCACCTGGGCGACTTCATCGAGGACAAGAACGCCGTCCTGCCCATCGACGCGGCCATCCAGTCCAACCTGCGCGAAACCACCACCCGCGTGCTGGCGAGCCTGACGCCGCGCGAGGAACGCGTCCTCAGGATGCGCTTCGGCATCGGCATGAACACCGACCACACCCTGGAAGAAGTCGGCCAGCAGTTCTCGGTCACCCGCGAACGCATCCGCCAGATCGAGGCCAAGGCCCTGCGGAAGCTCAAGCATCCCAGCCGCTCGCGGAAGCTGCGGAGCTTCCTGGACAGCTGAGGGCGCTGACCGGGCTCGCCCCGGTTGAACCCACACCGTCTCACCCCCTATCCTGCCGCCGTTGCGTGAGCGGGGGACGGCGGATGAGTTGGCGGGGACTGCTGTCGATCGGCGCCGTCGCGCTCTGGGCGGGCGCGGCCGTGGCCGGCAGCGATCCCAGCTATGGGCCGCCGGAGGCCTGGGTGAAGCCTGTGCCGCTGCCCACCGGCGGGGCTGCCGCGGACGGCGCGCCGGCGCAGGTGGTGCTCTACGAGGTGCAAGGCAAGCTGGGGGCCAAGGACGACGAATATTTCGTCGAGAAGGCCACCAAGATCCTCGCCCCCGAGGGCCTGGGTCCCGCCGGCGAGGTCAGCGAGACCTGGGACCCCGACACCGAGGACCTGACCATCCACCATCTGCGGGTGATCCGCGGCGGCCAGGTGATCGACGCCCTGGCCGGCGGCCAGAAGCTGCTGGTGCTGCGCCGGGAGAACAAGCTGGAGCTGGCCATGCTCGACGGCCGGCTGACCGCCACCTTCGAGCCCGAGGGCCTGCAGGTCGGCGACGTGGTCGATTTCTCCTACACGGTCGTCCACCACGATCCGGCCCTGCAGGGCTATTCGGAGGACTACGACCAGCTGCAGCACACCGGCGTCGCCAGCGAGATCTACTGGCGCGAGTTCTGGGCCGCCGACAAGCCGATGCGCTACCGGATGACCGAGGGCCTGCCGGCGCCAGTCATCACGAAAACCGCCGATGGCGCCGAAGTGCTGTTCGACATGCGCGACATCTCCGCGCCCAAGCCGCCGGTGGGCGCGCCGACCCGGTTCTTCGACCTGGGGGCGGTGGAATACAGCCAGTACGCCGACTGGGCCCAGCTCTCCGGCCTGCTCTCGCCGCTGTGGGACAAGGCCACCACCCTGCCGGCGGACTCGCCCCTGCGCGCGGAGGTGGCCAAGATCGCCGCCGCCAGCCAGGACCCGAAGACCCGCGCCGAGGGCGCGCTGCGGCTGGTCCAGGAAGAGACCCGCTACGTCTTTCTGGGCATGAACGACGGCGGCCTGGTGCCGGCCGACGCCGACGCCACCTGGGCGCGGCGGTTCGGCGACTGCAAGGGCAAGACGGCGCTGCTGGTCGCTGTGCTGCGGCAGCTGGGGGTTACCGCCGAGCCGGTGCTGGTGAGCACCACCTATGGCGACGGCATGGACCAGCGGCTGCCGATGGCGGCCTGGTTCGACCACGCCATCGTCAGGGCCGAGATCGGCGGCAAGACCTACTGGCTCGACGGCACCCGCATCGGCGATCGCAGCCTCGATGACCTGACTGTGCCGCCCTATCACTGGGCCCTGCCGGTGCGTCCCTCCGGCGCGGCGCTGATCAAGCTGGACCCGACCCCGCTGACCAAGCCGGGGACCGCCGTCACCCTCACCGTCGACGCGTCCAAGGGCCCTGACGCGCCGGCCCCGACCCACATCGAGATCCTCTACCGCGGCGAGGACGCCGCCGCCCTGCGTCAGACCCTGGCCAGCGTGCCGCGCTCCGACTACGAGCGCTATCTGCGCGATTTCTGGACCAAGGCCGACCCCTGGTTCGACGTGCAGACGGTCAGCGAGGGCGACGATCCGGCCACCGGCCTGCCGCGGCTGACCGCCGACGGGACCGGGCGTCTCGACTGGTCGGTGACCACCGCCGGCGGCCGCTACTACCGGGTGCCGCACACCGCGCTGGGCGGCGACGTCACCTTCAAGCGCCAGCCCGGGCCGCACCAGGACGCGCCCTATGCGGTGACCTATCCGTTCTATTCCACCGACACCTGGAAGATCACCCTGCCGGCGGACGGCAATTTCCTGTTGGTCGGCGCGGACGTCGACAAGACCCTGGCCGGCCAGGAGCTACGGCGCACCTCGCGGATCGAGAATGGCGTGCTCACCGTGGCGATCTCGATCCAGGCCACCGAGCCGGAGTTCCCCGCCTCCGAGGCCGACGCCGACAGCGCCGGCCTGCGCGACCTGGCCAAGTCGGATGTCGCGGTCGCCTATCGCGTGGGTCCCGTCCCGCCGACGCCGGCGAAAGCGCAGAACGACACAGCCATTCGTTCGGCGGCTGAGGGCGGCGACGCGGCGGCGGCCTTCCGGCTGGGGGTGATGTACGCCAACGGCCAGGGCGTGCCCTTCGATCGGGCGCAGGCCATCGCGTGGACGCAGAAGGCGGCGGACAAGGGCTACGCCCCGGCGCAGGCGGCGCTCGGCGGCGCCTATCTGCGCGGCGACGGCGTGCCGCAGGACTTCGACCAGGCGCTGACCTGGCTGCGCAAGGCCGCCGACCAGGACAACGCCGACGCCGAGGCCGACCTCGGCTATCTCTACATCGCGGGCAAGGGCGTCCCATCCCGCGACCCGGCCCAGGCCTTCGCGATGTTCCAGAAGTCGGCCGGCCACGGCAACGCCAATGGCGAATTCGGCCTGGCCTCGCTCTATCTGTTCGGCCAGGGCGCGCCGAAGGACGAGGCGCAGGCCTTCGCCTGGACCCGCAAGGCCGCCGAGCAGGGCCTGGCCCGGGCCGCCGGCCAGCTGGCGCTGATGTACCAGCTGGGCACCGGCGTCACCCAGGACACCGCCCAGGCGCTGGTCTGGGACAACAAGGCCGCCGCCCTCGGCGACACCCGCTCGATGCGGGCGGTAGGCTGGGCCTACCAGCACGCTCTCGGCGCGCCGCAGGACTACGCCCAGGCGATGACCTGGTACCGCAAGGCCGCCGACGCCGGCGACCCCGACGCCGACATGAACGTCGCCCAGCTCTACGCCCTCGGCCTCGGCGTGCCGAAGGACCTGGCTCAGGCGCTGGACTGGACCCGCAAGGCCGCCAACCTCGGCCTGCCGATCGGCGAGTACGCCTACGGCCAGATGCTGCGGGCGGGCGAGGGCGCGCCGCCCGACGGCGCCACCGGCGTCGTCTGGCTGCGCAAGGCCGCCGAGCAGGGGCTCGCCGACGCCCAGGCGGCGCTCGGTCAGATCTATATGGACGGCCAGGGCGTTCCCAAGGACGAGGCGCAGGCGCGGCTCTGGCTGCAGAAGGCGGCGCTGCAGGGCAACCAGGCGGCCCAGTACGCGCTTGCCAGGCTGTCCGGCCAGAACCTGCCCGCACCGCTGAACATCGCGCCGGTGGCGCATGCCTCGCCGCCGCCGGCCGTTTCTTCACCGTCCTTGTCAGAAACACCGCGTAACTGACGGATTTGGCGGTAATTCCACCCTCTTGTCAGCCGCCGGGTTCGAACAATCCCGCTTCGGTGACGATCAGGTCCATGGCCGCGTCGTGCGGCTCGGGCCGGAGGCTGGCGAGCCGGCCGATCTCGAAGCCCAGGCCGATGGTCAGGGGCCGGCGGGGCAGGGCGGCCAGCGTGCGGTCGTAGAAGCCGCCGCCGTAGCCCAGCCGGTGGCCGGCGGCGTCGAACCCGACCAGCGGGACCAGCAGCACGTCAGGCCGCACCGCCGGTCCCTCAACCGGGTGCGGGATATCCCACCGCCCGGAGGCCATCGCCGCCCCGGGCGTCCAGGGGCGGAAGCGGAGCGGCCGCTTCGGCCCGGTGACCACCGGCAGGGCGGTGGCCCCGCCGGCCTCCAGGATGCGCTCCAGCAGCGGCACACAGTCCACCTCGCCCAGGATCGGCCAATAGCCGCCGACCAGCCTTCCGGCTACCGGGGACAGCCGCTCGAACACCAGCTCGC
>Ga0302279_10008137_pt1 | contig 10406 bp, 7 predicted proteins | sample III_Bog_N3_3_FD_194541 | JGI IMG/M metagenome (GOLD analysis project Ga0302279, IMG submission 194541) | Peat permafrost microbial communities from Stordalen Mire near Abisko, Sweden - III_Bog_N3_3 | ecosystem: Environmental > Terrestrial > Soil > Wetlands > Peat | place: Sweden: Abisko...
ACCAGCGAACCTCCTTGCCGAAGTCGTCCGTCCAGAATGCGTTGTTCGTGTTGACGACCACGTCGTAGGGGCCCGTCTCGAACGTCGCCAGGGTCGTCGCCACGCCTCCCGAGCACCCGGAAAGCCCGCAGGTCGAGATGGAGCCCGAGAACCCGCCGTCGCCGTCGACGAAGCCCTCGCTCGCCCAGTAGACGTTGGTCGCGTCGGTGGTGATTCCGTGCGGGATCTCCTGACCGCTCGTCATCTGGGTCAGGGTGTTCATGCAGTTGTCGACGGTGCACTTGTCGACCGTCTCGTCGCTCGAGGTGAAATAGAGCGTGCCGTTCGTGACCGCGATGCCGTAGGGCCCGGTGTTGCCGGTGACAATCGCAGACGGCTGGCACATCCCGGCCTGGCAAGCCCCACCGTCAGGCGCCGCGGCTCCCGGCACCACGCAGTCGTGACCGCAGGTGCCGCAGTTCAGCGGGTCGGTCATGAGGTCGGGTGTGCAGGGCTTCTCGGCGGACACATCGACGGCCCCCGCGTCGTGCGGGGCGTCGTGCGCTCCCGTGTCGTGGCCCCCGGTTTCGTGACGCCCCGAGTCGACGACGTGGCCGTGATCGGCGCCGGCGTCGCCCGCTCCGACGTGGATGTCGCCAAGGGACGGGCAACCGATCAGCGCGCCTACCGCCCCGGCAGCGAGCGTGACCGCGGCCCACCGCCTCGTCGTGGTCATCACCCCCCAGCGTAGCGCAGTCGGCGCCTACTTGGCGACGCGGAACACGCCGCCCTGAGAGCTCGAGTTCGTGTAGTAGACGCTGACGTCGTCGAGCGCGATCCAGAACGCCGCCGGAGTTTGCGCGATCTGCGTCGGGGTGGCGCAGCCCGCGAGTGGGCAATGCATGATCCCGCCGCTGGCCTCGTTGGTCCAGTAGATGCCGCCGTCATCGACCGCCACGAACAGCGGGTTCGGCTGCCCGGTCGCGATCGTCGTCGGCGTGCCGCCGCATCCGGTGGTCGGACACGAGAGGATGCCGCCGCCGTCACCCGGGCCCGGGCTGTCCCCGACGGTCCAGTAGACGCTGCCGCCGTGCAGCGCGAGCCCTGACGCTCCCAGTTGCTGGTCACTGAAGATCTGCGGGCTCCCGCCGCACGAGGGGAGCGAGCAGCGCAGGATCTGGTTGGTGCCGATGTCGGTCCAGAAGAGGCCCGCATCCGACGTCGGGTCGACCGCGATGACGAACGGAAAGAAGGTGGCGCCCTGGACAAGGGGCCCCAGCGTTCCGGCGCACTCGGCCTTGGCACACCGGTAGATGCCGCCCGTGTTGACGCCTCCGTAGCCGAAGATGTCGACCCAGTAGAGGAAGGTCGAGTCGACCGCGATCGCGTTGACCGTGGCCCCTCCTTCCACACCACCACCGTCGGGCAGCAGGCCCACCGGCCCACCGTCGGGACACCCTGACGGCGGGCACTCGAGGACGTTCCCCGAAATCGTCACCAGGTCTGCATCGGTGTCGCCGCTGTTGACCCACAGCACACGAGGGCCGTCGCGCAGCGCAAACCAGGGGTTGACCATTCCTGTGGCGATGACGGTCTTGGTCGCCTCGCAGTCCGGTAGCGTGCAGCGAAAGACGTAGCTGTCGCTCGGGACGGCAGTCTGGACCGTGACGAAGACCGACGCGTCCTCGACGAGCACACTCGTTGGCGTGTCGTGCCCCTGGTACAGCGTGACCGGCAGGCAGGCGCCCTTCACGCAGCTCCCCCCGAGGCAGCTGTGGCCACATCGTCCGCAGTTGGCGGGGTCGGCGGTCAGATCGGTGCTGCACGCGGCGTCGACCCCTGTATCGCCCGGGCCGGCGTCGACGACGGTCGCATCGTGGTGGTCCACCTTGCTGGCGTCGTGCGGAATGTGGACGAGCCCACGGTCGGCGGAAGCATCGAGCCCCGAGCCGACGTGGATGTCGCTCAGCGACGGACACGCGACCAGCAGGCTCAACGCGGCCAGCGTCGACACGGCAGCCAGGGCCGCTGGGAACCTCCGCATGCACCAAGACTAATCGACCTTCGGGCGGGCTGCCGGCGGATGACGGCTGGGGGCGCGATGCGCGACAAATTGCGCTAGAATCGACACATGAGAGCACACGGCGTCATCCTGGGCCTCGGCTTCGCGGGCTTCGTGGCCTGCTCCAGCGGCAACTCGACCTTCAACGGCAGCCTCGACGGCGGAACGAAGGCGGACGTCACGAAAGGAGGTGGCCACGACGCGTCGGGGGACACGTCGATGATGATGCTCAAAGGCAAGGACACCGGCACCGGCCATGAAGGTGGCGGCTGCGCGTCGGCCACCTACCAGGGACAGAGCGCGCCGGCCGCCATGATCTTCGTGCTCGATGCGAGCGGGACGATGGCGATGAACAACAAGTACGCCGACGCCGAGCAGGCCATCGTCAACGCGATGAACCAGCCGGTCTTCGACACCATGTCGCTCGGGCTCCTCCTCTACCCGCAGGTGCAGACGGTGCCCGCCATGTGCCCCGCGCTCGCGGGTATCGGCGTCAACTGCGCCGTCTCGGGGCTCCCGCAGGTGCCGCTCGCGCTCGCGGGGAGCGCCCCTTCGAGCGCCAGCTCGGGGGTCCGGCACGACATCTACGCGACGCTCGTCGCGAGCACCCCTGCGTCGGCGCCCGGCAACGGCAATCCTTCCTACGACGCGCTCCAGAGCGCCATCACCACGCTCCAGAGCTTGAGCCTCAACGGCCGTCGGCTGCTCTTCTTCATCACCGACGGCGGGGCGTCGTGCACGTCGCAGGACACGCCGCAGCGGCCCAACTACCTCGATGGCAACGGGTGCGAGGACTGGGAGGATCCGAACAACATCGTGACCATGCTCTCGAAGGCGCACAGCGACCCCTCGACCCCGATCAACAGCCTGATCGTCGGCGTGAACGGCGCGGATACGACCGCGTCCAGCGGGCCCGACAATCCTCCGTACTCGGTGCGCCTGGCGCTCAGCTCCTACGCGCTCGCCGGATCGCCCGAGACGGTGCCGACGGGATGCGAAGGCACCTACACCCAGGCCGGCGGCGACCCGGCAACCCCCTGTCACTTCGATCTCACGACCACGCCGAACTTCGCGCCGACCCTCGCGACCGACATCGGCATCATCCGCAACAAGCTCCTCGGCTGCACGTTCCAGCTGCCGACGACCGACGCGGGAACGGTGAACCTGAACGAGGTCAACGTCGACTACAGCCTGAACGGCGGGGCGAACGTGGACCTCGAGCGGCGGGCCAGCACGACCGACATGTGCACGACCGATGGTTGCTGGGACTACACGAACAACAACACGCAGATCGAGCTCATCGGCAAGGCGTGCAGCGACGTGCAGTCCTCCACCGCGGCGAAGGTCGAGATCGTCGTCGGCTGCCAGACGCTCATCAAGTAAGCCACGTGAGTCGATTCGACGTCGTGATCATCGGCGGCGGCCACAACGGCCTCGTCGCCGCGGCGCTCCTCGCCAAGAAAGGGCGGCGCGTCGTCGTCCTCGAGCGCCGCGACACCGTGGGCGGAGCGGCGATCACCGAGCAGCCCTGGGGCCCCGATTTCAAGGTCACGGCGCTGTCGTACGTGGTGAGCCTCATGCCGCCCACCATCATCCGCGAGCTCGAGCTCGAGCGGCACGGCTACAAGGTCTATCCGCAGCACGGCTACTTCGCGCCGCGTGAGGACGGACGCTATCTGATGATGCGGGCCGAGCCCGGGGCGCGCCGCAGCGAGATTGCGAAGTTCTCGACGCGCGACGCAGACGCCATCGAGCGCTGGGACGCGTGGCTGGGGCGCCTGGGCGCGGTGCTGGGCCCGATGCTGACGACCGTCCCTCCGAAGATGGGCAGCAAGCGGGTGGCCGACCTGATCGGTCAGCTCGGGCTTGCCTGGCAGCTGCGCGATCTCGACGTCCAGCACGTGGGGGACATCACGCGGCTCATGACCATGAGCGTCGCCGACCTGCTCGACGACTGGTTCGAGTCCGCCGCCGTGAAGGGGGTGCTCTCCGTCAGCGGGATCATCGGCACCTGGGCCGGTCCGCGCTCGCCGGGCACGGCGTACGTGATGGCGCACCACAAGATCGGCGACGTCGGCGAGGGGCAGGTCGGCTCGTGGGGGTTTCCCGAAGGGGGCATGGGCGCCGTCACCGAGGCGATGCGCCGCGCGGCCGTGAGCCACGGCGTGACGCTCCGCACCGGCGCGAGCGTCGAGCGGATCTCGGTTCAAGGCGGGCGGGCGACCGGCGTCGTGCTCGAGACCGGCGAGGAGATCGGCGCAGACACCGTGCTCGCGACGACTCACCCGAAGATCACCTTCCTGAAGCACCTCCCGCGGAGCGTCCTCCCGGGCGACTTCGTCGAGGCCATCGAGCGGTGGAAATCGCGGAGCGGCGTGGTGAAGGTCAACCTGGCCGTCGACCGGCTGCCGGAGTTCCGTGGCAAGCCGGGCTTCGATCCGGAGGTCCACGGCGGCACGATCGTCCTCGCCGAATCGCTCGACGAGATCGAGACCGCGTTCCAGGACGCGGTGACCGGCCGCCCGGCGGCGCGCCCCTTCGCGGACGTGTGCATCCCCAGCGCCCTCGACCCGACCCTTGCTCCGCCCGGCAAGCACGTGGTGTCGATGTTCACGCAGTGGGTGCCGCATACCTGGGCACAGGAACCCGACCGAGCGGCCCTCGAGGCCTACGCCGACCGGGTGATTGCCCGCATGGAAGCGGTGGCACCGGGGTTCACGGCGTCGATCCTTCACCGGCAGGTCATCGGCCCGCACGAGATGGAGACCACCTACGGCCTCGTCGGCGGCAACATCTTTCACGGCGAGCTCTCCGCCAACCAGCTCTTTCACATGCGACCGGCACCCGGATACGCCGACTTCTCGACGCCCATCCGCGGCCTCTTCCAGGCTTCGTCGGCGACGCATGGTGGAGGCGGTGTAACGGGAATTCCGGCGCTGCAAGCGGTACGAAGAATTCTGGCGGGATGACGGGCCGGGCCGCAATGCCGGCCGCAGTGGTGTATGTTGGGCCGAACAGACCGAGGTTCGATCCCGCATGCCACCGACTCTCCGCCGCAACAGGACCTCTCCCCCGCGCCACCGGCTCGCCGCCCTCGCCTGCGCAAGCTTCGTCGGCATCACCGTGGCGGGCGCCAAACCGGCGCGGGCCGACGACGCGGCCTGCGTGGCCGCCAGTGAGAACGAGATCCCGCTCCGCAAGGCGGGCCACCTGCGCGACGCCCTCAAGCAGCTCGTGATCTGCGCAGCATCGACCTGCCCGAGTGAAGTGGCCTCGGAGTGCGGGCGTCGCATCGTCGTCCTGAACGCCGCGCTGCCGACCCTCGTCCTGTCGGCGACCGACGGCGCCGGCAACGACGTGGTCACCGTCTCGGTCACGCTCGATGGCGCCCCCTTCCTCGCGGCGCTCGATGGCCAGGCGCAGCCCATCGACCCCGGCAGCCACTCGCTCACCTTCACGGAGCCTGGCAAGCCCCCGGTGGAGAAGACGGTGCTCGTTCGTGAGGGGGAAAAGGACCGGCACATCAACGTCGTTCTCGGACCCCCCGGCGCTGGAGCGCCCGCGACCGGGTCGTCGTGGAGCACACAGAAGACGATCGCGCTCGCAGCGGGAGGCGTCGGGATCGTCGGCATCGGGCTCGGCACCGCGTTCGGCATCATCGCGACCTCGGATGCGTCGACCACCAAGAGCGACTGCGTGGCCGCGACGTGTACGAGCTCGCAGCACGCGACGGCGCTCACCGAGCACAGCAGCGCCACGACGGCGGGCAACGTCTCGACCGCGACGTTCATCGTCGGAGCCGTCGGCGTCGCGGCAGGTGTGGTGCTGTGGTTCACGGCGCCCAAGGGCGAGAAGCCCGCGGCGGCCGCTCCCACCGTGGGGGGGCTGACATTCGATCCGGTCATCACGGCGCACGGCGGGGCCATGATGCTTGGCGGGAGCTTCCAGTGAACGCGATGGATCGTGGAATCGTCGGGTGCGCAGCGGGCGCGGCGCTCCTCGCCGTCACCGGGTGCAACGCGCTCGACGGACTCGCCGACGTGCCTGCCATCGCGGTCTTCGACGGAGGCAGGGACGCCACGAGCCCTCCGCACCACGACGGTGGAATCGAGGGCGGTGCCGACCACAAGGCACACGACGCAATGCCCACGAAGGATGCGTCGCCGGACGTAGCTCACGATGCATCCGCCTGCGGAGAAGGCGGAGCGCAGTGTGGCTCGTCGTGCGTCGACTTGCAGAGCTCGTCGGCTCACTGCGGAGCGTGCGGTCACAACTGTAACGGCGCCGTGTGCACTGCGGGCGCGTGCGGCGTGTATGCCGTCGTCACCGGCAACGACGTCGGCAAGGCCGTGCTCCTGGCCACCGACGGAACGCGCGTCGTGTGGGTCGACGACGGGTTTCAGGCGATCGAGCAGGTTCCGGCGGCCGGGGGCACAGAGACCACACTTGTTCCGCCATCGGCGACCAACGGCACGGTTTCCAGCGAGCTCGCGCTCGCCAACGGGACCGTCGCGTTCGCGTACGGCGGCGCGACTCCCCAGCTCGGCCTCGCCGCCGCGGACGTGGGCGACTCGGGCGTCCCGTACTACCCGGGCGGGGTGGCCATCGACAGCGTCTCGCTCGACCCGAACGCGGGCGAGGTATTCTTCGTCAACGTGGAAGGCACACAGGGCTCGCTGATGAAGTGCCCCATCAACAGCACGCACGGCATCACCGGGGGGACCTGCAGCAGCCTGACCGGCGGCGGCCGCTTCCTCGATCAGACCGCCGCCGACTCCACGTATCTGTTCTACTCATTCCAGTCCGGCGGCGCGAGTCCGTCAGGCCTCTTCCTGGATGTCTTCAATGGCGACGGAGGCGGTCAAATCTCGTCGCTCCGGACGAACAGCCTGGCGGTCGGGGGCGGCTATGCCTACTGGACCCAGGCCGAGGACGGCGGAACTACCTACTCCGTGCAGCGCCTCCTCGAGACGACGGGCGCAAGCGGCAGCCAGCTGACCGCCGCGCAGCACCTCTCGACCGAGGTCTTCACCACCGACGGGACCACTGTGTTCTACGGCAACGCCACAGGGCTCGTGAGCCGTCCGGCGGCGGGGGGCACCGTGACCACGATCGCGGCGGGGGTCACTCCGGCGGCCATCGCAGTCGGCGGCGGTCTGCTCGTGTGGACCGACTCGACGGGGTCCACCATCTCGGGACTGGTCCTCCCCTGAACCGTCGTCCGGGACGTCGCTGCGCGGCTACCTGGACGGCATGCACGCGGGACACGCGGGTACGCTGAACCCGTCGCTCTCGAGCAGACTGCACTTCGCGGCCTCGGACGCGAGGATAGGAAGCTGTTCGAGGCAAAGCAATATTCCAATTTCGGCCTGGGTGGCGCCGCTCTCCCCGCCGATGGCCACCACGGTCGCGAGGGAGCCCGACGCAATACTCACGTTGTGCAGCTCCGCGAGGACACTCGCCCCGCCATTGGCATTGACGAGAAACCAGGATTCGCCGCTCACGGACGCAAGCGAGACGTAGTCGTTCGTATCGATCACCCCCGCGTCCGAGTCGGCTCCGACTTCTCCAAACTGGGTCGAGGACAGGATCGCGCTGAACGACCCCGTGAGGTGCACGAGTGACATGGAGGTCACGCTCGGGACCGCATTGACGAACCGGAGCAGGACGTGCGCCGGAGAGGCACGGACGTCGTCGGAGAGCGCCACGAGCGTTACCGGCGGATCGGTTCCGATATCGACGACATCCCCCACGAGCGCGAGGGTCGTGGACGTGCCCGCGACGAGCGGCGCAAGGTCCAGCTTGTCGGCAAGCGGTCCGGAGCTGCAATCGACGACGCCGGCGGCGACGACCCGGACGTCGTACTGCCCGGGCGCCACGGTCACGTAGGGCGAGGTTCCGGGAAATGGGACCCCCGCGGTCGACGCGCCGGCCTCTGCCGCATCACCAGACGCATCGAGAGCCGTGCTCGCACCATCCACGAAAGCGTCCAGCTGCGCACCATCCCGCGCATCCTCCGAGGCGTCATGCGGCGTGGCGGCGTCGATGATGCCAGAGTCGATCCCCGTATCGGTGTCGACCAGGCTGACCGCGGCGAGATTGCCGGGCCCGAGGCTGCCTGCGAGGATGGGACCGCTCCAGAGGCCGGCTTGATGAGGAGAGAGACAGAAATCGACGCCCGGTGCGTCGGGTGACCAGTTGGCGAGCCGCAGGAGTGCCGTCGTCGGTACCATCCGGTCGCGCGCGACGTCGGCTGCATCCCCCGAACCGTAGCGGTCGCTCGAGGCGTCCCGCACCGCCGCATCGGGCCGAGGTTCGACTCCAGCGTCATGAGCCGAGTCGACGACGCCGGAGCGGGAGCAGCTCGCGAGCGACAGGAGCAGCAGGCTGACGTTCCAGGCCTTCATCGCTCAGGAGGTCCGTGGGAAGCCGGTAAGTGAGATTCGACCCTTGCGAGAGAGGCTCGCCACGGCGACGGACCTTCGCGCAGTCACGGATACTCACCGATATAGGTTGCGTACTCCGCAAGCGAAGCATGCGTCCCATCGTAGAGCTGCCCGTCGAACGCCCACATGAGCTTCCTGTACCCGTAGGCGTTCACCTTGGCGAACGTGAGCGCCATGCCGGCGTCGCCGTCCTCGCCCTTGTTCTCGCCGCTCTTCCGGAACCCGAGCAGGTCCGCGTTGTATGCGACCCAGTGCGCGGACGACCACTCGAGGACGTTCGCGCTCGACTCGTTCGCGTTCGCGGCTGAAGAGTCGTTGAGACTCGTACAGTCGATGACGACGGTGCTCGTCTTCTCGGCGATGTCGCCCATGATCCGCGGCCACTCGCAGCCGCCGGCGCTGACGTCGTAGTCGTTCGGATACTGCGCGTGGAGGTCCAGGCCGTTGGCGATGAGGCTGGCGCGCCAGCTTGGGCGCACGCCGACGCCCGGCATCAGCCACTGAACGTCTCCGGTGAACCCCGCCGCTCGGGCCGCCGCGACCTGGAAGTTGCCAAACGCCGCAAGAGCGTCCACGTACCAGCCATAGAACGTCTCTGCGTCCGTCGCCGTGCAGCTGGGCGGCTTGCACTGCGGAGCCGGGTTCTTCGGCGCCATCGCCGTACCGGCCAGCGCGGAGGCCGAGTACGCGACGTAATCGTACGCAGGCGTCACGGGGTAAATCATCTCGCCGGCGTCCGTCAGGCCACCAATGCGGATCGCGTCGATCTGCCCAGGGCCGATTCCCTGGATGACGTGCTGGATGAGCGCCGCGACCTTCGCCTGCACTTGCGGATTGAACCAGTTGGGCTGGGACGCATACGTGTTTCCGTTCTGGTCGACCCACGGCTCGATCTGGGCTGCCCACGACGGGGGGTAATGAAGCCCGAACGAAACCTCGATTCTCCAGCCGGCCGCTCTGTACTTCTGGATGGCCGTGAGGTTCAGCGCGCTGGACGCGTACTGTCCTTGGGTCGGCTCGAGGTCGTTCCAGCCGAGCTGAATCTGCGCCCAGCGGATCCCCGCAACGGAGTCGCTCATGAGGTGCGAGGTATCCGCCAGGAGCACGCCATACTCGATGGGCGAGCTCGCTTCGGAGGTCGGGTCGAGGGCTCCGGCGTCCGCGGCATCGACGGCGCTATCGACCAGACTCGCCTCCGCCGCCGCATCCCGCGCCGAGGTCGCATCGCGCTCGCCGGAGCCATCCATCCGCCTGGAAGAGTGCGCATCCGTGCTCGACGACGCTCCGCCGTCACGGCCGTCGCCCGCGGCAGTGCCGGCCCCGCACGCCGTGAGCAGGACGAGCACCGCGAGCCGCTCGAACCTGTCGCGGCTCAAGCGGGCGAGGGCGACGCTTGCAACTTGTCTTGCGTCTTCGTCTCGAAGTCGCTCGCGTCGTGGCGCTCGTGGAGTTGCTCCGAGAGCTCCCCGAAGGGGCGATTGACCATGCGACCTCGCTTTACCGCCGGGCGGTCGGCGATCTCGTTCGTCCAGCGAACGACGTTCTTGTACTCATGGACCGCGAGAAATTCGCCGGCGCTGTAGACCTTGCCCTGTACCAGCGAGCCGTACCATGGCCATACGGCCATATCGGCAATCGTGTACTCGCTCCCCGCGAGGTACTGCGTCTCGCCGAGGCGCCGATCGAGCACGTCGAGCTGCCGCTTCACCTCCATCGCAAACCGGTTGATGGCATATTCGATCTTGGTCGGCGCGTACGCGTAGAAGTGACCAAAACCGCCGCCGAGGTAAGGCGCCGCGCCCATCTGCCAGAACAGCCACGAGAGGCACTCGGCGCGCGCCGGAGGATCCTTGGGCAGAAACGCGCCGAACTTCTCCGCGAGGTAGAGGAGAATCGCGCCCGACTCGAAGACCCGAACG
>Ga0302279_10008138_pt1 | contig 10404 bp, 11 predicted proteins | sample III_Bog_N3_3_FD_194541 | JGI IMG/M metagenome (GOLD analysis project Ga0302279, IMG submission 194541) | Peat permafrost microbial communities from Stordalen Mire near Abisko, Sweden - III_Bog_N3_3 | ecosystem: Environmental > Terrestrial > Soil > Wetlands > Peat | place: Sweden: Abisko...
TGCCTCGCGCGATGCGGAGGTCCCCGATGCTCGCGGCCGCCGCGACCGGCATGAGCGCGACGTCGGCTTCGTCCTCCGATACTTGCCGCGCGACCTCGGCTGGGAGCGCAAGAGTGAGCGCAATGCGCGCGTCGTCACGGAGCGGCTCGAACAGCGGCTTCGCGTTGAGGTACTGGACCGCAGCGACGCGCAGGAGAGGAGACGGCGCCGCGCTCACAGCACCACCAGATGCTTCTCGGCCTTGCGGTCCTTCACCTTGAACGCGGCTTCGGGGAGCGCCTCGCGCGCGTGCTCGCGCACCACGTTGTAGAGCGTGTCACGCTCGACCGGGATGCGCCCTGCCTCGCGAATCAGCCGAACGAGCTGGTCGTACTTGAGCCCCGAGGGGGAGGTCGAGCCGGCCGCGCTGTAGATCGTCTCGTGCACGATGGTGCCGTCGAGGTCGTCCGCGCCGAAGCGAAGCCCGACCTGCGCAATCTTCGGCGTCATGCTGACCCAGTACGCCTTGAGGTGCGGAATGTTGTCCATCATCAGGCGCGACACGGCGAGGGTGCGGAGGTCGTCGATGCCGGTCGGCGCGGGGAGGTTCTTCATGCCGTTGCCGTCGGGATGAAACGCGAGAGGAATGAACGCCTGCAGACGCGCCGGTGAGCTCATCGATTCGTCCTGCAGCGCGCGAAGACGGAGCATGTGGTCGACGCGGTGCTCGAACGTCTCGATGTGGCCGTAGAGCATCGTCGCGTTGGTCGCCATCCCGAGACGGTGCGCCACGCGATGCACCTCGAGGTACTCCTCCGCCGTTGCCTTGTCGTGCGAGATGCGGCTGCGAACCTCCGGGTGGAAGATCTCCGCCCCGCCCCCCGGCAAGCTATCGAGCCCCGCTTCACGCAGGCGAACGAGCACCTGCTCGTGCGTCATCCCGTAGTGCTGCGCGAAGAAGTGAATCTCCACCGCCGTGAAACACTTCATGTGCACGTCGGGCTTGATGCGCTTGAAGCCCTTCAGCAGCTCCTCGTAGTACGAGAACGGCAGCCCCGGGTGGAGGCCGTTGACGATGTGGATCTCGGCCGGCGGGTCGCTCATGCGAACCTCGAGCTCGCGCCACGCCTCCTCGAGCTTCATGGTGACTGCACCGGGCGCGCCCTCTTCGAGCTTCGCGAACGAGCAGAAGAGGCACGATGCGACGCATACGTTGGTCACTTCGATGCGCATATTGCGGTTGAAATACGTGCGGTCGCCGTGGAGCTTCTCGCGCACCTCATTGGCGAGCTGGCCGATGGCGAGCAGGTCGGGGTGATGAAAGAGGGCAACGCCGTCTTCGAACGAGAGACGCTCTCCTGCGCGAACCTTGCGGGCGATCGGATCGAGCTTCGCGTCGGGTTTCGATTCAGGCCTCAGGTCAGACATGGTTTGCGCTCTCGGTGGAGGGACGTGGGCTGCTTTCGGCGAAGACGGCGCGGCGACCGGCGATGGCGAGGAGCGACTCGAGCTCTTTCTTCTTGAGCGCTTGGACCTGCACCATCCCCTGCCCTTTGACCTTGAGCGCGCTGCCGTCGGCGATGGGCAGGCCGCGGCGATTCGCGATAGGCCCCACGAGCTCGCTGGCGCCGAAGCCGAGCGCGACCTGCGCCACCTCGAGCCCCGACTCTGACCAGTCGACCCGCACGCGCGCCGCACGAGGCCCCGTGATGCGCGCGATCGCGACGCGACGCAGGATGGCGAAGCCCAATCGATTCTCGTCGGCGAGCGAGACCTGCACCACGTCGGCGCCGAGATCGGCAAGGACGTTGGCGAAGATGCGCACGACGTCGCCCGACTCGTCGGCGCGGATGCGATCGGCGAGCGCTCCGACCGCGAGGAGATCGGCCGTCTCGAGAATGGAGGCGAGCTCTCGCACGCGTGCGAGGTCGCCCGCGCGGCGAGCTTCGGCGATGGGCGCGAGCCCGGCTGCCACGATGGCGCGATCGGTGAGGACGCTCATGACGGGGTCTTCCAGCGGTGAGAGACGCGGTGCTCGATGCCGAGGTGATCGAGGGCGCGGCCGACGACCGTGTCGACCAGCTCCTCGAGCGTGGTGGGCTTGGCGTAGAACGACGGCATCGCGGGGAGAACGGTGGCGCCTGCGCGCGTGACCTGCGTGAGGTTCTCGAGGTGCACGAGGCTCAGCGGGGTCTCGCGAGGTACGAGGATGAGAGGGCGTCGCTCTTTCAGCATGACGTCGGCGGCGCGCGTCAGGAGCGTGTCGGAAATGCCGTGGGCAACCTTCGCCACGGTGCTCATCGAGCAGGGGATGACGACCATCGCGTGCCAGCCTGCGCTCCCGCTCGCGAACGGCGCCGAATAGTCGCGCCCGCCCCAGAGCTTCACGCCGATCTCCTCGCGAAGATCCCCGCCGCACTCGAGCGCCCACACTTCGGGGGCCGTCGTGGACGCGCACACAGCGAGCTCGACCTCACCGGCCGAGGCCTTGTCGCGCAGCACGGACACCAGACGCTTCGCATACGGAGCGCCGCTCGCCCCGGTGATGCCCACGATGATCTTGCGCGTGCTCATCCCTGGGCCACTGCGCGGATGATGGACGCGACGCCGAGCGTGAGGTCTTCGGCTTCGATGCGGACGAAGCCGGCGCGTGCGACGGCGTGCTCGTACTCGGCGCGAAAGAGGAAGCCGTCCATGCTGCGCGCGAGGTATGCGTAGGCGCCGCGATCACCGGACAGGAGCCCGCCGACCGCAGGGAGCAGCACGTTCGCGTAGGCCGTGTGGAAGAGGCGCGTGACGAGCTGGGCGGGCCGGAAGAACTCGAGCGTCACGAAGACGCCGCCGGGGATGAGCACGCGACGTACTTCACGGAGCGCCTTGTCGGGGTCGGCCACGTTGCGGATACCGAAGCCGCAGACGACCGCGGCGATCGAGCGGTCCTCGAACGGGAGCGTCTGAGCGTCGGCGACGATGAGCTCGGCGCGCGGGACCTTCGAGCGCCCCTGGAGCAGCATGGGCTCCGAGAAGTCGGACGCGATGAGGCGTTGATGTGGACGGGCGCGATCGAGCATGACTGTGAGGTCGAGCGTACCGGCGCAGAGGTCGAGCGACGGGCCGCGCGGAGCGCCTTCGAGGGCATCGATGGCGCGCTGCCGCCAGGCCACGTCGAGGCCGCCGGACATCACACGATTCAGGAGGTCATACGTCGGCGCGATGCGGCCGAACATGTCGCGTACAGCATCCGTGTGGCCGCCCTGGTTCGGCTCCCGCGCCGACAGCTCCGCGATAGGCGCTTGGGCGGTCATTGAGGCCTTTGGAGGAAGGTGCGCGCGGCCTTGAGCACCGACTCCGCAAGCCCGGTGACCCCTTCGCTACGCTCGGACTGGCGCGAGGTACTCTTCACCCCGCGGCGCCCTGACCTCCACGACGGGTCGAGCCCTAGCTCCTCCCAGCGCGCGTCGACCTTGGCGTCCACGCCCTTCGCCATGCGCGCGACCTCGGGCCACTCGCGCTTGTAACCCTCCTCGGGCCACTTCTTCGTCCCGTCGATGGCCATCTTGCCGCCGTACAGCGCCTGGTTCGCGCCGTGATCGAGCTGATCGATCGGCCCGTCGACGAAGGTGACGTCGCGCTTCGGGTCGAGATTCGCGAGTAGCCGCCAGGCCACCTCGGCGACGTTCTGTACGTCGACGTCGTGGTCGAGGACGCAGATGACCTTCGAGAACGACATCTGCCCCGAGCCCCACAGGCCGTGCGCGATGCGGCTCGCGTGCATCGGGTACTGCTTCTTGATCGAGACGAGCACGAGGTTGTGGAACGCCCCTTCGACCGGGAGGTTCATGTCGACCACCTCCGGGAACATCGTGCGAAGGAGCGGAAGGAAAATGCGTTCGGTCGCCTTGCCGAGCCACTGGTCTTCCATCGGCGGCGGGCCCACGAGCGTGCACGGATAGACCGCGTCGCTCCGGTGCGTGAGCGCCGTGACGTGAAACCGAGGGAACTTGTCCACCGGCGTGTAGTAGCCGGTGTGGTCGCCGAACGGCCCCTCGTCGAAGAGCGGCTCCTGCGGGTCGACGTAGCCTTCGAGCACGAAGTCGGCGTCCGCCGGGACCTCGAGCTCGACCGTCTTGCAGCGGACCGTCTTCACGGCGCTCTTCCGGAGGAACCCGGTTAGCATCCACTCGTCGATGCCGTCGGGCAGAGGCGCGGTTGCCGAGTACGTGAGCGCCGGGTCGCCCCCGAGCGCCACGGCAACTTCGAGCCTCCGGAGCCCCAACTCCTTCGCCCTGCGGAAGTGACGCGCCCCGGTCTTGTGGATCTGCCAGTGCATCGCGGTCGTCTTCCGGTCGATGCGCTGCATGCGGTACATTCCGATGTTCCGTGCGCCCGTCTCCGGGTCGCGCGTGATGACGTTCGGCAGCGTGATGAAAGGGCCGCCGTCATCGGGCCACGACGTGAGAATCGGCAGCAAGTCCAGGTCGACGGCGTCCCCTTCCAGGACCACGTCCTGGCAGGGAGCCTCGGTCACCCGTCGCGGCAGCACGTGGGCGAGCTCCGGCAGCGTCTGCGCGAGCTGGGCTAGGCCGGCCGCGGTCATCGCAGGGCGGGTGTGAATGAGCGCTTCGATGGCGCGGGCGTGGTCGTCGAGGTCGGCGACTCCGAGGGCGAGCGACATCCGGGCGCGCGAGCCGTACCCGTTGATGAGCAGGGGGAAGCGGGCATCCCCGACCCGCTCGAAGAGGAGCGCAGGGCCACCCGCCTTCATTACGCGGTCCGCGATGGCCGACACCTCGAGCACCGGGTCGACCGGGCACGTGACACGTACGAGCTCTCCGCGCGCTTCGAGCGCCGAAACGAACTCCGCCATGCCATCGTACGCCATCGTATCCTCCCGAAAGCCCAACGAAACTGGGCGGTTCGCGAACTTTCAAAACATTCTGAACGACGTGTACTTAGGCTCCGGTCGTGGGGGCGTCAAGGTGGGCGGCGCTCATTGCAACCCGGGCGAACGTGGCCATGCTCTCCTCACCATGAAGCCCGGCGAGCACCCCGAATTCTTCCGTTTCCCCGCCCCCGAAGGCCGCTCGCGCGAGAGCACGATCCGCCTCGACGCAAACGGCGCCTTCACCCACGAGAACAACAATGTCGAGCATCCCGGCCTCGCGCTCGCGCTCCACTCGTGGATCTGCCGCCACCCGGACGACGGGCGCTTCATCCTGTCGAACGGGTACGACTGGACCTACTTCACGGTCGACGACGCGCCATTCACCGTGCGAAGCGTCCGGGCCGACGGGAACTGCCTCGTGCTGCTGCTCAGCGACGCGAGCGAAGAGGCGTGGCTTCCGAAGGAAACGCGCACCGGCGCGGACGGCGCGCTCTACACCCGAGTGAAGCGAGGGCTCGATGGCGCGAGGGGGCTGCCGTTCGAGGCGAAGTTCAGCCGACACGCGCAGACCGGACTGGCGCCGTACCTCGCCGACGTCGACGGGCACCCGGTGGTGAGCGTGGGCACGAGCGAGAGCGTGGTCGGCGAGGGTTGAAGCGGGGCTTTCGCAGCCAAGCGACGCAGGATCAGGTGAAAAGAGCCCTCGCGTCCGATACAATGCCTGTCCCCCATGCGTCTGCTCATCGCCGACAAGCTTCACCCCCGCGCCATCGAAGAGCTCAAGACCCTGCCGCTCGAGGTCGTGTACGACCCAGAGGTCACCCGGGACTCGCTCGAAGCAAAGATCGCCGGCGTCGGTATCCTCGTCGTCCGCTCGACGGAGGTCACAGCCGAAGCGATTGACAAGGCGCGTCAACTCCACCTGATTGTGCGCGCTGGGGCCGAGTTCAGCACCATCGACGTACGGGCAGCGAGCCGACGCGGGATCTATGTCGCCAACTGCCCCGGGAAAAACGCGGCGGCGGTGGCTGAGCTGGTCTTCGGGATCCTGCTCGGGATCGACCGACGCATCCCCGACGCGGTCGCCTCGCTGCGGTCGGGTAAGTGGGAGCGCTCAAAGTACGGCGGCGCCGAAGGGCTCCACGGCAAGACCCTCGGCATCGCGGGCTTCGGTGCGGTCGGGCGCGAGGTCGCGGCGCGGGCGAAGTGCTTCGGGCTTCACCCGGTCGCCTGGAGCCGATCGCTCACGGCTTCCAAGGCGGCCGACTTCGGGGTGGGCTACGCCTCGTCCCTCGAGGAGCTCGCGACCCGCTCGCAGATCCTCACTCTCCATCTCCCCATCACGGACCGCACCCGCAGCGTAGTCGGGGCCAAGGTCCTCTCGGCTCTCGGCCCGCGCGGCATCCTCGTCAACACCGCACGCGCTGACCTCATCGACTACGCGGCGCTGAAGGACGCGATTAGCAAACAGAAGCTGCGTGTGGGGCTCGACGTGTTCCCCGACGAGCCGAAGGGCACGCGCGAGTACCCGGCCGACCTCTTCAGCGCTCCCGTCGAAAACGGCGCCGGCTTCGTCTACGGCACGCCTCACATCGCGGCGTCGACCGATCAGGCTCAGCTCGCCATCGCGAGCGAGACAGTGCGGGTGATCCGGTCGTTCCTGCTCGAGGCGAACGTTCCGAACGTGGTGAACGTGTCGTCGTCGAGCACCGCGCGGTTCCAGGTGGTGATACGCATGGTCGACAAGGTAGGGACGTTTGCGAACGTGCTCAACGTCATCAAGCGCCACGGGATCAACGTCGAGGAGGTCACGAACACGATCTTCGAGGGCGGCGGCGCATCGTGCGCGAAGCTCCGCGTGGTCTCGCGGCTGAACGAGGCGTGCCTCGCCGAGATTCATGCGTTCGAAGAGGTACTTCACGTGGACATGGTCCCGCTGCCAAACCTGGCCTAGCGACGAGTGCGCTCCTTCACGCTGCTGCTGACGGTGCTCGTGGCCTCGCTGGCCGCGTGTCATCCGAAGACGAACGCTTCACGGTCGTCGGACGCCGCTGCGGACGCCCCGGTCGCTGCGAAGAACGCGCGCGCCGACGCCGGGGACGCGGCGCCGAAGCCTGCCCCGGTCGACTCGGGAGGCGCCATCGCGGACGACTCGCTCCCCGCCTTCGCGAGCGACGAGCTGACGACGCGCGCCAAGCACTTGCTCGAGGCCATCCAGAAGGACAACGGCGAGCTCGCCGGGGACATCGTGTTCCCGCGCGACGCGTACCTCCAGATCAAGGACGTGCCCGACCCGGGCAAGCACTGGGACACGAAGGTGCTCGCCGCATTCCGGAGTCAGGTGCACGCACTTCACCACCACACGAAGGGCATCGAGCGCGCCGTCTTCACGAGCTTCGAGCTCGGGCAACCGGCCGCCGAGGTAATGCCGAAGAAGCACGATCTGAAGCGCATGCTCTGGCGCGCCCGCCGCTCGCGTGTCGGATTCACCATCGACGGCAAACCGAGCCACTTCGACATCGTCGAGATGACCGGCTGGCGCGGCGCCTGGTACGTGACCAGGCTGCGGTGATTACGCCTTCCGCTTGCTGTCGTCCGAACGAACCTCTTCGAGGAGCATCTCGATGCGCGTGAGGTCGTCGACCCCTTCGTCGTAATAGAACGTGAGCTCGGGGGTGACACGAAGGCCGAGTCGGCCCGAGATCGTCTTCCGCAGCATGCCCGACGCGCGTTTCAGCCCGATGAGCGCTTCCTTGCGCAGCGTCGCGTCCTCCCCGTCGCGCAGGAGGCGCACGTAGACCCGCGCGGTCCGAAGGTCGTCCGGCATTTCGACGCGCGTCACCGTCACGTTCGCCACGCGCGGGTCCCGCACGTCTCGACCAAGCGCCCACGCGACCTCTTTCGCGACGCGCGCCGACAGCCGGACCGATCTCTTGACGTCAGTGGCCATCGTCGTCTCCGTACAGATCGTCTTCCATCTCACCCATCGACAGGAGCTCTGTCGCGCGGGCCGTCAGGACCATCTCTTCCTGCGTCTCGGCCGCATGCGCGACCTCCGCGAGCACCGAGTCGCACACCTGCGAATCGCCCGAGACGACACACACGCCGAAGACGGCGCGCTGGAGGAGATCCTGCGCGCCTACTTCTGCCACCGAGACGTCGAACCGACTTCGAACGCGGTCCCGGAAGCGCCGCACCGAGCTGCGCTTCTCCTTGAGGGACCGCGCCGCGGGCAAGTGAAACGTAAGTCTGAGCACACCTACGTGCATCAGAGCTTCTGCTTCACCTCATCGATTTCGTAGCACTCGATGATGTCCTTCTCCTTCATGTCGTTCATGCCGTCGAGGCTGATACCGCACTCGAAGCCCTCGGCGACGTCCTTCACGTCGTCCTTGAAGCGCTTCAGGGCGGCGATCTTCCCTTCCCACATGACCGCGTTGTCGCGGAGCAGCCGCATCTTCGCGGAGCGCTTGATGATGCCGCTCACGACGTAGCAACCGGCGACGGCGACGTTCTTGACCTTGAAGACCTGACGGACCTCGGCCTTGCCGTTCGAGCGCTCGACCAGCGTCGGCGGGAGGAGCCCTTCCATCGCGCCGCGCACGTCGTCGACCGCGTTGTAGATGATCGAGTAGATGCGAATCTCGACCTTGTTCTCCTCGGCGAGAGCGCTCGACTTGCCTGCGGGCCTCACGTTGAAGCCGATGACGATCGCCTTCGACGCGATCGCGAGGTTGACGTCGCCTTCGGTGATAGCGCCGACGGCGGCGTGGATGATCGACAGACGGACGCGATCGGTCGAGAGCTTGGCGAGGGCGTCCGCGACGGCCTCGACCGAGCCCTGAACGTCACCCTTGAGGATGATGCGGAGCTCCTGCTGCCCTTCGTCCGCCATCCGCTTGGAGAGCTCCTCGAGAGAGACCTTCGCGGTCGACGGGATGAGCGACTTGGCCGCCTTGCCGCGACGGCTCTCGGCGATCTCTTGCGCCTTCTTCGGATCCTTCACGGCGTGCATCGGGTCGCCCGCGCCGGGGACGTCCGAGAGGCCGAGGATCTCGACGGGCGTCGAGGGGCCTGCGGACTGGATGTTCTTGCCGTGCTCGTTGGTCATCGCGCGCACCTTGCCGAAGCCGGCGCCCGCGAGAATGAAGTCGCCGACGCGCAGCGTTCCGTCCTGGACGAGGACGCGCGCTACGGGACCGCGGCCACGGTCGAGGAGTGCCTCGAGCACCGTCCCGCTCGCCGCGGTGTTCGGGTTCGCCTTGAGGTCGAGGACCTCGGCCTGCAGCGCGACGTTCTCGAGCAGCTGATCGACGCCCGCGCCCGTGAGGGCCGAGACGTTGACAAACATCGTGTCGCCGCCCCACTCCTCGGGCTGAAGACCGAGCTCGGCCAGCTCGCGACGGACACGCTCGGGGTCAGCCGAGGGCTTGTCGCTCTTGTTGACGGCGACAATGATGGGGACGTTCGCCGCCTTCGCGTGGTTGTACGCCTCCTTCGTCTGCGGCATCACGCCGTCGTCGGCTGCGACGACGAGGATGACGAGGTCGGCGCCGTTCGCTCCGCGTGCGCGCATCTGCGTGAATGCCTCGTGGCCCGGCGTGTCGAGGAAGACGACGATGCCGTGCGACGTCTGCGCGCGGTAGGCGCCGATGTGCTGGGTGATCCCGCCCGCCTCGCCGCCCGCCACGTTCGCCTTGCGAATGCGGTCGAGGAGGCTGGTCTTGCCGTGGTCGACGTGACCCATGACGGTGACGACCGGAGGGCGTGTCTCCTGGTTCGGGTCGACGACCACGGGAGCACCGTCCGCGACTTCGACCTTGACGGCCCCTTCTTCACCACGGGCGGCCGCAATGCTCTCTTCTTCGCTCTCGGCGACGTCCTCGATCTCCCATCCGAACTCGGAGGCGAGAATCTTGGCCGTGTCGGCGTCGAGCGTCGTGTTGATGTGAACGCCCGTCATCCCCATCGAGAGGAGCTTCATCAGAAGCTCCGTCGACTTGAGAGACATCTTCTGCGCCATCGTCTGGAGCGTGACGTTCTCGTCGATGCGAATGACCTTCTTGTGCGCCCCCATCTCCTGGGTGGAGACGATGCCGGATGGCCGACGCTGCGGCTGTTGGCCGAACATCTTTCGCGGGCCTGCTCCGCCGGCCCCACGCATCATCGAGCGCCCCTGCTGCGGCCCTCCTGCGCGGACGTCACGGCGAGGCGCAGCACCAGTCGTGGCACCTGCACGCGGATCGTACTGCACGCGCCGCGGCATGGCTCCCGATGGGCCACCACCGATGGCGGTTCGCGGCGCCGTCACGGGCGTCGGCATCGGCACACCAGGGCGACCTGCCCAGTACTCGACGCCGGTCTTCGGGGCAGTCGACGGACGGGGAGGCGCTGCAGGCGCCGGGGTTTCACGCCGGGCAGGCTCGACCGGCGGGGCAGCGTGGGCGGCCGCGGCTGCACCGTCCGTATGCGCGGGTTCATCGTCGACCGGTGCGGCGTGATGACGCTCGACGGTAGGCGCGTCGGCGTGGACCGTCTCG
>Ga0302279_10008139_pt1 | contig 10403 bp, 8 predicted proteins | sample III_Bog_N3_3_FD_194541 | JGI IMG/M metagenome (GOLD analysis project Ga0302279, IMG submission 194541) | Peat permafrost microbial communities from Stordalen Mire near Abisko, Sweden - III_Bog_N3_3 | ecosystem: Environmental > Terrestrial > Soil > Wetlands > Peat | place: Sweden: Abisko...
AGAAGAACTTGGTGATGCGCCAGGCGGCCCGGACGGCGCAGGTCTGGTCGTCCATGACCACCACCGAACCGGAGCCGAGCATGGACCCGGCGTCGGCCACCTCGTCCTGCCCGAGGGGGAGGTCGATCTGGTCCGGCCCGAACCACGGCGCCGAGACCCCGCCGGGGATGAAGGCCTTGAGCTCCCGGCCGTGGCGGATCCCGCCACCGAGCACCGGGGCGTGGATGAGGTCGTGGAAGGTCGTCTTGACCATCTCGACCTCGAAGACGCCCGGATGGTTGACGTGGCCGGCCAGGGCGAACAGCCGGGTCCCGGTGGAGCGCCCCTCGCCCAGGGCGGCGAAGGCCGCCCCGCCGTGCTGGACGATCCACGGGAGGTTGGACATCGTCTCGACGTTGTTGACCACGGTCGGCTGGCCGTAGAGCCCGATGGCCGCGGGGAAGAACGGGGGCTTGATCCGGGGGAAGCCCCGCTTGCCCTCCAGCGACTCGAGGAGGGCGGTCTCCTCGCCGCAGATGTAGGCCCCGGCACCCGGGTGGACCACCACGTCCACGGAGAAGCCCGAACCGAAGATGTCGGTCCCGACGGCGCCGTGGGCGTAGGCCTCGTTGAGGGCCGACTGGACGCGCTCCAGGCCCAGGGCGAACTCGCCCCGCAGGTAGATGAAGACCTGGGAGACCTGCAGGGCGAACGCCGCGATGAGCACGCCCTCGACGAGCTGGTGGGGGTCCCGTTCGACCAGCAGGTGGTCCTTGAAGGTCGCCGGCTCGCTCTCGTCGCCGTTGACCACCAGATAGGTCACCGGGTCCTTGCGGAGCATGGACCATTTGCGACCGGCCGGGAACCCGGCGCCGCCCCGGCCCAGCAGGCTGGCCTGGTCGACCTCGTGGGCCACGGCCTCGGGGGTCATGGTGAGGGCCTTGCGCAGGCCCTCGTACCCGCCGGTGGCCAGGTACCGCTCCAGGGTGTACGAGTCGTCGAACCCGACGCGGCTGGTGATGATCTTCGGTGGGTCGGTGATGGCCATCAGCCGGCACCTCCCCCGGCGGCCTCGGCCTCGGCGGCCCGGCGGGCCCGGGCCTCCTCCATGGCCGCCCGCTCGGCGGCGACCCGGGACCGGTCGGCCTGGAGGCCCGTGGAGCGGCGCACCCGGATCAGGGTGCCGTGTGCCGGGATGTCCGCCGACAGCGCACCGGAGCGCAGATCGGCCACCAAGCGGTCGAAGGACTCGTTGGTCTGGGCGCCGACGTAGCGGTGGTTGACCTGGACGCACGGGGCCCGGTCGCAGTCGGCCAGGCACTCGGCCTCCTCCAGGGTGATCGTCCCGTCGGAGGTCGTGCCGCCGGCGTTGATCCCGAGCGACGTCTCGGCGTGCTCGAGGAGCTCCAGTGCCCCGTCGAGCAGGCAGGCGATGTTCGTGCACACCGAGATGACGTGGGTGCCCACGGGCTCGGTGTGGAGCATGTCGTAGAAGGACGCCGTCCCCAGCACCTCGGCCGGCGTGATGTCGAGCAGTCCGGCGATCTCGGCCATGGCCTCGGGCCGGAGCCAGCCGTCCTGCTCCTGGGCCAGGTGGCACAGCGGGATGAGGGCCGAACGGGGCTCGGGGTAGACGGCGATCAGCTCCCGTGCCCGGGTCAGGATCTCCGGCGTGAAGTGCCCGCCGGCGCTCCCCCCGGCGGACCGGCGGACCGCGGGACGCGGGGCGGCGACCGGCGTCGGCTCGGCGGCGCTCACCGGTCCACCTCCCCCATCACCGGGTCGACCGACGAGCACACGGCCACGGCGTCGGCCAGCAGGCCGCCCCGCATCATGAGCGGCAGGGCCTGGAGGTTCACGAAGCTCGGTCCCCGGATGTGCATCCGGTAGGGCTTCGACGACCCGTCGGACACCAGGTAGCAGCCGAGCTCACCGCGGGGGGACTCGATGGCCACGTAGACCTCGCCCTCGGGGACCTTGAACCCCTCGGTGAAGACCTTGAAGTGGTGGATCAGCGCCTCCATCGACTCGTCGATGCGGGCCCGGGGCGGCGGGGTGACCTTCTTGTCCTGGACCCGGTAGTCGCCGGCGGGCATCTTCTCGAGGATCTGGCGGACGATGCGGACCGACTCGCGGATCTCGTTCAGCCGGATCGAGTACCGGTCGAAATTGTCGCCGTAGGTCCCCACGATGACGTCGAAGTCGACCTCGGCGTACTTCAGGTAGGGCATCGAACGACGGAGGTCCCAGGGCACGCCGGTGGACCGCAGGATGGGGCCGGTCAGGCTGAGGGCCAGCGCCTCCTCGGCCGAGATGCGTCCGATGGACTCGGTCCGCTGGCGGAACAGGGGCTGGCCGGTCAGGAGCTCGTCGTACTCGTCGGTACGGGGCCGGATGGTGTCGCAGATGACGGCCACGTCGTCCTCCCACCCGTCGGGGAGATCGGCGGCCACACCGCCCGGTCGGATGTAGTTGTGGTTCATCCGCAGCCCGGTGGTCTTCTCGAAGAAGGCCAGGATCATCTCCCGTTCGCGGAATCCGTAGATCATCATCGAGGTCGAACCGAGGTCCATGCCGTTGGTGGCCATCCACATGAGATGGGAGGACATGCGGTTCAGCTCGGTCATGAGCATGCGGATCCACTGGGCCCGGTCGGGCAGCTCCACCCCGAGGAGCTCCTCGACGGCCAGGGACAGGACCAGCTCGTTGTGGAGCGGCGACAGGTAGTCCATGCGGGTGACGTTGGTGGAGCCCTGGACGTAGGTCAGTTCCTCGGCGGTCTTCTCCATGCCGGTGTGCAGGTAGCCGATGACCGGCTTGGTCCGCAGGACGGTCTCCCCGTCGAGCTCCATCATGAGGCGCAGCACGCCGTGGGTCGAGGGGTGCTGCGGACCCATGTTGATGATCATGGTCTCGTCTTCGGACAGCTCGATGTCGATGTCCGGCCCGTCGAGACCCGAGCCCTCGGGGATGCGGAGCACCCCGCCGGCCTCCCGGCGGATCTCGGCGTGGCCGGTCTCCCCCCGCCGGAACATCTCCTGGACGCCCTCGGAGGTCTCGGCCACCAGCCCGGCCGGCTCGCTCCGGTCCTCCCGGGGCAGGAACAGGTCGACGGACGCCGGCGCGGTGTCCGTCACCGGGCCGGACCCGGTCTGCCGGCCATCGGCCGACTCCGTCGGCGTGTCCTCGGTCGACTCCGGATCGCTCATCTCGGACCCGGTGCTCCCTTGAACTGCACCGGCACGCGGCCGACGCCGTAGTCCTTGCGCAACGGGTGGCCCTCCCAGTCCTCCGGCAGGAGGATGCGGGTGAGGTCGGGATGGCCGTCGAAGACGATGCCGAAGAGGTCGAAGGCCTCACGCTCCATGGCCTCGACGCCGGGGTAGAGGTCGAACAGCGACGGCAGGGTGGCGTCACCGGCCGGTACCTGCACCCGGACCCTGACCCGGCGGGGCCGGCTCAGCGACAGCAGGTTGACCACGACCTCGAAGCGCTCCGCCCCGACCCCGTCGGGGAGGGGTCGCCCGGGGGCGTGGGTGAGGTAGTCGACGGCGCACAGGTCCGAGCAGGTCTCGAACCCGTCGTCACGGAGGTCCCCGACGACCCCCAGGTACTGCGCTCGGGTGGGGAACACCGCCCCGTGGGACACCGGGGCCTGCACCCGGGGCGCACCGCCGCCGGCGACGCTGGCTGCCGTGGTGGCCTCGGGCGTCACAGCGGCTCCCCGACGCTCCGGGCGATGACCGGGTTCCGCTTCGGGGTGGCCAGGTGGACGGCGTCGGCCCGCTCGGGTGTCCAGCCGTCCGTCGCCTCCGCCTGGGTCGTGCGGTTGTCGTCGGTGTCGGCCCCCTCGTCGGCATAGCGGGCACCGGCGGCCAGGTCGACGGTGCGCCGGCGGGTGATGTCCCCGGTCCGCACCCGCTCGTGGAGGGTGAGGATGGCATGCATCAGGGTCTCCGGCGTCGGGGGGCAGCCCGGGGCGTACACGTCGACGGGGACGATCTGGTCGACGCCCTGGACGATGGCGTAGTTGTTGAACATCCCACCGCTGCTGGCGCAGACCCCCATCGAGAGGACCCACTTGGGCTCCATCATCTGGTCGTAGACCTGGCGCAGCACCGGGGCCATCTTCTGGGACACCCGACCGGCCACGATCATGAGGTCGGCCTGGCGGGGCGAGGCCCGGAAGACCTCCATGCCGAACCGGGCCAGATCGAAGTCGGCGGCACCGACCGACATCATCTCGATGGCGCAACAGGCCAGCCCGAAGGTGGCCGGCCACATCGAGTAGGTCCGGGCCCACTTGACCAGGTCCTCCAGTCGGCCGGTGAGAAAATTGTGCTGCAGGTCTTCGAGACCCATGGCCCGCCCCCGGCCCTACGCCGCCCGGCCGGGGCCGGTCGGGGACCCGGGCGCACCGACGGCCGGCTCCTTCTCGGGATCGGCGGCGCCGGGGATGGCCGAGGCCACGGCCGGCTCGCCGCTGATACGGGCGATGGTGGACTCCGACGTCCGCTGCGGCATGGCCCGCACCAGCGTGCGGGCCGGTCCCCAGGTCAGGGCCCCGTTGCTCACCAGGAAGAGGAACGAGATGAACACGGCGGCGGCGAAGACGATGATCTCCACCAGACCGAAGGTCCGGAGCTGGCGGAAGTCCACGGCCCAGGGGTAGAGGAAGACGATCTCGATGTCGAAGATGATGAAGATCATGGCGATCAGGTAGAACCGCACCGGGAACCGGGTCGGCGGTTCGATGGTCGGCACGATGCCGCACTCGTAGGGGGCGACCTTGGCCGACGTCGGGCGGCGCTTCGGGGCCATGAGCGCGGAGCCCACGAACGAGAGCGCGGCGAACAGGAACGCCAGGATCAGGAGAACGAGGATCGGCAGGTAATCGTCCACGGTGCTGTCGTTCTACCACGGCCCGGTGCGGACGGGCACATCGAAGACCGGTGTGCCGAGAGGGGGCCCGGGCGCGTACGATCAAGGGTCGTGACCCCGCCCCCCGACCGAGCCGCCGACCTGCCCGCGCCGGGCGTCGGGGACGCGCCGCCGGCGGCCGACCACCTCTTCGACGTCCTGGTCGTCGGGGGTGGGCCCTCGGGGTCGTCGTGCGCCTACTGGCTCGCCGACGCCGGCTGGGACGTGGCCCTGGTGGAGAAGAAGGTGTTCCCCCGGGAGAAGACCTGTGGCGACGGCCTCACCCCCCGGGCGGTCCGGCAGCTGGCCGACATGGGCCTCGAGGACGCGCTGGCCGGTGCCCACCGCTACGACGGACTGCGGGCCCACGCCTTCGGAAAGGTCCTCGACCTCCCGTGGCCCGATCACCCGTCCTTCCCCTCCTACGGGTACGTCATCACCCGCCACGATCTCGACCGGCTGGTCAACGAGCACACGCAGAAGGCGGGGGCCACCGTCTGGCAGGGCACGGAGGCCGTGGCCCCCCTCCTCGACGGGGGTGCCGTGGCCGGACCGGGTACGACCCTGCCCGGGTGCGTCGGCGCCGTGGTGAAGGAGAAGGCCAGCGGGGAGACCCGGGAGATCCGGGCCCGCTACGTGGTGGTGGCCGACGGGGCCAATTCCCGGTTCGGCCGGGCGCTCGGGACCAACCGGGACCGCAGCGAGCCAATGGGGATGGCCCTGCGGGGCTACTACCGGTCGCCCGGCCACGACGAGCCGTTCATCGAGTCGCACCTCGACATCCGTGACGCCGGGGGCAACGTGGTGCCCGGCTACGGCTGGATCTTCCCCCTCGGCGACGGCCGGGTCAACGTCGGGGTGGGACTGCTGTCGACGGACAAGCGCTGGAAGGGTATGAACACCTCGAGCCTCATGGACACCTTCGTGGCCTGGGCCCCCTCGTCGTGGGAGCTGTCCCCCGAGACGTCGCTCGGGCCTCCGACGGGAGGGAAGCTCCCCATGGGACTGGCCGTCGGCCCCCGGGTGGGACCGACGACCCTGGTCATCGGTGACGCCGGCGGATCCATCAACCCGTTCAACGGCGAGGGCATCTCCTACGGCTTCGAGACGGGGCGGCTGGCCGCGGCGTCGATCGGCGAGGCCCTGTCGGGCGGCGGGTACGAGGCGCTGCTGGGCTACGAGGAGCGGCTCGAGGACACGTACGGGCTGTACTACCGGGTGGCCCGGGCCTTCATCACCATCATCAGCCGTCCCGAACTGATGAAGGTGTGCGTGGGCACGGGGATGTACTCCGAGACGCTGATGTCGTGGATCCTCCGCATCATGTCGAACCTCCTCCGGCCCGACGAGCTGGGACCGGCCGAGGCCGTCTACCGCACGGTGGCGTCGCTCATCCGGCTGCTGCCCGACGACTGACCGCCCGGGCCGCCCCCGCCTACGGGCCCGGAGGCCCGCCGGTCACTTGGACACTGCGGCGGCCACCCGGCCCACGATCGCCGTGTAGGCCGAGTTGAAGGCGTCGGACGGGACGGGCGGCCCGTTCGTCGACGGCTGGAGGGTCGTCTCGATGCGGCCCCCGATGATGAAGGCGTTACCCAGGATGGCCGAATTGCTCCCTTCGGTCACGGTCGAGAGGTAGGCGTACACCGACACCCCGGCCGGGGCGCTCAGCGACACCGGCTGCACGGTGACCGTCGCACCCTGGGTCACCGCCGACGCCTCGACCGTCTGGAACTGCCCGAAGCAGGTGGCGAAGTTCGCCTTCTGGAAGGGCAGGGCGTCCTGCTGGGCATCGGCGGCCGACTTCACGATCGTCGTCGCCGACTGCATGGCGATGTTCTGGTTCGTGACCTCGGCGAAGACCGGCGAGTAGGCCGACGCCGTCTGGTCCGGCTGGTCGTTCGAATTGAACAGGGCGTTGATGGTGGCGTCGGGGATGCCGAGGCAGCTGGCGAAGGTGGCGATCGCCTGGGTGTTCACCTGTGCCTGGGCCGCCGTCGGCGCCGGTGGTGCCGACGACTTCACCGACTGCGACCAGCCTGACGGGAGGTCGGACAGCCGCAGGTTGATCGACACGGCCAGGGCCTGGTCGGCGGCCACCGGGGTGGACGAGGAGGTCGTCGGTGACGACGTCGAGGTCGTCGACGGCGAGGTCGTCGACGTGGCGGAGTTCGAATTGTTCTTCTTGCTCAGCACGACGCCGAGCACGACGCCGATCACCACCACGAGGACCACCACGAGGACCACCACGGTCCTCGTGCTCGACGACTTGGCCGCGCCGGCGTCGGACGTGAGCGCTTCCTCCGAACCGTCGGCACCGAGGACGAACGAACCGGGAAGGGAACCGTCGCCGGGCGGCGGGGGCGGACTGATCGGGGTCTGGGCACCGAGCTGATCGGCGGGGGCTGCGGGGGTCTCGGGGGCCGGGGGGGCCGCCGGCGCCTCGGGCGTCGCGGGCGCGGCGGGCGCGGCCGGAGGCGGCGCGATCGACGCGTCCGCTGCGGGGGGAGCGGGGGGCGGTGCAACCGATCCGGCGGCGGCCTCGGGCGTGGCGGCCCCTCCGCCATAGGCGGCGACCTCCGCGGCCAGGGCCGCAGCGGCGGCGGCCTCGGCCGCCTTGGCCTTGCGGGACTTGCGCTCGCTCCGCCAACCCGTCTTGCCCTTGTCCGCGGCGTCCGTCTCGGCCAGTGGGTCGACCCAGATCGCGGCGCCGGTCACCGGATCGATCTGGGGCTCGGACGCCAGGGCGTCTCCGGGACCCACCGGGGGAAGCAGGGCGCCACCCTCCGGTGTCCCGGGGGCCGGGGGGGCGGAAGTGGCCGGGGGCGCCGGTGCGGGAGGTGCGGGAGGAGCGGGTGGTGCCACCGCCGGAGCGGGAGGCGCCGGTGCCGCGGGTGCGGGTGGTGCGGCAGCCGAAGCGGCAGCAGCGGTGGTCGCGGCGACCGGTGGCGGTGTCGGAGACGCCGAAGGCGTCGGGGGGGCGAACGGGGAGGCGGTGGGGCCAGCGTCGGCCGCTGCGGCACCGACAGCGGCACCAGCAGCGGCTGCCGTCACTTCCGGTGCCGTCACGTCCGGTGCGGCGGCCTCCGGTGCCGCCGGCTCCGGTGCGGCGGCCTCCGTCGGCGGGGTGACCTCCCCCTCCTCGGCCACTCCGGTGCTCTTGTACCGGCTCAGCCAGGCCGGAAGTGCCTGATCCAGATAGGCGGCCTGGCCCGGCGAGACCACCGACGGCTGGAGCGTGAAGCGGACGGTCTGGCCGGCGGCCGTGAGCACGAGCTGGGTGGCCGTCGATCCGTCGGGAAGCTGCACCTGCTCGTGGCAGGACGCGGCCTCGAGGCCCGACCATTCGAGCAGTCGCTCGGCACCCTCCTGCGGGCCCTGGACCGTGATCCCGGAAGCGGTGAACAGCAGGCTGAGCCCGTCCGTCGGCGCGACGCCCTGCGCCGCGTCACCGGCGAGGGACACCCCCCCGAGCAGCATGCCCTCCGGGGGCAGATCCATGGCTCCGACCGTCATGCGATGCTCCTTCGTCCGTTCTTCCCCTGGTGTCACGCACCGACGCCGGGGGACGACCCCACGACGCACGAGCCCTGGTTCGGGAGCCCGGTGTTCCGAACCGGGACATCTTTACCCGATCTGACGGTCCGATGACACGAATTGTGCTCCACACACCCTAGGCCGAAGCGCCACCGCTGGCCGTGATGACCCGGCTGACGACCGTCGAGTACACGGGCAGGAACACCGAGGGCGGAAACGGGGCCCCGATCCCGAATGCCTGCAGCTGCGTCTCGATCCGGCCGGCGCACACCACGGCGTCCGTCGCCTGGACCGGGATCAATTGCCCGTTCACGTCGAGGTCGAATTCGGACTGTACGGCGACCTCCTGGACACCGTTGGTCCGGGGTAGTGCGAGGACCTGACTCGTCACCGCACCCGGCTGGTCGTGTCCCCCGTCGTCATCGTCCACCCCCAACTGCCCGACACCGGCGATGAACGCGCCGCTGCAACCGGGATACCTGCTGCTGGCGAACAGTCGGAAGTCCGCGTTGGCGTCGTCCTCCGTCTGCACCACGGTGGCAAGCGACTGGATGTTCGCCTGGCTCGACGAGCCGTCCGACGGCGTCGGACCCTGGAACACCGGGGACTGCGCCTGACCGGTCTGGTCGTCCGCCTGTCCTCCGAGCAGCCCGGCGGCCTGGTTCTGGGTGATGCCCATGCACTGGACGAACGCCGTGGTCAACCGCTCGATCGTGCTCTGGTCATCCGGGCTGTTCCCGTTGTCGCCCATGGCCTGGACGGTCCAGCCCGACGGCACGTCGTTCGCCGTCACCAGCACGCTCTCAGCCAGGCGCTGGTCGGCGGACGCCGGGGCGCTCGTCGCGGTCGATGATCCGCGGCTCCGGTGCGCAACGGCCAGACCCGTCCCGACGAGCGCGAGCACGACGAAGACGGCAACGGCGGCGATCACCCACCGTCTCGACGACGGGCGGGCGGGCGGCGTGGGTGTCCCCGCCCCTGCGAACCCGCCGTAGCCGGGCGTCGCGCCCCACGGCTGCTGGCCGTAGGCCGGCGGACCGTAGGCCGGCGGACCGTAGGGCGACGGTCCGTAGGGGGGCGGACCATAGGGGGACGGCCCAGAGGGGGACGGCCCGTAGGGGGACGGACCGTACGGGGGTGGTCCCCAGGCCGGCTGGCCGGAGAGGGGAGGGGCCGGAGGTAGGCCGTACGGAGGTGGAGGAGCAGGTGGTCCGGGTGGTCCGGGTGGGGCGATGGGGCCGGGTGCCGGAGGTGCCGACGGTCCGACCGGTCCCTGGGGAGGAGGGCCCACCGGGGGTACCGGGTACGCGCTGCCCGGCGGGGTCGTTCCCGGACCGGTCGACGGACCGTCGGAGGTACCGGACGCCGGTCCTGTCATCGGTCGCTCCTATCGATGCGGTCGGGTGCCTGTCCCGGCCGGCAGCGTGCGGCCCAACGCCGGCTGCGTGGCTCACGCTACCGCCGCCTTCCGGGGCCGGGCGCCCGCAGCCCGCAGCCGGCACCGGTCCGGGTCCGCCGCGGCCCGGCCCGTCCGCCGGTCACACCCGGCGGGCCGCCTCCACCACCGCCTCGGCCGCCACCTCGACCGCGTGGTCGAGCTCGGCCCCACCGTGGGCCATGGACGGGAACGCCACCTCGTAGGGACCGGGGGCCAACGCCACCCCCCGGTCGAGCATGGCGCGGAAGAAGTGGGCGTACAGCCCGGTGCCCGCGGCCGCGGCGGCCCCGTCGTAGTCCGTGACCTCCCCGTCGCCGGCGACGAAGAAGATCCCCAGCAGCGTCCCGACCACGGGGACCCGGACCCCGATCCCCACGTCCGAGCGGGCGAGCCCGTCGGCCAGCACGCCGGCCAGATCGGCGCCGAAGCGGGCCACCCGGGCGCCCAGCGCGGTGTACGCCGCGTCATCGGCGATCGACAGCACCTGCAGGCCCGCCGCCGTGGCCAGCGGGTTCCCCGACAGGGTGCC
>Ga0302279_10008140_pt1 | contig 10403 bp, 6 predicted proteins | sample III_Bog_N3_3_FD_194541 | JGI IMG/M metagenome (GOLD analysis project Ga0302279, IMG submission 194541) | Peat permafrost microbial communities from Stordalen Mire near Abisko, Sweden - III_Bog_N3_3 | ecosystem: Environmental > Terrestrial > Soil > Wetlands > Peat | place: Sweden: Abisko...
GGTTCCGCCGATCACCGCGGCGGCAATGACGTAAAGCTCTTCGAACTGGCCGAGCACGTTGGTCGCCGCGTCGAGGCGCGCCGACTCGATGCAGCCGGAAATCGCCGCCAACACCCCCATGATCGCGAACACCAGCACCGTGATCTTCTTGGTGTTGATGCCGGCCAGCTCCGCAGCCTCGGGATTGCCGCCGATCGCGTAAACGTAGCGGCCGAAGCGCGTGCGCTTGGCGATGAAGGTCATGACGATGCCGGCGACCAGCACGATCAGAACAGGGATCGCGTAGCCCGTCGAAATGAACAGTCCGCCTTCCGGCGCCTGGATATGATGGGCTGTCGCGTAGTTGGCCGCGACGCGCTCGGGCCACGGATAGTCGTTGACGACCCAAGTCGCGCCGAGCGCGACAAAACAGCCGACGACGGCCAGCGCTATCTCCGCCCACATCGGGCGCAGCGGAAAATTGTAGCGTAAGCGTCGCCGCCGCCCGGCATAAAGGCCAATCACGATTCCGATGCACGCCAGCGCCGCCAAAGACCAACTTGCGACCGCGCCAATCGAGCCGAGCGGTCCGCCGCCCATCAGCGCGAACCGTTCGTCGAGCGGCGCGATGGTCTTGCCCGTCGTCACCCACCACGCTGCGCCGCGCCAGAACAATTGACCGCCGAGCGTCACGATGAAGGCGGGAATGCCGAGATAGGCGACCAGCGAGCCGTGAAGGGCGCCGATCGCCGCTCCGACGACGAGGCCGAGCATGACCGTGACGATCCAAATGTACGGACTGTCGAGGCCAAGGTAGTACGGCAAAACGCTGGTCTGCGTCACGCCGATGATCGTCGAAACGAAACCGAGAATCGCGCCTACCGAGAGATCGATATGGCGCATGACGATGATCAACACCATGCCGGTCGCCATGACGGCCACCGACGAGGTTTGAACCGTCAGGTTCCAGAGGTTTCTGGGCGTCAGGAACAGGCCTTCGCCCGACTGGAAGTAGGTGTAGACGTTGAAGCCGACCCAGATCAGCGCCAGCGCCGCGATCATGCCGACCATGCGGGTGTCGATCTCGGTCGCCCGCATCAGCCGCTTGAACAGCGGCTCGTCAGGGACATCGCTCCGGACGATTGGCGCTGATGAGCTCATGCTCCCCCCTTCGGCCGCCTTTCGCGCCGTCGGCGCCGATCCGGACGGCGACGGGGCGAAAATGCCGCGCCGCCGTTGGCGGCGACGCGACTTATTTTGTTCACGCGCTCAGCGACGCCGTCAACTCACTTGCAGTACGGAGTCTTGGCCGGGTCGACGCCGGCGCAGACTTCGGCTTTGGTGATCCAGCCCTTGTCGACGATGGCGTTGAGATTGGCCTTGGTGACGGCGAGCGGGGTCAGAAGGACGCTATTGACCGTGATGTGCTTGGCGCCGCCCGAGAAGGGCTTCACGTTGGGAAGCGCGGTCATCTTCTTGCCGGCCGCGAGCGCCGCCGCAGATTCGCCCGCGAGCTTGCCGAGATCGCGCGAGTCCTTCCAGATCGAAACCGTCTGGGTGCCGAGCGCGATGCGATTGATCGCAGCATGGTCGCCATCCTGCCCGGAGACCGGAACGACGCCGGCCAATCCCTGTGCGGTGAGCGCCGCGACGACACCGCCGGCCATGCCGTCGTTCTCGCAAACGACCGCATCGACCTTGTTGTCGTTCTTGGTCAGGATCTGTTCCATGTTCTTTTGCGCGTTGTCCGGCTTCCAGCCGTCGGAATAGCTTTCGCCGACGTTCTTGATCTTGCCGGCGTCCATCGCCGGTTTCAGCACTTCGGTGATGCCCGAAAACAGGAAGTCGGCGTTCGGATCGCCCTTGTCGCCCTTGATGAAAGCGTAGTTGCCGGCCGGCTTCACCGCCTCGACCGCCTTGGCCATCATGCGGCCGACGCCGACGTTGTCGAAGGTGAGATAGAGCACGTTCGGGCTCTCGATCAGGCGGTCATAGGCGATGACCGGGATGCCTTCGTCGTTGGCCTTCTTGACCGCCGGAAGGATGGCCTCGGAGTCCATCGCAAGGATGATGAGGACGTTGGCGCCCTTCGAAATCAGGCTTTCGACGTCGGCGAGCTGCTTGGTGGGAGACGCCTGCGCGTCGGCCGAGATGTACTTGGCGCCGGTCTCGGCGAGCCCGGCCTTGATCGCCGCCTCGTCGGTCTTCCACCGCTCTTCCTGGAAGTTCGACCAGGACACGCCGACGACGACGTCCTTCGCCATCGCCAAGCTCGGCAAGCCGATGGCCGTCAGAGCCACGCAAGTCAACAATGCTTTCCTCATGCTCGCTTCTCCCGTTGTTGAGTCTGACGCCCATCAGGGCCGACTCATTTCGTTAATCGCGCCTTCCTCCCCTGCGAGCGCCGACTGACGCGGTCACAGATAGCGGTTGACGAGATTCTCCAGATATTCCTGGCGGCCGGAACGCGGCTGCGGATCGAGGTTGTCGCGCTCGACCCGCGCGGCGAGGTCCGCCAGGCCACGGCGGCCAGCCAGAAGCTCGGCGCCCTCGCCGCGATCCCAGCCGGCGTAGCGCTCGGCGACGAAACGGTCGAGCGCGCCATCCTCGATCATCGCTGCGGCGGCCGTGAGCGCGCGCGCCAGAGTGTCCATGCCGCCGATGTGGCCGTAAAGCAGGTCGGCGGGCTCGAGCGACTGCCGGCGGATCTTGGCGTCGAAATTGAAGCCGCCGGCGCCGAGGCCGCCGAACTTGAGAATGGCGTGGAGCGCCAGCGCGAGTTCGGGGGCGTTGTTGGGGAACTGGTCGGTGTCCCAGCCGCTCTGGTAATCGTTGCGGTTGGCGTCGACCGAACCGAGGATTCCCAGCGCGGCGGCGAGGGAGACTTCGTGCTCGAACGCATGATGGGCGAGCACGGCGTGGCCGACTTCGATGTTGACCTTGACCTCGTTCGCCAGCCCGTTGGCCGCGAGGAAGCCGTAGACGTTGCCGACGTCGAAATCGTACTGGTGCTTGGTCGGCTCCTGCGGCTTCGGCTCGATCAGGATCACGCCCTTGAAGCCGATCTTGTGCTTGTACTCGACCACCATCTCGAGGAAGCGGCCGAGCTGGGCGAGTTCGCGCTTGAGGTCGGTGTTGAGCAGGGTCTCGTAGCCTTCGCGGCCGCCCCACAGTACGTAGTTGGCGCCGCCGAGCCGATGGGTGACGTCGATTGCGTTCTTCACTTGCGCCGCGGCGTAGGCGAACACGTCGGGATCGGGGTTGGTCGCCGCGCCGGCCATGTAGCGGCGGGCGCTGAACAGATTGGCGGTGCCCCACAGCAGCCTGACCTTGCGCGTCTCCATCTTGCGCGCGAACACGTCGGCGATCTCGCGCACGTTGCGGTTCGATTCGGCGAGCGACGCGCCTTCCGGGGCGATGTCGCGGTCATGGAAGGTGAAGAACGGCAGGCCGAGGATGTCGAACATTTCGAAGGCGACGTCGGCCTTCAGTCTGGCGTGCGCCATGTCGTCGGCGGCGAACCACGGCCTCGCCAGGGTCGCGCCGCCGAACATGTCGAGGCCGCTCGCGACGAAACTGTGCCAATAACAGACCGCCGCGCGCAGGTGATCCTCCATGCGCTTGCCGAGGACGAGCTTGTCGCGGTCGTAGTGGCGATAGGCGAGGGGATTGGCCGATTGCGGCCCTTCGTAGCGGATCGGCGCCGTGTCGCCGAAGAAGCCCGTGCCGCTCACGCGATCCCTCCCTGTGGACGTATTTTGTCGCCCTATTTTCTCACTGCAATAGCGAAAATGCTGAGGTGCGTCAATCAATCAATCTCAGCGCATGACGAAGCAGAATGCCGCGAAACCGCCCGAGCTTGCTGCGCCGCACGCTAGCATTTCAGAGGGTCGGACGTTGAGCCTTCCGTGGCGCTTGTGTGAGAGGCGGGCCGGCGCGCGGCGGCGGCCGGCCTGTGCGCATTTGGCTGATTGGCGTACCTCAAGAGCGGTCCTGCCGCGCCCGCCCAGGCGACGATTGGCAGCCCGGCCCGCCGGCTTCGCCTCTGCGTCCGCGCCTAGGGCAGATTGTCCCGCATGACGATCTCGATCGGAATCTTCTCCTGTTCGGTCAGGACCGGCTCGTGGCGAACCAGCCCCAACAGAACGCGCATCGCCGAGCGCGCCTCGCGGCCCGGATCCTGATGGACCACCGCGTCGATCACGCCGCGCAGCAGGGCGCGACGCGTGAACGAGGTCAGGTCGTGGGCGACGAAGACGATCTGGCGCTCGCGCCCGGCGTCGGAAATCGCTTTGGCCACGCCGGGCGTGCCCGCGCCGACGTTGTAGACGCCGATCAGGTCCGGCTGATCGGCGAGCAGCCGGGCCATCAGGTCTTCGTTGAGGCTGTCCCTGTCGCCGCCCTCGACCGGCGCCAAAACGGTCAGATTGGGGTACTCGAATCCGATCACCTGCTGGAAGCCGAAAATGCGCTCGGCATGGTCGCGCAGCAACTGCGACCCGGCGACGACGCCGATCTTGCCGGCGCGCGCGTGGGAGAGGCGGCCGATCAGGGAGGCCGCCGTGCGCCCCGCCGCGACGTTGTCGATGCCGACATAATGGTGGCGGCGCGATCCGGGCACGTCGGAAACCAGGGTGACGACGAACATGCCGCTCGCCGCCAGGTCGTCGATCGCGGCGCGGACGCTTTGGTGATCGAGCGCCACCACGGCGACGCCGTCGACCCTGCCCATCAGCGACTCCAGCGCTTCGCTGAGCACCGGCGGGTTGAATACGTCGGTGAGAATCGTCTCCACCGAGGCGCGCCGCGAAGCGAGCCACCCCGAAAGCTCGTCGACCTGGTCGCGGATCATCTGCATGAAGATGTTGTCGCCGGTCGGCGCGATCAGCGCGAAGCGGATCGCCTTGGCGCGCGCGAGTTCCGCGGCGGCCCGCAACGGGCGAAAATCGTAGCGCGCCACCGCCTCGCGCACGCGACGCGCCGTATCGGGACGCACCCCGCTGCGTCCGTGCAGGACCCGGTCGACCGTCGCGACGCTGACCCCCGCTTCGCGCGCAATATCTTCCAGCGTGCGAGGGCTTGTGGGCGTTTCCGTGCGCATTCGATAAAGCTTATCGAGCAGCGCTGATGGGCGCAACGCAAATAGTCGTCGCGCCCGGCTGCAGTCCCCTTGCCTCGGCCACGGCGGCTGTGACAGCATCGTCCCAACAATGACCCGCCGCCGCGGACCAGGGGCGAGACAATGACGAGGAAACGCTTCAACCGGGCCGGCGCGGCCGCGCTGGCGGGGCTCGCCGTCGCGCTCGCGGGGGGCGCGACGTTCGCCGCCAGTTGGGACGAGAAAGTCTTCTCTTCGCATGTCGATTTCGACGCCGTGGCCGCGGCGGGCGCGTCTGCGATCCCCGACCTGATCGCGCGCGGCAGGACGTTGTTCAAGGCCAAGTTCACCACCGAAGACGGCGCCGGGCGGCCGAAGGCGACCCAGGCGATCGTGCCGACCAAGCGCAAGTTCGGCGTCAATCCCGCCTTCAGCCGCACCAGCGGCCCCGACTCCAACTCCTGCTTCGGCTGCCACAACGATCCGATCGAGGGCGGCTCGGGCGACTTCGTCACCGACGTGTTCGTCTCGGAAGGGTTCGAAAGCGCGCAGTTCGATTCGACCGATCCCTCGTTCTCGAGCGAGCGGCACACGGTCGCGCTGATGGGCGCGGGACTGGTCGAGCTGCTGGCGCGCGAGATGACGGCCGACCTGCAGGGCGAGCGCGCCGATGCGGTCGAGCGCGCGCGCGCCGGGGGCCAGGACGTGCGCGCCGATCTCGTCAGCAAGGGCGTGCGGTTCGGCTTCGTCACCGCTCATCCCGACGGCATCGTCGACCTCGATTCGGTTGATGGCGTCGACGCCGACCTGATCGTGCGGCCGTTCAGCCGCAAGGGCGTGTTCACTTCGTTGCGCCAGTTCACCATCAACGCCCTCAATGTTCACCACGGCATGGAAGCTTCCGAACGCTTCGGCGTGCGCTGGACCGGCAGCCATGATTTCGATGAGAGCGGCGTCCCGGATGCAGTGACGGACGGCGACGTCACGGCGCTGGTCGCCTTCCAGGCGACGCTGGCGCCGCCGACGGTCAAGTCCGACCTGCCCGACGACTGGCGCGTCGCCGCCGCCGAAGGCCGCAAGCAATTCGAATCGCTCGGCTGCATGTCCTGCCATCGGCCCGAGCTGCCGCTGAAGTCGCTGACGTTCACCGATCCAGCGCCTTACGACATGGCGGGCACGCTGCGCGCCGGCGAAGTGAAGAAGGGCGTCGTGATCGACCTTTCGCAGTTCGCCTGGGCGCGCACGCTGCCGAAGAACGATAAGGGCGAATATCTCGTGCCGCTGTTCAGCGACCTCAAGCGCCACCTGATCGTCGACAGCGAGGTCAATTCGCTCGGCAACGAGCTTCAGGCGCAGCGCTTCGTCGAGCGCGACGTGTTCCTGACGCCGCGGCTGTGGGGCGTCGGCTCGACCGCGCCCTACGGACACCGCGGCGACTTCCGCATGCTCGACGAAATCATCGCCGCCCACGGCGGCGAGGCGCGCTTTGCCCGCGACGCCTATCTCGCGCTCGACAAGCCCGGGCGCGACTCTGTGATCGCGTTTCTGCGCTCGCTGATCATCGAGGCGCCCAATGACTAGAAGCGTTCTGGCGATCGCCGCGATCGCGCTCGCGGCGCCCGCCTTTGCGGCGGACGCGCCCGTCAAGCCGGTCGGCGACGTGCCGCTGTTTCACGAGGAGGCTGCGGCGGCCGGGATCAATTCGGTCTACGACGGGCCGTGGGAGTTCTTCGTCGGCGGCGGCGGCGCGGCGTTCGACTGCGACGGCTCCGGCTTTCCTTCGGTGTTCCTCGCCGGCGGCAAGAACCGCGCCAAGCTCTACGTCAACAGGTCGACGCGCGGCGGGCCGCTCGCGTTCGAGGAGAAGCCGCTCGACATCGGCGCCGACCCGAAGCTGCTCGACAACGTCATCGGCGCCTATCCGATCGACATCGACGGCGACGGCCATATCGATCTGTTCGTGCTGCGGGTCGGCGAGAACCTGCTGTTGAAGGGCGGCCCGGACTGCACGTTTACGCTCGCCAACAAGGAATGGGGCTTCGACGGCGACGCCGGCTGGACCACTTCGTTCTCGGCCGAATGGGAGAAGGGGCAGAAGTTCCCGACGCTGGCGATCGGCCATTACGTCGACCGCGACGCGCCCGGCTCACCCTGGGGCACCTGCCAGGACAACTCGCTCCTCCGACCGCAGCCGGGCGACAAGCCCGACTATTCGGCGCGCACGCCGCTGTCGCCGGGCTATTGCGCGCTGTCGATGCTGTTCACCGACTGGAACCGCTCCGGCACGCCGTCGCTGCGCGTCTCCAACGACCGGCAATATTATCGCGGCGGCGAGGAGCAGATGTGGCGCGTCGAACCGGACAAGCCGCCCAAGCTCTATACGCGCGCCGACGGCTGGCGGCATGTGTCGATCTTCGGCATGGGCATCGCCGAAGGCGACATCGACGGCTCCGGCTATCCGCAATACGCGCTGACCTCGATGGGCGACACGCGGCTGCAGAAGCTCGATCCCGACGAAGGCGGGCGCGGCGAATATCCGGTCTACCGCGACATCGCGGTCGAGACCGGCGCGACCGCGCACATTCCCTACACCGGCGGCGACAAGCGGCCGTCGACCGGCTGGCACTCCGAGTTCGCCGACTTCACCAACGTCGGCCTGCTCGACCTGTTCATTTCCAAGGGCAATCTCTCCCAGATGCCCGACTTCGCCGACTACGATCCGAGCAATCTCCTGATCGGCCAATGGGACGGCAAGTTCGCAGAGGCCGGCGACCTCGCCGGGATCGCGGGAAAACGCACCGGCCGCGGCGCGCTGATCGCCGACTTCAACCTCGACGGCATGCTCGACATCCTGCAGATCGATCGCGGCTCCAACGTCGCGCTGTTCCGCAACCTCGGCGCGCTGAACCCCGGCGGCGATCCGCTGCCGACGGGCAACTGGACCGAGATCCGGCTCGTCCAGCCGAACCCCAATCGCGACGCGGTCGGCGCGCATATCGCGGTCAAGACCGGCACGCGCACGCAGGTGCGCACCGTCGAGATCGGCGGCGGCGACGCCTCCGGCCACGCCGGCTGGGTCCACGTCGGCCTCGGCACCGCCGAACGCGCCGAGATCCGCGTGCAATGGCCGGATGGCGAGCAGAGCTACCCCTACCGGGTGTTCGCCAACCAGTTCGTCGTCATCGACCGCACCAAGCCGCAGGCCGAGTATTGGTATCCGGGGCGGTAGCGGCGGTCGCCGATCCGCGAGTTTGCGCAGCCGTTCCCGATCGCCGGAGCGAGCGGGGACGAGGGCGAGCGCAACCATCTGCGCTGTCGCGCGCCGCGCGGCCAGGGCGCCGCGGCGCCGAACCAGCGTCGCTTTCGCCTGCTACGCCAATTGGTTACGCCGAGGCGGCGGACGCATGCGGCGGGCCGCCGACGCGACGTTTGGTCACAACCGGCGTCTTGCGCCTATTCTGTATGCATGGCGCGAAATTGGGCGCCCGGCTTCGTCACCACCCCGCCCAGGATCGTCGCCGTGATTTGCCGCTTCGCGCGCTCGAATTCAGCGTCGCTCAATTCGCCGTGCTCGAGCGTCGCGATCTCGTGGGCGGCGTTGGCGTATTGCTGCGTCGTCGCCCAGATCATGTAGAGCAGCACGCGCGGCTCGATCGGCTCGAGTTTGCCCTCGGCGATCCAGCGCCTGATCACCCGCTCGCGCGAATGCACCCATTGCGTCAATGTCGTGTCGAGGAAGTCCTGGATCGCCGGCGCGCCGCGCATGATCTCGCTCGCCCAGATCTTCGAGCCGAGCGGCATGGCTCGGGCGAGATCCATCTTGGCGCTGATGTACGAGGTCAGCGCTTGCGCGGGATCGTCGCTGGTGTCGAAGGCCGCCGCCGCCGCCAGCCACTCGGTCAGCACCCGTTCGACCACCGCACGGTAGAGGCGCTCCTTGGTCGGGAAATAATAGTGCACGTTGGGCTTCGGCACGCCGGCGCGCGCCGCGATCGCCGCGATCGTCGCGCCGCCGAATCCGTGCTCGGCGAACACCCTTTCGGCCGCCGCTAGAATGGCGCGCTCGTTCTCCTCGCGCGCGCTCGGTTTGGCGATCTGCTTGTCCATTTCGGGCCTCGCGGCGCCCTCAACCTGGGCGCCAAAGCTTAGATTCGGGGCATTTGACCATTTGGTCAAATTTATAATAGCGTTGTTTGGCTGTTAGCAAGGAGAAGCGAATGTCCGACCTGTCTAACGTTCGCGTCAATGGACAGCGGCTGTGGGACTCGCTGATGGAAATGGGCAAGATTGGCGGCACGCCGAAGGGCGGTTGCAAGCGCCTCACGCTCACTGACGTCGACAAGCAGGGTCGCGAGCTGTTTCGCTCCTGGTGCCAGACGGCCGGATTGACGCTCAAGATCGACGAGATGGGCAACATGTTCGCGCGCCGCGCCGGCGTCGACGACAGCCTGCCGCCGGTCATTCTCGGCAGCCATCTCGACACGCAGCCGACCGGCGGAAAGTTCGACGGCGTGCTCGGCGTGCTCGGGGCGCTCGAAGTCGTGCGCTCGCTCAACGACCTCAAGATCAAGACCCGCCATCCGATCGAGGTCGCCAACTGGACCAACGAGGAAGGTTCGCGGTTCGCGCCGGCGATGGTGTCGTCGGGGGTGTTCGCCGGCGTCTACACCAAGGAATTCGCCTATTCGCGCGTCGACGTCGAAGGCAAGTCGCTCGGCGACGAACTCGCGCGCATCGGCTTCAAGGGCGACGAGCCGGTCGGCGGCCGGCCGGTGCACGCCTATTTCGAGCTGCACATCGAGCAGGGACCGATCCTCGAAGACGAGGGCTGCGACGTCGGCATCGTCACGCACGGCCAGGGCCAGCGCTGGTACGAGCTGAAGCTCACCGGCTTCGAGAGCCACGCCGGCTCGACGCCGATGCCGCGGCGCAAGGACGCCCTGTTGGGCGCGGCGCGGATCGTCGAACTGGTCAACGCCATCGGCCTCAGCAAGCCGCCGCTCGCCGTCTCGACCGCCGGGATGCTCATTCCCTATCCGAACTCGCGTAACGTCATTCCCGGCGAAGTGTTCATGACCTGCGAGTTCCGCCATCCGATCGACTCGATCCTGAGCGAGATGGATGCGGCGCTGCACGAGGGGGTTAAGGCGATCTGCGCCAAGATCGGCCTGACCTACGACCTCAAGCAGGTGTTCTATTACGCGCCGGTGCCGTTCGACAAAGACTGCGTCGCCGCGGTGCGCCGCGCAGCGCAGCATTTCGGCTATTCGCATCGCGACATCGTCTCCGGCGCCGGGCACGACGCCTGCTACCTCGCGCGCGTCAC
>Ga0302279_10008141_pt1 | contig 10401 bp, 9 predicted proteins | sample III_Bog_N3_3_FD_194541 | JGI IMG/M metagenome (GOLD analysis project Ga0302279, IMG submission 194541) | Peat permafrost microbial communities from Stordalen Mire near Abisko, Sweden - III_Bog_N3_3 | ecosystem: Environmental > Terrestrial > Soil > Wetlands > Peat | place: Sweden: Abisko...
TATGGGAAAATCGCAAAGCGGAACCAACGGATCGGGAGCCATTGCCGCAGAGGAGTCGGCGGGTATCGCGAACTCCCGCTCTTCGAATGACTTCCATCGTAAATTTAAGGAATTGGGACATGACCCGAATGGCGCTTAGATAAGGCGTAAAACTTTTTTATTAAGGGGCTTGCGGCGTTCGGTATCCGGGAATCGAAGACGCATGATCTGGCGGGTGAGACGGTACATCTCCTCGAGGATAGATTTAAGGCGCCGGTGTTCGGCAATGGCCTCTTCGAGCCAGTCGGCCTGTTCTTCGGAGAGGGCCAGGCTGACGGTTTTGGCGTCAATTTTCGTGGACCAGGTGAAACGGTTGCCGGACATGCCTTCTGGACGGCGATAAACCGAGCCCTGACTCAAGTAGCCGATCTTGGAGAGCTGCTGACGCAAGACGGCGTGGCGGGCTTCGAGTTTGGCGAGTTCATCCTGAGGCATCGGTGGATTTTGTCTCAAAAAAGGGTCGCCTCGTCAAGTATGACCGTATAGATACGGTCTATGGATCAACTCACCCCCTTCCTTCCCCATCTGCGCTGCCAGTGCGCCCCGATGGGCACTCAAACTGCGCGCGCCAGGACGGCCGCCGACTCGATTGTCGGTCTGGCGGGCCTTTTCTCCGGCTTTTTTCCCGGACTGCTCGTTCCTGCACGAACGGGTGCTGGCAGCCGACAGCGCGATCTGCCCCGCTGCGAGGTCTTCTGGGCTTTCCTGGCCCAAGTCCTCCTGAGGGGAGCGAGCTGCCGCTGGGCTCTCACCCGTTTGCAGGCCAGCGCTATCGCCCAGGGACGGCGGGCGCCGCGAGACTCAACCAGCGCCTATTGCCAGGCACGCCGAGCCCTGTCGCTGCAGTGGCTGCAAGCCCTTTTCGCCGCTTTGGGCCGGTGGTTCGAACCCCGCACCACTGGCTCTTGGCAGGGTCGCACCGTGCGCGTCATTGACGGGACCGGCTTCTCCATGCCCGACACCTCGGCCAACCGCCGGCACTGGCCCTATGCCGGCAGGCAAAAACCCGGATGCGGCTTTCCCACCGGCAAGCTCGTCGGCTTGTTCTGTCTGCACTCCGGACGCTTGATCAGCTTTTTCACCGACTCGTGGAAGGCTGGCGATTTGACCCTGGCCCGGCCTCTGCTCAAAGCCCTGCGCGCTGGCCAGGTCCTGCTTGGCGATCGGGCTTATTGCAGCTGGCATTTCCTGGTCCTGTTGCGCCGCCGCAAGGTCGACTTCGTCATCCGGCTGCATCAGGCCCGAGTCCTCAACTCGCGCTCCCTCTCCTCGTGGTGGGAAGGGTGGGCAAAAGGACAGCGTCGCCCAGGCCTATCCAAAACATCCTGGGAGAAGCTGCCCAGCGAGCTGCTTGTCCGGCTGGTCCGCTTTCGCATCCAGGCCCGAGGATTTCGTCCAAAGTCGGTCATCGTCGTCACCTCCCTCCTTGATCAGACCGCCTTTCCTGATTCCGCCATCCAGGAGCTCTATCTGCGCCGCTGGCAGATCGAACTGCACTACCGCCAGATCAAAATTAGCCTCTGCCTCGATGTCCTGCGAGGTCTCACCCCAGCCGTCATCGAGCGCGAGCTGTGGATGCACGCCATCGCCTACAATCTCATCCGCGCTCTCATGCTCGAGGCCGGCATATCCCACGGTGTCCCGGTCGAGCGCCTCAGCTTCAAGGGCACCATCGACGCCCTACAGGCTTGGGCTGATCACGCCCTGTCCCGTTCCCGGTTCCGCCGTCAGGCTCGTCTCCTCCTTCTCGCACGCATCGCATCCGACCTGGTTCCCTTTCGCCCAGGCCGCAGTGAACCCAGAGCCAAAAAACGCCGACCCAAATGCTTCAACCTCCTCAATCGGCCCCGTCATCTCATGCGCGTCGCTGCCTCCAGGCGCCTTCGATGAAAACCCTCACCCAGTTTCACTCGGGGCTTATCTTAGCGCCATTCGGGCATGACCCCTTTTCGCTGTTACCGTATCTCGAACGAAAGGTACCGGAAAATTAAGGAGTTGGGGCATGACCCCTTTTCGCTGTTGCTATAGGGAATTCCGATCTTAAGAACTCCCGTATCTCGCACGAAAGATACCGGAAAATTAAGGAGTTGGGGCATGACCCCTTTTCGCTGTTACCAAGGCCAGCGCTGGAACCCCTGCCGTCTGTCCAGAACACGGTGCTCCTGGGAACACAGGCCTACCTAGCCATGCAGCTCCGGGAAGAACAATGGGGCGCTGAGCGCCAGGCCGTCGCCGACACTGGTAAACTCCTCGCCGTCGCGGATCTTCCCGGCCCCGAAGCGGGCGACAAACTCCGAGCGGAGACTCCGGATCAGAGAAGTGCCCCCGGTCAGGAAGACCGTCTCGATGCCGGCGGGGGTCAGGTGGGCATCCGCCATGAACCGGTCGAGGTACCCGGTGATGCTGGCTGTCAGATCGGCGGAGTTCCGGTCGAATTCGGCGAGGGTCAGCTGCTCATCGATCACGATGTTTGGGTGGTTGAAGCGAAGTTCAGCCGTATCGGCTGACGTCAGGGTAATCTTTGCCCCTTCGATCACCTGGAAGAGCGCAAAGCCCTGGTTGTCCTTGATCAGCGACTGGAAGCGCCGGAAGGCGGGTGGGTCGCTCGACAGCCTCTCAAGGCGCCACAGGTGATCGAGGCTGCGGGCATTGCGAAGAAACACGATCTGGTCCCACTGGCATATCTGCCGATAGAGGGCACTCGGCACCTCAAGGCGCTTTCCGCCGTCGTCATACGTAGCCAGCCGGCCAAAGTGGGGGGTGACCTTGTGCCACATCGTCGCCGAGTCGTACTTGTTGCCGGCGACCCCGAGTCCGCCCGTGGCGACGATATCCCCGGCCCTGTCCGTCCGCCCCTGCCGGGCCGGATCCAGCCGAACGACGGTGAAGTCCGAGGTGCCGCCGCCGAAGTCGCCAACCAGCACCCGCTCTGGTCCGGTTATTCGCGACTCGTAGGCGAGAGCGGCGGCGATCGGCTCAAATTGGAAGTGGATTTCCTTGAATCCAGCGAGTTGGGCCGCCCGCAGCAGCCTCTCCTGGGCGACCCGGTCCTCCTCGGGATCAGTTGAGAATACCGCGGGCCGGCCCATGACCACGCGAGTCACGTCCATCCCCGTCACCGAATCGGCCTTCGCCTTCAGGAATCGCAGGAAGAACGCGATCAGATCCTCCAGCAGGTACTTCTCGTTGTTCACCACCGTCTCCGTGAACGTGCGGTGCGGCAGGATTGTCTTAATTGCCTGGAAGAATCTCCCCCGCATCTGGTCCCGCACATAGCGACTCTTGGCCGCGTCGCCGATGATCGGCGGATCCTTCCGCAGCGTGTACGGGAAGTACATGAACGACGACTCCACCCCGGCGATCCGCGGATCCCTTACGAGCTTCCGCTCGGTGGCATTCCATATCGTCACCGACGAATTGCTCGTGCCGAAGTCGATGCCATAGATATAGGTGCTCACGGCGGTCGATAGGGAAGTCCAACATGCAGGGCCCGCGACGCAGGGCTGCGCGCTGCCCCATGGGTCACGGACAAAAAGGGTTGCGACGGTTTGACTGTTTCAACGATCGGTCAAGTTCGAAACGCCGAGTGCCGATCATGGCCAAAACCGGCAATTTTCAGAACATTGCGATGTACTCGAGGCGCCTGCGGTAGCGCTCGCCGATGACGGCGGGGGCGAAGCGGGACTCGATCGTCGCGCGCGCGGCGGCGCCCAGCCGCGCGACCAGGGCGGGGTCCGACGGGAGCAGACGCATCCAATCCGAGGCGTTGCCGACGTCCGGCTCGGCCCAGGTGGCCCCGCGGGCGTAGGGGCCATGGTTGCGGTCGAGGGTCACGACCTCCGCCCGCACGGGACAGCCGTTTTCCGCGTTGATGAACTCGGTGGTCGCCGACCAGTCCGTGGCGATGACCGGCTTCCCCAGGTACATGCACTCCGCCAGCGCCAGCCCGAAGCCCTCGGCCCGGTGCAGGGAGACGAAGCAGTCGCAGGCGGCCTCCAGCGCGTAGATGTCGGCGCGGGAGAGCGTTCCGGCGATGAGGACGGAGCCGGGGATGTCCCGAAGCGAGGCCTGGAGCGCCGCGAACTCCACGGGGTTCGCCGCCTCGTTCTGGACCTTGACGACCAGGGCCGCCTTCGGCGGGCGCAGGCCCGACTGGCGGAAGGCCTGCACGGCGGCCTGCGGATTCTTGCGGGCGGCGTAGGAGTTGAGGTCGAACAGGGACAGGAAAAGAAAGGGTTCCTGCGGCAGGCCGAAGCGCGCTCGCAGGGCCGCGCGGTCCCCGGTCGGCCGGGGGAAGGCGATCGCGTGGGGCATTGTGAGGACGGGCAGCGGCGACTTCGCCGCAACCGCAGCCCGGGCAAAGTCGCTCGGGCACCATATCTCGTCGAATAGGTCGAAACTGGGAAGCCAGGCGTCCGGGAACTCGGGCTGCTCCCAGGCGAAATACCCGATGTTGTACTTGCCCGCGCGGAAGCCGGGCCCGTGGTGGTGGTCGATGTCGCGGGCGGCCGGCGGATCGATGTGGACGACGTTCACCCCGTGGGGATTGTCCTCCTGCAGGCGCGAGGCGAGGGTCTCGTCGCCGAGCCGGTTGCGGCAGTGCAGCTTGAGCGGCACCAGGGCCGTGGGAATCCCCGCGGCGTCCGCCGCCCGGGCCATGCACCGGGCCGATTCGCCCACGCCGAGGTCCGCGGTCAGGAAGCCCACGATATTCATCCCGATCCGGGCGTGCCGGCGGGCGAATTCGGGCAGGAGAGGCGCGTGCCTGCGCGAAAAATCGAGGATGATCTCGCCGCTCTCCGTGCCGACCGACGCCAGGCGGAGCTGGCGGTTCCTGTTCTGCGGGCGGAAACGCTGGAGGGCCGGGAGCCCGGTCACGCGGCCGAGCCAGGCGAGCGCGTTGGTGAGGCCGACGCCGGACAGGCTCAGAGCGAGGAGCGTGCCTCCCGGCCCGGCCGATTCCGGGAGCGCGACCCGCAGCTCCCAGGGTCCGGGCTTGAGCCCGGCGAGCGCAGCCGCGCGCCTCCCGTTCACCCGGACGTCCAGTCGCGGTGCGCCGGACTCGATTCCCCGGACACCGGGGTGCGGCCGGTATTCCCCGCGGATGACGATCGCGTCGACGCCTTCCAGCGGGGGCAGGCGGACCCGGCCCTCGTCGCGGAGCCAGGCGGAATCCTCGGCGAAGTCGTCGTAGAAGATTCCGCTGTACTGCGTGAAGCGCCGGGAGAGGGCGCCGCCCTGCGGGGCCTTGGAGTGTCGCGTCACGGGCGTCTCAGGGGTTGGGCAGCTCCCCGAGCATTTCGCGCCAGCGGCCGATCTCGACGTCGATTGCGCCGCCCATGCCCGGGTACGCGCCTGCGGGGGGCATCCGGCGCAATCGCAGCAGATAGAGGACGACCTGCCGGGCCAGGGAAGGGTCGGGAAAATCCCGTGGCTCCGGGAGGTGGGTCTCGAAGTGGTGCCGGCACCACCGCCTGATCCCGAGCGAAACCAGCGCGTCGCGCCAGCGCAGCGTCAGCCGATAGGTGTTGGCCTCGTCGAGCCGCTTGCGTCCCGGCGACGGGCTGACGTGGTGCCGGACCACGCTTCCCAGGGCCACGAGGTTGCGCTGTCCCCCGACGGCGGCGCGCAGGCAAAGGTCGACGTCCTCGCACCCGTTCACGAAGGACTCGTCGTAGCCGTGAAGCTCGCGCCAGAGGTCGTGCAGCACCAGCACGCAGGCCCCCGTGACGGCGGGCACCCGGCGGAAGGGCTTGTAGTGGTTCGCGAGCTTGATCCGCCACAGCGGCGTGCGGATATGCTCGGGCTTTCCCTTGTGGTTGATGAGGATTCCCGCGTGGTCCAGCGCGCCGGTCTGGGCGCTGAGCTGGACATTCCCGATGATTCCCGCGCGGCTCCTCAGGCACTCGTGCGCCTCGAGCATGGGTTCAAGCCAGCCGGGCAGGAGGATAAGGTCGCTGTTCAGCAGGCAGAGGTATTCGCCCCAGGCGATCGCCGCGCCCCGGTTGGTTGCGGCCCCGTAGCCGAGGTTTCGCTCGTTCAGGACGATCCGGTGCGGGTGGGACAGGGTGGAGAGCCATTGCCGGGTGCCGTCCGTGCTGCCGTCGTCGACCAGGATGACCTCGTAGTCCAGGTCCTCCGGAAGCGTCGCCCGCAGGCTCGCCAGCATCGCCTTGGTGAGAGGCAGGCAGTTGTAGAGCGGGACGATGAAACTGACGCTGGGATGGGACATTGCCTCAGGCGCCCGCAAGAAGCCCCTGCAGGTAGGCCGCGTAGGCGGACTTGCCGAGCTTCGCTATGTTCGCCTCCATCCGCCCGGTGTCGATCCAGCCCTGCCGCCACGCGATTTCCTCAAGGCAGGCGATCTTCAGGCCCTGGCGGTGCTCGATCACCTGGACAAACTGGGCGGCCTGGAGCAGCGAGTCGTGGGTCCCGGTGTCCAGCCAGGCGGTCCCCCGGCCGAGGATCTCGACGTGGAGCCGCCCCGCCTCAAGGTACAGGCGGTTCAAGTCGGTGATCTCGAGCTCGCCGCGCCGGGACGGCTTGAGCCGGCGGGCGAAGGGGGACGCGTCGCCGTCGTAGAAATAGAGGCCGGGGATGGCGAAATTCGACTTCGGAGAGGCGGGCTTCTCCTCAAGCGAGATCACGCGCCCGTCCTTCGCAAATTCGACGACGCCGTAGGACTTCGGGTCGGCGACCCGGTAGCCGAATATGGTCGCGCCCGAGGGCCTGGCCGCCGCGTCGCGCAGGGACTTTTCCAGGTCCTGGCCGTAGAAGAGATTGTCGCCGAGGATGAGGGCGGAGGGGGCGCCGGCCAGGAAGTCCTCCCCGATGATGAAGGCCTGCGCGAGCCCGTCGGGGCTGGGCTGCTCGGCGTAGCTGAAGCTGACCCCGAATTCCGAACCGTCCCCCAGGAGCCGGCGGAAAAGCGGCAGGTCCTGCGGGGTGGAGATGATGAGGATATCGCGGATGCCCGAGGCCATCAGCACGGACAGCGGGTAGTAGATCATCGGCTTGTCGTAGACGGGCATGAGCTGCTTGCTCACCGCGATGGTCAGCGGGTAGAGCCGGGTGCCGGACCCGCCGGCGAGGACGATTCCTTTTCGTTTCATCAGGGAATGGGTTAGACAGGAACGCGGGGGGAGTCGATTCGGAACCTGATTTTGAACAAGATCGGGAAGAACGGAAAGGGGGCCCGATGGATTGATCCCTTCACGATCTTCCCGACCTTCCTGTTCAAATCAGCCCCTGCTGCCCAGCCGCTCGCGGGCGTACTTTTTCGAGGTGATGTCGTCGCACCACGCCCGGTTGGAAAGGTACCAGTCCACGGTCTTTGCGAGGCCCGTCTCGAAGGTCTCCCGGGGGGCCCAGCCGAGCTCGCCCTGGAGCCGCGTGCAGTCGATCGCATAGCGCCGGTCGTGGCCGGGCCGGTCCGGCACGTGGGTGATCTGCGCGGCATGCGGCCGCCCGTCGGCGTGCGGCGCCTTTGCGTCCAGCAGCGAGCAGATCCGGGTGACGACATCGATGTTGGCGCGCTCGTTGAGCCCGCCCACGTTGTAGGTCTCGCCGCTGCGCCCCCGGAGCAGGACCAGCCAGATCGCCGCGCAGTGATCCTCGACGTACAGCCAGTCCCGCACCTGGCGGCCGTCGCCGTAGACGGGCAGCGGCCTGCCCTCCAGCGCGTTCAGGATCACCAGCGGAATGAGCTTCTCGGGGAAATGGTAGGGCCCGTAGTTGTTCGAGCAATTGGTCGTCAGCACCGGCAGCCCGTAGGTGTGGTGGAAGGCACGGACCATGTGGTCGCTCGCCGCCTTTGACGCGGAATAGGGGCTGTTCGGGGCAAAGGGCGTGCGCTCCGTGAATGCCGGATCGTCGGGCCCGAGGGTCCCGTAGACCTCGTCGGTCGACACGTGAAGGAAGCGGAAGGAATCCTTCCGCCCCCCGGGCAGGCCGGCCCAGTGCCGGCGGACGGCGTTCAGCAGCCGGAGGGTGCCCACGACATTGGTCTTCACGAAGGGCTCGGGGGAGTCGATCGACCGGTCCACATGGGACTCGGCGGCAAAATTGACGACCGCGTCGATGTTGTGCTCGGCAAGCAGGCGCGCCACGAGGGCCTCGTCGCCGATGTCGCCCCGCGTGAAGCGGTAGCGGGGATCGCCCGCGATGTCAGCGAGGTTCGCCGGGTTTCCCGCGTAGGTCAGCAGGTCGAGGTTCACGAGCCTGCCCAGCGGGGAGTCCTTTTCCCCCAGGCGCTGCCGGATGAAATTGCTGCCGATGAAGCCGCAGCCGCCGGTTACCAGGACGTTCATTGGCTCCTCCATTCCCGCAGGGCCTTCGCGACGGCCTCGTGCACCTCGGCCATCCGGATGCCGGCGCGAGCGAGCTTCCCGGAGTCGACGACGCAGTTGGATCGGGGGGTCTTGGCGGCGACGCGCATGAACTCGGCCTCGTCGCCGAAAAACGAGTATTCCTTCCGGCACACGCCGCTGCTGCGGATCAGGTCGACCACCTCGTGCGTCGTCACCCGGCCCGGGTTGGTGACGTTGTAGATTCCCGCCGGAATGCGGCGCTCCCAGCAGGCAAAGGTCGCCGCCGCGAATTCGTCGAGCTGCGAGATGGAATTGGTGGCCTCCAGGAGCCGGGGATAGCGCATGAGCTTGGTCAGGTAGTTCCGCGGGTTCTCGACGTTGTCGAAGGGGATCCTCAGGCGCCAGATGTAGATGCCCGGCTTGCCCGCAAGCACCTCCTCGCCGAGAGCCTTCGTCCCGCTGTAGAAGGAGCAGGGGCCGGCGCGGAAGGTGAAGTTCGGCGCATCCTCCTCGGTGAACGCCGCGCCGTCGGGCCGGGAGCCGTTGTAGATGCAGCCCGAAGAAATGTGGCCCCAGGGCACGCCGGCCGCGGCACAGGCGGCGGCAATTCGCCCCGGGAGGACGGCGTTGCCGAAGAGGCACTCCTCCTTGTGCAGCTCGCAGGCATCGACGTTCGGCTTGCCCGTGTAGCCCGCGGCATTGATGAGGAATTCCGGCCGGTCCCGCTCAAGGGCCCCCCGCAGGATCGCGGGATCGGTGTAGTCCAGTTCCGCGCGCCTGACGCTGCGGAAAGGCACGCCCTTTCGCGTGAGCAGGGCCTGGTAGGCCTGCCCGACATAGCCCGAACCGCCAAGTAGGTAGATCATTGTGTGGCTTTCCCGGGATTGTCCCGGCTCTTCCTGTAGTCGCCGCGGCTGAAGTACTTTTCAAGCCACACGTACATGCAAATGAAGAAATAGCGGCTTCCCATCTCCTTGATCTTCAGCTTGGCGGCGCCGTGCCTGCGGTTGTGCCACGAGATCGGCGTCGTCGTCCACGAGTAGCCCCGCACGATCGCCTTGAGCGGTATCTCGACGGTCAGGTTGAAATGGGGAGAGAGGAAGGGCCGGCAGCCCTGGATCGTGGAGGCGCGGTACGCCTTGAACGCGTTTGTCGTGTCGTTGAGCCGGATGTTGAACAGGACGCGGATGAAGAGGTTCGCCATGCGGTTCACCAGGAGCTTCACGCGGGGATAGTCGACCACCTTGCCGCCCTTCATGAACCGGCTCCCGAACACGCAGTCGTAGCCCTCGTTGAGAAGCCGCCAGTACCTGACCGCGTCGGCGGACGAGTCGGACGCGTCGGCCATCATGATCACGACGGCGTCCCCGCGGATCCTGTCCAGCCCGTGGATGATGGCGTTGCCAAAGCCGTGGGGCCCGGGATTGCGCGTGGGTCGAAGGGTCGGAAACGCGGCTTTCAGCCGCTCCAGCGCGTCCCAGGTGCCGTCCGAGCTGCCATCGTCGACAACCACGATCTCGTGGGGAATCCCCTCCGCCGCGAACGCCTGGTGGATGTCCGCGATCGTTCCCGGCAGCGAGTCCACCTCGTCGCGGGCCGGCATGACCACTGAAAAGAGATTGAGAGGCTGCGTCACCGGGAGAAATCGGCGGACAGGTCCAGCCAGTCCGGATGCTCCGCTGCGTGCGCGGCGATCTCGTCGAGGATCGACAGGAGCGGCGTCTGCGGGCTCCAGCTCCAGAGGTGCGCCGCCTTGGCGCAATCCAGGACAAGCCAGGGGATGTCGAAGGGCCGCGGCGCAGGATCGGCGGCGACGCTGCGCGCGCCGAACCGGCCGGCGCACCAGTTGCTCAGCTGGAGCAGCGAAATGGCCCCGGCGTTTCCCCCGGCGAGGTTCACGATCCGGTCGTCGGTCCCAAGCGCGGGCGCCGCGAACTGGCGGGAGAGCAGGGGAAGCAGGTCGCGGGGATGCAGGCAGTCCCGGACCTGGTGGCCCTGGCCGCCGAAGCCGATGTAGCGCAGCGGCCGATTCCTGATCCAGCAGTTGATCCAA
>Ga0302279_10008142_pt1 | contig 10400 bp, 9 predicted proteins | sample III_Bog_N3_3_FD_194541 | JGI IMG/M metagenome (GOLD analysis project Ga0302279, IMG submission 194541) | Peat permafrost microbial communities from Stordalen Mire near Abisko, Sweden - III_Bog_N3_3 | ecosystem: Environmental > Terrestrial > Soil > Wetlands > Peat | place: Sweden: Abisko...
AGGAACGCGATCGACCTGCCCATCTTGACGATCCGGCCCTCTCCCACCAGGCGGCCCGGCCTGGCGGGCGCCAGGAAGCTGACCCGAAGATCGATCGTTGCGCAGTATTGGGCGCCGCCCGTTTTCACCAGAACAGTTGGACCAAGAGTGTCGTCCAGCATGGCCGCAATGAAACCGCCCTGGACGTTTCCACCGGGATTGCAGAACTCACGCCTACCCTCGAACTGCACCCGCACCTCTCCGGTCTGCTCGTCCGCGGAGAGCAGCCGCCAGCCCAGGGTCTTGGCGCAAGGAGGCGTGGGAAACGCATCGAAAATGCTCATCGCTTCCTCCACCTCCTGTGGAGGATGACCGAGCGAGCGGCGATTATCCACCTTCGGCTGTTTTTAGAGTTGAGACATGGTGAACCGGGAAGGAGCGCTGCGAGCGCACCCGCGCTTGACGCGCCGCGCCCCTGCCTCAATATGCCGCCGTGGTTCCCGCAAGGGATCAATAGGGAATGCGGTGAGGGCGAGCGATCGTCCAATTCCGCGGCTGCCCCCGCAACTGTAAGCGGTGAGCCGACGACCGTGAGAGGCCACTGGGGCGCAATCCCTGGGAAGGCTGGTCCGAGGCGACGACCCGCGAGCCAGGAGACCTGCCACACGTCGTGGTCACACGCGATGCGCGTCGGACGGGGTGTGCCGGGGTGAATGGATCGGGCTGCCGCCCTCCGTAAGGAGCGCTGTCGGCTGGGCCATTTTCTTCGCGGTGACGTGTCACGGTCACTCGCGAAAGAAGATTGCTATGAAACTTAGACTAGACGTCGCCGCTCTGGGGCTTCTGGGCCTGTGCGCCTCCGCACGCGGCCAGGAAGCCCCGTCGCCGACCGCCAGCGACGTCTCGCCGCTGGTGGTCACCGCAACCCGAATTCCGACGCCCGCCGACCAGGTGGGAAGCTCGGTCAGCCTGATCACCGCCCAGGCCATCCAGGACAACCAGTGGCGCACCCTGCCCGACGCCCTGGCCGACCAGCCGGGCCTCAATGTGGTTCAGACCGGCGGCCCCGGAGGCCTCACCAGCGTCTTCATTCGCGGCGCCAATTCCAACCAGACCAAGGTGATCCTCGACGGCATCGAGGTGAATGATCCGAGCAAGAACGACGCCTTCGATTTTGGCCAGGTGCTCACCGCCGACCTGCAGAGCGTCGAGGTCCTGCGCGGACCGCAAAGCAGCCTCTATGGCGCCGACGCCCTGGGCGGGGTGATCAGCCTCACCACCAAGGGAGGCGAGGGCCCGGCGCACGTGACGGCCAGCCTCGAAGGCGGCGCCTACGATACCTTCAACCAGACTCTCGGCCTCGCCGGCTCGACCCGGACGTTCCACTATTCGCTGAGCCTCGCGCATTATCTTTCGGGCGACACGCCGATCACGCCGCTGGGCCTCCTGGCGCCGGGCGAGGCGCGGATCGGCGACTATTACAACAACCTCACCGCCTCGACGAAGCTGGGGCTGGACGTCACCAGCGCCCTGAAGCTGGGACTCGTGCTCCGCTATGTGGACGCCACCCTGCGCAATACCGGCGAGAACTACGATCTCTATCCGCAGCCCGACCAACCGGACTCCGCCCAGACCGTCCAGGCTGCCAATCAGGTCTTCGTGCGCGGTGAGGCGCGGCTCAACCTCGACCATGACAAGATCCAGAATCTGTTCGGCGTCGGCTACGCCAACTACTGGACCCACACCCAGGCGCCCGACGATGGCTATGCCCTGCCGGCGGCGGTGATCGATCACAGCAACCGGGTCAATGCCGACTGGCAGAGCATCATTGCGCTTTCGGTCCGCAACACCCTGGTGCTGGGCGCTTCGGACGATCTCCAGCAATTGCTGGGCAGTCCGATCGACGCCCAGGAAACGACGGTCGGCGCCTTCGCCGAACTCCAGACCCGACCGATCGACCCCCTGACCGTGGCCGCCAGCGTCCGCTACGACGATGACGATCTCTATGGGGACTATACGACCTGGCGGATCGCGCCAGCCGTCACCGTTCCCTCGCTGGGGACAATCCTCAAGGGCAGCGTCGGCACGGGGTTCAAAGCCCCGACCCTGAGCGAGCTTTTCGTCAGCTATCCTGCCTTTGATTTCTACGCCAATCCGAACCTCAAGCCGGAAACCAGCCTGGGCTATGACATCGGCTTCGAGCAGCCTCTGATCTCAAATCGCCTGCGCCTCGGGACCACCTGGTTCCACAACGATATCCACGACCTTATCGAAACCGACGAGACGGGGACGACTTACGCCAACGTCGGCCGGGCCACGACCTATGGAATCGAGAGCTTCATCTCCGTGACCCCGGTTCATGGCCTGAACATAAGGGCCGACTACACTTGGCTGGTGGCCACTAACGACGTCACCGGGGAAAAGCTCCTGCGGCAGCCGAACGACAAGGCCAGCCTTGCGGCCACCTGGCGTAGGGGGCGGTTCACCCTCGCCGGCACGCTGGTTTATGTGGGGGCGACGTTCGACGGAAACCGCGACTTCTCCCAGACCCTCATGTCCAGCCCCTATGCGACGGTGAATATCGCCGGCGCTTATGACATCGGCCACGGGATCACGGTCTTCGCCCGCGTCGATAATCTGCTCAATCGGCAATATGAATCGCCTCCTGGCTTCGACAAGCCAGGGATCGGCGCCTTCGGCGGCGTGCGGCTCAACTTGGCGGGGCTGGGTTTCTAGGCGGCCGCCCAGCGGCGGGAGTCCAGCGCCTGGGGATCTTCCAGGGCCATGTCGTCCCAGTCGAGATCGGGCGGAGGGCTGGCGGCGGCGGCGACCACGGCTGTGATCTCCGCGGCTGTGGCGGCGCCGACGATCACGGCGCTGGCTTCCTGCCTGGAGAGCGCGAATCCCAGCGCCGCCTGCAACGGGTCGCTGCGTCCCTCGGCGATCAGGCGTCGCGCCCGGGCCAGACGGCTGATGGCCGCGGCGCCAAGTTGGCTGGGCGCCCGGTCGGGGGGCAGAAACAACAGGCCGTTGAGGAAAATGGACCGCAGATGCACCTCCACGCCCAAGTCCCGCACCCGGCTGAGGCTCCCATCCACGAGAAGCCGCTGATCGAGGAGGCTGGCCGGCGCCTGGAGGAGATCGGGCTGGAAGCGCCGCGCAAGGCCCACAGGATCGTCCGAGGCATAGGCCGAAATGCCTACGCGTTCGAAGAGTCCCTTGTCGCGCAGCGTCTTCAGCCGATCCCAGAGCGCCATGCCGTAGGTGGAAAGAAGATCGCCGGCCGACTGCACCATGATGGCGTCGGCCCGGTTGAGGCCGAGCCGCGCCAGGGCCGCGCGGGCCTCCGATTCCACAAAGTCCGGACCGCGATCACCCCGGGCGGCCTTAACGGTGATGCGAAACGGCGCGGGTCGCGGCATGACGGCGCCCAGCACCGCCTCGCCGTGCATGGAGGCCGCGCCGGTGTCCAGAACGCTGAGTCCGGACCGCGCGGCGAGGCTCAGGATCTCCCGCACCTCCGCTTCGGGCCCTCGCCCTCTGGCCGGCGCGGCGCCGTCCAGGCCGAACTGGGCTGCGCCCAATCCAAGCTTCGAGATGAGAGGATGAGTCGGCAAAGGAACGGGTCCAAGCAAGTTTCACCAGGATTGCGTCCGCCTTATGCGACCAGAAGCGTAAAGAAGGCGTATCGACGACTTTGAGGGTTGGTTAACCTTACCCAGATGATCGAAACGTTGCCCCAGTGGCCCCTGTTCGGCTGGTCCGACGACGCCCGCCCCGCCTTGCGCGCCGCCCGGATGCGGAGAGAACCCGCCGCATTGGCCACCATCGTCGCTCTGGATGGCGGCGGTCCGCGCCCGACCGGAACGCAGATGGTGATCTCGCAGGGCGGCGTGTCGGGGTTTCTCTCCGGCGGCTGTCTCGAGGCCGATGTCGCCGGCCACGCCATCGGCGTCCTTTCGAGCGGCGAGCCTGTGCGTCTCGTCTACGGCCTGGGAAGTCCGTGGCCGGACATCCGCCTGCTGTGCGGCGCGCGCATCGAGGTCCAGCTCGAGGCCGTCGGTCCCGACGACGAGGCGGCGGCTCGCCTGTTCGAACTCATGGACGCCCGGCGCCCGGCCCTGTGGCGTAGCGATGGCCGGCGCCGCAAAGCGGGTCCTGCGGACGACGCCCCCGCCGCCTGGTCAGGCGCCCTGGAGAAAGTCTTCGCGCCGGTCCTGCGTCTGGTGGTCCTGGGCGCGGATCCCACCGCCCTGGCGATCGCGAACCTCGGCGCCCAGGCCGGATTCGAGACCACCCTGGTTCGCCCACGCGGTCCGCAGGACGCGCCGCCTCTGCCCGGCGTCGCCTACAGCCGCCACGATCCGGCCGAAGCCCTCGCTCTCATCGGCATGGACCAGTGGACCGCCGTCGCCGTGGCCACCCACGACGCCGAGCTCGACCACGCCGCCCTCGTCGCCGCCCTGCCGTCAAAGGCCTTCTATGTGGGAGCCCTGGGCGCGCGCCGGCGCCTGCCTGAACGCCGCGCCGGCCTGGCGGCCGCCGGCCTCGCCGAGGCGCAGATCGGGCGCCTTCACGCCCCCATCGGCCTGGACCTTGGCGGCAAGGCGCCCTGGGAGGTCGCCATCGCCGTCCTGGCCCAGATCTCCGGCCTCACCCACCTGGGCGGCGCGGCCGGCTGACGGGGGCGTTTTACCAGAGCCTGACCCGAGCTTCCGGCGCCAGCCAGTAAGCATCGCCTGGCCCGATCGCCGGATAGGCGGCGTACCAGCCGTCGTCGTTCCGCACCACGCCGTTGACCCTATAGATCGATGGACTGTGGGGATTGGAGAGCACGATCTGGCGCGTGCGTCCCGGCTGCCAGACCTCGCGCCAGCTCTGGCCATAGGCGACGTAGAACCGTTGATCGCCGGTCATGCCGCTCAGCACCGGCGCCGGCTTGCCGCCGAGGGCGATGTGATAGGCCTTGTAGGCGATCACGAGGCCGGCGAGGTCGGCGATGTTCTCGCCCAGGGTCAGCTGGCCGTTCACATGAAGGCCCGGCAGCGGCTCGTACTGGTCGTACTGCAGCGCCAGCGCCGCGGTGCGGGCGTCGAAGTTCTTGCGGTCCGCCTCGGTCCACCAGCTCTTCAGCGCGCCGGAACCGTCATATTTCGAACCCTGATCGTCAAAGCCGTGGCTGATCTCATGGCCGATGGTGGCGCCGATTTCGCCGTAGTTCACCGCGTCATCGGCCGCCGCATCGAAATAGGGCGGCTGCAGTATGCCCGCCGGGAACACGATCTCGTTCATCGTCGGCTCGTAGTAGGCGTTGTTGGTCTGAGGCGTCATGCCCCACTCGGTGCGGTCCACCGGCAGGTCGATGCGCTTGAGCTCGCGGTTCCACTCGAAGACGGACGCGGCCTTGGCGTCGGCCACCAGGGCGTTGCGGTCGATCGTCAGCGCCGAATAGTCGCGCCAGCGATCAGGATAGCCGATCTTCAGCGTGTAGTGATTGAGCTTGTCGAGCGCCTTGGCCCGCGTCTCCGGCGTCATCCAGGAGAGCGTCCTGATGTCCTCGGCATAGGCCGTCATCAGGTTGTGCACGAGGATGTCAGCCTTGGCCTTGGCCTCTGGCGGGAAGTATTGCGCCACATAGAGCTTGCCCAGGGCCTCGCCCATGTCCTGGTCGAGCAGATGCACGCCCCTCGTGGCGCGATCGAGCTGCTGGGTGCGCCCCCCGATCACCGTTCCATAGAAGGCGAAATCGGCGTCGTCGAACTGCTTGGGCAGATACTGAGAGAAGGCGTGCAGGTAGCGAACCGTCAGATAGTCGCGCCACACCGCGGTGGGCGTGACGGCGAACACCTTGGCCAGAGGGGGAAAGGCTGACTTCTCGCCCACGATCACCGTCCGCTCGCCGTGGGGTCCGGTCTCGTGAACCCCCGCCGCCTCGAAATAGGCCGCCCAGGGGAAGTCCGGGGCGAAGGCCGCAAGATCTGAGATCTTGAACGGGTTGTAGGTCTTGTCGGCGTCCCGGCGATCGGCCGCCGGCCAGGAGGCCTTGGCGATAGCCGTCTCCAGCGCCAGCACCGCCTTGGCCCTGGCCTCGGAATCGGGCGCGCCGGTATAGGCCAGCATGGTGGTGAGGTACTTCAAATAGGCGGTCCGCGTGTCCACGAGCGCCTTGTCATCCTGCAGATAATAGTCGCGATCGGGCAGGCCCAGGCCCGATTGGCCGACCCTGAACACATAGGCCTCGGGATTCTTGTCGTCCGGCGTGATGCCCCCGTTGAACGGCCCGTCCAGCGATAGCGCCGGGTCGGCCATCAGGCGTGCAACCTCCTCGTTCGTCTGCAGCGCCGCGATCCTGGCCAGGTCCGCCGCCGCGGGCTTCAGCCCGTTCGCCTCGATCTGCGACACATCGACAAAGGCGCCGTAGAGGTTGCGCAGTTTGACCTCATCCACGTCCAGCTGAGCGTCGGGCTTGGCCGCGAGGCCATTGATGATGCCCTTCAGCCGCGCCTCGTTCTGTTTGTTGAGCTCCAGGTTGACGCCGGCGTAGGAGCGGTCGGGCGGAATGACCGCCGTCCTCACCCAGTCGCCATTGGTGAAGCTGAAGTAGTCGTTCCCAGGCTTCACCGCCGTGTCCATGTACGCGAGGTCCACGCCCCACGGCGGCACGGCCGGTCCGGCCTCCGCGGCGAGGGCTCCCGTGGCCGCCAGGGACGCCGCGGCGAGAATGATCTGTCTACGGATCAATGACTTTTTCCTTTTCGGTGAATTACAGACGCGCCAGTCGTAGCGTCTCGACGATTTCTCCGCGGCCGAGCGCCGGCGCCCCCGCAGCTCGCCGGATCAGGGCGTCCGCCTCGGCGAACACGCTTACCAAAGAGGAGTCCTGATCAGGGAACGGCGCCGCCGAAAGCCTGCCGTCCGCCCGACGGCTCAGCCGCGCGCGCATCCAGTGCTCCCGAGCGCCGTTCGCTCGCAACGCGGCGTCCAGCACCGCCGCCTCCATAGGGAGCGCCGGATCGGCCCCCTGCATCGCCAAAAGCAGCGGTTTCAGGAAAAGCTCCGCGCACACCAGCGCCGAAGCGGGGTTTCCGGGCAGGCCCAGAACCTTGCGGCCATCGCCCAGCACCCCGAACCACGTCGGCTTGCCCGGCCGCACCGCGACGCTCTCCACCCTGAGCTCCAGCCCGAGGCGCCCAAGCGCGGGCTTGACGATGTCATGATCCCCCACCGACGCGCCGCCCAGGGTGACGACGAGGTCTCCGCCCCCGCGGGCGACCGCGTTCGCCGTCGCCTCGGCGTCATCGCCCACGCCGGCCAGCAGACTGACCTCCGCCCCCCAGGTCGTCGCAAGGGCCTGCAGGGCCGTGCTCCCTGAGTCGAAAATCTGGAAGGGTCCTGGCGACGCGCCAGGCGGGACGACCTCCTCGCCCGTCGAGAGGATCACCACCTGCGGGCGCCGCGACACGCTTACGATTCCGTGGCCCGCCGCCGCCGCCAGCGCCAGACGCCAGGGGTCCAGCCGCACGCCGCGCTCCAGAAGCCGCTCGCCGGCGCTGAAGTCCATCCCCGCCGCGCGGATATGGTTCGGCAGCGCCGCCGCCGGTGCGATGACGTGGTCGCCGTCGCGCTGCGCGTCCTCCTGGATCACGATCCAGTCGGCGCCCCAAGGCACGGCCGCCCCGGTGAAGATCCGAACCGCCTCGCCGGCGGCCAGGGCGCCCGCATAGCCGTGCCCCGCCGCGCTTTCGCCGACGATTTTCAGGCGTCCCGGCGTGTCCGCCGCGCGAACCGCCCATCCGTCCATGGCCGAGGCGTCGAAGGGCGGCTGAGCGCGCCCGGCGCGAATGTCAGCGGCCAAAACCCGCCCCAGGGCGGCGCAAAGCGGTGCCTCCTCGGCCTGAACCTGCGAAACCGTGGCCAAAATCCGCGCTCTCGCGTCCGAAACTTCCAGCAGTTTCACGAAGCGGCCCAGTCGCCCGACGCGCCGCCGGTTTTTTCGATCAGCCGAACGCCGTCGATGACCATGCCGCGCTCGGCCGCCTTGAGCATGTCATAAATCGTCAGGCAGGCGACCGACACTGCGGTCAGCGCCTCCATCTCTACACCCGTGGGTCCCGTCGTCCCCACCCGCGCCGTCACCGCCAGCCCCGACGCGTCGGGCGCCACCGACACCTCAACCTTGGTCAAGGCCAGGGGATGACAAAGTGGGATCAGATCGGCGGTCCGCTTCGCCGCCATGACCCCGGCGAGCTCGGCCACGGCACGCACGTCGCCCTTGCCGGCGCCGCCCGAGAGCGCGAGCTCCCGCGTCGCCGCAGACATCCGCACCAACCCCGCTGCGACAGCCAAGCGTGCGGTCGGCGCCTTGGCCGAAACATCGACCATCCGCGCCCGTCCCTCAGCGTCGAGATGGGTGAGGCGGCTCATGTCTCGAGCAGGCGCGGCATGAGTTCGACCATGTTGCAGGGCCGGTGACGGCTGTCGAGCTGAGCGGCGATGACTTTGTCCCAACCGTCGCGCACCGCGCCGTTCGAGCCCGGCAGGCAGAAGACAAAGACCCCGTCGATGATGCCAGCCAGAGCCCGCGACTGCAGCGTCGAGAGTCCCACCGTCTGATAGCTAACCAGATGGAATATCACGGAAAAGCCATCAATATGCTTGTCGAACAGCGGCTCGATCGCCTCCGGCGTAACATCGCGGCCGGTGAGGCCCGTGCCTCCTGTGGTGACGATGGCGTCGATGCCCCCTGACACCGTCCATGCCTTGATCCGACGTCGGATCGCCTCGACATCGTCCGCCACGATGGCGCGATCGGCGACCTGATGTCCGGCGCCTGAGACCCTCTCGGCCAGCAGGTGGCCGGAGGTGTCGCTCTCCTCATCCCGCGTGTCGGAGATGGTGAGCACCGCGATCCGGACCGGCGTGAAATCCGCCGCGGCGTCATAACGACCGCCGGCGGCTAGCGGGGCGTTCATGGACGGCTCCTGGTCAAGGGTTTGAATCCCAACGCGCTGCATCGGCAAGGTCGCGCGGGGTGGGTTCGATCCAACGCGGGCCCTCCGGGCCATGCTCCCTCTTCCAGAGCGGCGCCCGGGACTTCAGATAGTCCATCAAATAGTCGCACGCTTCGAACGCCGCGCGGCGGTGGGCGGCGGCCGTAAGCACCAGCACGATCGCCTCCCCCGGCGCAATCGCGCCGAGCCGGTGGATGATGGTGACGTCCTGCAGTCCAAAACGCCGGCTCGCCCCAGCGGCCATCGCCTCGATCGCGGCCAGGGTGAACTCCGGGTAATCTTCCAGCTCAAGTGCGGTGGCCGCGCCGCGCTCGCCCCGGGCCAGGCCCAGGAAACTGGCCACCGCGCCGGTCTCGAGACGCCCCCTGCTGAAGGCCGTGAGCGCCTCGCCAGGGTCAAAGGCCTGGTGTGTAAGGAGAATCATCCGCCGCTCATGGGGGGCAGGAACGCCACCTCGGATCCGGCCGTCAACACAACGTCGCCGCGCACCAGCGCGCGGTCCACCGCCGCCTGAACGCCGCGGCCGTTCAGCGCCGCCCCCAGATCGGGCCACGCCTCTGCGATAAGGGCTCGCAGAGCGGCGAGACTGGCGGGGGGCGGATCGATCACCCGCTCGCGCCAGCCCGCGACATCGCTCAACCTTCCAAAGAGCAGCACGCGCGTCATCTCGCTCAACCACCCGTGGTGGACATGTGTCTCGAGACCGACGGCGCAAGGCCGCGATCGATCCGGAAATCATGTCCCTTTGGCTTGGTCGAAATCCCCGCAGCGATGGCGGCGATGAGCGCTGTGTCGTCGCCGCCGGCGCGCATCACCGCGCGCAAATCCATCGCGTCTTCCTGGCCCAGGCACGTGTGCAGCACCCCCGTACAGGTGAGGCGCACCCGGTTGCACCCCTCGCAGAAGTTATGGGTCATGGGCGTGATGAAACCCACGCGCCCGCCGGTCTCCTCGATGCGGACATACCGCGCCGGCCCTCCCGTGGAGGCGGAAAGGTCCCTGAGCGTCCAGAAGCTCTCAAGGTCACGCCTGAGGTCGCCGAGGGAGAGGAACTGGTCGGTGCGGTCCGCCTCGATGTCACCCATGGGCATGGTTTCGATGAGGGTGATGTCGTGCCCGCGAGCATGGGCCCACTGGATCAGGTCCGGGATCTCCGCCGCGTTGTCACGCGCGAGCGCCACCGTATTGATCTTGACCTCAAGTCCCGCGGCGACGGCGGCCGCGATGCCGGCTTGCACCCTCGGCAAATCTCCGCCCCGGGTGAGCTGGCCGAAGAGGTCCGGCTTGAGCGTATCCATGGACACATTGATGCGGCGCAGGCCCAGGCGCGCGAGGTCATCGGCTACCTCGGCCAGGCGCATGCCATTGGTGGTCAGGGTGATCTCGTCCAGCGCGCCGGTCGCCAGGTGG
>Ga0302279_10008148_pt1 | contig 10397 bp, 8 predicted proteins | sample III_Bog_N3_3_FD_194541 | JGI IMG/M metagenome (GOLD analysis project Ga0302279, IMG submission 194541) | Peat permafrost microbial communities from Stordalen Mire near Abisko, Sweden - III_Bog_N3_3 | ecosystem: Environmental > Terrestrial > Soil > Wetlands > Peat | place: Sweden: Abisko...
GTACGGGTCAGGACGCTCCCGAGTCCGAACGTGCGGTAGTGGCGGGACCAGGCGTAGAGGACCATGGCGGTGAAGGCGGACTGGCCCGAGGGGGGCAACTGGTCACCGGTGGGCGCCAGTTCGAGGACCGAAGTGACGGGAGCGACGGCCGCCACGCCGGCCAGGTAGAGCTCGGGTGCATAGGAGGGGGCGACCTCCCCGGCGAAGAGCGCCGCCTGGCCACCCTGGGAGAACCCGAGGACCGCCACCGCGTTGGAGGCCCTGTCCCCTTCCAACGACCGGGCGGCCCGGGCGGCGTCGAGCACGTCCTCGGCCTCGCTGGTCCCGACGAGATAGGGGTTCTGGCCGGGGGCGCCGAGGCCCCGGTAGTCGGCGGCGGCCACGATGTCGCGGCTCTTGATCAGACCCGCCAGATCGGTGATGGTCGAGGTGCCGGTCACCGACGGGGCGCAGCCACTGGCGACCCCGGTGGTGCCGTGGGCCCAGCTGACGATGGGGAAGCCCCCGGGGGGCGGCGTGCCGCCGGGTACGACGATGACACCGGACTCGGCCAGGTCGCCACCGGATCCGGAGGTCGAGTGGTAGAGCACCCGCCACGACCGGGTCCCGGCCGGCAGGCCCGGCTGGGTGGGCAGCTCCTGGCGGCGGATGATCGTCCCCGCCGGGGCGTAGGGGAGTGGATCGGGTGGTCGGTAGAACGAGGCGAGGGCGCCGGTGACCGCCGCCTCACCTCCCGACCTGGCGACCGGCACCGAGGTGGTCGTGGTGGCCGACACCGGCGGTGCCATGGCGACCGAGAGGGCGAGGACGACGAGCGTCGTCACCGTGACCGCGGGGAGTCGCCCCCGGTGCGCGCCCCTCCACGACGTCCCCATGGCGGACCAGGCTAGCCAGACCGGATGTGTGCGGGTTCCCCTACGCTGGTCGGACCATGCACGCGCTCGACGAAGTGATCCGGTGGCCGGTGGACGCGGCCGCCGTGGGTGTGGTCCGCACGGGCGTCCCGGGTGATCCGGGCACCGTCGTCGGGGATCCGGGGCGCACGTATCCGTGGGCGTCGGTCACCAAGCCGGCGACGGCGCTGGCCGTGCTCGTGGCCGTGGAGGAGGGGACGCTGACCCTCGATCAACCGGCCGGGCCCCCGGGGTCGACGGTGCGCCACCTCCTGGCCCACGCGTCCGGACTCGGGCCCGAGGAGGGTCCGCCGGTCGAACAGCCCGGTCGCCGGCGGATCTACTCGAATGCGGGGTTCGTCGTCCTGGGGCGGGTCGTCGAGGAGGCCTCGGGCATGCCGTTCGCCGACTACCTGAGCGCCGGCGTCCTCGAACCTCTGGGCATGACGGCCACCGCGCTCGCCGACGGCCCGGCACTCGGTGCGGCCGCAGCCGGCCTCGTCGGTCCACTGGTCGATCTGGTGGCCCTCGGTCGGGAGTGGGCCCGGCCGACCCTGGTGAGCGCATCCACCTGGCGGGACGCGACATCGGTGCAGTTCGCCGGATTGGCCGGCGTGCTGCCCGGGTTCGGACCCTCGGACCCGTGTGACTGGGGTCTGGGCGTGGAGGTCAGAGGGGCGAAGCGGCCCCACTGGACCGGTCCGTCGAACTCGCCGGCCACCTACGGCCACTTCGGCCAGAGCGGGTCGTTCCTGTGGGTGGACCCGGTCGCCGAGGTGCTCTGCTGCGGGCTGGCCGACCGCCCCTTCGGGGTGTGGGCCTCCCGGGCGTGGCCGGCCCTGGCCGAGGCCGTGCTCGCCGAGGTCGGGGCGGACGCACCCGCCGACCGGCCTCCACACGTGACCGGTGGCCACGTCTAGGCTGCGCCGCATGAAGGGCGTCCTCCTCGCCGGTGGTACCGGCTCCCGTCTCCATCCGCTGACCCGGATCACCAACAAGCACCTGTTGCCGATCTACGACCGTCCCATGATCAACTGGGGCATCGAGGCCCTGGTCAACGCCGGGATCACCGAGATCATGCTGGTCACCGGCGGTACGCATGCTGGTGAGTTCCTGCGCCTGCTCGGCAACGGCCACGAGTTCGGTATCGACCGGCTCAGCTACGGGTACCAGGACCGGCCGGGCGGTATCGCCGAGGCCCTCGGGCTGGCGGCCCGCTTCGTCGACGGGGATCCGGTCCTCGTCATGCTGGCCGACAACATCGTGGAGAACTCGATCCGCCCGATGGTCGAGGCCTTCCGGCGCGATCCCCACGGTGCCCGCATCCTGTTGACGCCGGTCGAGGAGGACGAGCACCTCCGCCACCTCGGCGTGCCCACTTTCGGGGACGACGGCAAGGTCATCGGCATCGTGGAGAAGCCGGAGCACCCGGCCTCCAAGTTCGGGGTCACGGGCATCTACTGCTACGACGCCGACGTCTTCGACGTGATCCCGACGCTGGTCCCCTCGGGCCGTGGCGAGCTCGAGATCACCGATGTGAACAACCACTACATCGCCCAGGGGGCCATGGCCTACGACGTCCTGGAGGGGTTCTGGGGCGACGCCGGCGAGTCGATCGACGCGTACTACACCGTCAACGACTTCGTCCGGAAGCACGGCGCCAACAAGGGCTGACCGCCCGGTCCCCTCCGCGAGTCCGGAGGGGTCGCCGACCCCCGGGGTGGACGCCGGGCGACTCAGGCGTCGAGCGGGACCCCCAGCCATGCGGCCGTCTCGGAGCGGTGCCGGGCGTAGTCGACCTTTCCCGACGGTGACCGGCCGATGGTCTCGACGAAGCGGACGCGACGCGGGGCCTTGTAGCCGGCCAACCGCTCCTTGACGTGACCGATGACCGACTCGGCACTCGGCGGGTGGTCGGCCGCGTCCGGAGTGAGTTGGACGACGGCCACGATCTCCTCACCGAATCGCTCGTTCGGGATGCCGACGACCACGGTGTCGAGGACGCCGTCCACGGTCTTGACGACCTCCTCCACCTCCTCGGGGTAGACCTTCTCGCCGCCGGTGTTGATGCACACCGAGCCGCGCCCCAGCAGGTGGATCGAACCGTCGGCCCGGATCTCGGCATAGTCGCCGGGCACCGAGAAGCGCTTGCCGTCGATGACCCGGAAGGTGGCCGCCGACTTGGTCTCGTCCTTGTAGTAGCCGACGGGGATCCGCCCGCCGAGCGCCAGCACCCCGATGGCCCCGGAGCCCGGCTCGATGTCGCCGCCGTCGGGATCGATCACCCGGACGTCGGGGCCCAGGTTGAACTGGGCCGTCTTGGCCGCACTGCGGGACGACGAGACCGACGTACCGATCCCGAGCGCCTCGGACGAACCGAAGGCGTCGATGAGGAGCATGCCCGGATGATGACGGAGCAGTCCCTGTTTGGTCTCCTCGCTCCACATCACACCGGACGAGATGATGCCGACCAGGCTCGACAGGTCCCACCGTCCGGGGTGGGACTCGAGCGTGGACAGGATGGGCTTGGCGAAGGCGTCACCGACGATGACCGTGCAGTTCACCCGCTCCCGCTCGATGGTGTCGAGCAGCTCGACCGGGTCGAACTGGCGACCGGTGAGCGTCACGACGTGCCCGCCCTCGCTCAGGCACTCCATCGCCGTGAACCCTCCGGTGCCGTGCATGAGCGGACAGGCCGGCAGCAGCGTCATGCCCGGTCCGCCCTCGCGGAGCGCGGTGTGGACGTCGTCGACGGTGCCCTCGGGTGGGTACTTGCGGAACCCCCCGCCGTTGAGTCGGGCGAAGAGGTCGTCCTGGCGCCACATCACGCCCTTGGGCATGCCGGTCGTGCCCCCGGTGTAGAGCATGTGGATGTCGTCCGGGGTGCGGCCCCACGGCGGCTGCACCCGCCGGTGGCCGGCCCCACCCCCTGTGCCGTCCGCGCCCGGGGCGGCGGTCGTCTCGGCCGCCCCCTCGTAGGGGACGGCCCAGGACGGGCAGCCGGCAGTTCCGTCGTCGACCCACAGCCAGCTGCGCACGCCGGGCACGCGGTCACGGATGCCTTCGATGCGCTCGACGAACACCCCGTGGAACACCACGGCGACGGTGTCGGCGTTCTCCCACAGGTAGACGAGCTCGTCGTCGGCGTAGCGGTAGTTGGTGTTGATCGGCACCAACCCGATCTTGTAGGCCGCGTAGCTCGCCTCCAGGTAGTCAGGGCAGTTGTAGAGATAGAGGGCGAGCTTGTCCTGGCCGGTCACCCCGGCTCCGAGCAGCCACCGGGCGACATTGTCGGCCCGCCGGTCGAACTCGCCCCAGGTCCGGGTGCGGCCCCCGTGGACCAGGGCGGGAGCGTCCGGCAGCTCGTCGGCCACGGCCTCCCAGACATCGGCAAAATTCCACGCGGTCACGACGGTCTCCTCGGTCCCCCCGGTCGGGCCCCGTCGTTACCCGGAGCCAGCGATGACCGGTGCAGCCTACGCTGGCTGCCGTGGACACTGCGCCGCCCCCCTCCGACGTCGGGACCACCACCGGGCCCGACGACCACCCCCGACGCGCCGAGCTGCGGGCCTGGTTGGAGGATCACCCCGCCCCGACCGGCCGGCAGTTGGCCGAGCGCGGCCTGGTGGCTCCCCACTGGCCCGAACCGTGGGGTCTCGGCGCCGACCCCGCGCTGCAGCTGGTGGTGGACGAGGAACTCCGGCGGGCCGGTGTGCGACGTCCGGAGAACACGATCGGCATCGGTTGGGCCGGCCCCACCCTGCTCCACGCCGGGACGGAGGAGCAGCGGTCCCGCTACCTCGTCCCGCTGCTGGCGGCGGACGAGATCTGGTGCCAACTGTTCAGCGAGCCCGGCGCCGGATCGGATCTGGCCTCGCTCACCACCCGGGCCGAACTCGACGGAGACGAGTGGATCGTCCAGGGACAGAAGGTGTGGACCAGCTACGCCCACCGGGCCCAGTTCGGCATCCTGCTGGCCCGGACCGAGCCGGACGCACCGAAGCACCAGGGGATCTCATACTTCATCTGCCCGATGGACGCCCCCGGGATCACCGTCCGTCCCCTGGTCGACATGACCGGTGCCCACACCTTCAACGAGGTGTTCCTGGACGAGGTCCGGCTCCCCCGGGGGAACCTGGTGGGCGAACGCGGTCAGGGCTGGTCGCTCGGCAAGGTGACGTTGGCCAACGAGCGGGTGTCGTTGTCGGGGGCGGGGGCGTTGTGGGGCATGGGCCCGACGGCCGACGACCTCCTCGACGCGGTCCGGGCGGCCGGGGGGACCGACAACCCGCTCCTGCGCCAGCGCCTGGCCCGGGTGTGGGTCGAGGGCGAGATCCTGCGCCTCCTGCGGATGCGCACGGTGGCCGCGGCGGTCGCCGGCGTGCCGCCCGGGCCCGAGGCGTCGGTGCGCAAGGCCCTGGCCGACGACCACGGCCAGCACATCATGGGACTGGCCCGCGACCTGGCCGGTGCGGCGGGCATGCTGTCCGAGAGTGGACCCACTCCGGGAGCGGTGGTGGCAGGCGGCTGGCCCGACGCCCTGTGGTCCTACGGGTTCCTGTTCGCCCCGGCGCTGACCATCGGCGGAGGGACCTCCGAGGTCCAGCGCAACATCATCGCCGAACGCACCCTCGGCCTGCCCCACGACCCGGCGGTCTGACCGACCCCGGACGTGCAGCCGACCCCGGACGTTCAGCCGACCCCGGACGTGCAGCCGACCCCGGACGTTCAGCCCACGAGGGGTCCGGCGTCCTCGTAGCCCTGGCGGACACCCTGGCCGGCGTTGCGGGTGAGCTGCTCGGGCTCGTAGAGCATCCAGTAGGCGTTGCGGGCGTGCTTGCGGGCCCGGTTGACGCACACCACGGCGAGCTTGGCCGGGTCCTCCTCCTCGTTCTCGTGCACGAACACCTCGAGGATGTGGGTGGAGGTCAGCAGCTGGGCCATCATGATCCCCTGGGAGGCCTCGTGGGCGCAGACCTGGTCGATCTCGGCCCTGCCGGGCATCCCGAGGGCCACGACGATCCGGCACTCCTCCTGCTCGATCAGGCGCTTGCAGGCCACGCCGAGGTCCTTGAAGCCCGGCACCGTGCGGCGGACGACGTCGAAGGTGGTGCCGTACCCGGGGCAGGAGGCCAGCTCGTCGAGGGCCTCGGCACCCATGTCGAAACGGGCGAACATGGTGTCGACGACGCCGATGTGATCCATCGGGCCATTCTACCGGGCACCCCGTGGGCTCCGGCCTGGGGTTCCGGACCGGCCCGGGACCGCCGAAGCGGACGGAATCGGGTTCGACCGCCGCCCCCCGGTGGGCAAGACTCGTGGGCCATGAGTGCCGAGATCCCCTCCGTGCATGCGTCCGACCCCTGGGTGGACCGGGACGTCGCCGTGGTGTGGCACGGATTCACCCAGATGGCCGCCTACGCCGGCAACACGCCGATCACCGTGGAGCGGGCCGAGGGCCGTGAGCTCATCGACGTCCACGGACGGCGCTACTTCGACGCCATCTCGTCGCTGTGGGTGACGACCCTCGGGCACCGCGTGCCCGAACTCGACCGGGCGGTGATCGACCAACTCGGCAAGGTGGCCCACGCCACCCTGCTCGGCAACGGGAGTGCGGTCGTCGTCGAGTTCGCCGAGGCGCTGGCCGAGGTGGTCCCGGTGGACGGGGCGCACACCCTCTTCGCGTCGGACGGGGCCGTGGCCGTCGAGCAGGCACTCAAGATCGCCTTCCAGTCCTGGGTCAACCGCGGCCGTCCCGAGCGGAACCGCTTCCTGGCGCTCGGCGACGCGTACCACGGTGACACCGTGGGCGCCCTGTCGGTGGGTGACGGCGGATTCGGCACCACCGTCTTCGACCCGTTGCGCTTCCCGGTCGTGCGCACACCGGGCTACGCCACCTCCGACTGGGCGACCAAGGCGGTGGCGGCCATCGAGACCTACGGGGCCACGCTGGCCGCCTTCATCCTGGAGCCCCTCGTGCAGGGGGCGTCCGGCATCCTGGTGGCCGAGCCCGAGGACCTCGCCCTGGTCGGTCGGGCCTGTCGGGAGCACGGCGTACTGTTGATCTGCGACGAGGTGGCGACCGGGTTCGGACGCACCGGCAAGCTGTTCGCCTCCGAGTGGGCCGGCCCGGGGTTCCGACCGGACATCCTGTGCCTGGGCAAGGGCATCTCCGGTGGGTACCTGCCCCTGTCGGCCACCGTAGTGTCCGCCGAGGTGTTCGACGCCTTCCGCGGGGAGGATCTCGGGACGGCGACCTTCTACCACGGCCACTCCTACGGAGGGAACGCCCTCGGTTGCGCCGTGGCCCTGCGCCACCTCCAGCTGCTCGACGAGTGGGACGTCCTGGACCACGTCGGTGTCGTGGCCCGGCACCTCGGGTCGCGGCTCGACGACACCGTCGTGGGTCGCCCCGGGGTGGGTGCCGTCCGCCGACGCGGTCTCATGGTCGGGGTCGACCTGGCCCCGCCGCCGGGTGGGGTGCGCTGGGGGCGCCGGGTGTGCGCCGCGGCCGTCCGTCGAGGTGTCCTGCTCCGGCCCCTGGGTGACGTCGTGGTCGTCATGCCCCCGCTCACCAGCACGGTCGACGAGCTCGACCGCGTGGTGGACGTGCTGGCCGCCTGCATCGACGAGGTGTGGGCGGAGGACGCGGCGTGACCCGTGCACTCCCGGTGACGATGAGCGGGTCCTACCGGTGACGGGGGTCGGACCGGTGGGCGGTCCGGGTCCGACGGACTGGGCCGCGTGGGTCGAGGCCTCCTGTGACGAGGTCGAGCGGGCCGGCCGGTGGCGGGCGCCCCGCCCCTTCGATCCCCGGGGCCACGAAGGGCCGCTCGACTCCGGGACGCACGCGGCCGACGTCGTCTCGTTCGCGTCCAACGACTACCTGGGCCTGAGCCGGCATCCCGCCGTGGTGGCCGCCGCCCACGCCGCGCTCGACCGCTGGGGAGCCGGATCGGGCGCGTCGCGGCTCGTGACCGGTTCGCGTCCGGTGCACCACGAGCTCGAGTCGGCGCTGGCCGACTGGAAGTCGGCCGAGGCGGCGGTGGTGTTCCCGACCGGGTTCGCCGCCAACCTCTCCGTCCTGTCGGTCTTCGCCCAGGGCGACGTGGTGGTCCACTCCGACGAACTCAACCACGCCTCGATCATCGACGGCTGCCGGCTGGCCCGGGCCGATGTGCGCATCGTGCCCCACGCCGACCTCGACGCCCTCGACGCGTCACTGGCCTCGGTGCCCGGTCGCTCCGTGGTCGTGTCGGACACCGTGTTCTCCATGGACGGCGACGCCGTCGACCTCGACGGACTTGTCGCCGTCGTCCGCGACCACGGGGCACTGCTGATCCTCGACGAGGCCCACGCCGTGCTCGGTCCCGAACTGGGCGACTCGGACGGCGCCGACGTGTTGCAGGTCGGGACCCTGTCCAAGACCCTGGGCTCGCTCGGGGGGTTCGTGGCCGGTCCCACCCGCTACATCGAGCTGCTGGTGAACCGGGCCCGTCCCTATATCTTCACCACGGCGCCCACTCCGGCCGACGTCGCCGCCGCCCTGGCCGCCGTCGGAGTGGTCCGTTCCGAGGAGGGGGCCGCCCTCGTGGCCCGGTTGGGGGAGTTGGTCGACCGGGTGGCGGGCAGTATCGGCGTGGCCGACCATCCCTCGCCGATCCTGCCCCTGGTGCTGGGCTCCGAGGCGGACGCCGTCGCCGCCTCCGCGGTCCTGGCCGACCAGGGCCTGTGGGTGCCGGCCATCCGCCCGCCCACCGTCCCACCCGGGACCTCGCGCCTGCGCATCACGCTGTCGGCCACCCACACCGACGAACAGGTGGGCCGGCTGGTCGACGGCCTCGCTCCCCTGGTGTCGCACCACGGACGTGGGGTGGGCAGTGCGGCCTGACCGCCTGGTGCTGGTGTGCGGTACGGGGACCGAGGTCGGCAAGACCTGGGTGGCGGCACGCCTGCTGGTCGAGCTGCGGTCCCAGGGCCGCACGGTGGCCGCCCGCAAGCCCGCGCAGTCCTTCGACGTGGGTCGCCACGGGGAGAGTCTGGGCGGACCGACCGATGCCGAGTACCTCGGGACCGCGTCCGGCGAGCACCCCGGGGACGTCTGTCACTCCTTCCGCTCCTACCACCGGGCCATGGCGCCACCCATCGCCGCCGCCGTGCTCGGTCTGCCGCCGTTCACCATCGCCGAACTGGTGGGGGAGTTGGCCTGGCCGACCGACCGGGTCGATGTCGGCGTGGTCGAGACGGCCGGGGGTGTGCGCTCACCCCAGGCCGAGGACGGCGACGTCTGCGACATGATCGCCACCCTGGCACCCGACCTGGTCGTGCTGGTGGCCGACGCCGGTCTGGGCACCATCAACAGCATCCGCCTCACGATGGACGCGCTGAGCGGCGCACCCGGTGCGGTCCCGGTGGTCGTGGTGCTCAACCGCTTCGACGGCCATCACGAGGTCCACCGCCGCAATCACGAGTGGCTGCTCGAGCGCGAGGGTTACCGCATGGTGACCCTGCCCGGGGGTGAGGCCGAGCTGGCCGGGCTGGTCGCCGGGGCCTGAACCGACGACCGCCGGCCCCCTCCCGGGGTCGGGCCGGCGGTGCCCCCTGGTACCGTCGGGACATGTGGCGAGCCCGGGGCAGTCGGTGATCTCGGCGGTCGGGCTGTCCAAGTCCTACGGGTCCACGCGGGCCGTGGACGACCTCACCTTCGAGGTCCGACCGGGTGTCGTCACCGGCTTCCTCGGTCCCAACGGTTCGGGCAAGTCGACCACGATGCGCATGGTGATGGGACTCGACCATCCCGATGCGGGCACCGCCACGATCGGCGGCCGGCGCTTCGGCGACCTGCGGTGGCCGCTCCGGGAGGTCGGCGCCCTCCTCGAGGCCAAGGCCATCCACCCCGGCCGGAGCGCCTACAACCACCTCCTGGCCATGGCCCAGACGAACTCGATCCCGAAGGCCCGGGTGGACGAGGTGCTGACCATGGTCGGGCTCGACGGCGTGGCCCGCCGCAAGGCCGGCAAGTTCTCGCTCGGCATGAGCCAACGCCTCGGGATCGCCTCGACCCTCCTCGGGGACCCCGGTGTCCTGCTCTTCGACGAGCCCATCAACGGGCTCGATCCCGAGGGGATCCTGTGGGTCCGCAACCTGTTGAAGTCACTCGCCGGCGAGGGACGGACCGTCTTCGTGTCGAGCCACCTGATGAGTGAGATGGCCCTGACCGCCACCGACCTCGTCGTCATCGGACGGGGCCGGCTGATCGCCGACACCACCGTCGAGGACTTCATCAGCTCCAACACCGTCGCCACCGTGCTGGTCCGCTCACCCGAGGCCGACCGGCTGGCGTCGTGCCTCGGGGCGGCGGGCGCAAGCGTCCGGACGCGCGAGGACGGTGCACTGCTGGTGACGGGGCTCGACGCGCCGGGCATCGGTGACGTGGCCCTGGCCCAGGGGGTCGCCCTCCACGAACTCAGCCCGGTCCAGGCGAGCCTCGAAGAGGTCTTCATG
>Ga0302279_10008152_pt1 | contig 10394 bp, 6 predicted proteins | sample III_Bog_N3_3_FD_194541 | JGI IMG/M metagenome (GOLD analysis project Ga0302279, IMG submission 194541) | Peat permafrost microbial communities from Stordalen Mire near Abisko, Sweden - III_Bog_N3_3 | ecosystem: Environmental > Terrestrial > Soil > Wetlands > Peat | place: Sweden: Abisko...
TGGGGCGTGGATTTCGGCCACACGTCTGGCCACATCCTCCTCGCTGAGCATCGCATTGCCCGGCACGACCACGCCGTCCGACGCGGTCGCAATGGATTGGAGATGGCTCGGCGCGCGGTTGCAGTCGATCACGAGGCGCGAATAAGTCTGGGCGATGAGGCAGGCGCCCAGCCGCTCGGCAAGCCCGCGGGCCAGGCCCAGGGCGCCGATGTCCCAGGCGATATGCGCCTCGAAGGCCTGGTCCGGCAGACCCAGACGCTCCAGCGCCTCTGGCACAGCACGTCCCGCGTGGTCGCAGACGATCAGGAAAGGGCTGTCTGCGCCCGAATTCATCACAGTGAAGGGCGTCGGGTCTCGCTCCGTCAGCAGGCCCCTCGACGATGGATCACGAATTGATCTAGCCCTCCCAATCGACAGCGCCTATCGCCAGAAACGCCCGGAAGGCCTCAGCTGAACCTCCCGCCTCCCCGAGCGTTCACGTGGCCAACCTCAGCCAGTCACCGCACGGGATCCTTCATGCATATTCGAGTCGGCTACGACATCATCTACGACTGTCCCACGCCGACGGCGATGCTGATGATGCTTAGCATACGCCCCGAACGTTTCGCGGACCTGATCACGCCACAGGTGATGACCGTCACGCCCGGGGTCGAGTTCCGCGACTATCTGGATGATTTCGGCAATCTCTGCACCCGCCTGGTGGCGCCCGCGGGTCCGGTCCGCTTTCAGGCGGACTGCGTGGTGAACGATCCTGGCGTACCCGATCCGGTCCACGCCACCGCCATCCAGCACCCCGTCGATGAACTGCCCAGCGATCTGCTGATCTTCCTGCTCGGCAGCCGCTATTGCGAGACCGACCGCCTGAGCTGGGTCGCCTGGGGACTCTTCGGCGGCGTGGAACCGGGCTGGGGACGCGTGCAGGCGATCTGCGACTACGTCCACGACCGCATCACCTTCGGCTACGAATATGCACGCAACACGCGCACGGCCTGGGAGGCGCACGAGGAGCGGGTCGGGGTCTGCCGCGACTTCGCCCACCTCGCCGTGGCCCTGTGCCGCTGCATGAACATCCCGGCCCGGTATTGCACCGGCTATCTGGGCGACATTGGGGTGCCGGAAGAAGGCGTTATGGATTTCTCAGCGTGGTTCGAGGTCTATCTGGGCGGCGCCTGGCACACGTTCGATGCACGCCACAATACGCCGCGCATCGGCAGGATCCTGATGGCCCACGGCCGCGACGCCACCGACACCGCCATCAGCACCACCTTCGGCCCGCACGCCTTGGTGCGCTTCGATGTGATCGCTGAGGAAGCGCGCTGACGGCCGGCCTCAATCCCGCCAGCGCAAGAGCGCATCGCCCAGCGCGAGCCTGAGCGGTTCGAGCTCACCCTCGAAGTTTCGCCAGTGGTCCAGGCCCTCGCGGAAGATCGGCTGGCGCACCTGCTCGGAACTCGCGGTTCGCACCGCCCGGTCGTTCTCATAGAAGCGCAGGCAGGCGTCCTCGAACGGCAGGCCGCAGTAGTCCAGCAGCCGACGCACCTCGCCGGGCGTATCGGCCACCATGTCCTCATAGATCACCCGATGAATTCGGCCCGGCAGCACGCGATCGAAGTGGGCCATGAGCGACACATAATCGGCGTAGTAACGGCCAAGATCGGTGAGGTCGTAAGAGAAGGCCTGGCCTCGGGCGAAGTGCTGTTTGAATGCCGAATAGCCCGCACCCATGGGATGCCTGCGCGCGTCGATGATTTTGGCCTGCGGCAGAATGAGCTGGATTAGGCCGATGTGCCGGAAATTGTGCGGCATCTTGTCGATGAAGAACGGCCGGCCGAGCTTGCGGTAGATCGTCGTGCGCTCAAGAAATTCCTCGCCCAGCGCCGTCAGCGCCTCCGGAGGGAGCGAGGCCAGTACATTAGGATAGGTGACCCGATCGTCCCTGGACGTTTTCCGGCTCAGTTCCCTCGCGATGGCGGAGATGTCCGGGAGCTCCATGGTGCCCTCGATCTGCGAGTGGCTGGCCAACATCTGCTCGATCAGGGTCGATCCTGACCGGGGGAGGCCCACGATAAAGATCGGGGCGCTGCTAGCCGAGCCGGCGGCGGCGCGTTCGCCGAAGAAGTCCTTGGTGAACAGGGCCTGCGACCGACGCCTCTCGGCGGTGGTTTCGTCGGCATCATAACGTATCTGTCCGCGGCGCAGGCGGGCGCCCTCGGCGTAGCGCTCGAAGGCTCCGGCGAAGTCGCCCCGATCCTCCAGCGCCTTGCCCAGGGCATAGGCCAGGTGAAGGCGGTCCTCGACGGTGACGCCCGCCCCCGCGAGTTGCGCGCCGATTGCCGCCTCCTGCTCGGCCGAGAGGCGCACCGTCTTCAGGTTTGCCAGGCTCCAGTAGGGCTCGCCGAACCCGGGCGCCTGGGCGATGGCGCGGCGATAGGCGGCGATCGTGTCGTCCTGGCGGCCGGCGGTGCGTAGGGCGTGGCCGTAGCTGAGCCAGATCTTCGGCTGGTCGGGGTATTCAGCCAGGACGCTCTCGTAGATCTGGATGGCGCGATCGTATTCGCCAACGAGCCCGAGACTCGCGGCCATGAGGTTGCGATAGGCCGGGTCGCGCGGATCGTGGGCGAGCAGAGCCTCGATCTGCGGGATCGCCAGGGCCGCCTTCTGCTGGCGGTAGAGCACAATGGCATAGGTGTGGCGCGCGCCGATGAAACCGGGCGCGAGCTCGAGACATCGGGCCAGAAGCGCCTCGGCGTCGGCGTATCGGCCCAGCCTCGCCCCGGTCTCGGCGAGCATCCGGATAGCCGCGACATCCGTGGGCGAGGCGATCAGCCGCTGGCGAAGGAGCCGCTCGGCCAAAGGCAGGTCGCCGTCGCAGAGCGCCAGGGCTGCTTGAATCAGGGCCGGATCGTTCACCGAGGCGCGAATGTGCTGGGCGTAGGCCGCATCGGCGCCCTTCGCATCGCCGGCCAGGGTCAGCTGGTCGCCCAGGGCCCGCCAGGCTTCGGAGAGGTCCGGCCTGATGGCGACGGCCCTGCGGAGCGAGGCGACGGCCTCCTCCGAACGCCCCAGAGCCGCGAGGGTTTGGCCCAGCTCCTCGTGCACCCGAGCCGCCATGAGTTGCGCCAGGGCCAGGGGCGCCAGAACGGCGTGGGCCGCGACGGGATCGCCGCCACGGCGGCGCGCGGCGCCAAGGATCATGAGCGCGCGAGGCTCCCCGGGAACCGCAGCCAGTATGGTTTCGGCCTGTTGCGCCGCCAGGGCGGGCTGGGCTTCGAGCAGCCGGGCGGCGTGATCGAGCGCCTGGGCCAGGGTCACGCCGGTCGTCTCCGCCGCGCCCATGGGAAGCTCCCTTGCGACCTCCCGCGACCGCCGCGGGCGCTCCTGGCTAGAACTTCTGCCCGAACTTAATCCCCACCGTCAAAGGCTGAATCGGCACCACATAGACGGCCGGCGCCACGCCGGGATAACCCACCGCGCAGACGCCGGTTGTGCAGGGCGTATAGCGGTTCACTTCGCCATGTTCGTCCCAGAGATTCTTGGCGAAGAGCTCCAGCGAGAAGTTGCCGTGGTCCGCTCCGATGGAGAGATCGCCGGTGATCTGGCCCGGCACGGGCCCCAGCAGGGCGACGTCGTTCTCCGGAGGCTGCACCGCGCCGTTGTTGGTCAGGAGCGCGACATTGTAGCTCGTCTGGTAGAGCAGAGACCCCTGCACATGGGCGTTCCAGCCATCGAAGCTGAAAGTGTAGCGCGCGGTCACATTGCCCTTGAACTTCGGCACATAGGAGAGCGGCTGGCCGCTCACCGCCTGGGCGGCGGCGTTCGTACATGTGGGGATGAGCAGGCCCGTATTGGGGTCCGTGCCGCAGAAGTTGGCCGTCAGCTTGGCGTCATTGTAGGCGCCCCCGCTGGAGATCGTCAGATTCTCGTTCGCCCGCCAATTGAGTGACGACTCGACGCCCAGAACCTGGGCCGAGGGCGCATTCTCGATGATGGTCAGACTGTTAGGTCCGAGGAAGGCGAACTGAAAGTTGCTCCATTGCTCGTCATACATCGCCCCGTCCCAGGTGAGGGCGTGGTCGAACCATGACGTCTTCCACCCGACCTCATAGTTGTAAAGCGTGTCGGCGGCATAGGCCCCGAAGTCGGCGTTCCGGTTCACGCCGCCTGGCCGGTACCCCGTCGAAAAGGTGAAATAGACCATGTGGTCGGGGTCGATGCGGTATTCGGCATTGGCCTTGTACGTCGCCCCGTAAGAAGCGACGCTCTTATTGAGGTCGACGCAGGGCGCGTTGCGGAATGACTCGTTGGGTTTGCAGTTCACACCATCGACGCCCATGCCCGAGCCGAAACCGGTCAGTGCGTTGTAGCCTTCACCGAAGCCGAAGAACCCGTAGAGGCTGTTGTCATAGTGATAGCCGCGGATGCCGCCGGTGAGGATCAGCTTGTCGGTCACGTTAAAGGACGCCTGGCCGAAGATCGCCTGGTCGCGGTCGGTCCGCTCCTGGTCGGTGAGCCAGATCGTATTTGGCCAGCCGGGCACCGCGAGGTCCGGGCTGAACCCCTGAATCTGATAATCCTGCAGGATGTGATGCCACTGCACCTCCTGGAACAGGCCGGCGATTAGCCGGAAGCGACCCGTGCTCGGCGAGAGGACGCGCAGTTCGTTGCTCTCTTTCTCGAACTGATCCTGACCGTAGATCGTCTGTTGCGGATGCGGCAGGGGGTTGCCGTTCCCGTCCTGCCAGTTGGCCCCCGATCCGTAGGCGTTATCGTAGGCGATGGAATAGTCGGTGTAGTCGGTCTCGCTGTTGATATCCCGGGTGAAGTAGCCGCCGGAATAGTTCAGCTCCCAGTTTCCGATCTTGCCATTGATATTCAGGGCCGCCTGCAGCCAGCGGTCAAAGTCCCTGTCCGGCTGGAACTGGTTGGTCTGGAGGTAGCCCACGGCGGGGTTGTAGCCGAAGGCGCCTTCGGCCCAGACTTCCTGGCCCATGACCGTCGGGGTCACCGTCCAGTTGTCGTTCAGATCGATCTTCAGCGCCGCGCGGCCGCCGATGGTCGAGACGGAGTTGAAGTTGTTCTGCACCTGCGAGGCGTTGTTGATCGTCACACCGGACGTGGGAAAGGTCCGCTCACCATAGACATTATCGATAATTCCGCCGTCGCGCTCGCCAAAGGCCACCAGCCGCAGGGCCACCTTCGAGGACAGCGGGATGTTCACGAAGCCCTCGAAAATGCCGCCAGCCGAACCGTGGTCCACCAGATTGCCCTGGAGGTCATAGGCGGCGCTGAATTTGTCCGTGGACGGTTGATTGGTGATGTACCGCAGGGTGCCTGATTCGGAACTGGCGCCATACAGGGTCCCCTGCGGCCCCGGCAACACCTCCACTCGAGCGACGTCGTAGGCATGGAAATCGATCGTGCCGCCAATGGTGGTGATCGGCTGATCGTCCACATAGGTGCCCACTGACGGCAGCGGGCCGGAGTGGTTACCGTTGCCGCCGTCGGAGACGCCGCGCATGTAAATCGTCGAGGTGTTGGGCGCCGCATATTGCAGGCCCACGCTGGGCATGAACTTCACCAGATCGGCAAAGTTGTTTATATTCAATTGCTTGATCATACGGTTGTCGATGGACTGGATGCTCATCGGCACCTTCTGAATGTCTTCGGACCGCTTGTTAGCCGTGACGATCACCTCGGCGACTTCGCTTGCGCCATTGCTCGACGCCGTCGGCGTGGCCGCGTCCGCCGCGCGGGCCGGCGCGCCCGCCAGGATAGTTGAGGCAAGCAGCGCGGCCAGTCCGACCGGTGTCGCCGACTCGCCTCGAAACATCCTGTAAGTTCGCATGATCAGAGGCCTCCCGCTCGGCTCGCGACCCTGGTTTTGCGCGATGCAAAATTCGGGTCAAGGCGACGGGCCGCCGCCATGCAATTCAACGCAAGGCCTGTGGCCAAATTGCCCCAGCGGAAGGCCGCCGGCCATTGAAACAAAGGTGAAAATAACCTCTCGGCGGGCCCTCGGCGGCCCTGTATCGTCTTCCCAAGAACAAGCCTCGGGGAGAGCCATGACCGCGCACCACATCCGCTACGACGTCGACGCCGACGGGATAGCCACGATCACCATCGATCGGCCCGAGAAGCGCAACGCCATGACCTACGCCATGCTGAACGCCTTCATCGAGAAGGTAGCCCAGGCGGGGGCGGATGAGGCTGTGCGCGTGCTCATCGTCACCGGCGCAGGCGGGGCGTTCTGCGCCGGGACCGACCTCGCGGATCTGGCCACCATTCCCGGCGAAACCCGGGGCGTGCGCGGCGGCGCCCATGAGGGCGATCGCTGGTGGCCGCTGATCCAGTGCCCAAAGCCGGTGATCGGGGCCATCGACGGCTTCGCCGTGGGCATGGGCGCGGAGTTCACCAGCCAGTGCGACGTGCGCATCATCTCCGATCGCGCCCGCTTCGCCTGGAACTTCGCCCATCGCGGTCTGGTGCCCGACACCGGGGCAGGCAGCTGGCTCCTGCCTCGCCTGATCGGCCCCCACCGCGCTTTGCGCCTGCTCTACAGCGGCGCCTTCCTCGAGGCCGCAGAGGCGAAGGAGATCGGCTATGCCGCCCAGGTGGTTGCGCCCGAGGAGCTGGCCGCCGCCGCCCTGGCCGAAGCGCGTCTCTATCTCGCCTCCTCGCCCTTCTCCCTGCGCCGTATGAAACACCTCGTCTGGCACGGCCTCGAACGCGATGTTTCCGAGCACATGGCCGCCCACGTGGAGGCCCTCTCGGCCTGCTTCAAATCCGCCGATCACAAGGAGGGCGTGGCGTCCTTCCTGGAACGGCGGGCGGCGAAGTTCGTCGGGCGGTAGAACTTTGGGGTGGGGACAAAAACATCTGCCACCTAAACGCGCCAAATCAATATTTGGTGGCCAGAATTTCGATACCGGCAGCACCAAATGCAAAAATTACAAAAATAGCCTTTATCGAGGATCGGATTAAATCAACGTTTCTATGTCCTGTCTTGGGTCCAAGCACGAAGATGGTGAAACGTAGGTTGTCGATAGGGTTTATCGAGAAAACTCTGATCGGTATGCCACGGCTGTCAACGAATTCCGTTTTACCGCGGGTCTCTCGGTACAGAGCGAACACCGCCAGAAAATAAGCCACGGCTGTCAGCGGAAAAAACGCGACCACGAGATCGATTTCGAATGGCGTCACGCGCTACCCCGCTAAGGCCCCCCGATCCGCCCACACCGCATGCGTGCCGCTGCAGAGCTTGTGCGGTAACGCGATGCGGCAGACGGGGCCGTCCTGGATGCGGGCGGCGTCGAGGAGGATGCATTCGGACCGGCCGGTGTTTTCGTCGGTGATGAAGCTCACCAGATAGCCGTCGTCTTCCGCTGTCGCGCCAATGCGTGGCGCGAAGGGCGCCTCGCTGCCATAGCGGCCGGGGCCGAGGTCATAGGTCCAGCTGTCGCCGCTCACGAGGTCATTCTTGATGAAGCCGGTGAAGAGAAACCAGCCCGGCTTGCTCACCGTGGAATAGCCGTAGCGATAGGGCTTGCCGGCATAGCGCGCGTTGATCATGCCGAACTCCATGATCCGGTCGTCCATATGCGCCTCGGTGGTGGCGCCGGTCTTTAGGTTGAAACGCCAGCGGTGGAGCTTGGGCTTGAAGCTCTGCTCATCCAGATAGGCCATCATGGGGCCAAAGCCCGGCAGGGCGTCCTCGCGCGGCGCGGGGGTCGGCTCCTCCTGGAAGTAGCCGTCCAGAATCACCTCATCGCCCTCCTCATAGGCGTTGAGCCAGTGGAGCACATAGGTGGGCGCCGCCTCGAACCAGCGCACCTCGCCGCCGCGACGGGGGATCAGGCCGAAGCGTGAGGGGATGCCCTCGTGCATCCGGACGGCGTGGATATTCCGCTCGAGCAGCTTGGCGTCCCAGAACACCGGCAGATCGTTGACGATTGCGTAGTGCTCGGTGAAGGCCATGTCGTGCGGAAGTCGCGGGCCGGGCAGATCAATGGGCTGAAGCACCACCAGCCTGTTGTCCGCGTCCACCAGGCCGTAGTGCAGGTAGGGCGCGTATTTCGAATAGTTGAAGAACATCAGCTCGCCGGTGGCCTCATCCACCTTGGGGTGGGCGGAGATGCCGTCGATGGGAACCCAGGGCGCCACGCCCTCCGTCTCCAGGGTCAGGGGGTCGAGGTGATAGCCCTCGCCGCACTGGTAAAATGTGGAAAGCGCCTTGCCGGCGTGGACGACCACATCGGTGCTGGAGGAATCCTTGAGCGAGCCGTGCGCGCCGAAACCCGGGCGTTTGGCGAGGTTGACCGGATCGGCCAGCCCGCCCCAGAGCGAGCCTTTCGCCTCCTGCTCGGCCTCAAAGCCGCGCGTGCGCACGAAGCGGTTGCGATAGCTCGCCTTGCCATTCTGGAAGGAGATCTGATGGATCATCCCGTCGCCGTCGAAGGGGTGAAAGCGGCCGAGCGGCTGGTGGATCTGGTTTTCGGTATTCCGTAAGTAGACGCCGTCAATATCGGTGGGTATCGCGCCTTCGATGACCTCCAGATCCTCGGCATCCACCTCCTCATGCAGGGGTGTCCAGGCCCCGTTGAGATAGGGGTGGTTGCTGGGCTCCAGCGTGGTGAGGATCGGGGCCAGTCGCTCGACGTTCATGCGGGGTCCTCCAGGGGCGTCTTGCGCGCCAAGGCGTATATAGCATCGATGGCCGTCATCTGGGCGAGGGCGTCGGCGCCGCCGGTGAGCGGGGCCGTTTCGCCCGCCAGCACGGCGCCGAGGTGGCCGAGTTGCGCTGCATAGGTCGTCGGTCCCTCGGTGGGGTGGACGACCGTTTCGCCGCCAATGGTCGTGGTGAAGCGGCAGCCCATCTGGGGCGCCAGGAAGTTGATGATCTCCAGGCTCCCCTTCGCGCCCTCGATCCGCAGCCAGGCCGACGGCGTGGTTTCGGTCATGGAGCAAGAGATGGAGGCCGTGACCCCGGCCGGGAATCGCAGGTCCGCACGGATGGCGGTGTCCACGCCGCCGACCGCGTCGTCCTCATCGAACACGCCCATCGCGCTCACGATCTGCGGCTCCGCGCCGATCAGGGTGCGCAGCGCGTGCAGGGGATAGCAGCCCAGATCCATCAGCGCCCCGCCGCCCAGATCCTTGATCCAGCGCAGCTCGCCCGGCGTCTTGGGGATCGGAACCTGGAACACGGCCTCAGCAGATTTGAGGGCGCCCAGATCCCCGGATCGCACGATCGCCTCGGCGCTGCGCATGACATTGTGAAAACGGTAGTGGAAGGCCTCCATCAGGAGCTGACCCTCTTGGGAGGCCGCCTCCAACATCGACCTTGTCTCGTCGGCATTGCGGGCGAAAGGTTTTTCGCACAGCACAGCCTTGCCCGCCTCAAGGGCCGCGATTGTCCACGCGCGGTGACCGGCAGGCGGCAGGCCGTTGTAGACCACGTCCACATCATCCCGGCTGATCAGCGCAGCGTAGTCGGTCGCGACACCTGGGATGCCGTGCTCCACAGCGTAGGCCTTCGCCCGCGCCGGATCCCGCGCTGCAACCGCCGTCACCACGAAATCCGGGTTGTCGCGCACCGGCGCAAGCACCGCCGTCGGCGCGATCTTCGAGGCGCCCAGAAGGCCGATGCGATGGGGTTTGTTCATGCCGCTCGTTTCCGCCATTTGGACGACACTGTTTGCCGCCGCAGGCTGCGGTGTCTAGGACTAGCGCCCGAGGAAACGAGAAAAAGGTCGCACACATGCGGACGACGGAGCTGGGACCAATCCCGGGCGTAAGCCGCCTGACCCTGGGCGGCGGCGGTCTGGGGCGCGGCTGGGGCGAGACGACCCTGGAAGAAGCCGTCGCCACTGTGCACGCCGCCGTGGACGCAGGCATCAACCTTCTGGACACCGCGCCCATGTATCGCGACTGCGAGCAGGTGATTGGTCAGGCCTTCGAGGGCGCCTTTCCCTCCCACGTGCGCATCACCACCAAGTGCCAGCTGGGCGAGCCCGCGCCAGGACAGGCGGCGGCCGTGCTGGAGGCCTCGCTGGACGCCAGCTTGGAAGTCATGCGCGCGGAGCGCGCCGACATCTTTTTCCTGCACAGCAATATCTGCCCGGACGACTACGTCTACGCGAGACACAACGACCGGCGCGCGCAGTTCGCCACGCCTTGGGGCGTCTATTTGCATGAGGTCATCCCGGCCATGGAGAGCCTAAAGGCGCGGGGTCGGATCGGCGCCTGGGGGATCACGGGGGTGGGCATCCCCGCTATCATCCTGGAGGCCCTGAACAACGATCATGCGCCGGACGCCGTCCAGGCCATCGCCAACATCCTCGACAGCGCCGGGGGCATGCGAAACTATCAGGAGGCGCCGCGGCCACGCGACATAA
>Ga0302279_10008154_pt1 | contig 10393 bp, 9 predicted proteins | sample III_Bog_N3_3_FD_194541 | JGI IMG/M metagenome (GOLD analysis project Ga0302279, IMG submission 194541) | Peat permafrost microbial communities from Stordalen Mire near Abisko, Sweden - III_Bog_N3_3 | ecosystem: Environmental > Terrestrial > Soil > Wetlands > Peat | place: Sweden: Abisko...
TCGCGTTCCGGCGCGTATCGACTCTCATCCCTGCTTCACGGGACCGTCCTCGATGCCAATCGCCGAGATCTTTCGCCAAACCCTTGCCGCGCTGTGGGAGAACAAGCTGCGCAGCTTCCTCACCATGTTCGGTATCGTGTGGGGGATCACCTCGGTCATCCTGCTGGTGGGGCTGGGCATCGGCTTTGGCATCGACCAGCACCAGCGCCTGCAGTCCATCGGCACGGACATCGCCATCTGCTTCGCCGGCAAGACCGCCATGCCCTATGGAGGCTACGCCGCCGGGCGCGACATCCGGCTCAACGTGGACGACGCTATCGCCATCCAGCAGCTCGCGCCGCTGGTAAAGACCGTCTCTCCCGAGCTGCGCCGCCCCGTCAGCGAGGTCAGCCAGTGGAACGCCTCCAACCGCTCCGTGCGCGGCGTGTGGCCGGCGTACCAGCAGTTTCGCTCGCTCAGCGTGGAAGAGGGACGGCTGATGACCGAGGCCGATGAGGCCGACGGCGCGCGTGTGGTCATCCTAGGCGCCGAGTCCAACCGCCAGCTCTACCCCGGCAAGCCCGCCGTCGGCCAGACGCTGATGATCGACGGCTACCCCTATGCCGTGATCGGCGTGCTCTCCAAGAAGAAGCAGAACGGCAGCTACGGCTCCGGCCCGGACAATACGCAGCTCTTTGTCCCCTTCGCTGCTATGGAGCGCGACTTCCCTCCCGACTTCAAGGGCTCCGGCCCGGACGCCAAGGGCGCGCCGCGCGGCACGGTCAACAACATTGTGGTGCAGCCGGTCTCCGCGGCGCTGCACGTGGCGGCGCTGCGCCAGGTGCGCCAGATATTGGGCGACCGCCACCACTTCGACCCCGCCGACCTGGACGCGCTGTGGGTGTGGGACACGCTGCAGGGCGCACAGTTTACGGAGAACATCTTCCGCGTGATGACCCTCTTCTTCGCCGCCGTAGCGCTGCTGACGCTGGCCCTGGGAGGCATCGGCGTGATGAACATCATGCTGGTCGCGGTCTCCGAGCGCACCCGCGAGATCGGCGTGCGCAAGGCGTTGGGGGCCACCGCCCGCGACATCCGCCGCCAGTTCTTTGTGGAGTCTGCAATCATCTCGCTGGTCAGCGGCGCCACCGGACTGGTCTGCGGAGTAGGTATCTGCCTGCTGCTGCGCGCCGTGCCGCTGCCGGACTTTATCCCGCATCCGGTCATCTCTGCCACCGCCGTGCTGGCCTCACTGGTTACGCTGGCCGCCATCACGCTGGGCGCCGGCACCTACCCCGCGGTGCGCGCCGCCGCCTTTACCCCTATGGAGTGCCTGCGAACGGACTAAAGCCTTAAGACTTACAACAGAAGACTTTGCCATGAACTTTACTGAAGCCATCACCGAATCCGTAGAGTCGCTGCGCCGCAACCGCCTGCGCTCCGGCCTGACCATGCTCGGCATCGTGTGGGGACTGGTCACGGTCGTGCTGCTGCTGAGCTACGGAAAAGCGCTGGGCGGCGCCGTGCTGCAGGGCTTTCTCGGTATCGGCAATAACGTGATCATGGTGTGGGGCGGGCAGACCTCCATGCAGGCCGGCGGCGAGCGCTCCGGGCAGCGGATTCGCCTGCGCGACGGCGACGCCGAGGCCATCCGCGACAGCCTGCCCTTTCTGCGCGCCGTCTCCCGGGAGACCGACAGCGGCTTCAGCGTGAAGTATGGGCCCAAGGTGGTGAACATCCAGTCCAAGGCCGTCGATCTGCCTTACGGCGGCATGCGCAAGCTCGATGTGGAACAGGGCCGTTACTTTGAGCCCGCTGACTTCTCCGAGCATCGCCAGGTCGTGATCTTCGGCCCGCATGCGGCGGAAAAGCTGTTTAACGGCTATCCGCCGGTAGGAGAGGTGGTGCAGATTGACGGCCAGCCGTTCACCGTCATCGGCTTGCTGCGCAATAAGATCCAGGACTCCTCCAACAACGGCCCCGACGACGAGAACATCTTTCTCCCCTTCGGCACCATGCGCACGCTGGCCCAGCAGCGCGACCCGGACTCCATCGTCTTCCAACCGTCTTCCGCGGAGATGCACGTGCAGGCCATGCAAGCGGTGCGTACCGTGCTCGCGCAGCGCCACCACTTCGATCCTCGCGACGAAAAAGCGCTCAGCAAGTGGGACACCATCGAGGACTCCAAGGAGATCATGCAGTTCTCCGTCGCGTTACAGGTGCTGCTGGGCATCATCGGCACCATGACGCTGGCCGTCGGCGGCGTGGGCGTGATGAACATCATGCTGGTCTCGGTGACCGAGCGCACCCGCGAGATCGGCCTGATGAAGGCGCTGGGCGCGCGCCGACGCGACATCCTGGCGCAGTTCCTGCTGGAGAGCTTTATCCTGACCTTCCTCGCCGGCATCGCGGGGATGGTTGTCGCGGTCATCGCCGCACGCCTGGTGCCGGCCATGCCGCTCTACTCGGCGATCTACAAGACCGCCAATCACGAGGGCGACATCCTTCTGCATGCGGAGGGCAGCACCATGCTGATCTCGTTCGTGCTGCTGGCGCTGATCGGCATCGTCTCCGGCATCCTGCCCGCAATGCGCGCCGCCCGCATGGATCCCGTAGTTGCGCTGCGGCACGAGTAGTTCTTATTTCGCGCCGTACAACGCGCGATACATCTCGCGGTTGCGCAGAATGCTCTGCACGTACTCGCGGGTCTCAGTGTAGGGGATGGACTCCACCCACTCCGGAATGTCCTTGTAGTCGTTGATCGCGATCCACTGGTGTACCGGCGTGTCCCCGGCGTTGTAGGCCGCGAGAGCGTACTCCACTTGCCCGCTGTAGCGGTTGATGGACTGCCGCAAGTCGGCGGTCCCCAGGCGCAGGTTCGTAGTGGGGTCGAGCAACTCATTGGCCGAGAAGTGGCGCTCCCCCTCCTTCTTCGCCAGCGATTTGCCTGTGGACGGCAGCAACTGCATCAGCCCCACCGCGTTGGCGCGGCTCACCGCGCCGGGGTTGAACTCTGACTCCTGCCGGATCAGCGACGCCACCAGAAACGGATCCAGCCCGTTGGCCTGCGCGTCCGCCGTGAGCTGCTGCCAGTACGGCCGCGGAAAGACGATCTGCCAGTAAGCCATCGGCACGTCGCTCACCGGCAGCGAGAAGAACGGAATCTTGCTGCGCTTCATCGCCTGCAGCGCGCGCGTGCTCTCGCCGAAGCTCTCATAGATCTCGGCCTCGGCCAGCGCGCCCCACTGCGGCGACGTCGCGCTCAGTTGGATCTCCGGCCGGATGTACTCATTCAGCGCCGCGTTGGCCAGCAGCCGCGCCTTGATCAGGTGCGGATCGTTCTCCGGCAGAGCGTCGGTCAGGTGCAGGTCGTCGAGCACCCGGACCGCTGCCAGCGGCGGCGCCGGCGGCACGGCAGTCTGCTTCGCTTGAGCGCTCTCAAGCACAGCCATTCTCTGCCGGCCGAGGATGGCGTAGTAGCTGTTGGGGTATCCCTTGTTCAGCGCGCTGTAGTAGTTCAGCGCCTGGCCGAAGTTATGCTCCTCATCCTCATACAGCCGGCCGCGCCAGTAGAGCGCACCGGGGATCTCGTCGCCGCCGGGGTAGTTCACAATCTGTTCGTCCATCAGCCGCGCCGCGTCCGGGTAACGGTGCAGACGATAGCTCATCCACGCCGCGCGCCAGTGCCCGTTGGAGGCGTACATGCTGTGCGGAAACCGCGTGGCCAGTGCCTCAAAGTCCGCCACCGCCTGCGCCGCGTTGCGCTTCAGCAGATACATGTTGCCGCCGGAGTACAGCGCCTCCTCCAGCCAGCGGCTTTGCGGATAGCGTGTGGTCATCTGCTGCACCAGCGCGTCGTGCTCGGCGGTGTCGCCGGCGCTCTTGGCCAGCTCCGACTGCAAGTACATCTTCAGCGCGGCGCTGTCGTCGCCGGTCACCGGCAGACGCTCCACATCACTGCGGCTCAGCCGCTTCAGGCGCAGGTCGCAGACCGCCGCATAGATCTCCAGCGCGTCCCTGTCGGCCTGGCTGAGGTCGCCGCCGCTCTTCTGCAGCGCGCGATACTCCGTCGCGGCCTGCCCATACTGTTTGGCATTGAACATCGCATCGGCGTGCTGCTTGCGCTCGCCCGCGGAGAGCGGAGCGTCCATTGCAGCCAGCTTCGTTCGCGCGGTCTCCGCCTCCGGGCTGAGCGGGTCCTTCAGATACAGCCCGCGATACAGCGCGGCCGCCTGCGCGTTCTTGCCGCTGGCCTGATAGGCCTCGGCCAGTGCCAGCCGGTAGTCCACGTGGTTGCTGATGTCCTTGCCCTGCAGCGGCTCCAGCGTGCGCACTGCGTTGCCCGCATCGCCTCCAGCGACGTAGGCGGCCGCCAGCAGCACCGGCGCCTCATTGACGAACAAGCTCCCTGGGTGGCGTTCTGCGAACTTGTCGAGCAACGGCAGCGCATCCTGCGGGCGGTTGTCCCTCACCGCGGCCTGTGCGCCCAGGTAGTCGGCATAGTCCGCCAACGCCGAGCTGCGCGCATCCACCTTGCGGAACGCGCTCTCCGCATCCGCGTAGCGGCGGTCCAGCATGTAGGCGTGACCCAGCGCCAGGTTCGCCGCTGCCGCCGCCTCGCCGGGATGCCCCGCCGCGTAAGCAACCACACCGCTGTAGGCCGCGGCACTGCGCGACAGCACCAACTGCTGCGCCATCGGCCGCAGTTGCGCCGACGCCACAAAGGCCAGGTTCAGCCTCCGGCTCTCCGCCGTGGCCATAGGCATCGCCACATGCTGCAGGCCAGCGCGCGATCTCGCACCGGCTGTTCCATGCGCGCGGGAGCTGTGCGAGGTCGCGTGTCCTGCAGCCGCGTGCCTGCTGGTTCCCGCTGCCGCAGCGTGGGACTTCTTGTGCGTCACAACCGGCGCTGCCCAGGCCACGCACGCCGCCGCGCCAACCAGCAGCGCCGCCAGCCTGCGTCCCCTCAATATCTTCATCCTGGTCACCACACCTTAGACTCTAATCGGCGGCGCGCCGTTTTGCCCGCTCCATCGCTGCGCGGACGTACCCCCTCCGGCACCTGCAAACCGTTCCTCTTCCGAAGGCGGGCGCGGCGAAATCGCCCCACCCGCCTCCTGTACACTGGTGCGAGGATTTGAGATATGGCAGCGCAACCCTCCTCCATCGTCGACGAACCCACGAACGGCGCCTCCGCCGCGGAGGTCCCGGCCGAGATTCACCCCGATGTTGCCCTGGTGGAGCGCGCCAAGGCCGGCGACTCCGCCGCCTTCGAGGTGCTGATCAAGCAGTACGAGCGCCAGATCTTCCGCACCGCCCTGCACATCACCCAGAACCGCGAGGACGCCGAGGACATCACCCAGGATGTCTTCTTCAAGGCCTACCAGAAGCTCGACCAGTTTCAGGGCAACTCCAAGTTCTCCACGTGGCTGGTGCGCATCGCGGTGAACGAGAGCCTGATGCGGCTGCGCAAGCGCAAGACTTCAAAGACCGTCTCCATGGACCAGGACGTCGAAACCAGCGAGGGCTCCATCCCCCGCGACTTCGCCGAGTGGCGGCCCAACCCCGAGCAAAACTTCTCCCAGACCGAGCTGGCGGAGATCCTGCGCAAGACAATTGCGGGCCTGCCCCCAGGTTTCCGAACCGTTTTCACTCTCCGGGACATCGAAAACTTGTCGACGGAAGAGACCGCCGAAGCGCTCGGGCTGAGCGTCCCGGCGGTCAAATCCCGGCTGTTGCGCGCGCGCCTGCAGTTGCGCGAGCGCCTAAGCCGCTACTTCCGCAAAGCTCCAGAGGACTCCCGCGACGCCATGAGGCAACTTAAGTGAACTGTACCGACTTCCTCGCGAAACTCACCGACTACTTTGACGGCCAGATGGACCCCGATCTGCTGGCCGACGTGAAGGCCCATCTTGGCACCTGCCACCACTGCGAGGTGGTCGTGGACACCACACGCAAGACCATCGAGGTCTACCGCGGCAGCCGGATGTACGAGTGCCCCGAAGAGCTGGCCGAGCGCATGCGGGCCGCCGTGATGAAGCGCTGCTTCGAGACCGGCAGACTCCCCGACATCGAGATCAAGGCCAAAAAGCCAGCAGCCCGGTAGCTGGGCCCACCACCCACAAACTTGTCATCCTGAGCGGAGCCTCGCGGCCTCCCCGCGAGGCGCAGTCGAAGGACCCGCTTCTCCCGACCGATAACTTCAGAAGAAAAAGAGCGGCCCATGGGCCGCTCTTTTCACATCCGGCGAACAGAGTTACTTCGTCACGACCTGCTGAAACAGCGGCGAGTTCAACAGCCCGGCGAACTGGCTGTCCGAGGACGAGTAGGCCACAGACAGCGTTCCTCCGCCCGACTCGATCGTCGTATCGTCCATGGCCGTCTTCTCCAGCGGTGAGCCGGAGGTCTTCTTCAGCATCGCGACGCCCTTCATCAGCGTCGCCGCCGTGGCTGCGGTGATCGAATCCGAGGTCACCACCGACATATCAAACTTCACGCCGTTGGAGAAGTCCATGGTGTAGCGGGCGCTCTTGAAGCGGGTCTTCACGGTGTCGTAGTCGGCCAGCTGCGAGGCGTCGCCCAGCACGCTCTTCATCATGGTCTGGGTGCCCTTCTGGTCCAGCAGGCTCCATACCGGCCGCGAGTCCACCGCGGCCATGTCGTTCATCATCTCGCTGTTCTGAAGGAAGTTCGGCTGCAGGCCATCGCGCGCGTCCAGCGCGGCCTTCACCGCCTCGCGGTCACCGAAGACCATCGTTGTCTGGTTCAGGAACGCCACGCTCATGCCCGCATTGCCCATGGGGTAGATGCTGTTCTGGCGGTACATCACCGGCTTGGTCTTGTTCTTGGCGAAGTTTGCCAGGATGGCCGCCGTCTGGAACTGCCCCTGGGCCACGCCCAGAATGCGCGTGCCCGTGCCGCCCGAGGCACGGAAGGCCGCGAACGCCAGCGTATCGGCGTCCTGGTCCACCTTCAGCCCACTGGTCTTCAGCGCCGTCTCCAACCGCTTCAGCTCGGGCGGAAGCACGCGGTCCTTCAACTGCATGGCCGCCGGCGAGCCCTGCATCACCTTGTAGTCGACCACGATAATCTGCTGCACGTCCTTGGGAATCGAGCTGCGCGCGTCGCCGCTCAACTGCGCCGCGTGGGCGGCTCCGGCCATCGTCACGGCCGCTACCAGGGCCGCCGCTGTTGCCGCAAACTGAGATACTTTCAATGTCTTCACTGTATGGACTCCGAAAAGATGCGCATCTGGGCGCAGGTTCGATTGTACTAAACCCGGTTGACTGTCCTAAGACTCATCGGCAGCTCCGGGTTTCACTTCACATCCGTCTTTCTAATCCCTAATCCCTGTTCCCTGTCTTTAGGGCCACTCCAGCGGGTGTTGCAGGCGCCGCTCGAGTACCTTCTGCTCGGGGTCAAACTGCAGGGTTTGACGCAGCCAATCCGCTTTCGGCTCATAGGCCTGCTCAGGAATCAGCCCGATAATCTCTCCCTCGGCCAGCGACGCGCCGTGCCGGGCCGCAATCTCCTGCACCGCCGCGTGCAGCCGCGCCATGGGCGTGCGCTGGAAGTCAGTGATATTCATGCTCACCTGGGCGCGGCCGTTGGCCAGCACTCCCATCGCCTTCACCCCCATCAACCCCCCGCTGGAGGCGCGAATCTCCTTGGCGATGGTCCGCGCCAGACCCACCTCCGCGGCCCCATCGCCCGCGCCGCGCCCGGTGCGTGAGGCCCCCTGGCCGGCCGCACCGCCGGCGAGATAAATGTTGTAGGCGATCAGGAACTTCCGCGCCCCCACCGCGCTGGCCCCGGCGGTCGCGTGCAGCTCCGGGCCGCCCACATCCGGGGCCCGCGTGCTGTCCCGCACCGCATCGCGCAACAAGCCCTCAAACTGGCCACGCCGCACATCCTCCAGGTTCACGCGGTCGGGCCGCGCCGCCGCCGCCTCATAGAAGTACACCGGCACCGCGAACCGCCGCCATATGCCCATCCCCGCCTGCCGCGCCAGCATCGCGCACTGGACCAGCGAGATTCCACTGACCGGAACGAAGGGAATCACGTCCGCCGCGCCGATGCGGGGATGTACGCCGCTCTGCCCGGTCAGGTCGATCAGCTCGGCGGCCTTGCCTGCACCGCGGATGGCCGCCTCCACCACCGCCTCCGGCACGCCTGCGATGGTCACCACGCTGCGGTTGTGGTCCGCGTCCAGCGAGTAGTCCAGCAGATGCACGCCCTCCACGCGCATTGCGCGCACGATGGCCTCCACCTTTCCGCGGTCCACGCCCTCGGAGAAGTTCGGCACACACTCGACGATTGGCCCAGTTGTCGTCATCCCAGCCTGCATAGCTTCTAGCTTCTAGCTCTTAGCCTCTAGCTAGAGGCTAGAAGCTAACAGCTGGAAGCTGCTGTTCCCTACTTCCACCACGTATAGCCCAGCGACACCTGGATGCTGGCATTCACACCGGGGTTCTTGTCTCCCAGGCTGGCGCTGGAGATATGCACCGCATTCGCGCTGAAGTCCACCGACCGTTTGTCCTTGAAGAAATAGTGCATCCCCACGCCACCTTGCGGCGTGAAGTTCCACACGCTGGCATCGGAGTTCGGCCCATCGTTGGTCAGATTGAGCGTGCTCGAACCAAACGCCGGGTACTTGTGCGTGGTGTACAGTAGGCCGCCCGCCCCCTGCACCCACGGCATGATGCGCCGCCCGTGTGTCAGGTTATAGCGCAGGATGATCGGCGTAACCGACGCGCCCGTAAACGTCCCGCCCACCGTGTACAACGGCGAGCAATACACTCCCGGCCCCACCAACGTCGTGCCCGCGGTCGGCACCGCGAAGCAGCTCGCCTTCTGAAACTTCGGCGTGAACGACTGCCAGTAGGGAAACACCTCCACCGCGTACTCGAAGTTGCCGCGCAGCCGCCCTTTGCCCATAGAGGGCGTCAGCACTTTGCCAACATGCGCTCCGACCATCAGAAAGTGGAAGCCGTTGCGGTCCTCGGTCAGCCCATTGCCGCCCTGGATCAGCGCGCCATACTCCCATGGCATCGAGTTCTCCACCTGCGCGACCCGCGTCGGCGCCACATACGTCTGCGCCCGCGCGAAGCCCAGCGCCGACGCGCACACCACGCCGACCATCACTGCCTTCTGAAGCTTCACCATCTGCCCTCACAGTCGAAAGCCGCCATCGTGTGGCGGCCTTCTGTACCCGAAACCCTCTACCCTAAACCCTGGCAGTTACGCTGTCACTGCCTCCTCATCCATATCGAAGTTCGAGTACACATTCTGCGTGTCGTCGAGGTCCTCAATCACCTCCAGCAGCCGCATCATCGCCGCCGCCGGTGCGCCCTCAAGCTTCGTATACGTAGATGCCACCATCGTCACCTCGGCCACCTCGGTGGGAATCTTGGCCGCCTTGATGGCCTCATGCACCGCCTCAAAGTCCTTGGGCGAGGTCAGAATCTCCCAACTCTCGCCCTCGTCGCTCAGGTCGTCGGCGCCGGCTTCGAGCGCAATCTCCGTCAGCTTATCCTCATCCGCGGCGGACTTCGCCACCACGATCACGCCCTTCTTTGAGAACATGTAACCCACCGAGCCGGTCTCGCCCAGGTTCCCGCCGTTCTTGCTGAATGCGTGCCGAATCTCGCTCACGGCGCGGTTGCGGTTGTCGGTCATCACCTCAACGATGACCGCGACGCCGCCGGGGCCGTAACCCTCAAACGTGATCTCCTCGTAGCTGGTGCCTTCGAGCTCGCCGGTGCCCTTCTGGATGGCGCGCTTGATGTTGTCGGCGGGCATGTTCTCCGCCTTGGCCGCGACGATGGCCCCGCGCAACCGCGGATTGCCGTCCGGATCGCCGCCGCCGTTCTTGGCCGCGATAGTGATCTCCTTGATTAAACGCGTGAAGATCTTGCCGCGCTTGGCGTCCAGCGCGCCCTTCTTATGCTTGATGGTTGCCCATTTGGAGTGGCCGGACATGCTTTGAAACCTCTGCTGCTATGAAATCGCCTGCGCCCAAAAAGCCTGCAAATCATGGCCTTCCGCGCACCTTCGTCGCTCAAAATTGTAGCACCTCACGCGATCCTGCTCGAAGCTCACGGGATCGTGACTCAAAGCTCAACGAGACTCGCCCGGATCAACTCAAAACTCGCTAACTCGAAACTCAAAACTGATCGAAGCCCTAAATCGTCTCACCCGCCATCAACTCCTCCACGGTCTCCCGCCGCCGGATGAGCCGCGCGTTGCCGCGCTTCTGTTCTCCGTCAGCTTCGCTTTCTATGAGTACCTCCGCCGCGCGCCCGCGCGAGTTGTAGTTCGACGCCAGGCTCATCCCATACGCTCCGGCATCCAGCAGCGCCACCAGCTCGCCGGCCTTCACCTCCGGCAGCTCGCGGTCGCGCGCAAAGAAATC
>Ga0302279_10008157_pt1 | contig 10392 bp, 7 predicted proteins | sample III_Bog_N3_3_FD_194541 | JGI IMG/M metagenome (GOLD analysis project Ga0302279, IMG submission 194541) | Peat permafrost microbial communities from Stordalen Mire near Abisko, Sweden - III_Bog_N3_3 | ecosystem: Environmental > Terrestrial > Soil > Wetlands > Peat | place: Sweden: Abisko...
GGAAGTCGACCTCATCCCGACCAACTTCGATCCCCTGCTCGAACAAAAGGCCCGCTACAAGACCCGCCTGATGGCCGGACAGGTGGATGTAACCGAACTCGGCTCCCTGGTTTACATCGCCACGCCGCTTTTCAAGGAAAACGAATGGAGCGGCATCCTGGTCGCCTATTTCGATCCGCGCTCGCTGGTCAAGTTGTCGCCCAATCCGGCGGATCTCTACATCGTCTCCTCCGAGGGCGTTTTGTGGGAAGGCGGCGACCCGGCCGTGGCCAAATCGCTGGCCGCCGAAAAATGGGCGAACATCCTCAAAGGGGACATTTGCGGCACGGTCTCGGCCGCGGGCGGCAAATACCTCTGGCAGGCCCGGTTCATCGGCAACAAGCCCATCATTTACCTGACCAACGAGAAAACGCCGTTTGTCGCGGCCGCCCCCGCCGCCGTGGCCGCGCCCGAAACCCCGCCCGCGCCGCCGGAAAGCGTCCAGGCCCCGGCCGCACCGGCCCCGGCCAAGCCGGAGAAGGCCGCCAAGGCGGAAAAGGTCAAAAAAACCAAAAAGACCAAAGAGCATACCGTGGCTCCGGCCGCGCCCGCCGCGCCCTCCGAGCCCGCGCAGCTTGGGCAGCCGGCCGGCGCGCCGCCGGAAGATGTCGGCGCCCCGATCAAACCGCCGAAAAAGTCCAAGACCAAGATCCAGGAAAAGACCCTCGCTCCGGAAAAGAACGCCGCCCCGGCCGCCTCGGAACAGCCGGGACAGCCCGAGCAATCCGCGCAACCGGCGGCATCGGCAGCATCGGCAGCTCCGGCGGCACCGGCGACTCCGGCGACTCCGGCGACTCCGGCGGCTCCCACTCCTGCCCCGGCCGGCGCAACCGGCGGAGCGGATCAGCAGGAATAGCGGCACCGCCGCCGCGAGGCCGAACCAAACGGCGGCATCAACAGCATCAACGGAGCGCGCCATGCCCCAGATCACCGTTCTCGAACATCTCCTTCTGCACCAGAAGGAGTCGCCCATGGCCACCGGGCGCTTCACCCGGCTGCTCAACGAACTGATCCTGGCCGGCAAGATCATCTCGCGCGAGGTGAACAAGGCCGGGCTGGTGGACGTGCTCGGCTTCACCGGCGAGACCAACGTCCAGGACGAGGAAGTCCGCAAGCTCGACGAATACGCCAACAAGGTGCTCATCCACCGCATGGCCCGCGCCGGGGTCCTGTGCGCCATGGGAAGCGAGGAAAACGCGGATTTGATCGAGATCCCCGATCCCTTTCCCCGGGGCGACTACTTTCTCATGTTCGACCCGCTCGACGGCTCGACCAACATCGACGCCAACGTCAACGTGGGCACCATCTTCTCCATCTACCGCCTGCCTCCCGAGCGTCCGAACGCCGGCTGCACGCCGCTTTTAAGCGAAGTGCTCATGCCCGGCTCGCAGCAGGTGGCCGCCGGGTATTTCCTGTACGGCACCTCGACCATGATGGTCTATTCCACGGGCAAGGGCGTGCACGGCTTCACCCTCGACCCGAGCGTGGGCGAATTTCTGCTCTCCCACCCGGACATCAAAACCCCCGAACTCGGCAAAATTTATTCGGTCAACGAATCCTACTGGCACTATTGGGACGCGGCGGCCCAGGAATCGGTCGCCTATTTCAAGAGCCTGGAAAACGAACGCCGCAAGCCCTATTCCCTGCGCTACATCGGTTCGCTGGTGGCCGACTTCCACCGCAACATGCTCTACGGCGGCGTCTTCCTGTACCCGGCCGACGCCCGCGACCCGAAAAAGCCCCAGGGCAAACTGCGGCTTTTATGCGAGGCCTCGCCCCTGGCCTACCTGGCCGAACAGGCCGGCGGCCGGGCCACCGACGGAGTCCGGCGCATCCTGGACATCAATCCGCACGAACTGCACCAGCGGGTGCCGCTGTTCATCGGCAGCAAACGCGACGTGGAAAAAATCGGCGAGATCTTCGCCAAGCACCAAGGCGGGAAGTAGTAGAGAATCGGGGAGGAAAACCCTTTTTGTGAACAAAAAGGGTTTCCTCCCCGAACCCCTCCTTTCCCAAAAAAACTTTAAAGTTTTTTGGAGATGGGGGCCTGGGGGAAGGACCTTTTGTTCACAAAAGGTCCTTCCCCCAGGTTCCCTTATGCCATTGCATGCTCATTCTCGGCATTGAAACATCCTGCGACGACACCGGGTTGGCTCTGGCTTCGGCCCGGGCCATTCTGGCCGAGCGCCTCGCTTCCCAGGCCGACGTCCATTCCCTGTTCGGCGGGGTGGTGCCGGAGATCGCCTCCCGGGAGCATCTGCGGATGCTCGCGCCCCTGCTGACGGGCGTCTTGCGCGACGCCGGGGCCTGTCCGGGCGACATCACGGACGTGGCCGTGGCCAGGGGGCCGGGATTGCTCGGCAGCCTGCTGGTCGGGATGAGCCTGGCCAAGGGCCTGTGCCTTGCGACCGGGGCGCGGCTTGTCGGCGTGGACCATCTCATGGCGCACCTGATGGCACCTGGCATGGACGAGCAATTGCGCTTTCCGGCCATCGGGCTTCTCGCCTCGGGCGGGCACACCCACCTCTACCGCATCGACTCGCCGGTCGGCTTTCACCTGCTCGGCAGGACGCTCGACGACGCCGCCGGCGAAGCCTTCGACAAGGCGGCCAAGCTGTTAAACCTCCCCTATCCCGGCGGGCGGTTCATCGATCTTTTGGGGGCGCTGGCCCCGCCCGACCCGAAACTCTTTCCCAAGCCGTATTTGAGCAATCAAAACCTGGATTTCAGCTTCAGCGGGCTGAAAACCGCCGTGGCCGCGTACGTCGCCGCCCATCCCGGACTGCGCCGGCCGCGCCAGAGCTCCCCGGCGCGGATCGAGGCCAACCCGGAGCAGTTCGCGGACCTGGCCCTGGTCTGCTCCTCGCTCAATTACGCCGTGGCGCAGACCTTGCGCGTCAAGACCGAGCGGGCGCTGGACGCGAATCCGGACGCCGCCGCGCTGATCGTGGCCGGCGGGGTGGCGGCCAATTCCGTTATCCGCGCCGCCATGGCGGAGCTGGCCACGCGCCGGGGGCTGGTCCTGCACCTGCCCAGAGCGTCCCTGTGCGGCGACAACGCGGCCATGATCGCCCACATGGGCCGCCTGCTCGCCGCGCGCGGCCTGGGCCACGACCTCACCCTGGAAGTCGTGCCCAGGGGCCGGGCCGTGCCCTGGGATTATCTGCCTCGCGACCCCGAAAGCGTCTGAACCTTTCCCGCCGCAATACACGGGCCGGCGGAAAACGGCTTCATTTTCCGCCACCGCGCAAAGGAACGCCCGTGCCGAAGACGCGGCCGCGCGGCGCGAACCGGGAAAAGCGCGAAATTTTTACTTTGTGCCCCCGGCAATAAAAAAGCCGCCCGGAGTCTTCCAGGCGGCCCAGGGCCATGTCCCGCAAGCCTTGCCGCGCGGGCTTATTCGTCCAAGCCGGAAAGATCCACGCCAAGCGCCCTGGGGTCGAGGCAGGCGACGATCTTGGTCGCCTCCGCGCCGTCTCGCGCCGCCGCCTCGGCCAGATCGAGCGTTCGCGGCGGGGTTTTGCGCAACGCGGCGTCGCAGACGACCTTGACCGTCGGATGCAGGGTGTTTTTGTGATGCACGGCCACGACCACCGCATGTTCGCCGTTTGAGAGCGCAACGAAACTGCCCAGGGGATAGATGCCCAGGCACTTGATGAATTTCTCCACGTGGCCGGGATAGAAACTCGAATCCTTGAGTTCGTAGACGATCCGCAGGGCCTGGTCGGGCGGCATGCCCGGCTTGTAGACCCGGGTGCTGGTCAGGGCGTCGTAGACGTCGGCCACGCCGATGATCCGGGCGAAGGAGCTGACCTGGTCCCCGGCCAAGGCCCTGGGGTAGCCGGCGCCGTCGAATTTTTCATGATGCTCGAGCACGCCGCGCAAGACCTCGGGGGCGATGCGTTTGTCCTGGCGCATCATGAGGAAGCCCTCGGCCGGATGGCGCTTCATGACGGCGAACTCCTCCTCGGTCAGCTTGCCCGGCTTGTTGAGCACCTCCTCGGGCATCCTGGCCTTGCCCAGGTCGTGAAACAGCCCGGCGAAGCCCAAAAGCCGCAATTTTTCCCGGCCAAGCCCCAGATGGCGGCCGAACAGCACCGAAAGCAGCGAGACGTTGATGCAGTGGGTGAAGGTGTATTCGTCGTTTGCGCGCAGCTTGGCCAGGGAAAGCAGGGCCGCCGCGTTGCGCGAGACGCTCTCGATCATCGAATCGACCATGGTCCCGCAGGATACGAAATCGATCGGGCGGCCGAGCCTGGCGTCGCCCATGAAGGACCTGGCGTAGCGGACGGAGTCCGAAAAAATCAGCTTGGCCGCCGGCATTTCCCGTTCCAGGACCACGGGCTCCACGGCCTCGTCGGCGTCCTTGGCGTCCTCGGCCTCGCGGCGCACCAGGGCCTCAAAATCCGGCGAGCCCTGGGCCTCGGCGTCGCGCCCTTTGTCGGTGTTGATGAAGACGTCGAGATAGCCCTCGCCCACGATGCTCTCCACCTGCATGGGGTCGCGGATCAGGCCCTCGTGGGTGAAAAGATAGGGCTGCTCGTGCCAGGTCAGCCCGGTGTCCTCGACATACATGCCGGGCTCAAGCTGCTTGGTGGCGATTTTTTTTATCATGGCCGTCGGCCGCGCGGGCGTGATGCGTTTCGCGCCCGGAATACATTTCGGGAGAATTCCCGGAGGATACGGTGCCTGCGGGGCGCGCCGGCGCGGGCTTCGGCCCGTCCGACCCAGGTTTCGACCCCGGCCCAAGCAGCGACCGGACACACGGTTTCATTTGGAATCATAACGATATCCACAAAAATGTCGAGCCGGAGATCCGGCGGAAAACATTCCCGGCGTCCGGCCCCAAGCGGCCGGACCCAAGCGGCGCCCCGTGCCGCCGCGAAGAAAGTCTCCGGCGGCCAAAGAACTTCGTCTTGCGCAATCCCATGAGGCCATTGGGCAACGCGGTACGACGGCGATCACGCCCCGGGCCTCCCCTGTACGATTTTTTTGGAGACGGGGTCCAGGGAACGTGGGATAATGGTCCCTTCGTTCGCCAAAGGTTCACCCTTGGTCGGCCACGCGCTTGCTTGACAATGCCCCGGGGTTTGGTATGAACTCTGTTGTTTCGAGCGGGTGTAGCTCAGTTGGTAGAGTACAAGCTTCCCAAGCTTGGTGTCGCGAGTTCGAATCTCGTCGCCCGCTCCAGATCAAAGAACCACGGCCGGACACGTGCGCCCGGTCTATTTTGGTGGACCCTTTGGTTTGGTCCACTTTTTTTTTCCAAGCGCCCGGAAACGCCCATATGGAACGCAACGAAACAGAAGCCTCCCTGGCGCGCCTGGCGACGCCGTTTTTGGAACACAACGGCCTGAGCCTGTGGGGCGTGGAGTTTTTTCCCGGGTCCGCCCGGTCGCTGGTTCGCATTTATATCGAGAGCGAAGACGGCGTGGACGTCGAGGATTGCGCCAAGGTCAGCCGGCATCTGGGCGTGGCCCTGGAGGTCGAAGACCTTATCCACGGCGCTTTCACCCTGGAAGTGTCCTCGCCGGGCCTGACGCGGACCTTTTTTTCGCCCGCCCAGCTCGTCGGGTATCTGGGCCGTTCGATCGATGTGACCCTGAACGCACCCGTTGACGGCCGCAAGCGTTTCACCGGGGAATTATCCCGGGTCGAGGGCGAGACGATGACACTGACGGTCGAAGGCAAAAGCGAAACGTTCGCCTGGGACCAGATCAAGAAAGCCAAGCTGGTGCACGATTTTTCGCAGCACACGCAGTTGGATACGGGGCACGGTAAAACCGCCCGCCCCCCGCGTACCGGAGGAAGCAAATGAGCATGGAGTTGAAGAAGGCCATCGACCAGATCAGCAAGGACCGGGGCATCGACCGGGACATGCTCGTCGATACCCTGGAAGAGGCCGTACGCTCGTCGGTGGCCCGCAAATACGGCGAGGACATGGACTTCGAGGTCAGCTACAACGACGAGATCGGCGAGATCGAGGTCTATCAGTTCAAGATCGTGGTGAAAAAAGTCACCGATCCGGCCACGCAGATCGCCTTGGCCGACGCCGCCGCGCACGACCCCAACGTCCAGTTGGACGACGAGATGGGCTTCAAGCTCAAGGTCGAGGACTTGGGGCGCATCGCCGCCCAGTCGGCCAAGCAGGTCATCATCCAGCGCATGCGCGACGCCGAGCAGGAAATCATTTACGAGGAATACAAGGACCGGGTCGGCGAGATCGTCAGCGGCATCATCCAGCGCCGCGACCGGGGCGGCTGGATCATCAACCTGGGCCGCACCGAGGCCATTTTGCCCAAGGAAGAGCAGATCCCGCGCGAGCGCTACAAGCGCGGCGACCGGGTCCAGGGCTACATCATCGATGTCCTGCCCTCGGGCCGCGGACCGCAGATCATCGTCTCGCGCTCGCATCCCGATTACATGGCGGCGCTGTTCAAGCGCGAGGTGCCGGAAGTATCCGACGGCACGGTCAAGATTCTGGGCGTATCCCGCGATCCCGGCTCCCGGGCCAAGGTGGCGGTCATGAGCAAGGACCGCGACGTGGATCCGGTCGGAGCCTGCGTCGGCATCCGCGGTTCGCGCATCCAGAACATCGTCCAGGAACTGCACGGCGAGCGCATCGACATCGTCATCTGGCATCCCGAAGTGGCCACCTTCGCCTCGCACGCCCTGTCGCCGGCGCGCGTCTCCAAAATCGTGGTCGACGACGAGGGCCGGGCCCTGGAAGTCGTCGTACCCGACGACCAGCTGACCCTGGCCATCGGCCGCAAGGGCCAGAACGTCAAGCTGGCGGCCAAGCTGCTCGGCTGGAAAATCGATATTTTCACCGAGTCGCGCTACTACGAACTCAACGCCGGCCGCCAAGGCCTGGAGCAGCTTTCCAGCGTCACCTCCATCGCGGTGGAGCAGTTCATCGCCGCCGGCTTCGAGAACATCGACCAGCTGGCCCTAGCCACGGACGAGGAGCTCGAAAAGGTCGAGGGGCTGACCGCGTCCAAGCGCGACGACCTGCGGGCGGCGCTGCGCTTCCTCGGCGCCGGCGCGAAGCCCGAGGAGCCCGAAGACGGCGGGGAAACGGACGCCGGAACGGCTTTGGCCGCCGGCGAAGCCGAAGCGGCGGGAGACGAAGCGGCCGCCGCCGAACCGGACGCGGCCGAACCCGAGTCGGCCGGTTCCCCCGAAACGACCGCCCCAAGCGGCGAGGAACAAGACGGCTGATGGCGGGCGACACGGCTCAAGCAGCGGCCGCGCCCGAGGGGCCGGTCAGGATGTGCGTGATCTGCCGCCAGCGCTGGCCCAAGGCAAGCCTTGCGCGGTATGTGATAGTCGAGACCGAGGGGCTCGGCGAGGGCGCGCCCAAAAACGCTCTTTCGGCCGATGTCCGAGCGGTCATGCCCGGCCGGGGATTTTACCTTTGCCGGGATGAGGCCTGCGGGGCCAAATTTCATAAATTCAGCGGATGGCGCAAGCATTTCCACGGGGGTAGCGCGCGGTGACTAGTATTCGGCTCAAAGATATCGCCAAGGAACTCGGGGTGGGCAACAAGGAATTGTTGCAGGCCCTGCGTGAACTCGGCATCCAAGTGAAAAGCCAGATGGGGACGCTCAGCGCCGACGAGGCCAGGCAAGTCGGCGAAAAGCTCCGCCAGGGGGCGGCCAAGGCCGACGTGGTCAACCGCGAGGTGCATCCGGGCGTGATCGTGCGCCGCCGCAAGGCCGCCCCGGCCGAACCCGAAGCGCCGGCCAAGGCGCTGGACGACGAGGCCGCGGCCCCTCCCAAGGCTCCGGCCGAACCCGAAGCTCCCGCGGCTCCCGTCGTCGACGCAACGGCTCCGGACCGCCACGGCGTCAGGGCCCGCCGGGTCGAATCCAAACCCGCCGTGATCATCCAAGCCGCCCAGCCCCCGCGGGCGCCGGCCCCCCTTGCTGAAACCGCGCCGGAACCGGAAGAACGGCCCGAAGCCGTCGTCCCGGCCGAGGCCGAAATCCAGGCCGAAACCCAGGCCGTTCCAGAAGTCCAAGAGCCGCGGTCGCCCGCCGAGACGGCCGAAACGGGCGAACCAGACGAACCGGACGAGACGGTCGAGGCGGCCGAGACGGCCGAGGCCACGGCGACCCCGGAGACCGGGGAAGCGGCCGCCCGCCAGGAACGCAAACAAAAGCGGCCAAAGCGCGAAGAGCCCACCGGACCCCAGGTGCGCATCATTTCCATGCCCGAGCCCAAGCCTGCGGCCCCGCCCGCGCGCCCGGCCGCGCCCAGGCCCTCTTACGGCGCGCAAAGGCCCGCTTCGGGAGCGCCGGGAGCACCGGGAGCACCGGGCGCCGCCCCGGTTTCCGACGCCGAGGCCGAGGCCCGCAAGAAGCGGAAAAAAGACATGCGCGTGGTCGATTTCTCCGCGCCCAACGCCGAGGAAGACGAACGCCGCAAGGCCGCCGCCAAGAAGAAAAAGACCATCGAGATCAAGGACAAGACCGGAGGCAAGGGCCGGGGCTTCAAGAAAAAGCGCTACCGCGAGGAAGTCGTCGAGGTTCCGGGCGGCCCCCAGCCGATGAAGGCGGCCAAACGCAAGGTCCGCGTCGAGGAAACCATCCGCGTGGCGGACATGGCCAAGCAGATGGGCGTCAAGGCCCAGGACCTGATCAAGGTCCTTTTGGGTCTGGGCATGATGGCCACCATCAACCAGACGCTCGACATGGAAACCGCCACCCTGGCGGCGGTGGAATTCGGCTATGAAGTGGAAAAGGCCGGTTTCTCCGAAACGGACATGCTGCCCCAGGAGGCCGAGGACGCGCCCGAGTCGCTCAGGCCCCGCCCGCCGGTAGTGACCATCATGGGCCACGTCGACCACGGCAAAACCTCGCTGCTCGACGCCATCCGCTTCTCCAACGTGGTTTCCGGCGAGGCCGGCGGCATCACCCAGCATATCGGCGCCTACCACGTGAACACGCCGCGCGGCGAAATCGTCTTTCTCGACACCCCGGGCCACGAGGCCTTCACCGCCATGCGCGCCCGCGGCGCGCAAGTCACCGACCTGGTGGTCCTGGTCGTGGCCGCCGACGACGGCGTCATGGACCAGACCCGCGAGGCCATCAACCACTCCAAGGCCGCGGGCGTTCCCATCGTCGTGGCCGTCAACAAAATCGACAAAGAGGGAGCCGATCCGGCCCGGGTCAAGCGCGAGCTGGCCGATCTCGGGCTGGTGTCCGAGGAATGGGGCGGCGACGCCATTTTCGCCCACGTCTCGGCCAAGCAGAAGTTGGGCCTCGACGAACTGCTCGAACTGATCCTGCTCCAGGCCGAAGTGCTCGATCTCAAGGCCAACCCGGACAAGCCGGCCAAGGGCCGCATCATCGAGGCCCGCTTGGACAAGGGCCGAGGCGCGCTGGCCACGCTGCTCATCCAGGAAGGCACGCTCAAGCAGGGCGACGTATTCTTGTGCGGCAGCTTCTCCGGCCGCGTCCGGGCCATGTTCAACGACCAGGGCAAGAAGATCCGGCAGGCCGGGCCGGCCATGCCGATCGAGGTCCAGGGCTTCGAGGGCGTGCCCGAAGCCGGCGACGAGTTCATCTCCATGGCCGACGAAAAGGTCGCCCGCCGCATCGCCGAGTCCCGCAAGGCCAAGCAGCGCGAACGCGACCTGGGCAAGGCCACCAAGATCACACTGGAAACCTTCCTCTCCTCCAGGCCCGACGCCGAGGCCCAGACACTGAACCTGGTGCTCAAGGCGGACGTCCAAGGCTCGCTCGAAGCCATCGCCGAAGCCTTGAACAAGCTCTCCACGGACAAGGTCAAAATCCAGATCATCCACTCCGGCGCGGGCGCGATCACCGAATCCGACATCCTGCTCGCCTCGGCTTCCAAGGCCATCATCATCGGATTCAACGTCCGGCCGCCGCTCAAAGTCCGCGACATGGCCGAGCAGGAGCACGTGGACATCCGCTTCTACGACATCATCTACAAGCTGGTGGCGGAGATCAAGGACGCCATGAGCGGCATGCTCGCCCCGGTCCTGCGCGAGGTCTACCTGGGCCAGGCCGAGGTGCGCAACACCTTCAGCGTACCCAAGATCGGGCTTGTGGCCGGTTGCGGCGTGCTCGACGGCAAGCTGACCCGCAACGCGCTCATCCGGCTGTTGCGCGACTCGGTGGTCATCCACACCGGCAAGCTGGCATCGCTGAGACGCTTCAAGGACGACGTCAAGGAAGTCACCAAGGGCTACGAATGCGGCGTGGGTATCGAGAACTTCAACGACATCAAGATCGGCGACGTGATCGAGGCCTTTGAAAACGTGGAAGAAAAAGCCACCCTGTAATCCTTCGGGACCGGCCGGGCGACTGCCTCGGCCGGTCC
>Ga0302279_10008158_pt1 | contig 10391 bp, 9 predicted proteins | sample III_Bog_N3_3_FD_194541 | JGI IMG/M metagenome (GOLD analysis project Ga0302279, IMG submission 194541) | Peat permafrost microbial communities from Stordalen Mire near Abisko, Sweden - III_Bog_N3_3 | ecosystem: Environmental > Terrestrial > Soil > Wetlands > Peat | place: Sweden: Abisko...
CACCTTCGCGGAACCTGCGGCCGGGGGTCTCGGTTGGGTCACTCCCGGACCAGGGAGGGTGGTGATTAAATCGGCCATGTCCCCCGGGCAACCCATGCGGCTGGGACATTTCGGCCCAACCGAGCATTCCTGCCGGTGGCTAGGGGATCGATCGTTCCGGTTCCCAGGGTTGGCGCCGACCCACCATTGCCGTGTCCCTTCCCATTCGGGGCTGAACAACGGGGCCGAAAGGTCCAAATCGCATGCGTTGCCCGGGCGACACGGTCCTTTACCGAATCAGGCTCCAATAATGTCCCTCTCATTCGATCTGACCGGGCGCCCGTTCGATTTGAACGATCCCTTTATTCCATACGAGATCTGTCAAATTTAGCAAATTACTAATTATATTGCCTTTATCCGTTGGCTCGAAACATGCAGAAAGGTTCGGCAAAGGGAGCGCCCAGACCGACAGGCATGCCTTCCCTGGGGGGCACTGCCCTCCGATCCTTGGAGCAACCCACCATGATCAAAATTTTCATGCAGTTGAAGCCGGACCCCAACCACGCTGGCTGCGCGGGCACCAGAGCCAGTGCCGGAGTCCCCGGTATTGATCCGGCGTCCGTGCCGGGCCCGAGCGGCCGTGACGGAACCACCATCCCCACCGCCACGGACCGTCAAGGGGACCGGCCGAAGCCGGTCATGCCACCCCAGACTCTGGTGGACGGTGGACCTGAAGCCAAACCCGGAGCCCCCTACCCCTTGGCAAGCGAAGCCGCCGAGGCTCCCCTCCCGGCGGAGGAATCCCGCCTGGTCAAGGCCCAGGCCCGGATCACCGCGCTGGAGAACCAGGAGCTCGAACAAAAGGACATTCATCATCGCCTTCTGGCCGACTTCGCCAATCAGAGGAACCGGACCGGGCAGGAGACCCGGCTCGCGGCCACCCTGGCGGAAAAGAAGCTCCTCCTGGAAATGCTGCCGATCCTGGACAGTCTGGAACGGTGCCTGGCGGCGCACTACCCGACCGTTGAGGATTTCCGCACCGGCGTCAGCCTGATTCACAAACAATTCATTGAAGCATTGCACAAGGCCGAAGTGGAGGAGATGGAGCTCAAGATCGGTGACCCCTTCAATGCCCAACAGGCCGAAGCCCTCACCACCACCAGCCACCTGGGCCTTCCGGACGGCGCCGTGGCGGCGGTGTTCGAGCGGGGCTACCGGCTCCGCCAGGACCTGCTCCGCCCGGCCCGGGTGATCGTGAACCACATCCCCAGGGAAGACTGAAATGGACACCACCAACCAGGCGTATATGGTGGGCGGCGGCATCGGCACCCTGTCCGCCGCGGCGTTCATGATCCGCGATGGCGGCATCCCCGGTGGCAACATCACCATCTACGAGGCCCTGCCCGTTCCCGGCGGCAGCCTGGATGGCGGTGGCAATCCCGAGGCTGGCTACACCCTGCGCGGCGGGCGCATGCTTACCTTTGATAATTATGAATGCACTTGGGACCTGTTCCGCTCCATCCCTTCCCTGCGCCATCCCGGGCGCAGCGTCTATGACGAGACGGTCACGTTCAATGAGGCGCATGTCTCCCATGCCCAGGCCCGGCTGGTGGATCGCAACGGGTTCAAGCTGGAGGTGAAATCCATGGGGTTCTCCATGGCAGACCGGCTGGAACTGCTCAAACTGACCTGGGCCGACGAAGGGGAGTTGAGCGACAGCCGCATCACCGACTGGCTGTCGCCGGCCTTCTTCGAGACCCGGTTCTGGTTCATGTGGGCCACCACCTTTGCCTTCCAGCCCTGGCACAGTGCGGTGGAATTCAAGCGCTACCTGCATCGCTTCATGCTGGAGTTCTCCCGGATCGACACCCTGGCCGGGGTCCGGCGCACGGTCTACAACCAGTACGATTCCTTGGTGCTGCCCCTGGTGAAATGGCTGGAGGCCCAGGGGGTCAAACTGGTCTCCTCCTGCACCGTGACCGATTTCGACCTCTGCAGCGCGGATGGGAGGATCGCGGTCACCGCCATCCATTGCGACCGCGCCGGGCGCCAGGAGGTGATCCCCGTGCTGGCGGGCGATCTGGTGTTCTTCCAGAACGCGTCCATGACCGATGCCTCCAGCTTCGGTTCCATGACCAGCGCGCCGCCCCTCCGGACCAAGCAGGACAGCGGCGGTTGGGCTCTGTGGGAAAAACTGGCGGCGGCTCATCCCGAATTCGGCCACCCGGAAGTCTTCAACAGCAGCATTCCCGAATCCCATTGGCAATCGTTCACGGTCACCCTCAAGGATCCCGCCTTCTTCGACCAGATGGAGCAGTTCACCGGCAATGCCGCCGGCACCGGCGGCCTGGTGACCTTCAAGGATTCCCGCTGGTGCCTGTCCATCGTGCTGGCCCACCAGCCGCATTTCCTCGGCCAGCCCGAAGGGGTTCAGGTGTTCTGGGGCTATGCCCTGCACCCGGACCGGATCGGCGATTTCGTCGCCAAACCCATGTCCGCCTGCACCGGAGCGGAAATCCTGGAGGAGCTCTGCGGCCACCTGAACCTGGACCCGGCAACCGTAGCCACCGGCCTCTGCATCCCATGCTGCATGCCCTACATCACCAGCATGTTCATGCCCCGCGCCCTGGGCGACCGGCCGGTGCCGGTGCCGGACGGTTCGGTCAATCTGGCCTTCGTCAGCCAGTTCGTTGAGCTCCCGGATGATGTGGTATTCACCGTGGAGTATTCGGTGCGGGCGGCCCAGACGGCCGTCTACCAGTTGCTGGAGATCGATCGCCAGGTGGTCCCCATCCAGCGCCATGACCAGGATTTCAAGGTCAAGCTGAACGCGGCGCTCAAGGCCTTCCGGTAACGGCCCTAAGTGGGATCAGTCCCAGGACCGTCGCCGTGCATCGCACCAACCTGATGCGCAAGCTGGACCTGCATAACGCCACCGCCCTGGCGCGGCTGGCGGTGAAGGCCGACCTCGCCTGAACGCGGGCCGATCACAAATGGTTACAACAATAAGAAAAGCCGTAGCCCCGCGGTTCCCCTCAGGCTATCCTTCCCACATCCAAATCATCAAATCATCACTTTCCAAAGCTCACCGCCTGACGCCAGTCAGGTTCGACTTACATCGTTGGCTAGGCATAAAGGGAGACGCCATGACTGAAGGTCTGAATGTCACCATCAGCACCACCGACACCCAATTCATGTCGGACCTGAACCATGAGGGCATAGACGGCATTGTGGCGACCTTCGGCCCCACCCTGGCCGTGGAGGATGCCGACCCCATTTATCGCATCCTCGTCAGCGCCGCCACCACCTCCGCCCTCGGCCGGCTTTCCGCCTGGCTCTACGAACGGGTCCAGTTCGGCAAGTCCAGCAAGATGACCTTGAACAACAACAATATCGTCAGGAATCCGGACCGTATCACCGTCATCATCAATACCCAGATCCTGCAGTACCAAAGCGCGAACAAGGAGCCCAAGGCGTCAGGATCCGAAATGGCCAGGTCGAGCGGATTGGGCGCCCCGACCCGGGCCCGGTAGGCCCCCGGCTACTTGATCGAACATGTCCCAGACTTGCATCAGGGTCGTCGACGCCACCGGCGGCGGCGAACCAGGGCGTTGCCCGGGGACACGGCCGCCTATAAGATCAGAGAGTTAACCAAGGGCCTCCAACTGGCGCTGGAGTTCCTTCATGGTGAAGGGCTTGGACAGCAGGGTGACCTGCGGGTGGGCTTCCACCAGGTCCAGGGCGGTCCGGTCGGCCCGGCCCGTGGCCAGGAGCACCGGCAACTCGGGACGCAGGGCGCGCAGCCGCGGCAGGGTTCCGGCCCCGCCCAGGCCGGGCATGTTCAGGTCCAGGATCACCACGTCGGCCGGGAGCCCCGCTTCCAGGCTCAGCAGCGCATCCTCGCCGCTGGCCATGGCCCGGGCCGAATGCCCCAGCGCTTCCAGCAGCGCCTGCAGGGAACTCCGGATCAGCTCGTCGTCGTCCACCAGCAGCACGCTCAAGGCCCGGAATCCGGCCTCCGGGGCCGATGGTTCAACCCGGGCACCGGCCTCCCAGACCGGGAAACGCATCCGCACCAGGGTGCCCTGGCCCGGTTCGCTCTGGATCTCCATCTGCCCCCGATGGGCCTTCACCGTGCCATAGACCATGGACAGACCCAGGCCCGTGCCCTTGCCTTCGGGCTTGGTGGTGAAGAAGGGGTTCAGGGCCTGCTCCAGCACCTCCTTGGCCATTCCGCACCCGGTATCCTCCACCTGGACCTCGATCCAGTCCAGGCCCAGGCACCGGGTCCTCAGACTCAGGGTGCCATGCTCGGGCATGGCATCCACGGCGTTGAGGCAGAGGTTCATGAGGGCGTTGGCCAGATCGCCCGCGTCCCCGCGGATGGGCGGCAGCCCCTCGGCCAGGTCCAGTTCCAGCCGCACCTTGGCCAGGGTGGTGCGTTCCAGGAGATGCACCTCATCCTGGAGGATCGCGTTCAGGTCCAGTTCCCGTTCCTCGGCCGGCGTCTGCCGGACGAAGTTCAGCAGCCCCTTGAGCATCTTGCCGCCCCGCTCGGCGGCCTTGATGATGGTGCCGAAGGCCCGCTGGACCGGACTGCCCGCCGGCTGGGTTTCGATGTAGGTGGTGGCCAGGGCGAGGATCGCGCCCAACACGTTGTTCATGTCGTGGGCGACGCCCCCGGCGAGACTGCCCAGGCTTTCCATCTTCTGGGCCTGATTCAGCCGGGCCTGAAGCCGGCGCCGTTCCTCCTCGGCCCGTTTGCGCTCGGTGATGTCCCGGACGATGGCCAGGAAAGTGCCGTTGCCGCAAGGCACGAGCCGGCTTTCAAAATCCATCTGCCGGCCGTGCAGGTCGAGGGTGTAGTTGAACGGCACCAGCCGGCCGGTCCGTTGGGCTTCCTGGATCCGGTCCAGGGTCAGGCTGGCGATCGGCGCCGGCAGGACCTCGCCCACCGGCTTGCCCAGGAACAGTTCGGGTGCGACGAACAAGTCGTCGGCCGGATCGACCTTGACGTCAAGGATCCGCCCATCGGCGGAAAAAACGAACATCATGTCGGGGTTGGCGTCCAGCAGCGCCTTGTTGCGCTTCTGGCTTTCCCGCAGCGCCTCCTCGGCCAGCTTGCGCTCGGTGATGTCGGTGACGAAGCCTTCCACGAACAGCAGCCGCCCCTCCCGGTCGTAGGTTCCCCGGCCCCGCTCCCATAGCCACCGGGTTTCGCCCGAGGCGGCCCGGATCGGGTATTCCTCCTCGAACACGGAGTGCTCGGCCACGGCCCACTCCCACTTGCTCCGGATCGCCTCCCGGTGCCCCTCCAGGATTAGATTATTGTAGGAGAGGTGGGGGATGCCGGTGAACTGCTCCGGCCCATAGCCGGTGATCTCCCGGAACCCTTCGCTCAAGTAGCCCAGGGTCCATTGCCCCGAATCGAAACTCCGGAACACGAAGCCAGGCAGGTTCCCGATCAGCTGACCGAGCATCCGCTCGCTTTCCCTGAGGGCGGATTCCGCCTGCTCATTTTCCATCGCCCTGACTCCCGAACCGGATCGTTCCACCCTTGAAAATACCGGATCGAACCCCGTTTCGACAGCCTTGTTTCCCGGGGCCTGGAGCTTGCTGGAATACATCCAGGACATCGTCGGCCAGGGAACGGCGCCCGACCAGTTGCAGGCGGTGGAGAATTTCATCACCCAGAAGGTCGACGCCCTGGTCGTGGTCCAGAACTCCCCGAAAACCACCTCCGAGTGTCTCAAGCTGGCCAAGGCGGCGGGAATTCCCGAGTTCCACCTCACCCATAACCCGCCCAACGAGCCCGGCCTCACCGGGGTCGCCGGTTATGACTGGGTCACCCTGGGCCAGATCGCCGGCCGATCGGCGATCGCCCACAAGGTGAGCCGGGTCATCATGATCGAGGGCAAGCTCGGCCAGGGCACCGCCGGCGGCCAGACCATGGGCTTCCTCCAGTCCTACAAGGCGGCCGGGAAGGACATCGGCAACCTGCTGCAGAGCGTCGGAGTGAAGGGTGCGGGCGGCAAGGACCTCAAGGTGGTGTTCTGGGCCACCGGCGGCTGGTTCGCCGATCCGGCCAAGAAGGCCATGCAGGAAGCCGGCATCGATCCCAGCAAATACTGGCTCGGTTCCAGCAACGGCAAGGAGAAATCCTGGAAATGGGTCGCCAACGGCCAGGTGACCATGGACTGCAACGAGACCCCGACCCTGGAAGCGGACATCTGCTACCAGCAGATCAAGGCCTGCTTTGCCGGCAAACCCTTCAAGAAAGCCGTGTTCGTGAGCTTCATCCCCTATGACAAGGCCAACCTGGATACCGCCAAGCTGGTCCCGTACCTGTACGACGACTACTTCAAGAAGCGGGACGCCAAGGCCTTCAAGTTCGACATCAACGATCCGCAGTTCAAGGCCAACCCCGAATACAAGTAATGCTGACCACCGGGACCCGATCCAGCACGGGTCCCGGTTTTTGCCACAGGGAAGAAGAGGCGATGGCTGAATCGAAGCAAGTGAACGTGGTGATCGTGGGCATGGGGTTCGGCAAGGAATTCGTCCCCATCTACCAGAAGCACCCGAGGGTCGGCGCGGTGGGGATATGCATGCGCGACCCGGCGGCGCTCCAGGAGGCCGGCAACAAGTTCGGCATCTCCAAGGAATATCTATTCAACGATTTCGACAGCATCCTGAAGCGGGACGAGGTCGACGCGATCCATATCGTCACCCCGATCAGCGAGCACGCCCGGCAGTCGCTGGCGTCGCTCCAGGCCGGCAAACATACCGCCTGCACGGTCCCCATGGCGACTTCGGTCGAGGACCTGAACGCGCTGGTCAAGGCCCGGAAAAGCAGCGGCAAGGTCTACATGATGATGGAGACCGCCGTCTACACCCGTGAATTCCTCTACGCCAAGCAGCTCGCCACCAGCGGGCAGCTGGGGCGGATCCAATTCGTCCGCGGTTCGCACATGCAGAACATGGGTCTGACCGGTTGGCCCGAATACTGGCTCGGCTTTCCGCCCATGCATTACGGCACCCACGCGATCGCGCCGCTGCTGGACATCGTCGGCGCCATGCCCGAATCCGTGGTCTGCCATGGTTCCGGGGCCATCAGCCCGGACCTGGCCAGGCGCTATGGCTCGCCGTTCGCGGTGGAGACCGCCACGTTCAAGCTGAAGCATTCCAACGTCGTGGCCGAGGCGACCCGATCGCTTTATGAGACGGTCCGGCAGTACCGGGAGAGCTTCGACGTCTACGGCGACCGCATGGCCCTGGAATGGGAGCAGCTCGAAGGGGAAGGCGCGGCGCTGTTCGAAGGCGGCGAGACCGCCCGCCGGGTGCTCGCCCCCGACGCCCTGGAACGCCTGCCCAAGGAGATCGCCGGCTTCACCAAGAAGGGGACAATCGACGATCCCAACCACGTGTCCTTCATCCAGGGCGCCGGTCATGGCGGGTCCCATCCCCATCTCGTCCATGAATTCGTCTCGGCCATCGTCCAGGAGCGGCCATCGGCCATCGACGCGGTGACCTCGGCCTACTATACCGGGGCAGGGGTCTGCGCCCATCTGTCCGCCCTGGCCGGCGGCACCCGGATAGCGCTTCCGGAATTCGAGAACCTGTGAACCAATCGCCAAGCCCGCCGACGCGGGCGGGCAAAGGAGTCTGAGATGAAATTCGGAGTCAATACCTGGGTCTGGGTATCCCCCTTCACCACCGCGAACCTGGACCTGCTCGACAAGGTCGCGCGCATGGGCTATGACCTCATCGAGATCGCGGTGGACGACCCCGCCATCCGCAAGCTCGGCAAGGGCGGGCTTGGCCATTTCCACAGCTGCGAGAACGACCGTGGCACCCCGGGCACCGGTCACCAGGATTGGACCGGAATCCGCGACGCGCTCAGAGAGGTCGAATACGATGGCGCCGTGGTGATCGAGTCGTTCACCCCCGGGGCGGTGGAGATCGCCAAGGCCGCCTCCATCTGGAGGCCGCTCGCCCCTTCCCAGAACGAATTGGCGCAGCAGGGCCTGGTGTTCCTCAAGGGGCTGCTCGGCTAGGAAGCCCCCAAGAATCAACCTGGAATGAAACAGTGAAAGGAGGCTTTATGGGCAACCCGAAATTGCGCTATGCCATGGTGGGCGGAGGCCGGGACGCCTTCATCGGCGCGGTCCACCGCCGGGCCGCCGGCTTCCATGGCGGCATCGAGCTGGTGGCCGGCGCCTTGTCATCCAACCCGGAGAAAGCCCGGTTGTCCGGCCAGGACCTGGGGCTGGAGTCGGCCAGGAACCATGGCGACTGGCAGGGCCTGCTGAACGATGAGCTGAAGCGGCCCGCGTCGGAGCGGATCCAGTTCGTCTCCATCGTCACCCCCAACCACATGCATTTCCCCATCGCCAAGGCCTTCATCGAGGCGGGGATCCACGGGGTCTGCGACAAGGTCCTGTGCCACACCAGCGTCCAGGCTGACGAACTGATCCGCCTGGCCCGGCGGCGGCAAACGATCTTCGGGGTGACCTACAACTACACCGGCTATCCCATGGTGCGCCAGGCCAGGGCCATGGTCCGGGCCGGCACGCTGGGGGAGATCCGCAAGGTGGTGGTGGAATACCACCAGGGCTGGTTCGCGACCTTGGCGGAGGCGGATGGCACCAACAAGCAGGCGGTATGGCGCACCGACCCGGCCCGGATCGGGGCGGCCGGGGCGATCGGCGACATCGGTTCCCATGCGGAAAACCTGGTGTCGGCCATCACCGGCCTGGAGATCCAGGCGATCTGCGCCGACCTGACGACCTTCGTGCCCGGACGCCGCCTGGATGACGATGGCAGCCTGCTGCTCCGCTTCACTTCCGGGGCGCGGGGGGTCCTGATGGCCTCCCAGATCGCCATCGGCGGCGAAAATGACCTGCGCCTGCGGGTCTTCGGCAGCCAGGGTTCCCTGACCTGGCACCAGGAAGAGCCCAACCGGTTGCTCCATTCCCCCATCGATGGCCCCACCCAGGTGCTGACCCGGGGAACGCCCTGGCTGAGCGCCGCGGCCAAGCGGGCCAGCTTCCTGCCGTCGGGACATCCGGAAGCGTTCATGGAGGCCTTCGCCAACGTCTACCTCGGCGTCGCCGAAGCGATCCAGGCCCGGGAAGCGCACCGCGCCCTGGAGCCGTTGGCGGGGGATTTCCCCACCCTCGAGGATGGCGCCCGGGGGGTCCGTTTCATCGAAAAGACCGTCCAGGCCTCCCAGTCCCAGGAAAAATGGACCCCGTGGGCTGATTGAAGCCGAAACCACCCGTCTTGAACAGGAAAAGTCCAATGCAAAGAGCGGTTACTCTCTTCACCGGCCAATGGGCCGATATGCCTCTGGCCGAATTGGCGCCCCTGGCCAAGCAGATGGGCTACGACGGCCTGGAACTGGCTTGCTGGGGTGACCATTTCGACGTGCGGCAGGCGCTGAGTTCGGACAGCTATTGCCGGGAGCGCCGCTCGCTGCTCGAAGCCAATGGCCTGCAATGCTTCGCCATCGCCAACCACCTGGTCGGCCAGGCGGTGTGCGACCGGATCGACGAGCGGCACAAGGCCATCCTGCCTCCCCACGTCTGGGGCGACGGCGATCCGGAAGGAGTGCGCCAGCGCGCCGCGCGGGAGATGCAGGATACCGCCCGCGCCGCCGCACGGCTCGGGGTGAAGACGGTTACCGGCTTCACCGGCTCGTCGGTTTGGCATGCGCTGTATGCGTTCCCACCCACCTCCCAGGCATTCCGGGATCGCGGTTTCGCCGACTTCGCCGCCCGCTGGACCCCCATTCTCGAGGGGTTCGACCAGGCCGGGGTCGATTTCGCGCTGGAAGTCCATCCCACCGAGATCGCCTTCGACATCGCCAGCAGCGAGCGCGCCCTGGCAGCGCTGAATGGGCATCGGCGGTTCGGGTTCAACTTCGATCCCTGCCACCTGGGCTACCAGGGGGTCGACTATGTGGGTTTCCTGCGCCGATTCGCCGGCCGCATCCACCATGTCCACATGAAGGATGCCTGGTGGGGCAAGGGCGATGGCACGGTCGGCGTGTTCGGAGGCCACACCTGTTTCGGCGATGCCCGCCGGTATTGGGATTTCCGCAGCCTGGGCCGGGGCATGGTGGATTTCGAAGCCATCATCGTCGCCCTGAACGACATCGGCTACGCCGGGCCCTTGAGTGTCGAATGGGAGGATGGCCGCATGGACCGGGTGTTCGGCGCCAAGGAAAGCGCGGCCTTCTGCCGGCGGCTGGACTTCGAGCCCTCGGCCCGGGCCTTTGACTCCGCCTTCGAGCGCTAGTGCAACATCCCCTAATTACGATCAATAAAGCCCGCTGAATGGTAGGCGAGAGGGTTGGCCCGCTCCTTACCCACAAACCGGGAGCACCCCCGACGGGAGACTCAAGCTTT
>Ga0302279_10008159_pt1 | contig 10391 bp, 13 predicted proteins | sample III_Bog_N3_3_FD_194541 | JGI IMG/M metagenome (GOLD analysis project Ga0302279, IMG submission 194541) | Peat permafrost microbial communities from Stordalen Mire near Abisko, Sweden - III_Bog_N3_3 | ecosystem: Environmental > Terrestrial > Soil > Wetlands > Peat | place: Sweden: Abisko...
AGCGCTTGGCCCGAACGCCCGAGTAGAATCGGCATTGGACAGCATCGCTCGATGGGACACTTTGCGATACGGAGATAGAGCATGAACCGCCGCAGCTTCCTTCGCACCGCCGCTCTCGCCGCAGTAACACCGGCCATCCCGAAGCCGCGCTACGCCGAAAGCCTTGGCTTCACCGAAGCTGATTTCGGGGAAGGGATACCATAGACCCATGATCACGCCCGTCCGCTCGACGACGCTCGACTTCACGGTAGATGGCACTTCGACCACCTTCGCGGTGGACCTCTCGACGCTCCCGCTCGGGTTGAACTTCACCGGCCAGCAACCGCAGGGTATCCAGAGCCTTGTCGTCCTCGGAGCGGCCAGCGCGGTTGTTACAGGCGTCACGGCTACGATTGCGGGCTCCATCCTCCGGCTGACCTTCATGACGGCTCCGCCCAAGCTCGACGGGTCGAGCAACCTGATCACCTACGTTGCGACCTTCCTGCTCCAGTTCCTCAGCTACGCATGAGCGGAGTCTCCATAACCCGCCGCGAGTTCACCGACCGCGCTACCGCGGCGATGGCCGCCATCCCACACACCTACGGGCGGATCCACGCTCGACCGGTCAACGAAGGCCGCTGCAAGTCATCGGTTGGACCATGGGCTCGGTGGCAGCGGTGTCTTCTCCAGCAAGGGCATGAAGGTGAGTGCATCTGCCTCCGGGAAACCGGCCCGCTGGTCCTCACGATTCCGGAATCCGGAAAGGCGGCTTGACGCATACGGTAACCTGCTTTCAGGAGTCACCGCCAATGCGCAAGCTTCGCACCCTCTCCATCGTCCTCACTGTTGCCGCCGTCGTGCTCGGCATTTTCATCCCTGCCCTGCTCATCCCGGCGCTGGTCGTCTGCGCGCTCCTGGCCTATGCCTCCAGCGGCGAATCGCCCAAGCGAACGCCCCGCATCGCCTTGGCGTTCTGCCTCTGCATGTGCTTCCTGGCCGCGCGGCCCTCCCACGCTCAGGTCGTCTCCGGAGCCACGCCTACCATCTCCCCGAACATAGCCTATCCGGTTCAGAGCTTCACCGCGACCAGCCAGACCAGCTCGACCATGGTCCTCGGCGGCGCCAGCTACGGAACCTTCACCGTCTACGGAACCTCCCTGACGACCGTCACCCTCGGTATCCAGGGCACGAATGACAACGTGCATTGGTTCGCGCTGAATAGCGCAGCGATCACCGCGGCCGGCACCCTCGCCACGACCCAGACCGTGACCACCACTGGCCTGTTCATAGTGAACCTGAGTGGGCTTACGGGCGTTCGATTCGTGACCTCTGGCACCTTCACCGGGACCAGCGCATCCGTCCGCCTCGTCGTATCCGCCAACAAGGGCTTGCTCTAAAAGGGGAGTCCATGAAGTCGCTTGCCTTCACGGTCGATTCATACACCCCGGCACAGGCCATTCTTACCAAGCGAATCCCGGAGAACGTGAAACGCGCGGAGCTTGTGGCCTATTTTGAGAAAGAAGAGCGCCTGACGCGCGGCCAGGCCCTTGAAGAAGCCAACCGCCTGTTGAGCAGGACAGAAGACGCCTTCCCGCAGCCGCATTTGCCTCACAAGTTCGAGCCGACCGGCTCGTATCTCGGCCATCCGGCCCAGCCTGATCGTTGCGTACATTGCGGGCAGAGCAAAGAGAAAGGGCCGCACGAGGGTACGCACGACTCAACCCACGACATCATGGCGAGCGAGATCCGGGAGAAGCTTGGCCTGAGCCTTGAGTCCTGGGAGAAGCTCTCTCCGCAGGAGAAGCAAGCCAAGGCTCGCGAAGCGCTCGGAAAGACGCAGGACACGAAGACTTCTAAGGAGCTCGTTCAAGCAGCCATGAAGGAAGGTCGCAAGACGCCTTCTGAGCTTAGCCAAGCTACGGGGCTCCCTTCTTATGTAGTGCGGGAAGTTCTTCGTGAGATGTTTCCTGGCTCTCTCGACGGCAAGACCACCGATATGCGGTTCTACACAACCGAGAAGATCGGCCCGAACCGCTTCCTCACCCCCGAAGGCTTCCTCTACTGCCAAAACACGCCCATCGCCCGCACCGGTATCCAGATCTACGGGCCGGATGAGACTCCGCTCAAGCCCGGCCCGGACGGGTTGGTACATATCGACCGCCGTCCAGAGGACGTATTCAAGTCCGTCGTCATCGATAGCGCCAACGGCAAGCCGCTCATCAACGAGCACCCGGACCCGGAACTCTACCCCGATGGCGAGGTCAATCCCGCCAACTGGAAAGAGCTCGCCGCTGGCATCATGATCCAGGCCCGCCGCGGGTCCCCGCCGGACGAGATGCTCCTGGTGGCCGACCTGCTCATCTGCGACCAGGCGATCATCGGGCTGCTTTACGACCGGGAAACAGGGCTTGCAGTGGATGATAAGGTCGAGTTGTCGCTGGGATACGACTGCGAGTATGTCGAAGACGCTCCCGGCATAGGCCATCAAGAGGACATCGTGGTGAACCACGTTGCCCTCGTAGATTCGGGTCGCTGCGGCGCCCGATGCGCAGTAAGGGATTCAGCTCTGCCGTCCACAAAGACGTGCCGATGCCAGGAGGCAGGACCAATGACTTTCGACGCCGCGAAGCGCAACCTACGCAAGGCTCTCGACTCCAAGGACGCCAAGGAGATCGACGCGGCCATGAAGGAACTCGACAAGGCCAAGGACGAAGAGGTCGAAGAGGCCGAGAAGAAGGCGAAGGAAGAGGCCAAGGACAAGAAGAAGTCCAAGGACGCCGACGGCGAAGAGGAATGGACGCCGGAGAAGATCTCCGCACGCTTCGAGGCGCACGACGCCAAGTTCAAGGCTCACGATTCCGCGATGGAAGGCCTCGAAGGCCGCATCAAGGCTTGCGAGGAAGCGACCACGCACGACGAAGAGTCCAAGGAAGAGGAGAAGAAAACCGAGGACGCGATGGAGGAGGAAGCTCCCGAGGGCACCGGCGACAAGGCCCGGAAGTCCAAGGACAGCGCCTATCTGGAGGAGTCAGTCCAGGCCACCATCTCCGGCTGCGAGATCATCGCCCCGGGCCTCCACTACCCCACCTTCGACAGCGCCACGCCGCGTCGCAAGACCCTCGACACCATCTGCGCTCTCCGGCGCCGCGCGCTGGGCGTCTTCGCCTCGACCATGGACGGTGCTGGCACGGTTGCCGCACTCCGCGGCGGCAAGGTGCTCACCCAGGACGGCCTTACAAAGATGACCTGCGACGACGTTCGCACCATCTTCCGCGGCGCTGTCGCCGCCAAGGGCCGCAGCAACTCGGAGCCCGAACGCATCAGCGCGACGCGCACTCACGATGCCAAGCCGACGTTGACCCTTGCAGACCTCAACAAGCGCAACCGGGCGTTGTTCCCGGATAACAAGTAAGCGCTCGCAGTTACGCAGTTCCGCAGCACCCGGGCAACAGCCCGACCGGAAGGAGCAGTTAGTCATGATCAGCGTGAACCCTCAGTTTCCCCGCCGGCTCGGCCGCCGCATGACGCACGACGGCGCGTTCACCTACCGCATGGGCGCTGGCTTCGCTGGCGACATTGCTCGCTTCCCGCGCGCCATAGTCGAGCCCTGCTACATCTCGCCGAATACGGCGGTCCCCTTGCAGCCTGGCCTCGCGGTGGTAGTGGACACTTCGGTCAATGGCGTGCGGGTGCTCCAGTCGAGCGACTCGGCCCTGACCTCCATCTACGGCGTCGTCGTCCGCGTCTATCCGACGCAGCAGACCACGGGCGGCATGAGCGCTTCGTTTGGCGCAGCCAACGTCCCCGGTCCCATCGTCGACATCCTCCGCTTCGGCTACATCATGGTCCCGATCGTTGGAGCTGTGACCAAGGGCCAGGCCGTCAACGTCTGGATTGCCGCCGCTTCCGGCAGCCATATCCAGGGCGGCTTTGAGTCGGCAAGCTCGGGCGGAAATACCATCACCCTCTCATCGGCTCGGACCACGTTCAACGGCCCGGCGGACACGCTCGGCATCGGTGAGCTCATCTTCGAGGTCTAAACCGCGCAAGGCGCATGGCAAGGCCGACCGGGCGGTAGAAGTACCCGGCAAAGTTTAGAAGGTCGCCACACAAGGGCGGGAGGAACGGAAATGCTCAGCTTCGACCATCTTCGCAATGATGAACCCGCATATCAGCCGGGCCAGCGGCTGGGGAGCTGCCGCACCCATGACGGCAAGACCGTTGACTCGACGGGCGCGTTCCTGCATGGCGAGCTGGAGCGTATCGACCAGACGCTGAACATGCCGCTCGTCGACATCACATGGATGCGCGACATGGACCTCCGTGAGGACATCACGATCGCGGATGAGTTCTCCAGCTTCACGAACTCGACCGTCGCGTCGCAGGGTGGCCTCGGCACCGGCAACGCCGTCGGCACCGGCAAGGCATGGATGGGTAAGGACTCCACGCAGATCGCTGGCGTTGGGCTCGACATCAAGAAGACGCCGAACCCGCTGAACGTCTGGGGCATGGAGGTCAAGTACGACATCCTGGAGCTCGCCTCCGCCGCCAAGCTCGGCCGTCCCATCGACGCATCGAAGGTCGACGGCATGGAACTCAAGCGCCAGATGGACATCGATGAGCAGGTCTACATCGGCGACATCACGCTGAACATCGGCGGCCTGTACAACTCTAGCGCCGTGACCAACGTCACGAACCTCCCGATTGGCGCGCAGGGCTATTCGCAGTGGCTCTACAAGACGCCCGACGAGATCCTCGCGGACTTCAACCTCGCGCTGACCTCGGTGTGGTCTGCAAGCGGCTGGGCTGTGAAGCCGAACCGCATCCTGCTCCCCCCCACGCAGTTCGGATTCATCTCGACTGCCAAGGTGGCGACCCAGGCTGGCCTGGTCTCGATCAAGACCTACATCGAGCAGAACAACCTGCTCACCGCGAACGGTGGAGGCAAGCTCACCATCGAGGCCTGCAAGTGGGGCTTCGGAACCGGCGCCGGCGGCACCATCGGCGTCCAGGGAACGGTCGACCGCATGGTCGTCTACACGAAGGAATACAAATTCGTGCGCTTCCCGCTCACCCTCCAGAACCGCACGCCGATTCAGTACGACGGCCTGTGGCACAAGACCTACTACTACCACCGCATGGGTGGCGTCGAATTCCCCTATGGAAATACTGTGGGGTACTTTGACGGGCTCTGATTTTCAATGGAGTGTAGCATCTGATAGAATGGGTGAGTATCCGAAAGGGGCTCACCCATTTCTACGTCAGAGGCAATTTACTACGTCTACCAGTTAGAGCGCGAGGACGGAACACCGTTCTACATCGGCTTCGGCAAGGGCGACCGCTGGCTCCAGCACGAGGCATGTTGCAACTCCAAGAATCCGCGGACCCACAAGAACAACATAATCCGGGCGATGAAGCGAGCTGGAATCTCGGTTCCAAAGCGCAAGCTGGCCGAGGGTCTGACTAAGGCTGAGGCTGCCGCTCTGGAGATCGCGACTATCGCCAAGCTCGGCCGCGAACCTAACGGTCCCTTGGTCAACGCGACCAGTGGGGGAGATGGCGTTCGGGAGCCATCCCCAGAGCTTCGCGCTGCAATGTCAGCGCGAGCCACGAAATGGGCCACGGGCAACCGAAATAGACGAGGCACTATTACTCCACCGGAGGTTCGAGCTAAACAGAGGGCGGCTTTACTTGGCCGACCTCGACCAGACAATTCCGAGCGCCTCAAAGGCAACACCTACGGCACAGCCAATAAGGGCAAGCCCTTGAGCGAAGAGACTAAGGCGAAGATGCGCGATTCCGCGCAGCGACGCGCGGCGGAAGGCCGACACCACATCAAGGCCGGGAACGTGCTCTCGGAGGAGACTAAGGCCAAGATCGCAGCGGCGAACCGTGCGCGAACGCAGGACCCAGCAGAAAGGTTGAAGATATCGAAGGCATTGAAGGGTCGAGTATTCAGCCCCGAGCACCTTGAGAAGTTGAGAATTGGACAGAAGAGACGCCAGGATGCGCGCCGCGCGCTTGCGGACACTGGTATAACGGAAGGGTAAGCGAAAAGGGCTACGGCCCAACTCTTTTGAGGTATCCGATGCCATACGAGAATGATCCATCGCTGACCGACGAGCAAAACGCGAACGCTGCGAAGGTAGCTGCAGACGCCAAGGCCGCGAACGTGATTGACGCCGACGGTTACATCAACGGCTCGCCGCGCGAAGTGGTCGAGGCTGCATTGCGGGATGGTCTCATCGCTGACCCGGTCGAGCGCCAGAAGGCTCTTGACGCGCTGGCCAAGCCCAAGGCGAAGGACGTCTCGGAGCTGCCGGTTGGGCAACAGGTCAAGCCTGGCTATGCTCCCGGCGTGATCGATCCAATCGCCCTGCATCCGAGCGCGAATCTGGAGACGGCTGACAAGGCCGCCGCCGCCGCGCAGGATACGGTGCTGATGCTCTTCCCGCACCCGGTCAAGCTGACCGTCACGCACGCGCGCCAGATTCAGTTCCAGGCCGGTGTGCAGCCAGTGGAGACCGGTCTGTCCACACACCCCTACTTGATCGCCAATGGCGTGAAGGCATACAACCAGTCGGCACCACGCGACGATCGGTAAGTTCTGGAATCTGTCACGGAGAGGCCTACCGGCTTAGGTCGGTGGGCCTTCTCAATTTGAGGGGCAAGATGTCGCTACCAGCACCGCCTAACACGCCCATCCTCCCCGCGCAGTTTGTGCTCGACTTTCCGGAATTCGGAAACTCGACCCTCTTCCCCGTCTCGCAGATCACGTTCTGGGCGACCATCGCGGCCTACCTGCTCAATCCGTGCCGGTGGGACCCGGCGCTCATCAACCTCGGCATGGAGCTGTTCATCGCGCACAACGTTGCGCTGGAAGCCTTCGCCATGAGCGCGGCGGACGCTGGCGGCATCCCTGGCATCTCCCGCGGCGTGGTGGCCTCGGAAGCGGGGAAGTCCCTCAGCGTGGGATACGACACGGCCCTTGCTGGCGAAGAAGGCGCGGGCAACTTCAACCTGACGATCTACGGCACGCGGTTCTGGAACCTGATGCGCATGATGGGCGCCGGACCTATCCAGGTGGGCATCTCCGGACCCTGCCTTGCAGCGAACCAGCTTTTCCTCATGGAGTGCGTGGCTATACTGTGCGGCAATGGCTACGCGATCGGTGCATGGGCTGGACCGGTCGAAGGCTTCTATGAGGGCGGTGCCTAATGGCGCGCAAGACGAACATCACCGTGAACCTGGTCCTCGCGGTGAATAACATCCCGCAGCTCATGGCCGCGCTCGACGCGCTGGAGAATCGCGAGGTTCTGGTCGGCTTCCCCTCAGACGGCAAACCCCGAGAGAAGGGCGACCCGATCACCAACGCGGAGCTGGCCTACATCCACAACCAGGGCAGCCCGGTGAACGGCATCCCGCAGCGCGAGTTTATGGAGCCCGGCATCCGCGAGGTCGAGACGGACATCACCGCGCGCATGGAATCGACCGGCCGCAAGGCGCTCGAAGGTGACAAGGATGCAGTCGAGAAGGGCTTGATCGGGGTGGGGTTGATAGCAGAGGCCGGCATCAAGAGCAAGATCGTTGCCGGTCCCTTCCAAGCACTGGCACCATCGACCATCAGAGCGCGCCAGCGCCAAGGCATGACGCGCACCGAACCTCTCGACGCCACCGGCCAGATGCTTGCCGCCGTGACCAGCGTTGTGCGCACGCGGGAGCCTCACTAATGCCGCCTCTTATCGACCCCGGAGTCATCGTGCTCTCCAGCCCTATGCTGGTGGATATGATCAGCGTGCGGCGGCGGACCTCGTTCGTCGACAGCACCGGGATTGGTCGGAACTCCGATGAGACGTTCCGCGTCGGCGCCATCGTCGAGCCGGACGGCGACAATGACAGTTCGCGCGACGATGAGGGGGCGATCGGCCGCAAGACCATCTCGGTCATCACGCGGTTCCGTCTCCAGGGCCAGGTCGCGGGCTTACTGCAAGACATCGTGACCTGGCACAACGACGACTTTCTGGTGATCACCGTCGAGGACGCTACCAGCTATGGTGCAGGATGGATAGAGGCGATCTGCACGAGCCAGGATACGCAGGACGCGCCCACGGGGACTTAGGCCATGCCGGAACAGCCCGACACCAATACGAGCGCGACCGGAGGCTACCTACTGCCCGTGCCCAGCGGGCCAGTGACAGGCCTTGCGCTGGCACTAGTCATCCAACCATGGGTTGCTGGCCTGAGTGGGCTCGATGGCTCCCTGGTACGTCCTCTATGGCAGGAGAATCCCCCGCCGAAGCCGGACATCTCGGTGACCTGGATCTCGTTCGGCATCAAGCAACATCGCCGCGACTGGAGCGCATGGGTGCGGCACGTTCCGGCGACCGATGACACCACGGCCTATGACCTTCTCTACCGCAATGAGGAGCTTGAGGTTCGATGCTCCTGCACCGGGCCCTGCTCGGACGCGGCTATGTCGAACCTCTGGAACGGCTGCCAGATAAAGCAGAACCTCGAATACCTCTTCCTGAACGGGTTGGGGTGGATCTCGATCGACGACCCGGTCACCATCGGCGAGAAGGTGAAGGAGCGTTATGTGGGTCACGTCGACTGCCGAATCCGCTTGCGCCGTGCTGTAGCATTGCAGTATTCGGTGCTCGATTTGGCTGGCGCACAGGTCACCATCAACCTAGCCGACCCACCGCTAACCGAAGTCGTGAATGTGTCGGAGGGTTGATGATTAGCGTCCAACAGTTGATCGCGGTCAGTGTCTCGCTCGCCGCGAGCGCGGTTACCCCTCAGAACACGAGCGACCTGCTTCTCCTGACGGCCGGCACTGCCATCCCCCTGACGACCCGCATCCGCCCCTATTACACCGCTGCCGCCATCGGCGCTGACTTCGGAACCGGTGGACTCGAATACGCCGCTGCATTGCAGTGGTTCGGGCAGAGCCCTCAGCCCGCACGCCTCTATCTCGGGCGCTGGGCGCAGACAGCGACCGCCGGCCAGCTCATCGGCTCGACCCTCTCCGCCGCACAGCAGTTGCTCTCGAACTTTACGGGCATCACCAGCGGCGGCTTCTCGATCACCGTTGACGCGCTCGGGATACAGCATGTGAGCGGATTGAACTTCTCAGGTGCGACGACACTCCCCGGTGTCGCCGCGATCATCCAAGTAGCACTCACAACCGCGACCATCGTCTGGAACGCGGTCTACAGCCAGTTCCAGATCACGTCGAACACAACCGGCGCGGCCAGCGCGATTAGCTTCCTGACTGCTCCCTCCAGCGGTACGGACATCTCCGCGCTGCTCGGCTGCACGGTTGGGTCGAGCGGTGCTTTCCAGTCCCCGGGTCAGGCAGCAGAGACGGCGCTCGCCGCGGCCAACCTGTTCATGAACAATTACGGGACCACCTGGTACGCGCTGATGATGCCTTCGATCAACTCGGACAGCGACCATACGGCAGTCCTGGCAGCGGTCAACGCGTCGAGTATCAAGCACTTCTACTTCATGACCTCGGAAGAGGGCGGCATCCTGAGCTCGTCGAGCACGACGGACCTCGCTTACCTCTGCTCGCAGCTCAACATCCCGCGCGGCGCTGGCACATACTCGGCCACATCGCTGACCGACATGATCAGCGCAGCGGCGCGCATCCTGACGGTCGATTACACGCAGTCGAACAGCGCCATCACGCTCGCATGGAAGCAGATGCCGGACGTGATTCCGGTCAACATCACCGACTCGCAGCTCCAGACCATCATCGCGAAGAACTGGAACGCCTATGTCGCGACCAACGTCGAGAGCGGCGCCAGCATCTTCTTCCCGGGTACGACCTGCCAGACGGGCGTCTACATCGATACCCAGATCGGCGCTGACAACCTCGCCGTCGCCGTCCTCGCAGCCCTGTTCAACGTGCTCTATACGACCACGACGAAGGTTGGCCAGAGCGATGCCGGGATGCACACCCTGGTCGCCGCGCTCGAAGGCGTCATGCAGCAGTTCGCGAACAACGGCTACCTCGACGGCAGCGGCTCGGCCGTCTGGACCGGCGCACCGTTCGGTCCCATCGCCACCGGATCTCCGCTGCCGAAGGGATTCGCCATCTATGCACCGCCGGTGGCAACGCAGTCGCCCAGCGCCCGCGCCTCCCGCATCTCGGTTCCGATTCAAGTCGCCGCAAAGCTGCTCGGTGCCGTCCAGACCGTCAACTGTGCCATCACCGTCAACCCGTAAGGAGCTGTCATGGAGTTCGGAACCTACTCATTCGCGGACATCTTCGTTACCATCGCTGGTGGCGGCGGAGTCGTCCAGCTCGGCTATGGCAGCGGAGCCGCGGAAGAGGGCATCACCTTCGAGCCCATCGACGAACGCACGAAGATGACCATTGGCGCCGATGGCTCGGGTATGCACAG
>Ga0302279_10008161_pt1 | contig 10384 bp, 8 predicted proteins | sample III_Bog_N3_3_FD_194541 | JGI IMG/M metagenome (GOLD analysis project Ga0302279, IMG submission 194541) | Peat permafrost microbial communities from Stordalen Mire near Abisko, Sweden - III_Bog_N3_3 | ecosystem: Environmental > Terrestrial > Soil > Wetlands > Peat | place: Sweden: Abisko...
CTCGATGGGGAGAACCTCGTAGCTGCCGAGGGCGAGCGAGAGATCGGGCTTCATGAGCGAGCGAATGCCGAGGGCGTGCCCCCACTCGACCACGTTCGCGGGGCCGACATCGGCGAGCACGCGCACAGCGACCACGTTGACCGAGTTCGCCAGCGCCTCGCGAAGACGGAGCGGGTCGGTGGCCGTCCAGCCCTCGTAGTTCGCCGGCTTGTATCCGCCCTCGAACGAAGCCGGGCGCACGTCGATGAGAGACGCCGGGGTGAAGCGCCGCGAGTGGATGGCGTAGGAGTAGACGATGGGTTTGAACGTGGAGCCGGGCTGCCGACGCGATTGCGTCGCGCGGTCGAGCGCCCCGGTCGCCCCTTCGTAGCTCCCGACGAGCGCGAGCACCTGGCGTGTCCGCGAGTCGATCGCGACGAGCGCCCCCTCGGGCCCCGTCTCGAGCCGCAGCGGTACCTTGGCCACGACGTCGAGCTTGGGAGGAGCCTCGCCCGCTCGCATCGGAGCCGCAGGGGGCAAGACCGACACCGCGGCGACCGATGCGAGGAGACTCACGCGTACGTGGGCGCCGACGGGGGCAAAGACGCTCGCGGGAAGCTTCGCCGGATCGTAGCGGTCGTAGTCGGCGAGCTTCACCGTGCCGACGACGGTGCCAACCTGCACTTCGAACGTCCCTTGCGCGTCATCCGAGGCAACCACGGCGCCCATGAGCACCTTGTGCGCCTCGAACGAAGGTGTCCCTTCGAAGAGCGGCGGGTCCTTCGTGGCGGGGTGCACCACGTGTCCGTGCTTGTCGACGGTCGCCGCTGCGGGGACCTTGAGGGCGCCGTCAAGCGCATGACGCTTGTCGTACGCGTCGAGATCGTCACGAAGCGCCTTGCGCGCGGCCGCCTGGAGGTGCGGGTCGATGGTCGTCGTGATGGTATACCCGCCACGGGCCGCGCGGTCCTTCTCGAGGTCATGGAGCGTCCTTCGCGCGATCTCGACAACCTCGGGCGCGAGCTCCTTGTTCTGTTCCACCTCGGGCGCGATCTGCAGCGGCTCGCTCCTCGCGGCGGCGTACTGCGCGTCGTCGAGGAAGCCTTTGTCGTGCATCTGGCCGAGCACGAAGGCGCGACGCGAGAGCGACTTGGTGACGTCCTTGCGAGGGGAGTAGGCCTCGGGACCCGCGACGAGCCCCGCGAGCAGCGCAGCCTCCGCGATGCTCACGTCCTTGGCCGATTTCCCGAAGTTGTCGCGCGCCGCCTCCTCGATCCCGTAGCGCCCGTGCCCGAAGTAGATGTGGTTCAAATAGAGCTCGAGGATGTCGTCCTTCTTCAGCTCTTGCTCCAGGCGTCGCGCGAGCAGCGCCTCGCGGATCTTGCGTCTGTAGGTACGCTCCGGGTCGAGGAGGAGGTTCTTGACCACCTGCTGCGTGATGGTGGAGCCCCCTTGCTTCGTGCGGCCGGCGCGCAGGTTGACGATGAGCGCGCGGAGGATGCCGTAGTAGTTGAGCCCCTCGTGCTCGTAGAAACCCGCGTCCTCGGCGGCGAGCACCGCCAGCTTCACGTGGGGTGGGAGCGACGCGATGGAGACCACCGTGCGGCGCTCGGTGAAAAGCTCGGCGAGCAAGGTGCCGTCGCGCGCAAGGACACGGGTCACCTGCGGCGGGTGGTAGTTGCCGCGGAGGTCCGTAATGCTGGGGAGCCCCTCTTCGAAGTGACGGACCGTGAGCAACGCGCCGACGGCAGCGGCGCTTGCGAGAGCGACCGCCGCGATGAGCAGCGCCACGAGCCAGCGTCGCAGGAGCCGCTTCACCGGGGGACGAACGCGCGGCGAGCCTGGTCGAGTCCCGTCCTTCGACTCTCCGTCTGTGCGCGGCGTCTCGCGCATGACCGGCGCCGTTAGTGACCGGAGAGCTTCATGAGGCCGACCATCGCTGCAGCCCCGAGCACGAGGCACAAGAGCGCGACCGCGACGAGGGTCCCCAGGCTCTGCGGACGAGGCGGGGGCGCGCTGCTCGGACGGCCGCTCGCGGGACGACCAGAAAGCGGCCGGTCCTGCGCGCGCAAGGCATTCGGATCCATGGTGATCGGGGTCGCACCGCCGGGCGAATCCGATGTGGGACCTGGACGAGACGAGGATCCGCTCGACGCAACCGCGGCGCCGGGCCGCACGATGGCGGGCGGGGGCAGAGCGGCCGCGGGTACGCTCGACGCGTTCGGAGCGTTCGGGGCGTTCGGACCAGGAGCATGCGGCATCGCGAGGGTGACCTCGGGGAGCGCGCCGTCGCGGCGAAGCTCACGCGGCAGCACCGACCGCCCGTCGGCCACGGCCTTTATCGCCGCGCCGAAGTCGGCCGCAGTCGTGAAGCGATCCTCCGGCTTCTTCTCGAGCGCGCGCGCGATGACCTCGTCGAGGAGCGGCGGGAACGTGAGCCCTGGCACCCGCTGCGACAGGGGAATGGGCTTCGCGTTGACGTGCAGCTGGATGAAATCGATCCCCCCCTTCCCGTCGAACGGGAGCTTCCCGGTGAGCACCTCGTACAGGATGATGGCCAGCGAATAGATGTCGCTCGCGGCCGTCAGCGGCGTCCCCTGTGCCTGCTCCGGGCTCATGAACTCCGGCGTGCCAAAGACCATTCCCTCCTGCGTCAAGATGAGCGAGCCGGGGCGCATCTCTCGCTCGGTCACCTTCGCGAGACCGAAGTCGAGCACCTTCGGATAATCCCGGAGCGCGCCTTGCTGGCAGAGGAAGATGTTCTCCGGCTTCATGTCGCGGTGGATGATCCCCGTAGTGTGCGCCTCGTCGAGAGCGCCGCAGACCTGGATCAGGATGGGGAGCGCGCGGGCGACCGGGAACGGCCCCTCCGCGCGGACCGTCTGGTTCAGGTTCTTCCCTTCCAGGAACTCCATCACGATGTAGAGCGATCCGTCGTCGAGCTCACCGTAGAGGAAGACCTTCGTCGTGTTCGGGTGCGTGAGGTGGCTCATCGCCCTCGCCTCGCGGCGGAAGCGTGAGACGAGATCCTTCCGATTGTTGAGCTTCGGGTGGAGGATCTTCACCCCCACCATGCGGTTCATCGCCGGCTGGGACGCCTTGTAGACGGAGCCCATTCCGCCGGAGCCGATCTTCTGGAGGATCTTGAACTGACCGTCGAGGATCTCGCGTCCAATGAACGGGTCGGCGGCCGGCATCCCTGTCGTGATAACACGATTCATCATGGCTTCGGACCCGGCGAGCATGGCCAAGATTGTCCCGGTCTTGACGAGCGCGCTCCTCTCCCGCTCGGGCTTCGTCCACGGCTTCACGACGCGCCGGGGAACCCTCGCGGATATCCCCATGAACGAAGCCGCCGTGTACACGGTGAGCCAGGTGCATGGGTCGGACGTCTTCGTGGCTTCGGGGACGCCCGCCGAGCGTCGTGCCGAGCGGGCCGATGCTATCGTGCTTCGCGATGGCCAAGCGGGGGCAATGCGGGTGGCCGACTGCGTTCCCGTGCTCGTGGGGGATCCGGTGACGGGACGCGCCGCGACGATTCACGCTGGATGGCGAGGCGTGGCCTCAGGCGTCGTGCCCGCTGCGATTGCGACGATGCGCGTCCGTCCGGCGGACCTCGTCGCTGCGATAGGGCCATGCATCGAGCACTGCTGCTTCGAGGTGGGCGACGAGGTGGCCGAACAGCTTTCGTTCGCGGTGCCGGCTCCTGGCGTGGTGGTGCGACAGGAAGGGGGCAAATCGTGGGTGGACCTCGTGGTCGCCGTGCGCGCGCAGCTGGAAGCCTGCGGCGTCCTCGCGGAGAACATCGAGCGGGTCGGCGGATGCACCAAGTGCGACGCGGCGAGATACCACTCGTATCGACGTGACGGAGCGAACAGCGGGCGCATTCTCGGGGTCATCGCTTCGAGGGGGTAGGCGCGAGGATATCGATTGAATCTGACGAACGAGAGCTCGCGCATGCTCGGGGCGATACGCGACGCCGAGTGGTTGACCGCAGGCCGGGCGCGCGCGTGGTGTCGATGCCTCGCGGTCGTGAGCGTGGTCTGCGTGCTCGCATGGGTGGCGATGGCGCACGGAGTATACGATTCGCGCGGCCGACCGCTCGGCATGGACTTCTCGAACTTCTGGGTCGCGGCTCATCTCGCGCACGAAGGGCACGCTGCTGCCGTCTACGACGCCGGGAGCTACGAGGCGGTTCATCGGTCGTTCTTCCCCGACACGACGCTGCCGTATCTCTACCTTCCCTACCCGCCTCCGTTCCTGCTCCTCGCCGCCCCTTTCGCAACGCTCCCGTATCGCGTGGCGCTCCTGGTGTGGCTCGCCCTCGGGTTCGGCGCGTTCTTCGTGGCCCTGCGCAGCCTCGTCCCGGAGCGCTCGGCTATCATGCCCATCGTCGCCTTCCCCGCCGTGCTCGTCACCTGCAGCATGGGGCAGAATGGGTTCCTCACCGCCGCGTGCCTCGGAGGGGGCATGGTCCTCGCTGGCCGACGCCCGTTCGTCGCGGGGCTTTGCTTGGGCCTGCTCGTGTTCAAACCACACCTGCTCTTGGCGGCCCCGATAGCCCTCTTTGCCGCGAGGCGGTGGACCATCGTCGCCGGGGTCATCGTTTCGGTGACGAGCACGTGCGGGCTATCGTTCGCCGTGTTCGGGAAGGATGCGTGGCTGGGCTTTCTCCGCGTGAGCCAGAGCTACCAAGGGATGGGGAAGGGCTTCGTCGGGATCGCCTTCTGGCAGATGGACAGCGCGTTCGCCGCGGTCCGCGTGCTGCAAGGCAGCGCCGGCCTCGCGTTCGTCGTGCAAGGCGTCGTGGCGCTCGCGGCGCTCGCCGTGCTCTTCAAGGTCGCCTGGAGGAAGCCGGGCGCGTACGCCGAAGGGGCAGCCCTCATCGCGGCGACGGTGCTCTGTACGCCGTACCTCCTCGACTACGACCTCGTGTGCCTGGCGTTCCCGATGGCGTGGGTGCTCACGCAGGCGCAGAGGAGCGGCTGGCTTCCTTGGGAAAAGAGCGCCCTCTTGATGGCGTACGTCATGCCCTTCTTCGGACGCCCGATGGCCTTCGCCACGCACCTGCCAGTGGGGCCCCTCGTGCTCGGGTCGTTGCTCGTCGTCGTCGTGCGGCGGGCGCAGCTGTCCGAGCTCAAACAGTCCCGCGACGTCAGCTCTCCGCTGACGGAGATGACGCTGCCACGGCCGCCGTCGAACGCCTCGCGAGAAAGTCTATGAGGTCGATCTTCGTCACGATGCCGACGACCTCCTCGCGCTCCGTCACGATGGCGACCTTCGCGTCGGCAAGGACCGATTGCAAGAGCTCCACCTTGGTATCCAGCGAAACCGTCGCGTAGTCGCTCTCGATGAGCCCACGGATGGGTGAGTCGAGCGTGTGGTCCCCCGTCACGAGGTGGCGCAGGAGGTCGACCTCGCCAACCATCCCTTTGAGCTTCCCGTCCTCGACCACGGGGAGCTGGCTGATGCCGAGGCTCTTCAAGGTCGAGATGACGTCCCTCACGCGTGACTCGGGGGACGCGGTGGCGACCTTGCCGCGCTCCCCCTGCTTCAGGATGTCCCGCACGGTGCCGATGCCGGGTTGCTCGTCGAGGAAGCCGTTCTCGCGCATCCAGTCGTCGTTGAAGATCTTGGACACGTACTTGTTGCCGCCGTCGCAGAGAAAGACGAGCAGGCGGATAGGTTTCCCGTCGGCGCGAAGGTGCGTCCCCGCGGCGACACGCTGCTGCGCGTACTTGATGGCGCCCGCGACGGCAGCGCCGCCCGAGCCTCCGACGAAGAGCCCTTCTTCCCGCGTGAGCTCCCGGGTCATCGTGAAGCATTCTTTGTCGTCCACGCGGACGATCTCGTCGAGCACCTTGAGGTTCATCGTCGTCGGGAAGAAGTCTTCGCCGATCCCCTCGACCTTGTACGAGAAGGGTTTGGTGATGCGCCCCGTCTTGACGAAGTCGTAGTAGAGCGAGCCGATGGGGTCGACGCCGACGATCTGAATCTCGGGCTTCTTCTCGCGGAAGTACTTACCGCAGCCGCTGATGGTGCCCCCAGTCCCCATGCCTGCGACGAAGGCGTCGAAATCGCCCCCGGTCTGCTGCCAGATCTCGGGGGCGCTCGAGAGGTAGTGCGCCTCGGGGTTGGCCGGGTTGTGGTACTGGTTGGCGTAGAAGCTGTTGGGCGTCTCGTCGGCGATGCGGCGCGAGACCTTGTAGTAGCTGCGCGGGTCCTCTGCATCGACGGCCGTCGGGCACACCACGACCTTGGCGCCGAACGCGCGCAGGTTCTGGATCTTCTCCTGGCTCATCTTGTCCGGCATGATGAAGATGCACTTGTAGCCGCGCACGGCCGCGAGCAACGCGAGCGAAGCGCCGGTGTTGCCGCTCGTGGCCTCGACGATGGTCCCGCCTGGCTTGAGCCCTGCCTCTTCTGCGCGCCGCAGGAGGTTCGCCGCGAGGCGGTCCTTGTGGCTCCCCCCCGGGTTCAGGTACTCGCACTTGACGTAGATCTCGACCGGCACGTCGCGGGCGACCTTGTTCAGGAGGACGATGGGCGTGTTGCCCACGGCCTTGGTGATGTCTTCGAGAGCTCCTTGCATCATGGAAAGCCACCCTTTGCGCGACGATGACTCCCTAGGTAGATGGGCACGCGTCCGCCTGCAAGGGGCCGCGATGCGGGCGGCGTGCTTTGCCATGGTCGCGTGTGCCGCCGAGACACACGGGCATCCCGCCCCCATCGTTCCGCGCGCCCCCCCAGACAGCATCGACATCCGCACCGACCGCTTCACCTTTCACATGGGGGCGCGCGTCGACCCGACCTGGCCCGCGAAGGCAGAGCAGACGCGCGACGCGCTCGGGGGCGAGCTCGCGGCGCTCATGGACCAGGAGGACACGACCGTCCCCATCCTGGCGCGCCAGCTCGGCGTCACGTTGCCCGACGAAACGACCGACTTCGACGTCGCACTCTTGCCCGGAGCCCCTTCGGGCGCCGACACCCCATGCGATGCACAGCTCGTCGGCGCGCTTCACGTGCGAGACCGGCGCCTCGTTCCCGCCCAGCCAGCCGTGTTCTTCGCGTGCGTCCTCCGCCGCACGTTCTCGAAGCTCATGGAGAAAAGCGGCGTCCACCGTGCGATCGTCCTTGCGCACGCTCCGATCGACGAAGCGGGCAAACGCGAGGCCGACCACCTCTACGGCTGCATCATGCAGTTCGCGGTCGCGACGATCGTCAGCGCGCGGGACGAGGACAAGGACGAGGCGAAGCGGGTCCTTGGCGACCTGGCAGACGCATGCACCCCGACTGAGCTCGACTGGGTGACTCACACGTGGGTGAAGCGGGTGCGCGAGGACGAGAGCGCGATGGACTACGGATCGCACGCCGCGAAGGACGCGTGGAGCATGAAAGGGCCGTAGGGCCTACGTCGAGCGAGACGCGAGGGGCGTGCGTAGCCCCGCGATGAAGCGATCATCCGAACTGTCGAACCAAGGACACCAGCTCCTTGGCGTCGATGAAGCGGAACTCGAGGGCGCCGAATTTCACGGCGACCCCGGTCTTGAGCAGCGTGGGCTTCCCCTGTTTCGTCGGGAGCGCGCGCTCCCCATCGACGAACGTGCCGTTGCGTGACTCGCCGTCGGCAAGGAAGACCTGCCCCCCCTCTTCTTTGAAGAAGGCGTGGAACTTCGAGATGCTGATGTCGGCGAGCACGATGTCGTTATTCTTGGTTCGGCCGACCGTGACGATCCGCGGGAAGGGCGAGCGCCCGGTGTGCTTGACCGCGTAGACGATGAGGCCGCTTGTGGCCTTGCTCGCGCCCGGCTTGGCCGCGCCGCCCAGCGCAGGCGGCACCTCGCTGCGGCCGATGATCATCGTCTGCTGCGGCCGCACGGCCTTGCGGTTCGGGTCGAGGTCGCCGTGGTGGAGGAGAAACGCGACGCCGTGGCGAGCGGCGAAGTCCTCCTCACCGAGCGAGCGCGCGTCCGATCCGAAGTGCGCGAGGTCGAGGGCGGCTGTCGGGTCGTCCGGTGCGGTCACCCTCGGGAGGATACTTCGAAGCGGGCCCGATCACCCAGGAACCTGCGACGAAACATCGACGTGACCGTCCGCATCAGCTCAGGATCAGGAGACTTTTCCGAACACGAGGTTCAGGACGAATGCGACGATGGCGGTGTTGTAGGCAAACGATATGAGGGCGTGCAGAAGGACGGCCCGGCGAATCTGGGTGCTCGTGACGACGACATCGGACGTTTGGAAACACATGCCGATCGTGAAGGCGAAGTAGGCGAAGTCGAAGTAGCTCGGCGTGCACTTCTCGGGGAACTCGACGCCGCCGATCCCCTGGTCGTCCTCGCGGTAGTAGAGGTGGGCGTAGCGGAGCGTGAAGGCCGTGTGGGTGAGCCCCCACGCGAGCGCCACGGTGAAGAGACACATGAGCTCCGCCATCGCGGCGTCCCCGGCGGGGAGGTTCCCGACGTGACGCGTGAGCTGGAGCGCGGCGATCAGGCTAACGAGCGAGGTGAAGAGGACGACGACATAGACGAGGGTGCGGCCCGGGTCTTCGGTGCCTGCCCGCGACTTCGTCGTCTTCTCATCGGCCCCGATGATTAGCGCCCACGCCAGGACGAGCAGCGCCGCGCCCCCCGTGTTCCAGCCCACGAGGAGCGGCATGCGAAGCCCCTGCCACAACCCGAACAGGCTCGCGAGGACGCCCGAGACCACCGCGATCAGGATGCGAAACGACGCGCGGTACGGGTCGAAGAAGCGCCTCGCCTCCATCACGCCCGCTGCGGGAGCTTCCGCCGGCGATGACGTCGTGCTCGTGTCGCTAATGGTGGGCATCGGGCGCGCTGCTGGCAGAGGCGGCCGGAGCAGAGACACCGTCCGCATCGGGGGCGTTCGCCTTCCATGCGATGGCACCCACGACGGCCACCATCATCGTAACGCCGATCAAGAGCCCCGCAAGAAGGGCCGTGCGGGGAGACATGGCACCCGGCACCTCGAGGTCGTCGACCAGCACCGCGTCCGGCTGCGCGGGCTTGAGGGCGTACTGGATCTCGTCGTCGATGGTCGCCATCGACGCGCGCATCGGGGCGATGCTGCAGACCTTTTCGAGAGCTTCTCGCATCTCGTTGGCCGACTGGAAGCGGCTCGCAGGCTCGCGCGCGCACGCCTTGAAGAACCACTCGTCGAAGCCCGGTGGGGCTGCAGGGTTCAGCTGGGACGGCACGAGCATCGGGGAGACGCAGACCTTGAGGACGATGTCGCCAAGGACCTCCCCCTCGAAGGGAATTCGGGCCGTCATCGCCGCGAAGCCACACGCGCCAAGCGACCATATGTCCGTCAGCGGACCGGGGGCTCCTCCGACGGTGAGCTGCTCGGGGCTCATGAAGTTCGGCGTCCCGACGACGGCGCCCTCCTGGGTCGGCCCGCCCATGGCGTACGTTGCGGTCGGCTCCGTCTTCTCTTGCACGATCTTCGCGATGCCGAAGTCGACGAGCTTCACCGTGTAGGGGAGCTCCCCCATGTCCTCCGAGTTGGTCGCGAGGAAGATGTTGTCGGGCTTCAGATCGCGATGAACGATGCCGGCCGCGTGCGCCTTGGCCAGCGCGCGAGCCGCCTGCCCGATGACCAGGCCAACCTCCTTGCCCGACATGGGGCCGAGCTCGATGAGGTGCTCCGAGAGACAGCGCCCCTCGAGGTACTCCATGACGAGGTAGGGGATCTTGTCGTCGGTGACGCCGAAGTCGTGGACCTGCACGGCGTGCTTGGTGCGGAGCTTGGCGGCGGCACGCGCCTCGATCTCGAAGCGCTTGCGTGCGTCAGGGTGAGTTGCGTACGCCGGCTTGATGAACTTGATGGCGACCTTGTGACCCAAGGTCACGTGGATCCCTTGCCAGACCGTCCCCATGCCGCCAGCGCCGATGAGCTGGTCGACACGGTACTTGTCAGCAACGACGTAGCCGCGCAAGTCGGGTGTGTCGGGGGGGATCTCCTGGCCGTCTTGCATACCGAAGGGGCGAGAGTGTACCGCCGACTGGCAGAGGGAGTCGCCAGAACCGTCCGTAGGAGCGTAAATGGTGGGATGGCGAGCCGGGTGAGCTGGGTGACGGTTGTGTGGATGCTCGTGGCGGGGGCGGCGACGACGGGCGCGGCCGCGGCGCTGACGGCATGCGACAAGGACGAAGCGAAGCCCGGTGGAGACAACGCGTCGGCCTCGGCGGCGGCCTCGACGTCGAAACCGCCGCCCCCTCCGGAGCCGGCTCCCCCGCGTGCGCCGGCTATCACGGTCGACGATCACACTTGCTCCATCGACGGCACGCCGCTGACGGGGGACGCGCCCGAGTGGCAAACCCAGGCGACCAAGATCCTCGCCGACAAGCCTCTCGTGGCGGGCGAGGCGGTGGTCGTAAACATG
>Ga0302279_10008162_pt1 | contig 10382 bp, 7 predicted proteins | sample III_Bog_N3_3_FD_194541 | JGI IMG/M metagenome (GOLD analysis project Ga0302279, IMG submission 194541) | Peat permafrost microbial communities from Stordalen Mire near Abisko, Sweden - III_Bog_N3_3 | ecosystem: Environmental > Terrestrial > Soil > Wetlands > Peat | place: Sweden: Abisko...
CCGAAGGTCTGGCGAATAGGGAGCAGCCATCAGGGCTGGTCTCCTCGGTTCACCCCTCAGCTTGAATCAGACACCGCCGTCACCAGGGAAATCACATCAGAGTCAACTTCAACCAATTCTGCTCTAGTGGATAGAATCGGGCGGATGCATCCGTCAGATTCTATCCACGAGTGCAGCGACGGCTTCCGACAATGCGATGTTCAGGCGAAACGCCAACGCCGCTTCGGCGACAACCGCGGCGGGATCGGCGATCTCGGCCCCGGCGGCGTCGAGCGCCTGCCGGTAGTCGGTTTTGTAGGCGGCGATGTCGGCAATGGCGGAGAAGCGGTAAAACGACAGCGCTTCCTCCGGCAGCCCCAACGATCGCCGCAGCAAGTCACCGACGATCTGCCCGCCACTGAGATCACCGAGCGTGCGGACATAGGCATGTGCGATCAAACGCGCGCCGTTGACCTCGGCCGCCTGGGCGACGGCTATGGCGTAGCGCTCACCCTCCGGCAGCAACGGCAGGCTCGCGGCCCAGTCCTCACCGGCGAGTGCCCGCAGATCGGTTGCAATGGCGACACTGCGATAGGTTTCAGGACGTGCCAAACGGAACACGCCGGGGGTGTCGCGATGCGCCTCCAGCCCGGATTCCAGCGCAACATAGGCCCCCAGCAGATTGCGCAGCAGCAACGCATAGCCGCGCCGCGTGGCCTGCCCGCGCAACAGCCGCGCGATGATGCCGCTGCGCTCGGCCGTGGTATGCAAAAGCCTCGTTGCCGCCCAGAGCTGGCCCGAAAGCCCACTTCGCTCCAGGGCGGGTTGTGTCGTACTCACGTCTTATTCCCCCGTGCTCCCGGCAGCATGACAGCACAATGTCGACCCCACCAAGCCGCATGCGGATCAATCCGTTTTGAATCAGTTTAACCTATCCTGGCTGGGCATGGCGGATCAGCCGCTCCAGCCTATCGGAGGCACGCTGCACCGAGGCGCGCACGCTTTCCAGCCGGTGCGCCATGCCGGCGGTGTCCACACCGTCGGTGATCTCCATGGCGGCGAGTTGGGCATTCTCCAGAATCGAGGTGAGCAAATTCTGCGCCGCCAGCCCGGCCTTCCTCGATCTGGTACAGGTGGGGGCCAAGGGCTCGGTGCTGGGCGAACGGCTGGGCCGCTGGCCCTGGAGTGCGGCCGGGTTCAGCCGTTGGCATCCGCCGCCGCTTGCGACTCAGTGTCCAGGCCGTAGCGGTTCAGTTTCATGTACAGACTTTGCCGGCTGAGGCCGAGCAATTCCGCCGTTGCTGTCCGATTGCCATCCGCCCGCTCCAACGCTGCCTCGATGTAATATCTCTCCACCAGGCCCACCGTATCCTTGATGAGCGATGGCAACGACGTCTCACCAAGATGATCCGCTATTGAATCGAGGGCCGCAAGCAAACTGTTTCCGCCAGGCGTCTGCGCGGCCTTCCGCTTCCCCGTATCAGCCGCCAAGGCAGGCGGTTTTGTGGCCATGCGGCGCGAGACGTCGCGGATCAGCAGGCCGATATAACGGGGGTTGCTGTCAGCATTGCCGGCGGCGGAAATCTCCACCTGCAGTTCCGAAGAGAGTTCGCCGACCAGCGTGGTGGAGAACAGCCGCACAAAACGATGGCGCTGCACATTGGCCAGCAGCACCGCCACATCCGCACCCGGACGCGACAGCCACCGGCCCAGCCGCTCGCCCAGCACCGAACCCTCGGCCCCCACCTGCACCAGATCGAGGAAGGCCGGGTTGGCGCGCAAAATGGTACCGTCCTCATCGACCACCACCATCGCGTCCGGCAGGCGCTCGATCAATTCGTCAACCGGCACCTTCAACGCGCGGGAGCGGGCGACCGGGGCATCGGCCACCTGATTCAGCGGCGCAAGCTGCAACAGGAATATCTGGCCTGGCTCGGAGGTCATCAGCGAGGCGCGCATCGTCCAGGCTTCACGCTCAACGCCGAGATGCACGACAATCCCCGGCGCCCGGCCCTGTTCGCGCACCCGGGTCAGCATGATGCGCAGCAGATCGTGCTCTGCGGGCGGCAGTTCCGGCAGCAAATCCTGCCCCGGGGTGAGGCCGAGCGCGCGCAGGGCGGCCAGATTGGCCTCAACCACGTGCATATCCTCGGCACGGATGATCAGCACCACCTCACTCGAATTGTCGAACAGCAGGCGGTAGCGGGTCTCGACCTCGCGCAGCTTCCAGTAATCCTGTTCGCGTGCCTGCTGGGAGGCGATCAGCCGGTTCTGCAACTCGGCCACGGTCTGCTGGTTGCGGCCGATAGCGATCAGGCCCGCCTTGCCGCCAAGCCGGATGGTGGAATATTCGACCCGCAACTCCAGCCCGTTGGGGAACCGCTGGGTCACCATGCGATAGGCGGACACCCCGCTGCTGCGGGCATCGCGCAATATGCCGCGCACCTTCTCGCCACCGCCGTCGGCCACCGTGTCCACCCAGGGACGACCAACCCAGGAAGCTGAATCCTCCGCCGGAAGTCCATCAGCGAAGGTCGCTTCACGGATGATGCCGTCGAGGTCCAACAGCAATGTAATATCGGGTTGCGTTATGACGACGCCGGGCATGATGGGTCCAATGCGGGAGGGGCGGACAGCACGGCACAGCTGAGGGCGCCAGTGTAAGGCTTTCTATACATAAAAGATACCAATGCCCACTTTACAAGCAGTTAGTTTCGAATATGCAGCAAAAAATTCGCAATCACCTGTCAACCCTCCACATGCCAAAGGCACGAAGTGTCATGCCAATTTTCGCGCGATCACGCAGTCCGGCGTGAGCGGCGTTGCGATCTTCCCGACGGACCCGGCGAGCACCGCCACGCTGGTCGCAACGCTTTCCAGCAAAGCGGCCCAGCCGGATGCCAGGCGCGGCTTTATCGCCTTCCTGCTGACGCGGGAATCGGCGGCGGTTCGCCATGCGAAAGGGCTGATGCCCGGCCGATCTGCACAAAAAGATCAAACCTGGATCTTTCACCACTGAGCGACCCCATGTCTGATGACGATGTTCATCGGCCAGAGGAGCGCCCCGTTGGCGACCAGCAAGCAGCCTTCGCCAGGTTCCACGTCCGCGGAACCGGGGATCGATCTGGATTTCGCCATTGACGGCATGACCTGCGCATCCTGCGTCGCACGGGTCGAAAAGGCGATCGGGCGGCTGCCTGGCGTCAGCACCGTGGCGGTCAATCTCGGCACCGAGCGGGCGCGGGTTCACCTAAGCGGCGTGGCGCCGGATGCCGTGGTGAAAGCCGTCACGACGGCCGGATATCAGGCCAGCCTGATCGCCGACACCGCCGCTGAAACCCAGGATGATCAGCGTAAGGATCGAGCCGGGCAGCGGGATCGGCTGCATGTGATCGCAGCCGTGGTGCTGTCGTTGCCGTTGGCGGCGCCGATGCTGCTGAGCCTGCTTGGGTTGCAGGTGATGCTGCCTGGCTGGGTGCAGTTGGTGTTGGCCAGTGTGGTGCAGTTCTGGCTGGGCGCGCGGTTCTATCGCGCCGGCTGGATGGCGCTGCGGGCCGGGGCCGGGAATATGGATCTGCTGGTGGCGCTCGGCACCTCGGCCGCCTATGGGCTCAGCGTCTATCACCTGGTGGTCGGCTGGCGCGAGCCGATGGCCGGGATGGGCGCGGATGCGCTGTATTTCGAGGCGTCCGCCGTCGTCATCACCCTGGTGCTGCTCGGCAAATGGCTGGAAGGCCGCGCCCGGCGGCAGACCGGCGCGTCCCTGCGCGCGCTGATGGCGCTGCGGCCGCAGCAGGCGCGGGTGCGCATGTCCGATGGCGGCGAGGTCGAACGTCCCATCGAGTTGATCCGCCGTGGCGACAAGATCGTAGTGCGTCCCGGGGAACGGATCGCCGTCGATGGCCAGATCCTCGAAGGCGCCAGTCACGTCGATGAATCGTTGCTGACCGGGGAAAGCCTGCCGGTCGCCAAGGCCGTCGGCGCGCATGTCACCGGCGGTGCGATCAACGGCGAGGGTGTGTTGCTGGTGGATACCCAGGCGATCGGTGCTGAGACCACGCTGGCGCGCATCGTGCGGCTGGTCGAAAGCGCGCAGGCGGCGAAAGCGCCGATCCAGCGGCTGGTGGATCGTGTCAGCGCGGTGTTCGTGCCGGTTGTGCTCGGCCTGGCGCTGATCACCGGCGTGGGCTGGTGGCTGGTTTCCGGCGATGCCGCCACCGCCATTCTCAACGCCGTCGCGGTGCTGGTGATCGCCTGCCCTTGCGCGCTGGGTTTGGCCACGCCGACCGCGATCATGGTGGGAACCGGCGTGGCGGCGCGGCAGGGCATCCTGATCAAGGACCCGGAGGCGCTGGAGATGGCACGACGCATCACCGTGGTCGCCTTCGACAAGACCGGCACGCTGACCGAGGGACGACCGTCGATCGTTGCCCACATGGCGGCCGTTGGGATCGACGACGCCGAGTTGTGGCGACTGGCAGCCTCGGTGCAGGCCGGCAGCGAGCATCCGCTGGCCCGGGCCGTGATGGCCGAGGCGACCAGCCGGGGGATCGCGCCGCTGCCGGCGCAGGGCGCGCATTCCCTCGCCGGGCGCGGCATCGCGGCTGAGGTGAAGGGCCGCCAACTGCGATTCGGCAGCCGGCTGCTGATGCGCGATATCGGCGCCGAGGCCGGGGTTGCAGCACTGGGCGATGCCGTCACGTCGTGGGAGCGCGATGGCCGCACCGTGTCATTCCTGGCGGAAATCCAGGGCGGCGGCGCGAAATTGCTGGGCGCGTTCGCCTTCGGTGACGCGGTGAAACCCACCGCCGCCGCCGCCATCGCCCAACTGCGCGCAGCCGGCATTCGCACGGTGATGCTGACCGGAGACAACGCCGGCAGCGCGCACGCCGCCGCCAAAAGCCTGGGCATCGATGAGGTGCTGGCCGAGCTGCTGCCCGAGGACAAGGCGAAAACCGTGCAGCGGCTGCGCACCGAAGCCAGCGGCGCCGTGGCGATGGTCGGCGACGGCGTCAACGACACGCCGGCATTGGCTGCCGCCGACCTCGGCATCGCCATGTCCACCGGCACCGACGTTGCCATGCAGGCCGCGGCGATCACCCTGATGCGCGGCGATCCCGCGCTGGTGGCGGCGGCGTTGGATATCTCGCGGCGGACCTATTCCAAGATCCGCCAGGGGCTGTTCTGGGCGTTCTTCTACAACGCCATCGGCATTCCGCTGGCCGCCCTCGGCTATCTGAGCCCGGTGCTCGCCGGAGCAGCGATGGCCTTCTCCAGCGTGAGCGTGGTGTCGAACGCCCTGCTGCTGCGGCGCTGGAGACCGTCAAAACCCTGATCTTCACCAGCCTGGCGCCGATCGGCGATCATCCGGCCGGCTTCCAGCACAACGATGCGGTCAGCGAGCGCGTGGGCCTCCTCCTCGTCATGGGTGACGAACACCGTGGTCAGCCCAAGCCTGTCGTGCAGGTCGCGCAACGCCAGGCGGAGTTCCTCGCGCACTTCACGGTCCAGCGCCCCGAACGGCTCGTCGAGCAGCAGGATCTGCGGCTCGATCGCCATCGCCCGCGCCAGCGCCACGCGTTGCCGCTGGCCACCGGAAAGCTGGGCCGGCAGCCGGTCACCGAGCCCGTGCAGTCGAATCATCGATAGCAGGGTTTCCACACGGTGGCGGATTTCCGCCTCGTTCGGCCGCAGTCGGCGCGGGCGCACGCGCAGGCCGAAGGCGATGTTCTCGAACACGCTCATGTGGCCGAACAGCGCGTAGCTCTGGAACACGAAGCCGATGCGCCGCGCGGCCGGCGGCAGGTGGGTGCAATCCTGGCCCTCAAAGCTGATACGGCCGGCATCCGGCTGCTCCAGCCCGGCGATCAGCCGCAGCAGCGTGGTTTTCCCCGAGCCGGACCGCCCCAGCAATGCGGTGAATTCGCCGCGCGCGAAGCCGATATCAAGGTCGCGCAACACATGGGCTGCGCCAAAGACTTTACGGATACCGTTCAGTTCGATCATGCGTTCACCCAGATCGCCTGTTGCCCACGCACTTCGGCGCGGCGTCCCTGCCATTCCAGGATGAGCCGAAGCCCGATCGTGGCGATGGCCAGCAAGGCCAGCAGGGCCGCCATCGCAAAGGCGGCCGGCAGATTATATTCGTTGTAGAGGATCTCGATATGCAACGGCATTGTGTTGGTCGCCCCTCGAATATGGCCGGAGACAACCGAGACCGCGCCGAACTCGCCCATGGCGCGGGCGTTGCACAATAGCACGCCGGTCAGCAGCGCCCAGCGAATGCGCGGCAAAGTGATGCGGGTGAACATCTGCCAGCCGGATGCCCCCAGCGTCAGCGCCGCCTGTTCTTCCTCGGTGCCGAGCGCCTGCATCAGCGGCATCAACTGGCGCGCCACGAACGGCAGGGTCACGAAGACGGTGGCGATCACGATGCCCGGCAGGGCGAAGATGATCTTCACGCCGTGCGCCATCAAAAATGGCCCGAACCAGCCCTGCAGGCCGAACAGCAGCACATAGACCATGCCGGAAATCACCGGCGACACCGCGAACGGCAGCTCGATCAACCCGATCAGCAGCTTGCGGCCGCGAAAGCTGAAATGCGTCAGGCACCAGGCCGCGGCCACCCCGATCACCGCATTGACCGGCACGGCGATGGCGGCCACCAGGGCTGTGAGGCGGATGGCGGCCTGCGCGTCAGGCTCACGCAACGCTTCCGCCAGGAAATCCCAGCCCTGCGCCAGCGCCTCGCTGAACACCACCAGCAGCGGCAGGACCAGCATGAAGCCGACCACCAGCAAGGTGGCGGCGATCAGGATCAAATGCGAACCGCGGCTAGACATGCGCGGGCCTTTGCAGGCGCCCGAGTGCCAGCAGGATCGCCAGTGACAAAGCGAGCATGATGGTGCCGAGCAAGGCAGCACCGGGGTAGTCGAACTGCTCCAGCTTGGCGACGATCAACAGCGGCACGATTTCCGACACCGCCGGGCGATTGCCGGCGATGAAGATCACCGAGCCGTATTCGCCAACACCACGGGCGAACGCCAGGGTCGCCCCGGTGAACGCGGCCGGCAGCAACGGCGGCAGGATGACACGGCGCAGGATCTGCCAGCTCGGCGCCCCCAGCGTGAGCGCTGCTTCTTCCACATCACGCGGCAACGCGCGCAGCACCGGTTGCAGGCTGCGCACCACGAACGGCAGACCCACGAAACTCAGCGCCACAAAAATGCCGGAGGGGGTGAACGCCACCTGAACCCCGGCGCGCGCCAGCAGGCCGCCGATCCAGCCGTTGTCGGCATAAAGCGTCGCCAATGCGATGCCGGCCACCGCGGTCGGCAGCGCGAACGGCAGGTCGATCATCGCATCGACCAGATGCTTGCCGGGAAACGACACCCGCGTCAGCGTCCAGGCCAGCAACAGGCCGATCGGCAGATTGACCAGGGCGGCCAGCGCCGACAGCCCAAAGCTGATACGAAACGCTGACAGCGTGCGCCACGATCCCAACACCTCAAGCGCGTGATCCCACGGTACCGTCGCAGCCTTCGCCACCAGCCCCGCCAACGGGATAACCACGATCAACGCGAGCGCCACCATCGTCACCGCAAGGGTGAGGCGGAACCCCGGTAGAACCGAATGCTGCCGCCTCATTGTCCCGGCTGGTAGATCTGGTCGAACACCCCGCCGTCGGCAAAATGCTTCGCCGACGTCGCGCGCCAGCCACCGAACTCACCGTCCACCGTGAATGTCGGCACGTTCGGGAAGGCGCTCGCGGTGCTTGCGGCCACTTCGGGGTTAATCGGGCGGTAATGGTTGGCTGCGATGATCTCCTGGCCCTCCTTGGAGTAAAGGAACTGCAGATAGGCCTCCGCCTGCTTTCGCGTGCCACGGCGATCGACCACCTTGTCCACCACCGCCACCACGGGCTCGGCCTGGATGGTCACCGAAGGCACGATGATCTCCAACCGATCCGCGCCGGATTGCTGAACAGCGAGCAAGGCGTCGTCTTCCCAGGCAATCAGCACGTCGCCCTGATGGCGCTGGGCGAAGGTGATGGTGCTGCCCCGCGCGCCGCTGTCGAGCACCGTCACATTATGATAGAGCTTGCCCACGAAATCACGCGCCTTCGCCTCATCGCCGTTGTTGGCGCGCAGCGCATAGCCCCAGGCCGCCAGATAGTTCCAGCGCGCCCCGCCGGAGGTTTTCGGGTTCGGCGTGATGACGGCCACACCAGGCTTCACCAGATCCGCCCAGTCGTGAATGGCCTTCGGGTTGCCCTTGCGCACCACCAGCAGAATCCGCGAGGTATACGGCACGCTGTGGTTGGGCAGCTTGGTCTGCCAATCGGCGGCGAGCAGCCCCGAATGGTCGGCGATCGCGTCGATATCCGATTGCAGCGCGAGGGTGACGACATCCGCCTCCAACCCGTCGATCACCGATCGCGCCTGGGCGCCGGAGCCGCCGTGCGAACTGCGGATCGTCAGCTGCTCGCCGGTCTGCGCCGCCCATTGCGCCGCGAACGCCTTGTTGACGGCGGCATACAGCTCCCGCGTCGGATCGTAGGATACGTTGAGCAGGCTGGTTTCAGCCATGGCCGGGCCAGCGAGCGCCAGCAGGGCAATCGCTGTGGTGAACAAACGGCGCATCTTCGCCTCCCTCAGTTCGAATGACGCGCGGAACCACCGGCCAGCGATACGGCGCCGGAGATATGCGCCGCCAGGAACTCAGCGGCCGCCGACACCGACAACCGGCCGGTATCCACCATCAGATCCGGCGAAACCGGCGCTTCATACGGCGCATCGACCCCGGTGAAGCCCGGAACCTTGCCTGCGCGGGCGGCGGCATAAAGCCCCTTGGGATCGCGCCGTTCGCAGGTGGCGCCATCGGCGTGGATGAACACCTCGCGGAATTCCTCGCCCACCGTGCGGCGCGCCAAGGCTCGATCGACCGCCAGCGGCGAGATGGTGGCAACCAGCACCACCAGCCCGGCATCGGCCATCATCCGCGCCACCACACCGGCGCGGCGCAGATTCTCGTGGCGATCCTCGGGGGTGAAGCCGAGATCCGGCGACAGCCGCGCCCGCAACGTATCGCCGTCGAGCACCACAACGTCGATGCCGGTGCGGAACAGCAACGCCTCGGCGGCGCGTGCCAGGGTGGATTTGCCGGAACCCGGCAGGCCCGTCATCCAGAACACCCCGCTGCGATGGCCGCGGGTGGTCTGGCGTTCGTGGGCGGACACCGCGCTATCGACCGGGAACACCGCACGCTGGCCGGAAATCGCCGCTGGCCCAATCAACGGGGCGCCGCCGACGATGCGCTGATGCGCATCGACGAGAACGCCGCGCCCACCGGTGAAGCCGGCTTCGAACGGATCGAACAGCACGCCCTCGGGGGCGGCCAGGGTGATTTCGGCAAAGCCCTCCGGCGGCACGTGATCGGCGGGATGGTCGGTCAGGTCATCGATGCGCACCACGCTGTCGATGCTGGCGACGGTGACGGCATATTCGGCGGTGGCCAGGCGCAGGCGGAAGCTTTCGCCCACCCGCAGCGGCTCCTGGCGCAGCCAGAACAGCCGCGCCCGCAGTCGCGCCGCGCGCAAAGGCTTATGGGCGGGATCGTGCAGCAGATCGCCGCGATCGACCACCACGTCCGGCTCCAGCACCAGCGCCACGGACTGGCCGGCGGCGGCGCTGATCTGCTTTTGGGTGTGCCAGGTTTCGATGGCGGCAATTTTCGCGGTGGCGCCGGTATCGCCGATCGCCAGCGTGTCGCCGATCTTCAGTCGGCCGCTCTCGATGCGGCCGACCACGAGGCGGCGGTCGTCGAAGTAGTACACATCCTGCACCGGCAGCCGCAGCGGCCCCTTGGTGTGCGGCTCCAGCGGCGGCACGGCGGACAGTGCCTCCACCAATGTCGGGCCTTCGTACCAGGGCGTGTGCTCCGAGCGCGTGGCGAAATTGTCGCCGGCGCGGGCGGAGGCGGGAATGATCGCGACAGGGTGAATGTCGAGCTTCGCCAACAGGGCGGTGATGGCCCGGCTGCCGGCCTCGATGCCCGCCTGGTCATAGCCGAGCAGATCGGCCTTGTTCAGCAGCACGATCACGTGGCGCACGCCGATCAGGCGCAGCAGCATGGCGTGGCGGCGGGTCTGTTCCTGAGCGCCTTCGGACACGTCCACCACCAGCACGGCGGCGGCGGCCCCGGCGGCGCCGGTGATCATGTTGCGCAGGAACTGGCGATGGCCGGGCGCATCGACGATCACGAAGGGACGGCCGTCCAGCGCGAACGGCAGGCGGGTGCTGTCGATCGTCACACCCTGGTCGCGCTCGGCCTGCAGGCTGTCGAGCAGATGCGACCATTCGATCTTCAGGCCACGGCGGGCGCTGGACGCCTCGACGGCGGCG
>Ga0302279_10008164_pt1 | contig 10381 bp, 10 predicted proteins | sample III_Bog_N3_3_FD_194541 | JGI IMG/M metagenome (GOLD analysis project Ga0302279, IMG submission 194541) | Peat permafrost microbial communities from Stordalen Mire near Abisko, Sweden - III_Bog_N3_3 | ecosystem: Environmental > Terrestrial > Soil > Wetlands > Peat | place: Sweden: Abisko...
GACGACTATCCCGCACTCGACCCGGCGCAGCGCAACCACGTGGTCAGCGGCGGGCTGGACGAGGTCTGGGTGGCGCGCCGGCCGGCGGCGCCGCTGGCGGAGCAGGACGTGGCGGCATGATCGAACTGCTCAGCGACAGCCGCTGCGTCGGCTGCGACCTGTGCGTCGAGGTCTGCCCGACCCGCGTGTTCGACGCGGTGGCCGGCGGCAAGCCGGTGATCGCGCGGCAGGGCGACTGCCAAACCTGCTTCATGTGCGAACTCTATTGCCCGACCGACGCGCTGTACGTGGCGCCGCAGGCGGAAACGGCCGAAATGCCGGCGGAAGCTGGGCTCGTGGCACGCGACCTGCTGGGCAGCTATCGCCGCAGCATCGGCTGGAGCGGCGGCGCCCGCGACCGCCGCCTCGGCGACAGTTCGTACATCATTCTCGACCGCTATTTTTCCGACACGCTGTGAGTGCTGCGGTGGCGCATTCAACGTATGCTTCACGTATTACATGAAAAAGACATTTCGATGTTGTGTTTCCCGATTGCATTTTCCGACTCGTTGCATAGGATAATGCCCAGCTTGATGCCGGCCGGCAACGGGCGCGCATGGGCGTGCTTCCGCCAGGGCCGTTGAAGGAACACTGCCGTGGCGCGCGTCGGATTGTTGGGGGTCTCAAAGCAGTATCGCGAGCATCGCGCCCTGCTGCCCACCGATCTGGACATCGCCGACGGCGAGTTCCTGACGCTGCTCGGCCCGTCCGGCTGCGGCAAGACGACGATGCTGCGCATCATCGCCGGCTTCGTCGAACCCTCGACCGGCAGCGTGCGCTTCGACGGCGAGGACGTCACGCGCGTGGCGCCGAACCGGCGCGCCATCGGCATGGTGTTCCAGGACTACGCGCTGTTCCCGCATCTGACGATTTTTGAAAACATCGCCTTCGGCCTGCGCGAACGCGGCTGGGCGCGCGTCAAAATTCACGCACGGGTCAGCGAATTGCTCGATCTGATCAAGCTGCCGGCGATTGCCCGGCGCCTGCCCGCCGAGATCAGCGGCGGCCAGCAGCAGCGCGTCGCCTTCGCGCGCGCCATCGCGCATCCGCCGCGCGTGCTGCTGATGGACGAACCGCTCGGCGCGCTCGACCTGAAACTGCGCGAAGCTATGCAGTTCGAGTTGCGGCGGCTGCAACGCGCGCTCGGCATCACCACCGTCTACGTCACGCACGACCAGACCGAGGCGATGAACCTGTCGGACCGCATCGCCGTGATGGAAGCGGGGCGCATCCGCCAGATCGGCCTGCCGCGCGACATCTACGACCGCCCGACCTCGCGCTTCGTCGCCGAGTTCGTCGGCCAGATCAACCTGTTGCCGACCCAAACGCGCGGGCACGCGGGGTCGCTCGCGATCCGGCCGCAGCATCTCGCCATCGCCAACGGCGCCGGCATTCCCGAAGGCCACGACAGCCTGCCAGCGCGGGTACTGACGCAGGTGTTCACCGGCAATCTGGTGCATATCCAGCTGCAAGCGCAGGACACGTTGCTGACGGTCGAGACGCGGCCGAGCGAGCATGACGTGGCCGAGGGCGAGGCGGTGACGCTGCACTGGCATCCCGACCGCTGCATCGTGCTCGGCGCATGAGGGCCGCCGGACGGTTTTGGGGGTTGTTGCTGATCCCGCCGGCGCTGTTCTCCGGCGGCCTGCTGCTGCTGACGCAGATCGTGTTCCTGTCGGCGAGTTTTCATGCCGACGAAGGGCTCGGCGTCGCCGGCCAGGCCTTTACGTGGGAGAACTACCAGCAGGTCTGGCGCGATCCGGAATATCTGCAAAGCCTCGGGCTGACCCTGCGGCTGGCGGCGCTGGTGGTGCTGGTCACGCTGGTGATGACGTGGCCGGTCGCCTACCTGCTCAGCCGCACCAGCCCGCGCATCGCCATGGTGCTGATCGCGGCGATCATCGCGACCTCGTTCGTGACCTTGCCGATCAAGACGCTCGGCATGGTCATCCTGTTCGCCACCGACGGCGCGCTGATGCGCAGCCTGCGCGCGCTTGGCCTCGCCGACGCGCATTTCCGCTTCGTCGGCTCGTTCTTCGCGGTTGCCGTCGGCTACACGCATCTGGCGATCAGCTTCATGGTGACGATGCTGTTCAGCGTGTTCCAGGCGATCCCGCAGCGGCTGGAGGAAGCGGCGACGATTCATGGCGCGACGCGGCTGCGCGTGCTGTGGCGGGTGGTGCTGCCGCTCAGCCTGCCGGGCACGGTCAGCGCCACGCTGGTGCTGTTCAACCTGCTCACCGGCGCCTTCGTCTCCGCCGTGCTGCTGGGCGGCGGCAAGATTCTGACGCTGTCGCTGCTGATCCAGCGCAGCCTGATCCTGTTCAACGAATACGGCATGGCGGCGGCGCTGGCGGGCGTGCTGCTGCTGCTGGTGCTGCTGGTCAACATCGTCTCCGTCGTCGCGGTGTCCCGTCTGACGCCGGCCGCACGGGTGATCGCGTGAGCGCGCTGGTCGCCACCGACACGGCTTCGCTGCCGCGCACGGCGGCGCGGCGGCAAATGCGGTTGCGCTGGGGCCGGCTGGCCGCCTGGGCGTGGCTCGGTTTTGTATTCCTGTTCATCTATGCGCCGATCATCGTTGTGATCGGGGCCTCGGTCGACCCAGGGCATTACGTCGTTACCCGCGCCTTCCTGCAATTTCCGCCGCAAGGTTTCACGCTGCACTGGTACGTCAACGTCGCGCCGGCGCTGTGGGCGTCGATCTTCGTCAGCCTCAAGCTGGCGGCTTCGGTCACGATCGGCGCGGTGCTGCTGGGCACGCCGGCGGCGCTGGGGCTGGTGCGCGGCACCTTTCCCGGACGCAACCTTGTCGCGACGCTGTTCCGCGTGCCGTTGCAGATCCCGTTCATCGTCACCGGTGTCGCCTTCCTGCAAGCGTTCTACGCCGTCGCCTCGGTGAGCCCGCTGCGGTTGCAGGGCAGCATCACGGGGCTGTTCCTGGCGCATCTGTTCGTCGCCACCCCCTATGTGATCAGCGCCGCCGGCACCGCGCTCGCGCAATTGTCGCCGCGGCTGGACGAAGCCGCGCTGAGCCTGGGCGCCTCGCGCTGGCGCACATTCCGGCGGATCACATTGCCGCTGATCCTGCCTGGGATTTTCGGCGGCGCCATGTTCGCCTTCCTGGTCTCGTTCACCGACGTGACGATCGCGCTGTTCCTCGCCCCGCAGGAGGCGATCACCTTCCCGGTCTGGGTGTTCGGCTCGATCCAGAACGACCTGGAAACCAGCCTGCCGGCGGTCTCGACGATGGTGTTCGTGGCCTCGGCGCTGATCGTGGTGGTGCTGCAACGGCTGGTCGGCATGGAAACGGTGCTGCGCAGCGGCGGCGGTGCGAAAAATTGAGCCTGCAACACAGACGAACGGAGACGGCATGACCCGCATCACCGCCATGATCGGCGCAATCGCACTCGCCCTCGGCAGCCTCGCCGGTGCCGCGCAGGCGCAAACCGCGCCGAAGGATTTCGGCGGCGTGACGCTGCGCGTCGCGACCTTCCCGGCCACCTGGGCGGAACGCATCCGTGCGGAGGTCGGCGAACCGCTTGCCGCCGTCGGCATCAAGCTGGAATTCATCCCCGGTACCAGCGCCGAATTCCTCGCCAAGCTGGTCGCCGCGCGCGGCCAGCCGGCGCCGTTCGACGTGGTGGAGATCGCCGACGAAACCTATCCGGATTTCCGCCAGGGCGATTTCCTGAAGAAGCTCGACCTGTCGCAGATCCCCAACACGTCGCTGCTCGACCCGGCACTGTTCGACGAATACCATGTCGCCAACTGGTTGTCCGAGCCCGCCATCGTCTACAATGTCGACAAGTTCGCCGCCGCCGGCATCCCCGCGCCGAAGCATTTTTCCGATCTGGCCGACCCGAAGCTGGCCGGGCGGGTGCTGGTCGCCGACATTTCCGTCTACATCGCGTACTACGAGATCACCGCGCTGGCCTACGAAAACGGCGGCAGCGAGACCGATCCGGCACCGGGCTTCGCCGCCCTGAAGCGCATCGCGCCGCAATCGGCCACCAACTCGATGGCGACCGCCGCACAACTGGTCGGTTCCGGCGAAGTGTGGGCGGCGATCTGGCCGGCGCATCTGGCGCAGCGCCTCGCGCATGACGGCATCAACGTCTCGGTCGTGCATCCGGTCATCAAGGGCAAAAGTGTGGCCATCGCGCGCGGCTATGTCGGCATCGTCGCCAACTCGGCGTTGCAGGACGCCGGCCAGTACTACATCAACGCCATTCTGGCGCAGCACGTGCAGCAGCGCTTCCACACCGAATCCGGCCTCGGCCCGGTCAATCGCGACGTGCAGCGCACCGCCGCCGCGGTGGCGGCAAAGGACCGCGCCGGCGTGCCGTTCTCCAAGCTCGCGCCGGAAGACATCGCGGACGCGTGGTGGCCCGACTACAAGGTCATCAACAAGCGCGACTGGGCCAAGCAGTTCCAGCGCGCGCTGGCCAACTGACCGCGACGATGACCGCAGCGCCACCACGGTTCGGCGTCTGGGCCCCGGTCAACGGGACCTGGGCGTCGTTCCGTCACCCCGACGATCCGCCCGATGCGTCGTGGGCGCGCAACAAGCGGATGGTGCAGGAGGCCGAGCGCCTCGGCTTCGTCACCACGCTGGTGGCACAGCAGACCATCAACCCGTGGAGCGACACGTTCGACCAGTTGGAGGCATGGACCGCCGCCGCAGCACTGGCCGAGGCGACCAGCCGCATCGAGATCATCGTCGCCATCAAGCCGGCGCTGTTCCATCCGGTGGTGCTGGCAAAACAGGCGTTGCAGATTCACGAGATCAGCCAAGGGCGCAGCGCGATCAATCTGGTCAACGGCTGGTTCCGTCCCGAAATCGAACGCGCCGGCCTGCCGTTTCCCGAGCATGACGCGCGCTATGCCTACGGCCGCGAGTGGATTCTGATCGTGCGCGACCTGTTGGAGGGCAAGCGCACGAGCTTCGCCGGCGCGCACTTTTCCATCGACGGCTACCAGTTGCGCCCCGGCCCATGGCGCGGCGTACGTCCAAAGATCTATCTCGGCGGCGAGTCCGAGCCGGCGCGGGCGCTGACGGCGGAGGTCGGCGATGTCTGGCTGCTCAACGGCCGGCCGCTTGCCGAACTGGCGCCGCTGGTCGCCGACCTGACCGAACGGCGGCGCGGCGCGCGGCCGCTGCGTTTCGGCATGGCGGCGTTCGTGATCGCCCGCGCCACCGACGCGGAAGCGCGCGCGGCCTATGCCGAGGCGCTGGCGATCGGCCGGCAGGACGCAGCCGAGGTCACCTCGCTGTACGCCAACGCCGATCCCAACGTGGTGATGCAGCAGCAGGTCAAGCGCTACCCGGAGCGCGTCGGCACCAACGGCGGCACCGCCGCCGGTTTGGTGGGCAGCTACGACGCCGTGGCCGAGCGCATCCTCGCCTTCCACGCCATCGGCATCGAGACCTTCATGCTGCAATTCCAGCCGTTGGAAGCGGAGATGCGGCGCTTTGCCCGCGAGATCATCCCCCGTGTGGAAGGCCGCCTCGCGGCGGCCGGATCGGAGAAGCAAGTTTCATGACCATCGACACGCTCTGGTTCACCCGCTGCCCGGCGCCGTCGGCCGCCTCCATCGCCATCCGCAACGGCTGGCTGGTGGACGAGTTCGCGCGCGACGGCATCGAAGTCGCCTCGCTCGCGGCATCGACCGACAAGACCGTGCATCTGTCGCACTACCAGCACACGCAGCCCAACTCGTTCCGCTTCGGCGGTTACGTGCCGCCGCTGGTGACGCGCTCGCGCGGCACCGACGTGCGCGTGGTCGGGTTGGCGTGGCCGGACCGCGTGGCCGAAGTGGTGGTCGCACCGGACTCGCCGATCCGTGGCGGCGCCGACCTGCGCGGCAAGCGCCTCGGCGTGCCGAAGCGGCTGAACGACACCATCGACTGGTGGCGGGCCACCGTGCTCGCCGGCTACGACGAGGCGCTGGCGGTGGCCGGGCTTGGCCACGACGCGGTGACCTTGGTGGATATTTCGGTCGCCCGCGCCTTCGTCGAGGACGTCACGCTGGGTGCGGCGCACGCGCAATCGCTGTGGGGAGCGCGCAGCCAGTTCGCCGTGCAGCGCGAGGAAGCAGCGGCGCTGATTCGCGGCGAGGTCGATGCGCTCTACACCGACGCCGCGATGGGCGCGATCCTGAAGGCGGCCTACGGCTTCCGCCCGGTGGTCAGCATCGACGGCTCGGAGGACGGCGAATACGGCAGCAACGGTTTTCCGATTGTGCTGACGGTGAGCGGCGGTTTGCTCGACGCGCGGCCCGATCTGGTGGCGCGCTGGTTGCGCCGCCTGCTCGACGCCGATGCCTGGGCGCGCGCGCACGAGGCCGACGCCAAGCGCATCCTGGCGCGCGACACCGGCGTGCCGGAGGATTTTCTCGATCTCGCCTATTCGCCGCGCGTGCATCGGCAACTCGACGTCTCACTCGGCGACAACCGCATCGCGCTGCTGCACGCCAAGCACGACGGGTTGCTGCGCCACGGCTTCCTCGCCGCGCCGATCGATTTTTCCGCCTTCATCGACCCGGCGCCGCTGCGCCGTGCGCTCGAATTCGTGCGCGAAGCGGTGCCGGCATGAGCGCCGCCGCCCACATCATCGCCTCCGACGCCGAGGCCATCGCGGTCGCCACAGCGCTTGCCGCCGAAATCACACCCGGCGCCGATGAGCGCGACCGCCGGCACCAGCATCCGCTCGCGCAATTGCAGGCGCTCGGCCGGTCCGGCCTGCTCGGCATCATCATTCCCGGCGAACTCGGCGGCACCGGCGCCTCGTTCACGACCTTGGCCGAGGTGCTGCGCCTACTGGCCGCGGCGGACGCCTCGTTCGCGCAGGTGCCGCAGCCGCATTACGTGACGCTGCTGGCGGTGCTGCTCGCCGGCACGCCGGAACAGCAGGCGTTCTTCGCCGCCGAAGTGCTGGCCGGCAAGCGCTTCGGCAATGCCTTGTCCGAGCGCGGCACGCGCACGTCGATGGACTACCGCACCACGATTCGCCGCGACCCGTCCGGGTCCTGGCGGATCAATGGGACGAAATTCTACTGCACCGGCTCGATCAGTGCGGACTGGGTGCCGACCTACGCGCTCGACGCGGAGCGGCGCCTGCTGCTCGCCTATGTGCCGCGCAATGCCGCCGGGTTGCAGGTGCTCGACGACTGGCAGGCCATCGGCCAGCGCGGCACCGCCAGCGGCACCGTGACGCTGGACGATGTGCAGGTGCCGGACGCCTATGTCGTGGCGTTGTGGCGCGCGCTGGAAGGCCCCCAGATCTGGAACGCGTTCGCGCGCTTCCTGCATGCGGCCCTCGACGTCGGCATCGCCGAGGGCGCGCTGCACGCCGGCGCCACGTTTCTGCGCACGCGCACAAGGCCGTGGAGCGAAGCGGGCGTCGAACGCGCCAGCGACGAGCCGCATATCCTGCTGCGCTATGGCCAACTGGCGACCGAACTGGCGGCCGCGACCGCTCTGCTGCGCCGCGCCGGGCATTTGCTCGACGCCGCATGGCGCAACACCGATGCCGACAGCGCTGCGCGCGCGTCCGCCGCCGTCGCCGAGGCCAAGGCCTATGCCGCGGAGACCGCCGTGACCATTGCCAGCGAGATTTTCGCCGCCTGCGGCACCAGTGCGGCCGATGAATCGTCCGGGCTGGGCCGGCACTGGCGCGACGCCCGCACCCACAGCATTCACGACCCGGTGCGCTGGAGCCATCATTCAGCCGGCTATTACGCGGTGCATGGCACGTTTCCGCGCAGTCGCGGCCACGGCGGCGCGGCCGCCGCACGATGAGCGCCGCCGTGAAACTGCCGCAGGGCGACACCGCGCCTGTCATCGCCAGCGACGCCGAGGCGATCGCCGTCGCCACCGCCTATGCCGCCGGCATCGCGCCCGGCGCCGCCGACCGCGACCGCAGCGGCGCGCACCCGTTCGCGGAACTTGCAGCACTTGGCGCCAGCGGCCTGCTCGGCATCCGCGTGCCGCGCGGCTTCGGCGGTGCCGACGTGTCGCACGTCACCGTCGCGGAGGTGTTCCGCATCCTGTCGGCGGCCGATCCCTCCATCGGCCAGATCCCGCAGAACCATTTCGTCTTTCTCGAAGCTCTGCGCTATGTCGCCAGCCCGGAGCAGCAACGCTTCTTCTTCGCCGAGGTGCTGCGCGGCGCCCGTTTCGGCAACGCGCAGACCGAGCGCGGCACCAAACACGCCAAGGCGATCAACACACGGCTACTGCCGCAGCCCAATGGCGATTATCGCGTCAGCGGGACCAAATTCTACTGCACCGGCGCGTTGAGCGCGCAATGGATCCCGGTGCTGGCGCTCGACGAGCACGACCAGCTTGTGCTGGCCTACGTGGAGCGCCACGCGGAGGGTGTCGCGGTGATCGACGACTGGAATGGCATCGGCCAGCGCGCCACCGCCAGCGGCACCGTGACGCTGGCCGACGTCGCCGTGCCGCGTGCGCGCGTGGTCCCACATTGGCGGCTGTTCGAGAGCCCGCAAATCTGGACACCGATCGCCAACCTGCCGCATGTCGCCATCGATGTCGGCATTGCCGAGGCGGCGTTCGCCGATGCGCTCGACTTCCTGCGCCATCGCGCGCGGCCGTGGTACGAGGCGGGGTACGAGCGCGCGGTGGACGACCCGCTGACGCTGGAGCGGGTCGGCCGCCTCGCCGGCCGGCTGCATGCGGCGCACGCATTGCTGCTCGACGCCGCGCGCCATCTCGACGCGGTGCCGGCGGCACCCGACGAGGCCACGGCGGCGCAGGCTTCGCTGCTGGTCGGTCAGGCGAAAGCCTATGCCGGCGATGTCGCGGTGGAAATCGGCAACGATTTGTTCGCCATCGCCGGCGCGAGCGCAGCCGATGCCGCGCACGATCTGGACCGGCATTGGCGCAACGCCCGCACCCACACGCTGCACGACCCCAATCGCTGGCGCTACCACCGGTTTGGCGACTACGTCCTCAACGGCCGCCTGCCGCCGAACAACCGCGCCAACTGAAGGGCGGCGCGGCAACACTGCGATTTGACGCATGAAACGTTGACTCACCGCCATTCCGCGTTATTTAGTGCGCTGGATCGCAGGAATCCCGCACCATGCCCGTTGAGTTCATCGGCTACGTCGCTGCCCGCGACCAGTCGGAAACCCGCCCGCCGAGCGGGCCGGCGATCGATCTGGGCTATGTCGCCGCCGTGGCCCGCGCGCACGAGGCGGCCGGATTCGACCGCGTGCTGGTCGCGCACCATTCCACCGGGCCGGACGCGGTGCTGCTGGCCGGCCATGCCGCCGCCGTCGCGCCGCGCCTGGGGCTGATGATCGCGCACCGGCCGGGCTTCGTGGCACCGACCTACGCAGCGCGGTTGTTCGCAACACTCGACGTGATCACCGCCGGGCGCGTCGCCATCCACATCATCAGCGGCGGCAGCGACGCCGAGCAGCGGCAGGACGGCGATTTTCTCGATCACGCGGCACGCTATCGCCGCACCGATGAATGGCTCGGCGTGTTTCGCCGCGCCTGGACCAGCGACGCCCCGTTCGATCACGCGGGCGAATTCTTCAAGGTCGAGCGCGCATTCTCCGACGTGCGCCCGGTGCAGACGCCGCATCCGCCGATCTTCTTCGGCGGCGCCTCCGACGCCGCCATCGCGGTGGCCGGGCGGCACGCCGATGTCTATGCGTTCTGGGGCGAACCGCTGGCGCAGGCGGCCGAGTTGATCGCGCGGGTGCGCGCCTCGGCGGCGCAGGCCGGGCGCGACCCCGCTTCGATCCGCTTCAGCCTGTCGCTGCGGCCGATCCTGGCCGACACCGAGGCGGCGGCATGGCGCCGCGCCGATGCGATCCTTGAGCGCATTCGCGCGGTGCGTGGCGACCGGCTGGGCCAGACCTCCAAGCCGCAAAGCGAAGGCTCGCGCCGCCTGCTCGACGTGGCGAAGGCCGGAAAAGTGCGCGACGCGCGGCTGTGGACGGAGGTTGCCGCCGCCGTCGGCGCCGGCGCCAACACGACCGCGCTGGTCGGCACGCCCGAGCAGGTGGCAGACGCGCTGTTGCAGTATCATGCCCTCGGCGTCACGACCTTTCTGATCCGTGGCTTCGACCCGCTGGACGACGCCATCGACTACGGCTGCGCGCTGATCCCGTTGGTGCGCGCGCGCGCCGCCCAATCCCCCCTCGCCACCGCCGCGGAGTGAGCGCCATGGACCGTCGCAATTTTCTGCTCGCCGCCGGCGCCGCCGTGCCGTTGCTCGGCGCCGCCCGCGCGGTGCTTGCCACCAGCCGCGCCGGCCTCGCAGCCGGCCTGTCCGAGACCGAGATCTGCCGCACCGCGCTG
>Ga0302279_10008170_pt1 | contig 10376 bp, 8 predicted proteins | sample III_Bog_N3_3_FD_194541 | JGI IMG/M metagenome (GOLD analysis project Ga0302279, IMG submission 194541) | Peat permafrost microbial communities from Stordalen Mire near Abisko, Sweden - III_Bog_N3_3 | ecosystem: Environmental > Terrestrial > Soil > Wetlands > Peat | place: Sweden: Abisko...
TGGCAGGCGTCCTTCGTGCCGAAGTCGATCGCCGCGTCGCTGAAGAAGCGCGGCCCGGCAAGTGTCGCGAGCGCACGGCTCTTGCCGATCCCCTGGCGCCCCTCGAGGATGAGCATCGTGTCGACCTTGCAGCCCGGCTGCATGGCGCGTGCGATGGCCGAGACGAGCCACTTCTTCGCGACGCTCTGCACGAGCGCCGCCTCCCCCTCCCCGCGCGGACGCACCGCCGCGAAGCGTTCGAGCCACTGCTCGACGCGCGGGCGCCCGTCCCACGAGAGGCCGGTCAGGTAATCGCGAACGGGGTGGAAGGCGTTCTTGTCGGCGACGAGGCGCACCGCGTCGACGACGTTCTGCTTGGAGAGCCGGACCCCGAGCGCGACCTCGAACCAGTGCCGGATGCGATCCATGTCGCGATCGCGCAGCGCGACGGGCGGGTCCGCCACGTCCCCCTCGACTGCAAAGGGGGGCGGCTTTCGAAGGACGACGCGCGCGTCCGAGAGATTTGTGCCGAGCACGCCGGCCCACGCCGGAAGTGACTCGAGCGCCGAAACGACGCTCGCGAGAGAATTGCGGATTACGGGATAGCTGAATTGATTTTCCGACGTGACGGATCGAGAGGCGACGAACAGAGTCGTGTCCATGCGAGTAACTCCACACCAAGGGTAGGCCGCTCCCTCGAGCACCGCAGTGCTTGATGAGGGTTCGGGTGCTGCCGATTCCGAGTCCGAGACGGACGACGAGGCTTAGGTATGGAGCAGAGATCCCGCGAGGAGGCGTGGCCTCCAGGGGTTGGCGCGGGGGCGAGGACGTAAACAGGATCTCGCCTGCGACGTCAACAGAAAATTCGCTGCGCGCAAGACGCCGATGAAGTCGAGCAGAATCAATGGGTTACGCGCGCCAGCGGGGGGAGCCGCCGTCTCGCCGTCCTGGCGTCCTGGTAGACGGGCGTTGAGTTTAAGAGGGAGCAGGGGCCGGGATGAGGTCTGCGTGAGAGCAGAGCGCGATAGCTCGTCGCTTTGTCCGTCCCCTTCCAGTCATTCAGAGCCACGCTTCGTGGCGAAGAACCCCCCGAGCCGCGCCCGCCATGTCGCGAGCGATGTCGGCCTCACACGAAAGGGCGTGCTCGGCTCGGTGAGCCTCAGTTCGATGTCCTGAGAGCACCGACTTCGACCCGCTCGGGCGGCTCGCATCGGTGCGCACGGACGAAAGCGAGCTGCGAGAGCGGGAGATCGAACTCGTACCGGAGCGCCCCTATGCCTCGGGCTCCACGCTCCGCGATGGACACCGTCGCGCCCGCGATGCGTTGCGAGCCGAGCACGACGAGCGACGGCGGCCGTTGCACGATCCAGGCTGGACCTCGCTCATCGTCGGGCGAGCGGGCGGGCCGCCGTTCCTCGGTGGGAATATCGAACATGCTTTCCGGCGCTCGCACGAGAAGAGTGTGCGCATCGAGCGGGATCAACGTCGGGGTGGCATCGTCCGCGGTCGCAGGAATGGCGAAGATCGCCGGGTTCGACGCAACGAGCGACGGGGACTCATGGCACAGGTTGTCGCCGATGCCGATGATCGTCAGATCGCCGGGAATCTCGGCCACGACCGTCCGCAGCGAGGACGCAAGCCTACGCTGGGCGATCAGCGTCGTTTGCACGATCCCCGTTAGGAGAGACTGGCCCGTCAACGCGACGATCCACAGAACGGCGCCTCCGCGAAGCGGCGGCCGTCCGCGGACGCGGTTCCACATCGCCGACGCGACAAGAGGGCCCCCCAGCAAGACTGGCAAGTAGGAGATGGTACGGCGCAGCCCGCAGTCCAAAGAGCTCGGACTCGACCCAGAGAAGCGCGCTCGCAGGCACCCGGACGAACCTTCGCTGGAGTGCAATACCGCTCCACCACGCGACGTAGTCGGCGGACGGCGCGTCGAGATCGAAGGCGAAGAGCCGCCGAGACCACGCGCCCGAACGGAGGTTCTCGAGGATGTAGACATCATCGCCCGCGAGCGGTCGGAACGCGGCGAACCCGAGCGTCGCGGCGGCCAGCGCTGCGCAGAGGACCGGCCACGCCCACGCGAAGCGTCCTTCAAGCTCGTCTCGTGATCGTCCCGCGACTTCGAGAGGAGGGGCCACGCTCGCCACCGTAGCGCGAGCGCTCACGCTCCGCGGCCCTCCCTCTCCATGAAGATAGAGCGAGGGAGCAGGGCACGCCGCACGCGCCACACGGTCTCGCTTCCTAGAAACTTAGTGTGAACGTCCCCGCCAAGCCGTTGTGGAAAAGCATCGCGCCCTTCAGCAGGTCTTGTCCGAGGAGGCAGTCGATGCTGCCTAGGTCGAGCCCGCCAATCACGGACACGTCCTCCAAGAGCCTCACGTCCAGCCCGGTATGGCCGGGCTCCGTCTCGACCCCGATAGTGAGACGGTACAGCAGCGCAATTTCTGGTGTGGCATGTCCCGGCGTTGTGACCTCCGTTGCACTCGTCGGGACGAGACCGAGCGCGCGGACAACTTTTCATTCACGACGGAGTGGCTCGCACCCGTGTCAATGAGAACCGTCCCGACATAGGTGGGTTGGTCCACGTCGATCATGAAGAGCGCCGCGAACGTCGGTCCCTCCGAACCGATGAACCCCATAACGTGCGGCATGCATCAGGCTCGAACGTGCGGGACGTAGATAGGCTTCTCGAAGGCGACGATCTTCTTCGTCAAGATGGGCACGCGACCGAAGCGGCGCCATCCTTCGTCGATGGCGTCATTCTGCGACTCGAACGTCCCGATCACTTCTTCGCCCTTGATGAGGACATACTTGCCGGGAGCCTCAGCTAGGAGCCGCTTCCGCTCACGGTCGTAGGTAGCCAACTCTTGGTCGAGTACCGTAGGCATGGGTCAAGTGTACGTCGGCAGGGAGGTCGGGGCTAGCTCGTGTATGAGGCCGACTTCGCTCGCGACATGACAGGCGCCGCTCGGGGGGTTCTTCGCCACGAAGCGTGGCTCTGAATGACCGGAGCGCCTCTACCTGGAGGCGGTCACCGCTTCCACTCGCTCACGAGAAATCTCAGAGCGTCGGGATCGATGGTCGTAAGCTCACCACCAAGCACAGTCCGGATGGCCATGACCCCTTCGACGCGATCCGTTCGTCTCACGTTCATCGTCGGCGCGGCCCTTTCGGTACACGCCGCGAGCTGCGGCAGTCGTACCGGGCTTGCACCCTACGAGACCGTCGGCGATGGAGGCTCGTCGGCGAACGGCACGCATAACCAGATCGATGCGGGCCTCGACTCCAGCCTCGCCGACGCGACCACCGACACGACGGTTCCCCGCGCGGACTCCGGGGCTACCGACACCGGCTCGGATCACTCCGTGCCCCCCGACTCGGGCGACGCTCAGCTCGCCCGCGATGCTGGAGCCGATACATTCGTCCCCCACGACGCGGTCGTCGATCAGTTTGCGACGCTGGACGCAGGGCTCACTCCCCCTCGCCTGATCGCGCCGCTCTCGACCGCTCGCGTCACGAGCCGCACCCCCACGCTTCACTGGGCGCTACCCGACGGCATCCCCGACGTGACCCTCGACCTCTGTCGCGATCGCGCGTGCATGAATCCCATAGGCTCTCCGGTGCTCGTGACCGGAACGAGCTACAAGCCGACGACCGATCTGCCGACGGGGGTCGTTTTCTGGCGACTGCACCCCTCGATCGAGACCGCTGTGACCAGCGCAACATGGGAATTCAAGGTGGGGGCTCGAAGCGCACCCGTAGACACGTCGTGGGGGACCACGTTCGACGTGAACGGGGATGGCTACCCGGACCTGGTCGTGACGCTGCACGTGAACCCCACGCTCGTGGCCGGCGACCGTACCGCGTACGTGTACCTGGGGGGTCCGACGGGCCCCGCGGCAACCCCGTCGACCATTCTCCCCCTCAGCGGTAGTGGCGACTTCGTGCCGGTCGGCGACGTCAACGGAGACGGATACGCCGACCTTGCGTTCTCGGTGGTCGCAGGGTCGAGCGGCGCTATCTACCTCGGGGGTGCCGAGGGGCTGAGCGCGACTCCGGCCTCCACGCTCACCCTCGCGAATGACGCCAACGATGCCGGCTCACCCTACTACGTCGCCTATTTCGCGAGCGCCGGGGACGTGAACGGCGATGGCTACGCCGACGTGGTTGCGGGCACGGACGAAGTCGGCGTCGGCAATGCGAGCGCGTTCGTACAGCTGTTCCTCGGGGGGCCCGGCGGCCTTGCGACGACGCCCGTGCGGACGATGACGTTCCGGGGAGGCCTGTGGGGCGTTGCGGCGGTCGCGGGCGACGTGAACGGCGACGGGTATGGCGACACCATCATCCCGCTCGAGGACCCCGAGGCGGACGGAGGATTGCGCGAATTCGTGGTCGACGACCTGTACCTCGGCGGCCCAGCCGGCTGGAGTGCGAGCCCCTCCGTGTTCGCGAGTCAATCGTCCTCAGATCCCGAGCCGGAGCTCCCGGTGGGGACTGCCGATGTCAACGGCGACGGGTATGCCGACGTCGTCGTGCTCTCGAATCTATCCGCGTCCGCGGGAGGCGCCGGGACGCTGTGCGTATACTTCGGGAGCGCGTCGGGCATCGTCGCGACGCCGCAGCCAGCGTGCGCCGGGATTCCCAGCGGCGCAGACGGCTTCGCGATCGAAGGGGTCGCGACGGTCGGCGACATCAATGGCGACGGCTACTCCGACGTCATCGCGAGCGGACTGGTCTTTCTCGGCGGGCCGGGCGGCCTCCCCGCGACCCCCTCCGCCACGGCGCCGTGGGGCGAGGTGTACGTCTTCGCGGTGAGCGCGGGCGACATCAATGCAGACGGATTCGACGACGTTGCGGTGATTGGGACGGACCGACGGGTCAAGGTTTACCTCGGCGGACCGGGAGGACTCGCGGCGACGCCGTCCGTGACGCTGCAATCTCCAGGCGCGGACGCGGGCACGTCGGTGAACTACGTTTATGGTGCAACGAACTGACGCGAGCCGCGGGTGCACCGGAAGGCTAGCGCTCACGCCTAGTGTCTCGGTCGTTTGCCTGGATGCGTCCGGTGATCGTCCTGCCCCGGCTTGCCCCCGGGCGAATGCGACGGACCCGTGTCCGAAGAACCGTCCCGCGCAATCCACCACACCGCCAGCGACGCGCTTGCACCGACGACCGCGACGACGATGAGCCCACCGACGATGAAAGCCCACCGCAGCGACGACCCAGGCCGCGAAGCGCCAACGTGATGCATGATCGGAGCCGGGCCAGGCTCGGAAAGCCTCGGTGGCGCGAACACGGGGCTTGGCGCGGCGTCCGACGGATTGCGCGCGATGGCCGCGGGGGGATCGGAAGGCGCGTTCGGCGCGCCAGCCTGCACAATCGCCGGCGCCCTGTAGGGCTCGACGTTCGACATCGGCTGGGTCGTCGGCAAGGGCGCCGCGGGCGCAGGCGTCGCGACGGGCACAGCGGGCGCAGGGGGGGGCATGCGCTGGGTGAACGGCATCGCCGCGCCGCCCGTCATCGGCTGGGTGAGCGGCCTCGCCTCAACCACCGGCGCGCTCGGCTCGACGCGACGGATGGTCTCGACCTGGCCCCCGCTCGGCGCGTCGCTCGGGACGACCTCGAGGTCGCTTCCGCTCAGCTCGATGCTCCGGCTCGGCGCGAGATCGCTCCCACTCAGCTCGAGGCTCCGGATGGCTTCGAGGTCGCTCGCGCTCAGCACGATGCTCGCGTCGATGGGCCTGTCCCCGAGAGGCATCGCGCCCTGCCGCCCCATTCCGAGCACCGTGAGCGCCCGCTGGACGTCGCCGCGCATCGCCGCCGCGCTCTCGTAGCGGTCCTCCCGCCGAAACTGGAGCGCGCGATCGAGGACGTACGCGAGCGCCTCCGAGATCTGCGGCGCCACGACGCGGATGCGCGGCGCGGCGAGCTTTCCCATCTTCTGCACGAGATCGATCGACGTCACCCCTTCGTGGAGGCTCCGCCCCGTGAGAAGGCGAAAACCGGACGCCGCGAGCGCAAACAGATCCGTGCGCCCGTCGATGTCGTCGTTGCGCCCGGTAGCCTGCTCCGGCGACATGAACGGCGGCGTGCCGATGACGATGCCGTGTAACGTGCTCGACTGCCCCTCGAGCAGCCGGGCGAGGCCGAAGTCGAGCACCTTTATGCGCTCCCGCCCGGCGCCGCCGCGGGTGACGAAGATGTTGTCGGGCTTGATGTCACGGTGCACGACGCCGCTCCTGTGCGCCACGTCGAGCACCTCGAGGACCGCGTCGGCCACGATCAAGAAATCGCGTTCGCTCAGGTCCAACCCGCGGTCGCTCCGCCCCTCGAGCGACTCTCCGTCGAGCAGCTCCATGATCAGGTACGCCGTCCCGGCGTCGGGGCCACTCACGACGACGTCGTCATCCAGCACCTTGACGACGCTCGGATGGTCGACGCGGTTGGCGGCGTACCCCTCCCGCAGGAAGCGGCTGCGTATCTCTTCGCGCCGTGCGAAGTCCTCGTGCAGCACCTTCACGGCCGCGCGCGCACCGTTGCGGTGCAGGCCGGAGTAGACCGCGCCCATCCCACCGACGCCGAGCAACCGCTCGAGCTTCCACTTGTCGTTAAGGGTGTCGCCGACGCGAGCACGCGCCCGACCAGCCGTCGACGAGTCGTCACGCGCGCGATCCACCTGCCTTCGAGCCCTTTCGCGAGGGGAGCTCTCGTCCCGGATCGGGCGAGTCGTGCTCCCTGGCGGGCATCATGCCACGGCGCCCGGTGTATCGTGCGCGAATGGGCGCGCGTGCGTGGACGGTTGCGATCGCCGCGGTCGTAACCGGCTGCGGCGCCCGCTCCTCGCTCGATGGGTATACGCAGGTCACCGCCGCGGACGCAGGGCGTGTCGATGCCACCGGGCCCGTAGACGCGAGTGACGGACCGACGGCGGTCGGGGTCGGTACGCCCGCGGACTCCGGACACGACGCGACGAGAGACGTGTCGATCCCGGTGACCGTCCCGACGCCTCGCCCCATCGCGCCGCTCTCGACGTCGCGCGTGACGAGCCGCACGCCGACGCTTCACTGGGCGCTGCCGGCCGGGGTGACGCAGACGATCGTCGACCTCTGTCTGGATCGCGCCTGCACCCATCCGATCGGCAGTCCCGTGACCGTCACCGGCACGAGCTACGCGCCAACGTCTCCGCTCCCGTCCGGCGTCGTCTTCTGGCGGCTTCGCACGGGCATCGCGACGAGCGCCACCTGGGAGCTCATGGTCGGGGCGAGGAGCGCCCCTGTCGACTCTTCGTGGGGGACGACGCTCGACGTGAACGGCGACGGGTACGGCGATCTCGTCATGGGCGCTCCAGGCTACGATGACGTGCAGAACGTCTACGTCTACTTCGGGAGCGCGAGCGGGCTCGCCGACACACCGACCGTGACGCTGACGAGTCCGAGCGCGGTCGAGGACTTCGGCATCTCCGTGGCGAGCGCCGGAGACGTGAACGGGGACGGATACGCGGACATCGTCGTTGGCGCTCCGGGATTGTTGATCGAGACGGACGCGGGCCTCCCGCTTCCAGGCAACGGCCTGGCGAGCGTTTATGTATTCCTCGGTAGTCCGGTCGGGCCGGCCACAGCTCCTTCTCTCGTGCTGCCGGACCCGGGCGGCGGGTCTATCGCCGACTTCGGATCGTCGGTAGCGGGCGCGGGAGACGTCAACGGCGACGGGTACGGCGACATCATCGTCGGCGCGCCGGCAAGAGAGACGACGGGGACGCCGACCGTATACCTCTACCTCGGGGGCCCTCAGGGTCCCGCCGCTGCGCCGAGCCTGTCACTCGCGGACCCAAATACTCAGCTCTACAGCCTCTTCGGCTCCGCGATCGCCGGCGCGGGAGACGTCAACGGCGACGGCTATGCCGACATCGTCGTCGGTGCACCCGGTGACGTCGCGGGCGTCGTCCTCGGGGACGCATACGTCTACCTCGGCGGGGCGACCGGTCTCGCCGCCGCGCCGGCCGTGACGCTCTCGGATTTTGGCCCAACTTATGCGTATCCCTGGACGTACGGCTACTCCGTCGCTGGCGCGGGGGACGTGAACGGTGACGGCTACGCGGACCTGCTCGTCTCGTCGATCGACGCGCCTGACGAGTCCGTGCAGGTCACTCTCTACCTTGGAAGCGCCACGGGCAGCGGTGGTTTGCCGAGCGCCGTGCTCGTGCGCGCGGGGGGCGACAGCGTCCTCGTGGAGCCCACCTCCGTCGCAGGAGCCGGAGACGTGAACGGAGACGGGTACGCCGACATCGCCCTGGGGGTGATTTCGTATGCGCAAATGGACGACAGGGGGATCGCGTACGTCTACCTCGGCGGCGTCGACGGCCCGCCGGCTATGCCCACTACGACCCTCATGAACCCCGCGCCCGCGTCAGGCTTCGACTTTGGCTTTTCCGTTGCGGGCGCGTCGGAGTGATCGTCCGATGGCGAGCGATCTCGACGCCCATGCTCGCGCGGTCCTTACTTTGTCGACCGAAGGGTGGGCTGTCGGGGAATAGGAAGGGCGGGTACGCTTGTCTGAGTGTCGATGCTCCCGTCACGCGTTCGCCAATCGCTGCAGCTCGCGCAGGTAGTCGCGGCGGCCACGCTCGTCCGGAGCGTCGCCTACGAGCGATGGATCACCGTGCTGGTCGCCGCGCTTCTCCTGTTCGGCGCCGCCGCGGCGCAGCGCGGGAAGACGTGGGGGGTCGGCGTATCGCTCGCGGCCGCGAGCGCATATCTCGGCGCGTGGTGGTTAGGGATCGCGCCCGCGTGGTTCTGCCTCGTGGCTATGACAGCCGCCCTTCCGTTCGCGGTGACCTGGCGGCCGCTCGCTCGGTTCGACGGCGTCGCGACGGCGATCGTGGCGGCGTCTGCGGCAGCGGCCGGTGCGCTGGGCGCGGTTGTGTGGAGGGGGGTCGCCTGGTTCTTGTTCGATCACGTGCAGATGCTGGCGCCGACGTGGAGACTGACGACCTTCAGCGTCGTCGCGGCGGGGATGGCGGCCGTCGGCGCGGTTCTCGTTCTTGGGCGCACGTCGTTCGCAAGTGGGGTGTCGCAGCACGAGGGGGCGGGCCGCGCTGGGATCAGGGTGAACGTCCCTCGCTCGCCTGCGGCAGCGAGCCTGGCGCGCGTGGACGACGACGCGGGCTGGGATGACCTCGACGCGGAGTGCTGCGAAAGCGCTACAGCTCCCCGTAGAACCCCCCGCAGCTCGACATGCAGCTGAACTGCACGCAGCTCAGAAAGAGCTCGGCCTGGCTGCTCGGGTTCTCGAACTCGCAGTCCTGCACGCACGACGCGTAGCCGTTGCACTGCTTGACGCACGCGATGGCCGCGACGCAAGGCGCGTCGTTCGCGCACTGGGTGTCGTCGGGGGTGCACGCCACGGCGACGCAGCAGTCGCACATCGCGTTCCCCGTGCCGAGCGCGACCCCGCAGCTCCCGCCGCTCGCGTTCGTCGAACCGCCGCCCCCGTTGCCGTTCGTCGACCCGCCGCCGCCGTTCGAATAGGCCGCCCCGTAGCCTGCGCCGCCTCCGGTTCCGCTCCCTGCGCCCGCCTCCGTAGTCTCGGTGTCGCCTTCGTGCCCGCTGTTCCCGCCGGTCGTGGATGGGTCGCCGCTCGTCCCGCCTTCGGCGTTCGTCGCCGATTCGCCGGCGTCGGGACCTCCGTCCGCGGGAGTGAAGAGGATAGACGAAGTGCCACCGCTGCACGCGGCGAGCGAGAGGGCAAATGCGAATACGGGCGCAAAGCGAATGATGTGGATGGATTTCATGTCGATCCTAGAAGCACTGGCCGATGGAGCAGTTGCCCGACTGGCAATCGCAGTCGGATGAACAGTTGCCTTGCGAGGGCACGGTCCCGGCCGAGGCGCAGCAGGTGCTCGAGCTGAATCCACAGACGGTGGACGCGCAGAAGCACCCCCCCGGCACGACGCAATCCTCGCCCGCTCCGACGTCCGGCGCGGGGCACTCGGTTGCGCACGCGCCGTTGTTGCACCCCTGGTAGCTCGTCGCCGTTCCGTCGGTGCAAGCGCAGTCGAGCGCGGGGCAGTCAGACGACTTATCGCACGAGGCTCCGGGTGCGCTCCCTTGCGAGCTCGTGCCCGACGATGCGGAGCTCCCCTCGGAAGGATCCGAAGAGCCACCCGTCGAGCCACCGCCCGGTGACGGGCTGCTGCTCCCGCTGCACGCGGCGAGCGCGAAACATCCGAAGAGGCACAAAGGAGTCGAGAGAAAGCGCATGGTCGTGGTCCTTACGCAGGCAAAGGCACCCGCCGCGAAAACCGCGGCAGGAGCGCCCGTCCCCCTCTCGATGGAGACGACCTCGCGACTTTATGAATGTTATTTCGCCGTGTACGTCCAGGCGAGGGAGGT